>Ga0210247_100591_pt1 | contig 33420 bp, 18 predicted proteins | sample ChrtobMetP3_16mM_FD_155449 | JGI IMG/M metagenome (GOLD analysis project Ga0210247, IMG submission 155449) | Chrysochromulina tobin associated microbial communities from unialgal haptophyte culture, Seattle, Washington, United States - P3_16mM | ecosystem: Host-associated > Algae > Haptophytes >... | reverse complement strand
CCCTTGCGGATGTATGTCCTCACCATTGAGACGGAAAGAGGGGCGGCAGCCAAGGTGCTGGGTCGCACCGGAAGCGAAGGTGTGCGCGGGATGTTTCGTGAACAAAGTTGGAAATGCTGTTTGTGGGCTTCGCTTAACCGATGCAAGCCGAATTTCCGCGGTTCGGGGGTCTACGCTCCAAGATCTGTCGATTGGCACCCTGCATCACGGTGCATCATCTCGCTAATAATGCGTAATAACGATGGTAATCAAGTTGCCCCGCTGACGCGAGACCGGCGAGAGCACCCCCGTCGCCGTTACACCCCCGTCAACTACCCTTGAGCCCGGACAAACACAATCATGCTACTGTACGATACGCTCAGTACGGCGCGTCAGTTCCACAAAGCCTTAAGCCCGAAAGGGCCACGATGCGCGGGAGCGTCCTGTCCCAGGGCACCCAGATACCACCCCCTCTCCTCGATGGCACGTGCCACCTGCCACGCGATGGCAGCCTTGCTCATCCACGTGTGCGTGCGCACCGCGCTTGCTGAGCGCTCAGGCGGCCTCGAGGACGCGTCCCATGAGATGGGAATCGGCCAGACCGGGGTCGACCTTAAGAAGCACAAGTGGGGGCAGGCGGGCAGACCAGCAGAGCACGAGCGGCGCGACGGCCCATTGGGGAACCGAGTGGCGCGGCGCGCATGAGGAACATTGGAGTAGCGGGAGTGTAGCGCGAACTGCGTTATGCTCCCCGTCCCGTAACGGGTCGCTCATATACCCAATGGTCTTTACTCCTTATCGAGTAATATCCTACGGGCAGGAAATGGCCGAAGGTATGTAAGTGTATGTACCGTGCGGACTGTCACGGTCACCAGGGGCGCGCGTGTGGCGCGCACAAGCCGGGCCGGGTCGATCCAAAGCGACACGGCCCGCGCCGGACCTATAGGCGTGTGAAGTGAACACGCCCTTGCGTTATGTGCGGAGTCGGATTGGCGGGTGTGGCGGCGGATATGGTGCGGTGGCGGCTACGGCGGCGGCTACGGTGGCGGCTACGGCGGCGGCTACGGCGGTGGCTACGGCGGCGGCTACGGTGGCAAGGGCGGGAAAGGCGCTTATCAGCAGGGGCCTCCCCAGGGAGGGGGGGGGTGCCGCCGCCCCGCCGGCCGCAGACGCGTGCCGCGACTTCCTGGCCGGTCGTTGCCAGCGCGGTGCGGGCTAGTAGGTAGGTTTAAATGGCTGGCTGACTTAGCGAGCGGGCCCCAGGGCCCCACCCCACGTTCAGTCCCCACCCTTGTTGTGTTTAGCGGCCTTCGGACTCGAATGTACGCGGGTTGGTCAATGCTCAATGGTCATCGTGACCCGTCGTCCAATGCCCCCACGTCGTCGGCCCTGTGCTGCGGCCTGCTGCACGGTGTGAGGTGCATGCATTCGCCCTGGCCAAGGTTGACCTCGCGGAGCGCATCGCTCACCGCTACGAGTTGGCGCAGGAGCCTCTCGATGGCGCAGGTGGGCGCCGCACCGAGCTCCTCAGCCACGGCGCTGTTCAGGCAGTCGGCGGTCGCCTCCAGGTGCTCAAGACTGAGCAGTTGGGCCGCGCGTGCACTCGACTTCGACGGATGGTCGAACGCGAGGAGGCAGAGCAGCGCCTCGACTTCCTCCCCATACCCGGCCGGCCTTGCCGAGCCGCCCGGGATGGCGCCCTCGCCGGTCGCTTCGGATGGCGTCCCGTTGGACCCGAAGGCCGCGGTGCCGGTGTTCACAGTTAACGTTTCACAGTTAACGTTGGACCCGAAGGCTGCGGTGGCGCTCGGTGAGGCGGCGCCGGTGCAACTGGTGTTGGGGCAGAAGCCGCAGGAGGAGGACAAGGCAGATCCTTCCTCGGAGTCAGCGGGCTTGGCGGCAGCGGGCTGTGTCGAGGGCTGTGGGGGGCGGTACGCGCTCAGGTGCTGCTGGGCATAGACGATGGCACCCATGGCGTCGCCCGCCCGCACGAGCTCGATGAATTGCTGTGCGTGCATTCGGAATGCGAGTGGCGGGTGACGAGCGAGGAGGCCGGGGTAGTGCTGCTCAGCGAGCTCGGAAGCTCCGACGACCTCGCCACGCAGCACGAGCTCACATAGCTCGCGGCGCAGGCCGAGGGTGCGCCGCATGGCGGCAGCCGCCACGCTGCCATCGATGCCATCGATGCTGTCGTCGTCGCCGCCGCCGCCCCCGCCCGCGCCGCCCGCGCCGCCCCCTCTGACCCCGCTGTCCAGGTGCGCCCCGTCGTCTTCGGGAGAGATCGCTCTCTCGGCGCCGTCGTCGCCAGCACCAGCGGCGGAAGCAACGTCGGCGGCAGCGGCGGCAGCAGCGCAAACGGCCTGCACAGCTCCCAACGGCCTCAGCGGCGGCGGCGGCGGCGGCATGCCAACCCGTGCCGTATTGGGCGCCTCCGCCGCGGTTCCGTCGTCCGCTTTGGTGCGCGCACCAGCCTCGAGCGCGGCGAGCGTCTGGCCGTAGCCCGCATGCAGCAGATAATCACGCACAAGAGCCTCGACGGACACTGCGGGTAGTGGCCGCTCAAGCACGGCGGCGATGCGCGCGTCGCGCTGCGAGCGCACAACGCTCGCAATGTCGAAGGCGAAGGGCGCCGCGCCAAAATTGAAGCTCACGCGCTCGGCGGGCGAGTGCATTCCGATAGTCGGGTACAACCCAATCGCCACCTCGGAGAAGGCCACGCCGAGGTGCGCACCGTTCTTCGTGAAGAAGATCTCGCGGCTCCCACAGAGCAGTCCACAGCCAACCACGTCGCCCGCGCCAAAGCATGGGCCGTATGGCTCGCCGCGCTCTGAGTCGAAGTACCTCCGGCCGTCGTACCCCGCGTACGAGTACGAGTTCGGCTCCCAGCCGGGCTGCCGGGTGAGCGGGAATGCGCTGTCGGCCATGCCGACCGCGATCAAGCCGCGTGAGCCGCTGTCCTGGACGGTCACCTCGTAGTAGTAAACGAGGCAGCGCTGCGGACACGGCCAGTCGGTGCGCACGGAGCCCACGTCCTGAGAGTGGTTGCCGCGGCCTACGTACCGCACGGTCAGCTTGTCCTTGCCAACGGCAAGGTAGCGCGGCAGGTCGACAGTGTTGAGCTCCGTCGGCACGGGCTCGCTCGGATCGTCAGCATCGACAATGCCGTGCCAGCTGGCGGACGACTTTCCCGCAGGCTGGTAAGGCTGCGGGCGCGCTTGCGCCATGGCCGGCCGGGGCGCGGGCTCGGTCACGAAGACTTATCCCGAAATAGAAAGGTGAGCGAGTTCCTCTCGTACTTGGACAGTTACTTACAGAATGTGACCCTATATCAGAGCGCCCTCCTCGCTTGCATGCAAGGTGCCTCTCTTCTCGTTTTTTTCATCAGACTTTGAGACGAGTTAACGCCGGTCCTTGCGCCGGGTCACGCGGTCAGCGACCAAGATGCCCGGAGCGCAGCGCACTGGCGAGGGGTACTTCGTCTACACGCCATCCAACGGTGACTTTCCGGCGACTTATGAAGCGCACTGGGACGCGTTCCTGTGGTGGTGGACTTTTTCAATGTTCGGATGCTTTGCAGTCGTGATTCTCTCACGAGTGCTGCTGCCGCTCCTCCTCCCGGCCTCTTGGGAAGCGATGGTCAAGGAGTCACCATGGAAGGCAGTATCTGTGCCGAAGAATGTGGCGGAATGGTGGCCAGCGTTCGTCGTGGCGCCCCTCGCATGGCGTCCTTGCCGAATCCTCACGGAAGCTGCGTTAGCTGAGCCTGCCATGGCCTTGTACCTGCCAGCACCCTTCCACATGTGGTGTGCCACTGGCGCGGCCGTTGGGTACATGACCTTTGACTGCGCCCTGCTGCTCGTTTTCCGAAAGGCGATGATTTCAAGTATGAAGCTTCCGATGTATGTGCAGATCTGGGGCCACCACATCTTGTCGATGTTGATCTGGCCCATCGGCCTTCACACGAATATTGCCACCGTCTTCATCGCATGGTTTCTCCTGTCCGAGGGCTCCAACATCTTCCTCAACTGCCGCACGCTGCTCATCAAGTTCAACGCGGGGCACGGCGCCAAGTTCGCCGCCGCGAATGCGCTCTTCTCGCTGAGCTTTCTCGTTCTCCGCATCCTACCGATCCCTCTCTTCATGGCCTTCTGGTATGGGTTTGATTGGAGCCATACCACATGGTTCACGCTCGCGATGGCGGCGTCCTCAACGCCGCTCCCGGTCATGCTGAATCTCTATTGGTTCTCCCTCATGCGCAGCATGGTCTCGCCGTCCAAGAAGAAGAAGCTTAAGGAGAAGCCGTGATGCGCTCGTGAGACTGTTGTGAGACTGCGCGAGGGCTCTGCTGCCTCTCTCGGCCCTTCTCCTTCAAAGAGTCTTTGAAGAGTCTTGTGCCGTCGAAGAGATGCGCGGCGAGGGCGGTGAAGATGGCCGCGAGCACTTTTCTAAGCATGCAAAGAGCGAACATATCGTATGTCTATGTGTGCAGCGAGTGCTGGGGGTTTCGGTTTGCTCCGGTGTAATACTCGTACATGTGCCTGTTGTGGACCTGTGCTGAGTCTTTTCTTGTGCGTGCGCCGCGCGGCAGCGTGCTGATGAGAACGGGGAATCATAAAGCAAAAAGCGTGTCTCCGTGTCTTCCTATCTCGCGGTCTCCTTGCAGTGTTAGATGGTCATCAGACATCACACTGTGTGTCTGAGTCGTGAGTGTGACTTAAGTGTGACTGTCAGAAACGTCGTCGCCACTTGTATCCATGTCTTTGTCGGACCGAGTCAATCATTTGAGCTTCATATGGATTCACATCACAGAGTACCGCAATCAGCCAGTCACAAAACCCGCAATCATGAATGATTCATGTGAACCGCAGACGAGCCAGCACACTCCCAAGCAAGCATGAACGATAGCTCCATGACCTTACCCTCGATGCTCGCGGCGTCGTCGATCCTCGCCGACGCGTCCCTACATGAGGCGCCGCCGCAGTACCTCGTCAGGGAGGCACGCGAGGGACTGATCGTGGTCACGGATGCGCTTCACGCGCCTGGCTTGGCGTCTTACTCTTCACCAGGGCCGGCGGTGTACTTGTCAGGTGTGGATGCCTCGTACCACGGGCACTGGTGGCAGAGGTGCGCGCGCCGCTCGGCCTGGAGCTGCTCCGCGATGCACGCCCACTCCGCCTCCGTCACGCTCGCCTCCTTGAGCTCGATCGGGAGATCGACCGGGATCGCTCGCCCTTCGATGGCGGACGTTCGCAGCTTGAGGAGTGGGCGCGCGGAGGCTCCTTTTGGGAGGAAGACGCACACGCCGCCCATCCACGCAAAGTGCGCGTCGCGCATGCTGTGTGCCCTCGAGCCCTCCGGCGATCCACTGAGCACTGCGTGCAGCTCCTTGTTGATCACATGCTCGACCACCGCACTTGCGTCCCCGAGGCGTGCGACCATGCGGTGCGTGTGCGGGTTGGCCAGGCACCAGCAGGGCGCCTGCCGCGTGAAGTTAGCGATGACGCTCCAGTCGGGCGTGGCGCCCATGTCCTTGAGCAGCGCTGAACCGTCCTCTTTGGAGCACCAGCGGGAGCGCCCGCGGGAGCCATCAAGGACTGCTGCGAGCGGCTCAGAGCCGACGGCCCCGGGCTCTGCGGCCGATTGTTGTACACGGTCCTCACGGCTGAGCCGGCAGCGATCGGACCTTGCGGGTAGTAGCCCGGCAACGGCGGACCAGCGGCGGCCGGACAATGCTGGTAATAATCCGGCGGTGGCGGATAGCCCATCGGCATTAGCTGCTGTGAATAGCCACAGCTGCTGTCGGGCGCGGCGCTGCCTAGCACTGGCGCTGGACGGGCGCCCACCATTTGCGTCACACGAAGCGAGAGCGAGCGCTCAGCAGCAGCCCTCCGTTCAACCTCATTCGGGTTGACCTGCCTGGCATTCACTTGCCCATTCGGGGGTTCACCGCCCAAGTCGGCGGGGAGCTCCCTCCCGAGTTCATAATTGGGTCTCGGTGGGATAGGGTCGATAGGGACCTTTCGGTGTGAACATGGCACCGCAACCACTTTCCCAAACCTTGTCGTCTTTTTTCCATGGCGTGAACCCTGCTGCATCTCGTAGCCCACAGACCGCTCCGGTGCAACATGGCTGTCCTTGTGTAAGGCCTTCGGATGACGACATCCAGCCGATGCCACTGCCCGATGCATGCGCGCACAGGCGGATGCATGCACCAGATGGCGCGCTGGCCTTCAAAAGGCAAGAGCGCTGCTTGCATGCATGCTTGCATGCATGCATGCAAGCAGACAGTGGGGCCTTCGAGTTCGCGCCGAGCCACCTACAGCACACTGTCATCGGACGCCTGCCACGATGCCGCGGCCTGTGCGCGTAGCTGGCGAGGAGGACGCGCTCGCGAGCGTCGACGCGCTCGCTATCAGTGCGCTCATCCGCGCCGCGGACCAGTGCGAGCGCACTGGTGTGCAGGAGCTCAAGGAGCTGATGCTGGTGCCAGGTGGCGGTGCCGCCATCAAGCCGCTGCGCCAGTACGTGCTGCACGCCGAGAACGTGCGCGGAGGCTGGAGTAATCTGATCCGAGATCTCCACTCGTATCCGCCGGTGCTTCAAGAGGCGGTGGCCAAGCTGTGCGCGTGCCGCGCGCGCTCGCTCGAGCTCCTCATCCTCCGCCTCACCGGCGCCCTCTTCGATGCGCTCAACCGCGACGAGGCAAGCATCTGCACCTCGGCGATCTTCACCGAGGTGCAGAACGTGATCAATGCGCTGCTGAAGCGCGACGACAACGGTAGCCTGCGCGGCCTCGTGGCTGGCGGCTACCTGGATCTGGATCCAGAGGATGCCACGGGCGAGGCGGCCGTGGAGCACCTGCGCACGCGCAAGGAGCTCGAGGCAGCTGACAGCGCGCCGATTTTCGAGCCGGGGGAGGGCGGCACGCGCCGCGGCCGCGTGTGGCGCGCCCTGGAGGGCCTGCAGGCGACACGCTTAGCTGCTGAGGTGCACCACATTCAAGAGCTTGTGGTGCAGCACGACGCATGCTCAAATGGTGCGCTCGAGCTGCACGCCGAGCACGTGCGCGGAGGCTTGTGTAATCTGATCCGAAATCTCCACTCGTATCCGCCGGTGCTTCAAGAGGCGGTGGCCAAGCTGTGCGCGTGCCGCGCGCGCTCGCTCGAGCTCCTCATCCTCCGCCTCACCGGCGCCCTCCGCGATGCCCTCAACCGCGACGAGGCAAGCATCTGCACCTCGGCGATCTTCACCGAGGTCGTGGACGTGATCAATGCGCTGCGCACACGCGACAACAACGGTAGCCTGCGCGGCCTCGTGGCTGGCGGCTACCTGGATCTGGATCCAGAGGATGCCACGGGCGAGGCGGCCGTGGAGCACCTGCGCACACGCAAGGACAAGGAGCTCAAGGCAGCTGACAGCGCGCCGATTTTCGAGCCGGGGGAGGGCGGCACGCGCCGCGGCCGCGTGTGGCGCGCCCTCATCGATGCCTACACGACTCTGCGTGAGGCAGGTGGGGCGCCGATGAAGCATGGTGGGTTGCCCTTGGATGAGCGCGACCGCGTCGAGGAAGCGCAGCAGTGCATGCGCACCTACCTGGATCGGATCAATGCTGGCATCCGAGGCGGGGCGGTTGCGTCTCTCTACACCAATGTCGTGCAGCCGCAGACCTGGCTATCGGCCCAGGAGCTCGAGCAGCTGGCCAAGATCTCGGATCTGTGGCTGTACATTGAGCCCGTGCATCTTCAGAGGCCTATCAAAGGCGTTCCGCCCGATGGTCGGGTTTTCGGTGGAATGCCCTTCGAAATCGGCGTGCTCAACAGCACCGGTGATGGTGTTCGCTGGGGCGATTCGATGGCCGAGGCCGCGTCGCGGCTCGAAATGGTGCTGCGTGCCGCAGCGCCCAAAGAGTGCGGTGGCAGCGGTGGCGCAGGCGGCTCATATGTAGGCAGCAAACTCAGCGGCTTCAAGGTGGCGCAGAACCCGCCCGGGTTGAACTGCCGTGCGCTGCTCGGCCGGCCGCATGGCCTGCAGACGGATGCGTCGGAGCGGCAGGTTGGCGCCTTCCGCGCCCTCGCCGCCATTGCGCCCGGCACAGTGCTCGCCGACCTCGCCGTTGCCCTCCAGCGCCTCGACGAGATCGACGGCGGTTGCTTTTCCGAGCTGGGCTTGTACATCACCAAGGGCTCGCCTCACCGCGACGCCCTTCGGTCGATGTACTATGGCACCAAGGACCCCGGCGTGCTCAAGGCCGGCGAAGTGGTCCTGCGCCTGCCGATGCTCCTGACCGCGTGCACGATCCTCGTGCTCACGCTGCGCGTGCATCTGAACCCAGCCATCGATGCGCTGGGTCCTTTTAATCGTCTCCTGCGTGCTGGGATTTATGTGCGCAAGCGCGTCGTGACGGAGAAGACGGCTCTGCCTGGTGCCGCAGACTTCTGCCTCTTCCGTCCGGGCCCGAACACGGTTGCGATCCCATCCTATGTGGATGGCTGGCGAGTCACAGCCAACGAGTGGGATGACTCGCGCATTGTGTGGCGCACCCCGCGCACATACTTCACCGGTGTCTGCCTCACCAAGCAGCTGCTGTCCTCGATTTTTGACCATGGGTCGTGCGGTGCGCAGCACCGGCCGCTCCCGGATGCGAGCACGGCTTCAGAGGCGCCAGCCGCAGGCGAAGGTGCAGCAGCACAGTCGGCGGAGGTGGAGGCCAAGATGTCAAGAGTGGCAGAACAGGCGGTGAGTGAGGCTTCGCCTGCGCAACAGCGCTCAAAGCGGGCGAAACAAACTACGACAGACGGACCCCGAGAGCGCAAGCGGATGCATTCGTGAGAGTGCTAGACCGCGGCTGCAGCAGCGGCAGACCAGCAGGCACAGCATGCAGGAGCGTGAGCGCCAGCGCCATCGCCCATGCCAGTGAAAAACGACAGGGAGATTCAGTGTGAACGGGACGTAGCTAGAGTAGGGCTGTACGCTCGTCTGCGGGAGTTACAGCTTTTGATTGATGCGGCATGCGCTTAAGAGAGCGCAAGTCGCAACCATTTTCATACCATCATAGGTGCAGGGGACACAGAGCGGTTCCCCGTGTCGTCCCAGGTCCCACCACCCACGTCCGCCTCAATTGCTCAAAGGCAGTTCAACACGGGGCCGGCGGAACACCATCCAATTGACGTTGCAACGTTCTTTCCTGGCACCTCATCATTTGAGGAGCCCAAGCCCAAGCGACCTAAACCAGCTCACAGCCGCCACCGGCAGACTGACGAGAAGTATGAAAAGTGCAGGGGGTGCGGCGAGGAGCTCGGCAAGGGCGCGAAGCTGATCGAGGCGCTGGGCGGCTTGTGGCATGAGGCGTGCTTCAACAATCTGCGCGGCGCCGCCGGGCCGGCCCATGCCGCGAACGACCCACCGGGAGACGGAAAACCCATCACTGCTGTCGATGACGGTGGCGGCGGCGTTGGCGGCCCGATTGCGTCGATGTCGGCGGAGGCGGCGCAGGGAGGCGACGGCGGGTCGCTCGCATCGTATCCTGGGCTGTCGGAGGACGGTCGCGCGCCGCGGCTCATGCGGCGCGACTCAAAGCACGTGCGCGAGGTGAGCGAGAACACGACGCGTTGGAAGCTCTGCGACAAGCCTGACCATGTGGGCGAGCGGTTGATGCCCGTGACCAGCGAGTGGTTCTACATCTCGAAAAGGCAGGTGGCGGTGTGCCGCCAGTGCAAGAGGCGGCAGGTGCAGCGGCGGCCCAAGCTGCCTGCCCACGGCGGCGCCAACGGCGGCGGCGCCCACGGAGGCTCCCTTGGCGGCGTGTCGACTCCGACCGATGAGGTGGACGCGGCGGACGACGCTGCGGACGCGACGGACACTGCGGATACTGCGGACGCTGCGGAAGCCAGCTCAGCAGAGGCGGTAACGATCACCGTGGTGGCAGTTGCCGATTCGAGCACGGCGGCCTTGCAGCTACCAGCCGTGCCACACGAGGCGGCCGTCGTAGTTGGCGCCTCAGCGGCAGCCGCTGGCGTCGTCTCCTCCGCCATTGCCAACCTGCTAGGAGGTGCCGGCGGCTCCCAGGTGATTGAGCCGCCGCAGCCGCCGCAACCCGTCTTTCTAACGCCATCCATCGCGGTAGGTTACGTGATGAGCGGCGGCGGCGACGGCGACGGCGACGATGGTGGCGACGGTTACGATGGAGACGATGGCGGCGGCGCGCTCACGGACGGGGGGACTGTGGCCATGTCCGCGGACGGCAGCAGCATTGCCCTTAGTGAGGACGGCAGCTGCGTCACCATCGCCGTGGGTGGCGCCGTCAGCTTAGGCGGCATGACCCTCGTAGGCGAGGTGACGCTTTCGGATGGTGACGGCGTGACCCTCTCCGCGGACGCTGCGGGCTCCGCGCTAGGCGAGGGTGGCGTAGCCGGGCTCGCACACGAGAGCGCGCACGAGAGCATGCACCTTGATGGGGCCACGGCGCTTGAGCTCGATCACGAGCAGCTAGAATGAGAGGCTGTCTGCTACTGAGATACAGCTGTTTACTGCGGGTTCGCTGCGCGGAGACCGAGAAACGCGACGTGTGGTGCAGCTGCAGGTGAAATAAGGCGGGGTATCCTAGCTTTACATGATCCTTAGTTTACGCCGGAATCGAGAGAGTCGCCGAGGCGTAAAACGTGAACGAACGTGAAGGTTTCGAGTTATACTTGGATTCATAATTGGACTCGCTCAGGCCGTTCCCTTTCCAAGCTTGCAAACTTCAATGCAAAAGCTCCGAGAATGCAAGCTCCGCTCCGATGCCTTTCGCCGCCATCACCTCGGCGCTCTGCACACTGTTGATCTCGCCGCCGCCTTTGACAAGCCGATGGACGGCAACTGATGGTTTCAACGATCGCCAGTTTATCACCTTTGATGCAGACAGATATCGGGGCATGGTCAACGATCACGCACGGACATCTGCCTTCACCGCCGCTATCCAAAAAGCCGTACTTGGCCGCGAGGGCGACCTAGTTGTGCTCGATATTGGAACCGGACCGGAGGCGCTATTAGCTCTCATTGCCGCGCGCGCTGGCGCAAAGAAGGTCTTTGCCATTGAGGCACAGCCTGAGGTGGCTGAAATGGCACGGCGGGCTGTCGCAGAAAGCGGCGTCGGCGTCGGCGTCGTGGAAGTGATTGAAGGCTACTCGACGGATATCGAGCTCCCTGAGAAGGCCGATCTGCTCGTCGCCGAAATTGTGGGCAGTGTCGCGAGTGAGGAGGGCATCTACGCGACCATGTTCGATGCACAGCGACGCCACCTCCGGAATCCGTTCATGCCGGCCTCCTACATCCCACTCGCCGTCGAGACGCTCGCAGCACCCATGAGTTATGCGCTCCATCATCCAGCCTTGGGCCCCAAGGGCTTCGATTGGGATGCAGTGAGGATCGATGGACCGCCGCCGCGCTTCGCATGCTCAACCCATGTGGTGAAGGCACTGTCAGAACCGTTACGTTTCGAAGTGATACGCTTCGACGTGCCACTCCCTCCTCCGGGGTCGCGCCTCGAGACCGCGTTGACCTTCGAGATAAGCGCCGATCGCATCCACGCGGCGTCACAGGACTATGCGGCCATCCTTGTGGAAGCGGGCATGCCGGGGGAGGCGGCGGACGAGGTAGCCTCCGATGTGGCGCACTCAGTGACTGGCGTCGGATTTTGGCCCCGTCTCATCATGGACGAGGATGAGACGCTCGTAGTCGACTCCCGTGCCGCAGACGGCAGCGCGCAGAGGAGCCACTGGCAGACAGTTCTGCCGTTGCTGTGCTCGCAGCCGCAGCGCGTTGCGGCCGGGGACATTCTTGTGCTCCACGCGGTCATCGATCTCGGCGAGGCGATCGACGAGCCTGTCCGTTATGCCTTGGAATGCGAGATTCGACGAGATGCTCCGACGAGAGATTCGGCTCCCATGGCGAGCAGATGAGCTGAATGGCGGGCATTGCCGACGCCCAAACAAGCGATTGAGTCGCGCGAACATCGTGGGCGCCCTCGCCCGATGCGCAATGCCAATGGCAATGCCGAATGCGGTGTGTCGGTCTCGGTGACAGGCTGCTGAGTTGAAATTATCACGACATAATCAGCGTTGAAATTATGTATCTCGATGTTCCTCGCCGACGGAAATACTTTCCAAGTTGATGATGATCATTTATGATCAATTGTTTATGATGTACGATTCGTGAAGATATGCCGAAATGACAAATGTGAAATTTGGTCACCCGATTCGCCTCACATGTAACCGAGGACGAGCTCCGGACGAGCATGCCAACTCCAGCAACTGTGGATTAATGCAGAAAAGCAGCTTGAAAAGCAGCGATCCCCCGTTATTCCAAGTGGGTGAAAATTTTCCTGCTGGCTAACGTTAGGAATCCGTAGGTTAGTTCACGCCCCCTCAGCAGCAGGGCCACCGAACAGGTCGAGCTCGAGATAGGCTGTTGCGGATCCGACGGCTGTGAAATAATGCAGCCAGCAGCGGGTCGAACAGCGGGGAACTCAACAGCGGCAGGCTTCGGAGGGCAGATGTGGGCAAGTGGGCAAGTGGGACGGGTAGGAGTAAGGAGAGGCGAAACCCACAACATGGTACATGCTTTCGGCGGGGGAAAAATCTTACCCTGCGATCCGTCTGATACAACAGAAAGAGCGTGTCACGGCGGACACCGCGCGCACGCGGGACGCGCGCACACCGGGGCCAATCACTGCCGCGGCCGGTTAGGCGCGTACCATGGCGCGAGGATGCATGTACGTTTCTGTCACCGGGAGGTCGGACAGCCCGGAATCGGAATGCGGAATGGCACAGTTGATTAAGCGCAGTGAGTTGATAATCACTCACTGTGTATGCAGGTACTGAGCAGGTGCCGCAGGCGCTGCTAGGCTGCATAACACACAGAGACACACTGTGTGTGCAGGAACTGAGCAGGACGCGGCCACGGGGCTCTAGCGTCCCGTCCGACGCACAAGGCATGGGAGCACCACGCTCCACGCGTACATATGTCGACACCACAAGACATGCTATCGTAAGCTGCCCGGTATGGATTCGGTTCTCACACGCACCATGTGCAACATGTACGGCACAGGACGCAGCCTTCTCTGGTCGAGAAGAGCGAAAAATGGTTGCCAGCCGGATAATACGTACGGCACTGTCGAAGGAGGTGAGCACAGGCAGGGTGCCCGCCACGCGTTGTCACCTGCCTCGCAGCGCAGCGCAAACTCTACACCATCTGCATCTCGCGCTTGCCGAGAGGCGGCAGGATCGGAGGGAAGCGCACTTTCACGGGATCGCAGATGCCCTTTGAGTAAGTTGTATCCCGCTCGAGGGAAGGCTCGCGCTGATTCCAGGTGCTGTCCCAGATCCCAAGGCGCTTGGCGCCCGAATTGCAGCTGGCCCCGTTCAGGTAGGACAGAGCAATCGCGTCGGGCTTTGGCTTCAGGTAGAGGCCTGGTGCGCTGATGAGCTCGTCAGGGAAGCTGTAGAGCGGGTTGGAGAGCGAGATGGTTCGCTGCGTCCGTGCCGTGGGAGGGACTCGAGGCATATTCATCTCTAGCGGGTGAAGCTTCCCAGGATGGGCGCCGAGGCCATTTAAACTACCCCAACATTGCAGACGCCGGAGTCCGGGTGCTCCAATAGGCTCGCTGAGAGCAGCCATGGATTCTCGTTACGACTCGAGGGTTAGTTGAGAGTACCTCGCTCGTTCTACTCTTCTACAGAGTTTTGAAACCGCCACGTGCACGCTCCCGTTCCGCGTTTCAGGGCTCTCTCGGCAGTCACACCCACAAGCCCCGGAGAAGCGTGCGCGGGCGGCGCTCACATGCACGCTCCCAAGTCACGCACCACACCTGCTGGTCCAACAGACCCCCGTCCGGTCCGTCCCCCCGCGCCGCCCGGACGACCCCGCGTATGACACCTTTAAAAAGGTTTAAGCGATACAACAGACCATAGACAGACAGTCTCTCCCTCTCCGCTATGCGAGCGATGTGCAAAACGATACACAGCCCTTGCTACACAGCACGTCACACGAAACACGAGACACACGCCTATTTCACGATAGTGGAGAGAGACGCGTACACACCGACACTCCGAGTGTCCGACACTCCAAGACACATCTGACGTGACGCATCGTCGACAGATCACCTGCATACACAGCATATGTGTTCAGCACCCACCCCAGACAAAGTTCTCCACAACGCAGCAGTATGCACATTTCATCATGCCACGCCCAAGCGTGACAGAAGACACGCCGCGGAGGACAGAGCTTTGGATGTCACTCGCTCTGTTTCTCTCTCGCACCGCCGCCGCTCTCACTCGCGCGGCGGCGGCGGCTTAGGGGCGGCTTGTCTACCACCACGCCTGACCCCCGCCCGTGGCGACTGGCTCGGTAAGGGGGGCCACCGGTACGGCCGGAGGGGGCGGAGTCGCCGGAAGCGTCGGCTGGAACCAGCCAGCTGGCGGTGGAGGCGCTGGTTTTTGTCTCTGTGGGCCAAGGGGGTCGCGACTCGCCCCATAACTGCCGAGCAGCTTGCACGTCTCCGCGTGACCCTTGACGTCCGCATAGAAGAGGGGCGGCGCGCCGTCCTTGTCCACCGCGTTCACGTCAGCGTGCGCCTCGAGGAGAAGCTTGGCAACCTTGAGCTTTCCCGCCTGCGCGGCCAGGTGCAGCGGCGTCACATCATTCGCGGCGCGCGCGTTCACAGTGGCATTCGAGTCGAGGAGCATCTTGCAGCACTCGGCCGACCCGAGCTTGGCGGCAAAATGGAGCGGCGTGGCGCCCTGGTTGTTGCCCTGCCCAACGGCGCTGCTGCTCGCCTTCAGCAGCGCACGCACCACGCTGGCGTGGCCGTTACGGCATGCGAGCAGCAACGGTGTCACACCCTCGGCGTCGGTGATCTCGGCCTTCGCGCCTGCCTTGAGAAGGTGGCGCACCGTCTCATCGTGCCCGAGGAACGCGGCCTTGTGCAGTGCCGCCACGCCCGACTGCGGCGTCGCATGGTCGGCCATACTCGCCCTAGCCTTGTCGGTGCACGCTCCGAGCAGCAGCCGCACCACCTCGGCGGAGCCCTGCGGCACAGCCATGAGTAGCGGCGTGCGGCCATCGGCCGTCATCTGCGACGGGTCCGCCTTCATCTCGAGCAGCACGCGCACCATGTTCGGTGCGTTTTGCCCCAACTGAATGGCGACGGCGAGCGGTGAGGCACCGTCGCTCGTGTTGACCTGGTTGATGGAGGCGCCCTCCTGCAGGAGCAGCCGAACAGACTCGGTGCTGCCATGCCGCACCGCGAGCGTCAGCATCGTGTCGCCGTGTTCAGTCTCTGCCACTGGGTCGTTGATCTTTGCCCGCACCGTCTCATCGCCCAAGGCCTTGCGCAGCGGGCCTGCACCCATGCCTTTTGTGATGGCCATGAGCGCGAGCGACGAGTTGTCTGTCGGGAGGCTCGCGAGCGCCTGCGCGCGCGCGAGGTCACGGGCCTTGTTGGGCGAGGTTGCGAAGGACATCAGCCGAAAGATAAGGGACCGAGAAAGGAGCTCGTCAAAGACGGCAAAGGCTCGGCGCCATGAGGCCAATGTCGGGTCGTGTCGGGTCCAAAACGAGAAAGTCGGTGAATGCGAGCGCGCCTCACGAATCGCAACAAAACACTTGCGAAGGTCGGCCAGTCAACCTGCGTTTCGCTTCCGACAGATTTTCAACGATAAATCGATTTTAGTTGGGAATCTTGTGTGGAAACTCACGACCTTTCTCATGCTCGTCGCGTTGTTTTCTGCCACCACCGCGCTCGTCGCGTCGCCGTCCGCCGCCGCTGCCGCCGCTGCCGCCATGCGCTCGCCCGCGCCGGCCATGGCATTCACCTCGCTCTACCGCAGCGGCGACTTCGGTTGGGACGCCAGCCGCGGCCTGTACATGGCGCCCGACGAGGACCCCGAGATTGACCCGCGCCGCAAGAACCCCCCGTCGCCGCCCTCGCGCGAGCGACGCCCGCTCGCGCCGCTGCCGACGGTGGGCTCGGGTGATGACAAGGTCGACGTCATCTCGCGGCTGCTGCGCGACCGTATCCTGCTGCTCGGCTCGCAGGTCGACGATGAGGTCGGCAACGTGCTGGTGGCGCAGCTGCTGTACCTGGCCAACGAGGACCAGCGCAAGGACATGACGCTGTACATCAACTCGCCGGGCGGTTCTGTCTCCGCCGGCATGGCCATCTTCGACACCATGAACTTTGTGCCGTGCGACATCAACACCGTGTGCTTCGGCACTGCGGCGTCTATGGGCGCCTTCCTGCTGGGCGCGGGCACGAAGGGCAAGCGGCGCAGCCTGCCCAACTCGCGCATCATGATCCACCAGCCGCTCGGCGGTGCGCAAGGCCAGGCCACCGACATCGAGATTCAGGCCAAGGAGATCCTTTTCATCCGCGCGCTGCTGTGCGAGTACATTGCCGACTACACGGGGCAGCCCGTCGAGAAAGTTGAGGACGACTGCGACCGCGACTTCTTCATGACGCCCGAGGAGGCCAAGGACTACGGTATCATCGACGAGGTCCTCTCCTCCAAGGTGCGCATCCCCACGCCCGCCCGCCCCGAGCTCATGTTCGCTGCCTGAGCGCGCGCTCAGCACAGCGCGTCGCCTCGGGCGTTGGAGAGAAGAGCCAGGACGGCGCGTGTGACGAGGAGGGTGCGATGCGCCCAGGACGGCGCGTGAGACGAGGAGGGTGCGAAGCGCTCTGCGCAGGCACGCGAGGCGCGGGGCTCATGCCGCGGGGCAGAGCCAGATCGTGGAGAGCGACCGAGAGGCGGAGGCTGCGAGAGCGACGGAAGAGGTCCACGGGGCGTGCACGCGGCGAGATCCCCCCCGACCTGTACCACGCGGGAGCCTTTGTTATTTTGAACTCATATCGCGGCGCGGGCAGCGGCAGTCAGGGGAGGAGCCCGCACGCGTGTACCAAGTGGCGCGTGCGTGTAATAAGTGAATGATGTGGAGGTCTCGCGCCGGCGCGGGGTGTCTGACGGTGACGCCGCGCCCGGCGCGGCTCCCCCGCCGTGACCCCGTATTGACGAGCGGACGCGTGCCTTCGCTCAAACCACAAACGAGCCTCTCAAAGCACCGGAATAAAGCCATATAATAAGGCGATTCTCGTCAGACCTCAGACGACGGGGTGTGACCGGTGACCGGGCCCCGGCCGCGAGCGCGACCGGAACCGCCGCGCCGTCCGCTCTCCGCAGCTCTCTCAACGTACAACGACGCCCCGGACCTGACCGCGTGCGCACACCGCCACCATGACCGCGGCGCCTCACGCGCGCCCGACGCGGATCTCCACATAATCTCCACAGGGTGGTCCAGACTGAGTCCAGACCTTCACGTCCACTTTTGCTCCATTCAGGACCCCGCCGATCTCCCCCAATCTCCCAAGTCCGCCTGATCTCCCACCCGATCTCTCACGACGTGCGGCGCAGCGGCGGTTATGTGCGGGCGTGCACCCTCGCGCGCAGCCGATGACGTGTCGATGTACGAGCCGTTGTGTACGCGTGCCATTCGCCTCCTCGATCTCATGCCATCTCGAATGCAAGCCAGCCCCTCGTCCCCTACGTAGCATAGCACGATGCCGTGCCAAATGCGTCGCCAAACGCGTGCAATGCCAGCCCCGTCCTCACGCCGACGCTGCCCTTCCGAAGGCAGCCCTCGGCGGCGGACGAATCGGGGGCCCTCCCAAAGGGAGTCGCAGCGCCGACCGCCTGCCGCGACGCATCCCCGACGCATCCCCGACGAATCTCCGTCGAATCTCCGTCGAATCTCCGACGAATCTCCGACGAATCTCCGCGCGGCGTGGCGCGCGCCCTTTATGGGGAATGCAGCGGCACGGCGGAGGCATCCACCATGAAGGGTACAAACGCCGACGATGGCCGAAACTTTTTGCTGAGCAGCGCCCTCTTACGCCCCTTGGCCCCGCCCTCTGGCTGCTCCGGCGGCTGGGCGCCGTGCTGGGCGAGTGGCGGGCGCGGGCTGTCGCTGCTGCCGTCGGGTGTCGCGGGCTTGCCCTTGCCTTTAGGTTTTGCGGCCGACTTGCCCTTGCCCTTGCCGGCGGCCTTGGTTGCGGGGCGGTTGGGACCTTTCCCCACAGGGCGGTTGGGACCTCCGTTTTCGCTCGCGTCATCATCGTCATCATCGTCATCAAGGGGGACGTCGACGAATACATCCTCTTCCTCGTCCATCTCCAGGTACGCCTTCACAGCTCCCCGACGTGCGCCCTTGGCCGTGGGCGCACCGTCTGCTTTCGCTGTCTTTGCTGCCGCCTTCGCTATCGCCGCCGCCTTTGGCGCCGTCTCCACGTCGTCGCTCTTTGCGACTTTGCTCGGGGGGGGCGCGGCGCCACCCTTCTGTGCCGCAGGCCGTTTGCTCCGAGGCGCTGCGAGCGCCGCCACCTGCTCCTCCTCGTCGTCCTCGTCGTCCTCGTCCTCCTGCAGAGAATACCTATCGCCTGGCTTGGCGGCCTTGATCGCCGCGACGAGCGCCATCTCGGGCGCGGGCGTGCTGGCCGTGGCGACGCTGGTGCGGCTGGCGGTCGCGCGGCGGCGGGGGGCACTCGACGGATGAAAGCGCTCCACCTGTGCCTCCGTGTCGATCACCGTGTCGCACCTCTCCTCAGGCACTCCGACGAGGCTTGCACGTACACTCGCGCCGCGAGCGTTGGCGCCGAGCGCACCGAGGCTCGCGCGCCACGCGCCCGCCACAGCGCCTGCCGCAGCACCCACGAGGGGGCTCAGTGAGGCTCGTGACGAGAGACGCGACGAGGTGCGCCTGCCACCGTTGGGAGTGGCCTCGGCGGCAGGGGCGGCGGGGGGGGCAGGGGCGGCCGGCGCGTCCACCTCCATCGCGGCCGCCCCAGCCTCGTCCATCTCGCTCGGAGCCATCACCGCGTGCTTCCGGCTGCGCTTCGGTGCGTGTTCGACGATGGGCTGGGGGGCAGCCTTGGCCAGACGTGCTGCACGCGCGTCCCTCTCTGCTTGCTTCTCCGCCAGCCACCTCAACTCAGCTTCCCTCTCCGCCGTGCTCGCTTTCTCCGCCATGCTCGCTTTCTCCGCCGTGCTCGCTGTCTCCGCCGTGCTCGCTTTCTCCGCCGTGCTCGCTTTCTCCACCGTGCTCGCCGCCGCGTCGGTCGCATTGGCATCCGACACGAGATTCTCCTGGCGCAGCGCCACCTTGCTCGCCTCCCCCTCGATCATGACGTGCCAGAGGCCCTTTTTCGCGTCGTATCCGACCACCCGAGCCCTCTTGCCGTTGCGATCGACGTGCTGCGTGAGCCCGCGAACTGTGAACATGTCACCCACCGCAATCACCGCCGAAGGAGGATCAGCGGCAAGCGCGGCGGGCGCGGCGGGCGCGGCGGGCGCGGCGGGCGCGGCGGGCGCGGCGGGCGCGGCGGGCGCGGCGGGCGCGGCGGGCGCCGCTTCGACCAATGGCGCGGCCGTTGCCGTTGCTCGCGACTCAGCGGCGGCCGGCGCGGTCGCGGCTTTGCCTCCCTTCTTCGCCTTCGATGCCGCCTTGGGTGCTGCTGCGGCCGGCGGCTGCGCCTGCTCTTTCGCCGCCTCTTCCGAGCTCGGAAGATCCATATTTGGAAGCTCCACCTCGGCCGACGCTGGTGCCGCTGTGGGCTGCGCCGACACGCCGGCGGTGGAGGCGGAGCGCCGTGTGCTCCGCCCGCCGCCCGGCGGCGCATCCATAATTGGTGCGAAACGGCCGAGGGATTGCAGCAGCCGCGCGCCCTCGCCGCGCGCCGCGGTGGGCGCGGCGGCAGGCGCTGCGGCAGGCGCTGCGGTGGGCCGCGATGCTGAGACCTCTTCGACTGCCTCGACCAGTGACGCATCCACCCACCTCGGCTCCGCCAGATCGTCGTCAGCATCCGCCTCCATCGGCACCGCCGCCTCGGGCGGCTGCTGTGGCTGCTGCTGTGGCTGTGGTGCCGGCGCCGGCTCCACTGCTGCTGCACCACGCGTGTCCTTGGCCCGCTTGGCTGCGCGCGCCGCCGTGGCGCCCTCGCCGTCCTGCCTCGCCTCAGCCGCTCCCACCTCGGCGCCCACCTCGGCCGAGTCGGTCGAGGTGGCGACCAGATCGAGCGGGCGCTTAGGCGACGCGCCGCGTCGGGTCGCTCCCTCGGCGGGCACGCCCTCGCCATGCATGCATGTGCTCATCTCGGCGCCGCGTCGGGTCGCTCCCTCGGCGGGCACGCCCTCGCCATGCATGCATGTGCTCATCTCGGCGCCGCGTCGGGTCGCTCCCTCGGCGGGCACGCCCTCGCCATGCATGCATGTGCTCATCTCGGCGCCGCGTCGGGTCGCTCCCTCGGCGGGCACGCCCTCGCCATGCATGCATGTGCTCATCTCGGCAGGCGCGCCCTCGCCAGCCTGCGTGCCCTCGGCCGCAGCCACCATCGGCGCCAAGCCAGGCGCGCGCCCAACTGCCGCCGGAACCGCCGGCGCGACCGCCATCGCCGGAGGAACGCCCTCCGCCGCGGCCGCCTCCTTGGATTCCCTTGTGATGGCATCTCCCGCCTCCTTGGATTCCCTTGTGATGGCATCTCTGGCGGCCTTGGCGCCCTTCTTCTTGCCCTTCTTCTTGGCGCCCGCCTCCGCCGCTTCAGCCACCTCCACCGGCGCCGCGAGCGCCGGCATGCCGCCCGCCGCCGCCGCCGCCCCAGCGATCGCGCCCTCGAAGCGCGCGACCGAGGCGGTCAGGTTCTTCTTGAGCCACGCGAGCACCGCGGCGGGCGGCTCGCGCTCTGCGGGCGGCATGCTCTCGGTCGCCTCCATCGTCTCGAGCCACATCTTGAGCTCGGCCACCTCGTGCCCGCCCGCCGCCGCCACGTGCGTGAGCGTCGCGAGCTGCGCCGCCTGCCCAGCCGTTTCGTCCGTTAGTGACGAAACACGCTCACGCAGCGCCTCCACCTCCGCGCGAAGGCTCGTGAGCACCTCGCGGTCCTTGCGCCAGCCCTCGGCCGCGCGCGCGAAGTCGGTGTAGTCGCGCTCCGACTGCAGCTGCGACGCATCGCGCTGCGCCTCGACGAGCGCGAGCGAAGAGCGGTACTTCTCCGCCGCCCGATGCAGGTTCGTCAACTCGAGCTCGGCCCTGTGGAGATGCAGCTGCGCGGCTCGCTGCTCCTCGTGCGCGAGGAGCACGTCGATCTCGAGCTCCGAGATCGCGTGCTCGCGCTCGGCGAGCTCGAGCGAGCTCACGCGTGCCGCCTGCTCGAGCGCCGCCACCACCGCCTGCTGCTCGGCGCCGCTCGCCCGAGACAGCGCCTCCATATGCGCCCGAGACAGCGCCTCCATGTGGCGTGTGTGCTCGCTCGCCTTGAGCTGCAGCTGCGCCCTATGGAGCGCACCGAGCCGCTCGATCTCCTCCTCGCGCCGCACGAGCCGCGTGCTCAGCTCGTGCACGCGTGCCGCGAGCGCCTTCGCCTCGCTCGCACTCGCCGCCGCCGCGCTCGCGCCCTCGCCGACGGCCTCGGCGCAGAGGGCGGCGGCGCCGTCGGTGAGCACGGTCACGTCGCGCGCGCGAGAGGCAAACTTGAGGGTGGTGAGGGTGGTGGTGCAGAACTGCGCGCCCGTCTGCACGCCCGCGATCATGAGCGTGTGGCTCTGCCCGCCGAGCGAGTCCGCGAGCATCATCGTCAGCTTGTGGTCGCGGAAGGGCACGTGAACCATGCTGCTCGGCACGGCGCGCTCGGCCCGGCGCGCGTTGCGACTGAGCGCCTGGAGCACATTGCAGAGCGCGGTGAGGCTCACGTTGATGGCGCGCGTCTCGGCCGTGAGCACCGAGTCGGCGCCCGTCGTGAGCGCCTCTGAGCCAGCCAAGTCGACCAAGAGCAGCTTGCCCGTGCGCACCACCGTCGCCCCCAAAGGTTTCGAATCGATGTGGATCGATAGCACCGCATGAGAGCGCGACGAGCGCTCATTGTAGCGCGTCTCGCCCACAGCGCGCGCCCGGTGCCCGTACGCGACGAGCTCCTGCAGCTGCGCGAGCGACGAGACAGGCGTCCGGAAGGTGGCGCTGCCCTCCAGCCTCCAAGCCGGCGGAGCACCACGCACGTGCGACTTCACCTCACGCAGGTGAATGGCGCTCTGCTCGCGCCGCACTGCCTCGGCCTGAGCGGGCAGCAGCCGCTGGTTCGGCTGTGACGAGGGCGCGAGCAGGTCGCGCCAGCCGTCATTGTACAGCTCCACGAACGTGATCGTCACGTGCCATTCCGTCGAAGGCGACGCGTCGATGGCCTCATACAAGCGCTCGAGCGCACGGGGCACGACGCCCGGCGCGCTCGGCGTGCCGGCCATCGTGTACGTCTTGCCCGAGCCCGTCTGACCGTACGCTAGCACGCACGCGCTCGCGCCACCGAGCGCCGCGTCGATCAGCGGCCGCGCCTGCGCAAACACCTCGTCCTGCGACGAGTCGGGGCCGCACACCGCGTCGAAGCGGAAGCGCTTGGGCGCGGGCGGCCGCATGCCACCGCCGGGCGTGCGGCCGCCACCGGGCGTGCGGCCCGCACTGGGCGTCCGCCCCCCGCCGTTGCCGCCAGGCGTGCGACCCGGCGTCCTTGGAGGCACGGGCATCCTGCCCCCCGGGGTGGTTGGGGCAAGCTGCTCTTCGACGGCACCAACAGGAGGCTGCACGACGATTTGGCTCGCCGCCTCTTGCCAGTCGACGCAGACCGCCTCATCGATGGGTGGCGGTCGCACGCGCACGATAACCGCAATGTGCTGCCCGGCGCTCGAAGAGTAGTTGGTAAAAGTCGAGGCGTGCGAAAGGCGCTCGCGTGGGCAACGTTCGCCATTCGGCGTTGGCACCGTCATGAGCGGAGAACCCGCAGCCTCGAGTTCTGCATCCATACACGCATCGAGCAGCGCGTCCTCGCTCTCGTCCTCGATGTCATCGAAGAGGTTCTTGGCTGTCGACTTGAGGTTTTCCTCCATCATCGCGTCCATTCCGCCCTAGTCCCTCTCTCTCCTTGGTCTTCTTCAAAAAGCGGGGCGAGAGCGCCATGTCGAGCGCTCGCCATTCTGCCCTCTCGGTTACAATGAATCAGAAAACACAACCCTGCTGATGCCAGTGATCTATGTAGAAGCTGGGCCCGCTCGGGGTCATGAACATGATGTGGAGCACTGTGACCATCTTGTGGGCCAACGGGCCTGATTGAACTGAAGCAAGCATGATCTACTGTATGTGCGTCTGGGCTGACGTGTGACGACGCTGGCACCTGGCTCGCTGGGTTTTCTGTGGGCATTTTGACCCAAAGGGGTAGGGGAGGGTATTCTTTCTGGATTCACACACTATCCCCACCACCTGATTTTGAACTCAGTGATTGACCCAAAGGGGTAGGGGAGGGTATTCTTTCTGGATTCACACACTATCCCCACCACCTGATTTTGAACGCAGTGACATGCACACGGGTTTCGTTGCAGTTTCGTGCAGTTTCGGGTCATAACACATAAGATTCTTGCATAAGATTCTGTTGCGCGGCAGGACGTGCCTTTGCTATCGCTCTCAGCCGCCGTCGTGGCTGGTCCCGAAAGGAGCACATGCGCGAGCAGTACATCACGAAGCTGGCGGAACAGTACATCCACATGATGACGGACATAGGAGGCATTCAACGTGTATTTGATCGGCGAACAGGCGAACAGTGCGGAGTACGGGTCGTCAAGCCCATCAGCAGGACGCCATGTGTGCTCAATGCCACTTTTGGATGCCACGGTTCCAGCCAGATGTGGGTTAACAACGGCTGCCGCGCTACATTTGCGATAAATCAACGGTCTCTGGCGTGCGGCTACACCGCCGGTCCGATGCGCACCGTTTGTCCCAACGACGTCGATCTTCATAACCAGTCCTCCGAGCTGCGGGTGCCTGAAGGCGCGCACTTGTTGCAACTGGACTCGGATCCGCTGAAATGCTCTGACATCGATGACGCAGGCGCGAGGCGATCTCGGCTCGCGTTCGAGATCACAGGATGCCTTCGCACCCTGAATTTATCATTGCGGGTCAAGCTGGATCTCTTAGCTGCCGCTAGGACGGCTGTTGGCTTCGAACGCATCGACCTCTACTGCGCTCTCGAGGCCTGCGATGGGGAGAGCGATGAGCACTCTGTGAGGATTGTCGATGCGCTCGTCTCCGGTGTTCGAGCCGTGGAACCATGCGCAGCTATTCAGTGCCACTGGTGGCCAAGTGCGGCTGGGATCCTGCTGAAGAATCAACTTGCGAGCCCCAATCGAACGGAACGCCTCAAGCCCGAGTATCGGGCCGACCACCCACACTACCCGTACTCGAATCACAACCCTGAGACGAGCGTCGATCACATGCTCTCGATGTGCTTCAAGCTCGCCATAGTGGGCCAGCTGCGCAATCGTTCACGCATGAGATATGACCTCGTCTGGAGGACGCGCACGGACTTTTATGTGGTCAACGTGTCCTGGCCGCTGCTGCGCACGCTCGTAGCCAGGCACCGCCCCGCCACGCTGCCGCCGCCATCGCACCGCGCCGCCACGCTGCCGCCGCCATCTGCTTCACAAACACCGGCCCCTAAGTACCTGCCCTGGTTTCTCACTCCCACCGTTGATGAACGGCTGCAGTGGTTCCACCAGATGACGGACGTTGAAGCCTTCCTCTCTGAGCCCGCAGCAGCACGGTATGACAGCTGGTGGTGGAAGATCCCGTCGCTGTACGCATCGGGCGTGGTCTTCCATCCGGAGACGATGCTCACCGCTTTGATGCACGCTGACCTCGCCCGGTTCCATGACCCTCAGATGAAGGTTGTACGCTGCTTGCCCGCTGGGAGGTTGAAGAAGGGTATACATCTTGCTACACCAACATGCCGCGCGAGTCTATACGGCCGACTGCGGGCGCCTGGTTGGCGTGGGACGCAACGAGTTCTTGCACGCCCTCAAACAGTGCCGCAGCAAGGGTTGGCTGTGGAAGCGCCGACGCGCCATCATAGCTAGCTCGCTGCCGGCGGCGGCGGCGCTGCCTACGATGCCGCTTCGGTTTACGCTTTACGGCCTGAACGCTGAGTTCAAAATCAGGTGGTGGGGATAGTGTGTGAATCCAGAAAGAATGGTCCTTCCCCGACCCCTTTGGGTCAAAGAAGTGGCATATATCCGAGCAACGCTAGACGCCACGGGGTTCGACCTTGGAGTATGGAGAGCTCAGAGAGGAACTGTTCATGTTTCTTTTGTTGCGTGTTGTAGTCCGCACTCCACTGACGACGCAAGTACCGCGAGGGGAAGGCGGTAGAGGGACGGGATCACGATCTGGATTCGCACACAATCCTCATACCCTGATTTCAAACTGAGTGCGGTACCCGCTTGACCCAGGGGTAGGGGGAGGTATTCTTTCTGGATTCACACACTCTATCCCCACACCTGATTTTGAACTCAGTGCATTCTGTGACGTAGAAGCTCGCGCCGAAGGGCTAGTTTATGTTTTTCACATGAAGAGCTCATTGGATAGTAATTTCCTGAGTAATTTTGAATGTGCGGTGAGCTATGAGCTATCTGACCCGTGACCCGTCACCCGTGTGGAGCGTGCCGGGCCCGGGTAGATCCGATCTAATTTTGGGGTGGCTCAGCGTACTTTTCCCCATGCTGCCCATGCATCTGCCCATTCATCACTGTTCACTGACCTTGCTGTCTTTGACGCCTGCGCTCCGCAATCATGTGGTCAAGGTATTGATCGTCCGTACTGGGTGCTGCCTGATCCACCGCGTGCCCATGGAATTCTGCACTGCCGCTCGCCACACGTTGCTGTACCTCTGCAGCCCGAGGCTGCGGCTGCAACGGCTGTTGCGGGTGCTGTTGAGGCTGCTGCCATTGAGGCGGCTGCTGCGGACGCTCCTGAGGCCTTGCCTGCTGCTGCTGCTGCTTTTGCGGAGTGCCATTGAAGACGAGCCGCTCCAGTGCAGGATCGTCGTCCGCGTGCGTTGCAAGGAACATCAGGTTCTGGTGCAGCTGTAGCTGGTACTGGAGCGACTCGTGCAAACGCCCAAGGCACATCTTCTCGTGCGCTGCCTCGACGAGATCGCCATTCTCGGCAAGGTACTGCAAGACACAATTGGAGAGCGTCGTGACAGCGTAGCAAGGCACTCATGTTGTGGAATGGGCAGGACGCGGCGCGCACCTGTTGCACCTCGAATGGGGTCGGGGCGGCCATCACAATCCTGTCTTCGTCCCGGGGAAGGGCTTAGCAGACTGCAAAGTGCCTTGAAGTCCGCGTCCGTGTTCGCGCCTGTCACTTCGACACTGTGCGAAAGGAAGATGAAGAAGGAGTGCGTGTGGAGAAGCGCCATCATGAGCGTTTCGCCTTTCGAGCCGGGCTCTCCTTAGTCTGCGTGTGTCCCCTCGACGCACTCCAGTGTATACCTTCCCAGGAGCCAGGCGTGTACCGCACGCGAGACGCGTGGTCCGTACTAGATAGGTCGTAGTGGAAGTGGTGCGGGGTGCTTTTTAGGTGCTTTGGTAGCCGGCGGCCCGCAGGTGCCTCTTCTGAAAGTGCGTAGCCCCCCCCCCATTTCGTTTCCAGGTTGACTAGAACTTCCATGGAACCGCATGCAACCCTCGCGCCTCGGATTAAGCCTCGGACCGGACTTGCGAGCACACTTCACGACGCTCTCGCTTGCAGCCCAGATGGGTGAACAACTATCTTCTCTACGCACACCGCAGATGGGTGAACAACTATCTTCCGAACCTTCGGAGGACCTCCTATCCCGGAGCGGCAGTGGCTCCATCGAGCGATCATCCCAGATTGTGGTTGTAGCCTCTAGCAGTGCCCATGTATCCGGTCGAAGGCCACGAGTGCAGCGTACGGTACGCGCCAGGTCCTGGGTTGATTTTGGCGGCGGGAAGGTTCGAGCCCGGCCCGACCGGCCTCTCCCAGCGCATCGATTGCAGGATGGGCGCGCCCTTCTGTTTCAGGAAGTGCGCGTGCTTCCGCGCGCGCTCGTCTGCGTCGAGTGTTGCGTAGCACGCCTCGCCCATGTTGCGATTGCCGGCTGGCGCGCGAGCGAGCGAACCTGAGGCAAAGACGGACAAGTTCGGTTCCTGGCGCGGCATCGTGCTCGCGTGCGGCGAGTACGCTCCCGGCCCGACGCGAACGCCCGTGCTGATGAGGGTGCCGAGGTAGGGTCCTGTCCGCCCAGCCGACTGGGTGCGCATGTTGACATAACGCAACGGCGAGTGCGTGACGCGGTTGGAGAGTGACATCTTGGAGCTCTGGTCGGTGTTGTAGAAGTCGGTCGCCGACGCTGGCTTGCGAATGCCCTCGTAGTCGCGGTCGCGCTTGTGCAGCGAAAAGTGTTTGCCCTGCGCGACCCAGTCCTGTGCGTCAGATTCGAGGCTCCAGTAATTGAAGTCGAGTTTGTCTCCGGCCGTTGGCACGGCCATCAGTAGGTCGCGCACAGCCGGATAGACGATCCGCTCGGGAGCAGCGTGGACCATCGCGGCCTTCGCTGCCGGCAGCGCTGGCTTCAGGACAGCGTTTTCCGGAACGCGAGTTTGCTGTAACGTCTTTGTCATGCAACCGTTCACATGAAATTCATTCATGTTCTACAGGGTGATCATGCTGCACCTTCCTGGTACAATCGTTTGCAGAAGTCTTGACCCCCTGGGTGGGGTGGGGTGGGGTGGGGTCGGCCGAAGTGGCCGATCGCGCTCTGCGCCTCTCGCGCCCCGACGCTCTCATGGCGTCGACTGCCCCGGGCAAGGCTCGATGCGCGGAGCTCTTCCCGCCCGGCGCCCATCACCTGGTGACCCTGGGCAACGTCGCCGATCGCTACACCCACCCCGATGATCAGCCAGACCCTCCAGAGACGATGCAGTAGGAGGTGAAACAGGTGGTGGGGAAGTACATCACGATCAAGCGGCGTGGCGTGGAGCTCGACCGTGCGAGCATCAAACTGGAGCTCCCCGACTTCCTCGAGCTCTATGATCCCGTCAACGTGCCCGTGGTGCCGGCGACAGTCCCCTCTAGCTCTACGCCCGACGTGCGCATCTCCGTCTTCGCCGATTGTGCAGGCCCGTTCAACTGCACGCTCCTCCAAGGCGATGTGCTCCCGAAAGAGCCAAGGCGGTGCACGGAAGCCCACGATGTCATATCCTTGGTGCAGTGGGCTCAACGATTGGGGATGCAGCCCATCGCAGAATTGGATGCATGGCTGCAGTGCAGTGCCCTCAGCACACGAGGCGCAGGACACACTGAATGGCTCCAACACAGTGCAGAAAGCGTCGCATAAGTGGCTCACGACATGTCGGGGTCGCCTCATGGGATACCTCGACCGGGCTCAGAGAGCATCACACTGTTCTTCCGTTGGTGTAACGTTAGTGCATATTTCTGCATATTTTTTATATCCGAGCGCGCGAGCGCGCGCGCGCCGGGTCGTGTGGTCGCACATGTTAAAGGATCTCTAAGCATAATAATCTCCAGGCTTCCGTACGTGTAGAGTGTGCGTTCTACGCCGGACAATCGCTGCAGTACGACTAGGATTCGGGTGGGTTACAGAGAATAAACCTTAAACTACGTTAACTCGTACGAGAACAGTTCGCGAATGGAAAAGAATGGAACTTGGAAACACATGTGTGTTGTGCTGTTGTGTCCCGCGAGGGCGCCCGCCTTGCTGCCGGTGCGGTAGATCCGGAACGCCTTGTCCAGCCTAACGCTGATATGCTGCTCTGCGTAGTCAGCCGCGTTCTGCCTCAGGAAATCTGCCACGAGCCCGAACGCACCATTGTCGCGGCGAGAGGTGGGAGCAGTACGGCGGGATCAAGTGAACCTTGATGTGCGTGCCGAGTTGGAAGACGTAGTCTTCATCCTTGCGTTGTGGACGCTAGCACTGTCCATGATCAAGACCTCGAAGTGCGAGGCAAGGGGCTGGCCATCGGTATGGTGTGGAGGAGCATCGCGTCGGGTGACGCCTGCACGGATGAGCAGGACGAGCAGAGGCGTGAGAAGCGGCACGAGAAGTCACAAGAGGTGGCACGACTCGCGTCTCGCGTCTCGCGTACCTGAGGCGAAACCCGTCATTGAAACGCCAGTCCTCGAAACCGCGGTGGGAGACGATCGTGAGTGCGGACTGTTGGTGCCACACCGCAGGTCCCAGTCGATCGTGCTACGTTAGGCTAGGCGATCATTGGCCGTCTCATCGAGTGCCAAGATCTCGCCGGTAGAGAAGAAGGACATCATCTCTTTGAGCCAGGCGCACGCTCAATCCTCGTCGCGCATAAGAGCGAGGTGCTGTATACGCTGGCGGCACAAGTTGTGCACGTGCCTCTCTTCTGCGGGAAGACGTCGCCGGTCTTCTCCAAGGTTGATAACCAACGCTTCTGGCTTGAGGCTGTGACGTGCAGGTGCACGGTGACCTCCCTGGCCGTCAGCCTCAGAGTAGTGCGCTTGAAAACAGCGAGCCACCGGATCGCTGCGACGCGCTTGCAGCGCGAGTCGTCGAAGAGCATCGCGCGACGATTTCGCGACCCCACCCCACCCCACCCCACCAGGGGGTCAGGACTTTTGCAATTGACTGTAGAATCAGGATCGCGGACTTGCTCTCCTAGACCGTCGTTCGGACTGTCTTCCTCGAGTTACTCGTCTGTACTTATGAGTAGAGCAGGGGGCTCAAATGGCGACGCCGGTGTACACCCGCTTGCTCGTGTTGTAGCTGTAGGACCGGGGCAACTGACTGAATACCTTGGGTCGATTCCTCAGATTGCGGAATTTCGAAGTCTTGATGCCTCCCTTCGCCAGGAACCATGAAGCAGGAGGCGAGACGCAGCGCGAACCCTATCTTGGCGATTGGGACGAGGGCGCCCGGAGCAACACACGCATGCAGCCAGTGCAAGACCACGACTTTGTGCACAATGCAGCTTGGACGGACGCCGAGGGCATCGAAGCCACGCTGAAGCGCAACTCGGATGGCGCGCCGAACGATACGCGAGCTCTCCAAATCAGGGACCTCGACACCGGGGATATCATCACGTTGGCGAATGCAAACGAGTTGCATGCGCAGCTCACGAGGTTACCGTTAGCTCCTGCCCGCTCGATCGCGCCTGCTGAACCCTTACGAGCTCCTGCTCGCTCTGTGCCAATGCTCGCCATCCCAAGCGCGAGCAGCTCTGCCAGTAGCAACGCACGCAAATTGGCCGCTGTACCAACGCTCGCGATCCCGAGCGCAAGCAGCACTGCTAGCAGCACTGCCAGTAGCACCAACAGCAGAGGCACTAGTCCGCGCAGCAGCACCAACAGCCAGAGCAGTGGCAAAGCAGGGCCATCGTGGGCCGTCTCGCTCGTCAGTCCGCGCGGCATGTTTCGGATGCCCCAGTTGTCCGCCCGGTTGCATCCAGCTGGCGGCGGCAGCGGCCAGTCGTCTGCCCGGCAGCCTCCTGCCCGTGGCGGAGCGTCCCGCTCGGGTCCATCCGCCTCCGCCTCGGCCGCCGTGGGCGCCCCAGCGCTTGGCACGGTGCTCGCATATGGACATACAGGCACGCCGATCGCAACGACCGTCTCACGCGCCATGCGCCTCGCCAAGGATGCAGCCCTTGCAGAGCAGACTGGCTCCGAGTACCAAGCTGTCGCGCTGTATCGACAGGCGAGCAGGCACCTCGCGATGGCATTTGAGCTCGTCGAGTGGCGTGAGGCCAAGCCCAGCCCGGGCGCGGAGTTGCTCGTGCCGACAAAGGAGCGGCTGCAGCACTACACTGAGCTGTACACGCAGAGAGCAAAGCAGCTTGAGACGATCACTGAGCTCGAAGCAAAGGCTCTGCAGCCTCGCCCCCTGAGCCTCAGCACGCCGCAGGACACCGAGCCGGTTGATGCGGGGCTGCGACTGCGGGAGCTGTTGCGCCGTGAGCCTGCGGCCGTGCCGACTGAGAATACGCTCTGCGACGTACCTCGGCTAATACTTTGGATGAACGAGGTGAAGCACACGAAGGTTTCGTCACTCGTTACACCGCGTGGTGAGCGAGGCTCGGGCAGCTCATCGGCTCGAGCACCGAACGGCCAAGGGACGGCCCCGGGCAGCGCGCGTGGCACGGGCAGCTTATCGGCACGAGCGGCCGCCACTCCGCGGAGGCCACTTCCGGTCATCAAGAGCAAGCAGGATGAGGAGCGCTGGGCGGAGGATCTCGAGGCCGAGATCGCGGAGCTGCGGGCGGAGGAAGCTGCTCTCGCGGCGGAGGAGGCAGCTCTTCGCGAGGAGGAGGCGATCGAACGGCAGGCTCGTGCACTCGAGAAGGCCACTGCCGCCGCGGAGCGCGCTGCTGCGGCGGCGGTGAAGGAGGTCGAGAAGGCAGCCAACAGCGCCGCCTCAAGCTGGGTCACCACGGCAGCGGCAGCCGCCGCCTCGGCGGCGGCGGCGGCGGCGGCGGCGGCGGCGCAAGCGGCGGAGGAGCGGGAGAGGGCGGAGTTTGCGCGAGAAGAGGCGGAGATTGCGCGCGAAGAGGCCACGCTCGCGTTGATGGAATCGATGGTGGAAGCGGAAGAGGAGGAGGAGACACTCGTGCAGAAGGCGCAACGCAAGGCGCGCGAGAAGATGCGGCAGAAGTCTACAGTGCAGGCGGCCCGAGAGGCGAGGCCAGGGCGAGAGGCGAGCGGCGGGGTGCCCGAGCAAAAGGGGAAGAAGAACGAGGAGGCTGGGTCGGCCAAGGTTGGCGAGGAGGTGGGATTCGAGGCGGGATTGGACATATCGGTTGCCCTCGAGAAGGCGGGCGAGGAGGCAGGCGACCCTCAGCTCGCGGAGTGGCTGCACGCTGCCGCCACGGAGGAGACGAAGGCGCCAGCGGCGAGCGTGGCCCGAGACAACGTATACTTGGGCGACCTTGAAGAGGACGATGACCTAGCCGATGGCACAAACGAACACGACGACGAGGAGGAAGAGCAGGAGGAGGAGGAGGAGGAGGCCGCGTTGGCGGCGGAGGAGTCGGCCCTGATCGAGGAAGAGGAGGAGGAAGAGGCGATCGAACAGCAGGGCTGGTTGCAGCAGTTGGCCAGGATGCAGCAGGAGGCAGCAAGTGCTGGGCAGGGCTTCTTGGGAGGTTTGGCCGGCATCCAGGAAGGCGCGGCCAAGGCTGGGCAGGGCTGGTTGGGTGGTTTGGTTGGCATTCAGCAGGAGTCGGCCAAGGCTGGGCAGGGCTGGTTGGGAGGGGTGGTCGGCATCATCGGCAACCAGCAGCAAGCCAAGACTGAGAAAGACGGCGACGAGGAAGCAGACGATGCCGGCGAGGACCAGCAGCGTGCAACGAATTCTTGTGAGGCGCCCGAGGACGCCGAGGAGCATGCCGCAGCGATCCCGACCGCCGAGCCGTACCTAGGTGATCTAGAGGAGAACGAGCGGCCGCCGGTGGCGGCACCCACAGACGACGTACCCATGGACGACCTTGAGAGGACAGTCAGTGCGCAGGAAAAGAAGGAGGAGCAGCCGAAGCCGCAAGAGCAAATAGAGTCCGCGCAGGAGGTTCGTGAGGCTCAACGCAAGGCGCGCGAGAAAATGCGCCAGAAGTCGTCGAGCCTGCACTCAGCCCGGGACGTCAGGCCTGGACAGGAGGCGAGTGTCCCGGTGCCTGGTACGGAAGAGGAGAAGAAGACAAGCGACGGGCAGCGCCAGGGACATACCGAACCGAAGCACGCAGACGCCAGAGGCGAGGACAAACCCGCGCCATATCTTGGCGACTGGGAGGAAAGTGTTCAAGACGACCCTTCAAGCGCGCGGGCAGTGCAGGAACCCAACACACAGACTGACGGTGGCTTCACCGCCGAAAGAGCAGCGAATCCTGCAGCACCGAGCGGATTGAAGATCGAGATGCCGAAGCTTGATATTGCAGCGACGGGCGATGCGGCTGAGCCTCAGCGCTCTGCGCGCGATTTCACTGCGCGCGAGCGCGAGGTCGCGAAGCCTGCGTTGGCATCGACGGGAGTCGCCGCGCTCACGGCGCGCGGAGCGAAGGACAAGAAGGAGGCAGCTGCTGCCGCGGGGGAGAGCGCGGCGCCGCCGGCGTTGAGCCTCAACAAGCTGTCTGAGCTCAAGGGCCGCGACCCTGACGCGCCGATGGCAACGCCTCGCAAGGATGCTCCGGAGACGTCGCGCCGCAAGAAGGCTGGGATGCCGGACGAGCCATCGTCGACTGCGGCGCTTGCTCCCACAGCAGCAGCAGGGGCTGCAGCAGCACCGAAGCCTGACGGTACTATTGTGCAGGACCTGGACTCGCAGCCAGCGGCCGTCGAGACGAATCCTCCAGCAACGAGCGGATTGAAGATCGAGATGCCGAAGCTTGATATTGCAGCGACGGGCGATGCGGCTGAGCCTCAGCGCTCTGCGCGCGATTTCACTGCGCGCGAGCGCGAGGTCGCGAAGCCTGCGTTGGCATCGACGGGAGTCGCCGCGCTCACGGCGCGCGGAGCGAAGGACAAGAAGGAGGCAGCTGCTGCCGC
>Ga0210247_100584_pt1 | contig 33796 bp, 44 predicted proteins | sample ChrtobMetP3_16mM_FD_155449 | JGI IMG/M metagenome (GOLD analysis project Ga0210247, IMG submission 155449) | Chrysochromulina tobin associated microbial communities from unialgal haptophyte culture, Seattle, Washington, United States - P3_16mM | ecosystem: Host-associated > Algae > Haptophytes >... | reverse complement strand
GTCATCAGCCTACTCGGGCGGGTCGACAGCCCAGAGGTCATCATCAGCGGTCATCAGTGGTGCAATCAGTGGTCATCAGCCTACTCGGGCGGGTCGACAGCCCAGAGGTCATCATCAGCGATCATCAGTGGTGCAATCAATGGTCATCAGCCTACTCGGGCGGGTCGACAGCCCAGAGCGCCGCCTCTCTGATGGGGGAGGCAATCAACGGCCATCAGCGATCATCAATGGTCATCAGCCTACTCGGGCGGGTCGACAGCCCAGAGCGCCGCCTCTCTGGCGCGTTGGCGCTTCCCATGCGGGTAGTCTTTCGTATCGCCGAATTGGAACGTGAAGTGGACGGTGATGGGTTCATTCTGAGGCAGCTCGTGCCCCTCCATGCCCTGCCATCGAGAGGTGCAATCAGTGGTCATCAGAGGTGCAATCAGAGGTCAATTAAGGGTCAGTCAGGGCTCAATCAGGGCTCATCAGGGGTACTCAGCGAGCGTGCACCTGCACGTTCTGATTGAACCACGTGTGCCCTCCCGTGAATGGCCGAATGGGCAAAGTCCCATACGTGAACGATACCATCTTACACCCCTCCCCAGGTAAGCACGGCTCGTGCCCGCTCACCTGATGGTGGAGGCAATCAGTGGTCATCAGGGCTCATCAGGACCCAGGTAAGCACGGCTCGTGCCCGCTCACCTGATGGTGGAGGCAATCAGTGGTCATCAGGGCTCATCAGGACCCGGGTAAGCACGGCTTGTGCCCGCTCACCGAGCGGTGTACCCGCCGCACCCCATCGACGAGATTCGAGATTGCACTCTCGGGCAGCGAGATGTTCTCTCGCAGTAACTCTTTGGCCCAGCTCGTGAGCGCCCAGCTACCGGTACCAATGTCGCTCCCACGCACCACCTGATGAGGGAGGCAATTAGAGGTCATCAGAGGTCATCAGCTACCGGTACCTATGTCGCTCCCACCTGAGAGCACAGAGCGGCGAGCCCATCAAGCTTCATTAGGCGAGCCCATCAAGCTTCATTAGGCGAGCCCATCAAGCTTCATTAGGCGAGCCCATCAAGCTTCATTAGGCGAGCCCATCAGGCTTCATTAGGCGAGCCCATCAGGCTTCATTAGGCGAGCCCATCAGGCTTCATTAGGCGAGCCAATCCCCAAATTAGGCTCAAAGAGCCTAATTAGGATTCCTACGGGTCTTGAACTCAATCAGGCCCCATCAAGCTCCATCAGAGGCCCACTGAGGTTTCGTCAGGCTCCACTCGACGAACCTGATTGAACAGGCTCTGGTCATTGACATTCTCCGTCAGGTCCGGTCGCCCCTTTTGATGAAGCATCGCCTTGCGCCAGCTCTGTACCATCGCCTTGGCGCCCACCGTTTGACGAAAGTACACGACGCCGGTGTTGAGCTCAATGATGCCTGCGAGGCCTCCGCGTGCGTCTTGGCGCACATCGAGACCGTCGGTGGTGACGAGAACGTCGGCCGCAGCGATGAGCGCCGCCTCGGGCACTGCCGGGTGCGTCGGGTCCGAATGGGTCATCCAGCGCTGCCAGTGGCCATTGAGCCAGACCACGTCGAGATCGGAGATGAGGACGCTGAAGCCGACGGCGAGCAGTTCCCACAAAAAGGCCACTTTGACTAACCCCATCTCGAGAAAGTCGGATCTGATGAGGGAGGCCATCCGAGGCGATCAGAGGTCATCAAAGGTCATCAAAGGTCATCAGAGGTAATCCGAGGCAATCCGAGATCATCCGAGGCCATCCGAGGCCATCCGAGGCCATCATCAGGGCCACCCCCCCTCACTTGTGGTGTCGAATGTAACCCCAGTTCGACTTCATCTCGTACACCTCCGCTTGCTTCGGCTTGCGCTGTGGAATGCCCAAATTAGGTAGGGTACGTGCACACACATCGAGCTCAGTCATGAGCAGCAGGACTCGGGCGCAATCAGGAGTCCTCAGCAGCAGCTCAGATGCAATCAGGAGTCATCAGGAGCACCTCAGATGCAATCAGGAGTCCTCAGCAGCAGCGCGCCTGGTACGTCCACACGTCGAGCTCAGGGATGATGCCCGCGGCAGGTACGCGCATCTCGGAGCACGCCTTCAGCAACGTGAGGTCCGCCGCGCCAACAAGCAGCGGAGTGCTGCCAAATTAGGGAAGGTGCCCAATTAGGACGAGGGCCAGCCGCCGTCAGAGAGGAAGTCAATCAACGCAGCGCGCAGATGCAATCAGGCGCAATCAGGTGGCACTCACAGCCCGGCCTTTTGGGCAAAGTGGAGCCAATTCTTGACGAAATCCATCATGACGGAAGTGCCAAACGTGAAGTGGATGGTGGTGCCGCGTGGCTCGACGGCCGCGAGCGCGTGCTTGGCCGGTTCATTCAGCGCCAGCGCGCGACCCGAGACCTCTGGCAGCATCCACGCTGGCAAGTTTGCCAGCGTCGCGGGAGCGTCTGTCGTCGCTGGCTCCGTCGCCGCCGCCACTGTCGCCGCCGCCACTGTCGCCGCCGCCGCCACGACCGTCTGGACGGCCGACGCGACCAACTCGGACTGGTCGGCGACGCCACCAATCGACACCGTGGGCGCCACTACTGCCGCTGCTTTGAGCGCTGTCGCGGGCTCGCCGCCGTGCTTCATCGGGTGCAGGAAGTGCTGCGCCTCCTCCCACGTCGGCCGCGGAGGCACCTCGGAGACGACGGCGTGCTGGTTGGCCATCCGACCGGAGGAGGCCCAGCTAGTGAGGCTCGCGCTCTCGAAGCTCGCAAATGCCGTGCGGTAGACGAGCGTGAGCAGCACGGCCATGCCGGCGGCCGCGTACACGACACGGGTCTGCATCGAGACAGTCTTAGCGCTCGACACGGCGCGAATGAATCAGAGATGCGAGTAGTTTTGAATTTGTGTGGTTCATCAAAGCAACACAAGCAGCCTTGTGAGCGCGACAACCCGGTCCCTGCTCAAGCTAGACCAGGCTTACTATCGCGTTGGGTCTCGGGCTCTCGGCGTCTCTCCGTCTCGAGACTCGAGGCTCTCGGCGCGTGCACACACCTCTCTCGAAAGAGAACGACCTCATGCGCATCGAGCGCTTCGAGACAGGAATCTCAAATGCGCGAGCAGCAACAGTTGTATTAAGTTGTAAGCCTCGCCGACCTCAGGCGTCGATCCAAATTTGGACAATCCAAGCACTTTATACAGTTGTAAGCCTCGCCGACCTCAGTGAAAGGGGCCTTTCGGCACCTTGCCCTTTGGGCCAAGGAAGTGGTAGCGCACCTGATGAGGGAGGCAATTAGAGGCCATCAGAGGTCATCGGAGGTCCTCAGAGGTCCTCAGAGGTCTATCAGGAAGTGGTAGCGCACGAAGTGCCACGCGTCATCAAGCGGGTGCTCGGGAAGAGCTTTGTACTCGTCGCCCCCGTCCAATTGCAATTCATCTGCTCCGTCTCCAAAATAGAGGTCGAAGAACTCCTCCGACTCCTCGGCGAGGTCAAGCAGACCTGATGAGGAAAGCAATCAGAGAGTCATCAGCAGCAATCAGCCATTCGAGGTCCTCCGACTCCTCGGCGAGGTCAAGCAGACCATCTATCGCGTATTCGACCTTCCCGCCGTTGCGGAAGAAGAAGTCAGTGTAGCGGTGGTCGTAACGGTAACGCCCTTGCACGAGCTCCCGCGTGATGGCGTCGACCGTCGGTAGAGCAGGTGCGTGGCGGGCGCTGTCCTGTGGGCTGTGAATCTCTTTGATCGCTTCCAAGACTTGGATCCAGCCGTACACGAAGCTCTTGTACACCTCTTCACCTCGGACGCTCTGTGGAATGTATTCCCACAGCGGGACCTGCCACTCCATGTCATCAGGGGTCATCAGAGGTCATCAGAGGTCATCAGGGGTCATCAGGGGTCATCAGAGGTCATCAGGGACCTGCCACTCCATGTCTTCCGACGGCAGCGGCATGCGTGACTGGAACTCCGGCGCCGCGTCGCGTGCCATATCGCCTTTGGTCTCGGTGTAGAAGCGAAGCCGGTGGTTTTGGCGCGGTGTGAGCACCCCAAAGACGAGCGCAGCGCGCTGGGTGGGGTCCAGGAGGGCAAGCAGGAGCTCATACGCCTCTTTCTCGTCGTCACGCCCAGGCTGCCAGTGGCGCGCACTCAGGCCGCCGTATTCGCCGTCGAAGTCCGCAAAGTGACGAATCTGCTTCAGGGCAGACTCGAGGGGCGTGTGGCCGTAGACATCTTTCACAGAGCAGCTGGCACCGAGGCCGACGAGAGTGTTTGCGGCGACGACGGCGCTCTCTCGCGTTGCCTTTTGACGGCCTATGAACTTCGCCGTCGCGTGCAGGGCGGTTTGGCCAAACTCGTCTGCGTCGCTCGGAACGGCGCCCAGGCGCACTAGCAGCCCAAGGTGCGCCTCAGATGTCAGACCATTCATCACCGCATGGATGAGCACGTGGCACCTGATGAGAGAGGTCATCAGAGGTCATCAGAGGTCGTCAGCGGTCATCATGGATGAGCACGTGGCACCTGTTGAGACTGGCGCCGCTTGCCACGAGGCGGCGCACGTCCGCCTCGAAGTTGGCGAGGGGCACATCTTTGGCCTCTCGCAGGTATGAAATGAGCGGCGCGTCGAGCTCTGCAACAGGCTGCCGCTCGGGGGTCTCCGTGATCAGCAGGCCAGAGACTTCCTCTTTGCTCAGCAGCCCCAGACGACTCGGTGTGACGTACCAGAACTCGCTGGCGAATTTCGCCTGCCGGAACCCAAGCCTTGCCCATTGCTGCGCCACTTTTCGGCGCGCCGCCTTTTGCTGCGCCATACGCTCGGCCTCGCGCGCTTGATCGGCCGCACTGGCCTCCTCTCCCTCGATCTCTCGCCTGTGCTCCTCCCGCAAGCAGGCATGATCTTCTGGCGTGTTCTCCAGACCTGGCTGCAACACCGCCAGAGTCCAGCCAGCACGCACGCACGTATTTCGAGGCGCGAGCCATCCCATCAAGCCATCCATGTCACCTCTCGGTAGGCGCGACGCCTCATCATGCTCCTGGCATTGACGTGCATCTCGGGTATTGAGCCACTCCAGGAGCGTTTTGACGCAACGAACGCCGAGGTCTTTGCGGCGGTGCGCCTCGGAGATGGAGACGAGCTCGATCTGAAGGAAACCTCCTTGCGACGCGGCGCCATCCTGCTCCTCGGTAAGGCCATCCAGGTCCTTGTAGCGAAGCGAGCCATCGTCATTGCAGAAGCAGACGCTCATTTCCTGCAGCTCCTGCGACTCTGCATCGCACAGCTCGTGAAATTGCCAACGCGGACGGAAGTTTCGGTCGATCACCAAGCCTTTCAGGCGACCGACCGCGTGCTTTTCGTATGTAATCGACACGCTGATCTCCACCACAGACTTGAATTCGTAATGGCGTCGAAGCTCGATCTCAAAGCCATATCCAGCTAACTCATCCTCCAGCGTGTGTTGACAGATGGTCAGGCGATTGCCGTCCTCATCCTCGTCCTCCTCCTCCTCCTCGTCCTCCTCGCCGTCTTCGCCACCCTCCGCGCCGTCCTCTTCGTCCGTGCAACGACGCTTCATTTCTCTTTCGCGCTCATACATGTTTCAACCAGAGTTTCCTAGTCAAGTCAAGTCAAGTCAAGTCAAGTCAAGTCAAGTCAAGTCAAGTTAAGTCAAGTCAAGTGATTCAAAATGGCGGTCGCCTTTCCGCCGCCTTTGGTGCCCATCGCTGGCGCGAGCGATCGGGAGGGCAGATCTCGGCGCAACCGGCACCACTGGATAGCCCCGAGTCGGGGCATCATCCCCATCTTCTTGATCTTGATCATCGCGGCGCACCGGGGCTTCAACATCGTGCCTTTTTCAGGAAGTCTACTGTACGGCAATGCAACACCGCTCCAGGCCGACGACGGGAGCGGTCGGGGGCCTGCGCGAGGGCTGCTCCGATGGGCCAAGGTGTCGGTAGGGTCTGGCGTCCGCCGGCGCCGCGCGTCGAGCGCGCGCGGCCCTTCTCCGACGAGTTTTTTGGCGTTTTGGGCTTGACAAGGGCACGTCAATCGATTTTGGCCAGGCAACGAGGGCGGCTGGCGCGGCGGCGGCAAGAGTGGTCGAGGGCGTTTCCGCGGTGCGCGCCACACACCCCGTCCTCTATCTCACGCATGCGCGCGCGCTCGCGACATACAGGTGTGGCGTCGATGGCGTCGATCAAGGGAGAAAGGAGTACAAGGCTCACAAGCTGGACAGCGCAAGCGGAACGACAAGTACGGCTACAAGGCGACATGAACTACCGGGGGACTAGGGCGACTAGCAGCGCTTGCGCAGCCGGATTGATCCCAACGTGCTCCCTCATTGGCCTCATTGGCTGCGGCCGACCACTTGTTACTACCGGGGGATTAGCAGCGCTTGCGCAGCCGGATTGATCCCATCGTGCTCCCTCTACATACCCTCTACATGTTTGAGCGTGACGCGGCGGGCGGCGCCGACCGGCCTCGAGCTCTTCGGTCGAGGCGTTTATGTCCCCTCTTTCTCTCCCCCAATCCCCCCATTTTATGCTTGACACCACGGCCGATCTCGAGCCGATTTCCTCTTCGGCGTAAGAGTGGCGCTCATCGGCTCGAGATCGGCCCGTTACTTCTCACCTACTTGTTCTCCGAGGGCACGTATGTCAGCATTTATGACGTGTCGCCTCTAGATGGATCCCCCTCCGCCATCTCCATCGACTCCCGTCCTCCACTGCTGGCTTCCGGAGCACATTCGATAGGCGTGACCTGGTGGTTCTTACGGTACGCATTCTTTCACACAAAGGTCTGTGTGAAAGATTGGAAGAAGGCGAACAGGGCGGAAGGTCTTTTCTCTTCCTCTCTGGAAGCGCGCCGTCCCCCATCCCAATCGTGCCCACTCTCTCATGGCATCCCGCAACGGCTCGATGATGCAGACATTCGCAGTCACTGTGCCGCCAGGCATCGGTGCCGGCCAGCAGTTCCAGGCCTCGCTCGACGGTCAGCTGACGATGGTTATTGTGCCCCACGGAAGCTCCGCGGGCTCGACGCTGCATGTGCAGATCCCCGTGCGCCCGAGCAGCGTCCAAAAGTACGCCGTCACCATTCCTGTAAACGTGCGGCCCGGAGACCGTTTCCAGGCCAATCTTGGAGGCCAGCTGGTGTGGCTGCGCTGCCCACCTCAACTGGGCCCGGGCAAGCAGATGCTTGTGGACGCCAACTCTGCGACACAAGAAAATGGCAGGAATGCGAAGAGCTGGCCGCCGCCGATTGCAGTGCCTGAATCGATCGACGGTGCGCCAAACGCACGTGCCCACTACGACGTCCCATAATCGCTGGCAGTAGCGGCAGCGCGCGCGCGCGGCGAGGCCCGCCCGCACACTGCCCCTGCGCCCTCTCCCTCTGCCGACGCCATTCGTGGGCGCTCGGGCGCGCGCATCCGCCACCACTCCCTCATCCCTCCCTCACCGCGTCCGTGCCCGCTCCGCTCCCGCCGCCGCTCCTCGCACAGATTTAGATGTGCCGGACTATTTCCTCTGCCCGATCACCGGGTGCATCATGCGCCAGCCCGCGATGACCCCAGATGGCGTCACGTATGATTACGATGCCATCACCGAGTGGCTGTCGAATAAGAAGACGGACCCGTCGACCAACCTGCCGCTCGATGCCTCGGAGCTCTGCCCCAACCGTACAGTCCGCTCCATGATTGAGGATTTCATCGCTAAGGGTCCGGACTTCCTTATGAAGAAGACCAAGGAGGGGCATTAGTCGGGGCGCCCAACGGCTGGGCCAACGGCTGCCTTTCTGCGTGATCAGTACGGAGTAGGTGCGCAGGTGCGTACCGGCATGTAGGCACGCCGCCGCAGGGGTCTTGACGAAGCTCGACGATCTGGCGGCCCAGATTCGGACCTTTGACGAATATGTAGGAGAGGACGAGAGGAAAGGCGGGGTGGGGAGACGATAGGCGAGACGATAGGGGCCACCGATGTGGCCATGATGAGCGAGAGGCCTCGGCTGCATGCACGCGCTCAACTCGGCGCCCTGGACTGGCGCGCCCCCTGTGAATACCCTGTGAATCCGACAGGGGGCTGTGGAACGTAAGTGTGTGCGGCGGTGTGACGTCTTCGTGACCAGAGGGGGGGGGGGAACGCGTGGGGCCTCGTGTGTCGGGCGCCTCTCCGAATGTGTGTACGGCTCGTGGCGCCGACTTGAGCGCTTGCATGCATCGGGGCAAGGCTAGTGTGGCGCTAACCCGGCACAGACGATAGGCTCGGCGACGGCGCAGCAGATCGGAGGGGTCGAACGACGCGCCTGAGCGAGTCCATGCCCATCATGCCCCGACGTGCAATTCGACGACAACGCGGTCACGAGGGCGCGACGTAACGGCCGCGAGGGCGCGATGCCGATACGACGCCCGGACGGCCGAGCCGCGCGTGGGCCCTCCGGAGATCACCGCCAGATCACCGCCAGATAGAGGGCTGCGTTGCTCAGGCCTCCGCGTGTGCATGCGCGCTCCATGTGAACACAACCAGACAGCCAGAGGGCAGAGCGCGGGAGGCCGGCGAGCGGAGACGCGAGCATTGAGAGCAGCGCCTGCAAGTGAGAGTTTCGAGTCGCGGATGCGCGCGCACTTTCTCCGCGGAGTAACCTTCACGCAATCCCTAGTGCCTAGCGGCTCCGGCATACAGCATACCGTGCACCACGCGTCGTGCCGCGTGGCTGTCCTACTGTAGACTGTTGCCGGTTCGGCCCGGAATTCTTAATTCAGCTGCGTGGAGGTGAGCGCGGGACACGCGTCCTGCGCCAAAAAGGCCAAATAGCCAAGCGAAAAAGCGAAAACGTTTCGACGAACGTAACGCAATGCCCCGGGCGCTGCGCGCGCCCGGGTCGGTTTCGCCGGGCGTTTAAACGGCGCGGGTACTTTACGCCTATACGCACCTTACACGCCGGGGGGCGCGCTCCAGTGGCGCGGGGAGGGTGGCCCAACGACCTACCGCCGGCCCGCGCGAAACGTCATGACCGATTGTAAGTCGATTGCCAGGATTGCCGCGACCCCGGCACGCTGGACAACCGACGCGACGGACCTCACGAATCGATTCGAGACTTCGAGAGTCTCGTACGCCCGGCATGTAACACAGAGGGCGTTCGCGTCTCGGGTAATCTCGGGGTCCGGAGTCGGGATGGAGTGCGCGCACTTTTCGCGCGCGCGCATCGCTCAGCCCGCTATGACGCCACGGTGCATCACAATCAGCCCGCTATGACGCCACTTCACAAGACCGCGGCTGGATGCCTCAAGAGCCCCGCCTCGATCCGGTAGCGTACGCGCCACAAGTCCGCATCGTACCTGTGGGGAAGGGAGGGCGCCGTGGTGAGCACTTGCATGCACATCCACGCTAGATCCGGAGGAGAAGTCCGCATCGTACCCGCCCGCCTTGCGTACACGCTGCAGGGCGCCCGCGTCCGCCTCGTACGCTTCCGTGCTCGCCAGGAGGGAGCGTACCTGATGAGGGAGGCAATTATGAAATCAAGGGACACTCAGGGCAATCAGGGGTCATCAGGGAGCGTACCATCAAGGAAGGTACTCAAATGCACTCAAGGGACACTCATGGCAATCAGGGGTCATCAGGGAGCGTACCATCAATGAAGGTACTCTCGCTTCCACCGCTTTGGCCGCGGCCGGGTCGAGTGGCTGAACGAGCATGGGCGCGCCGCTGGCGCCGCGTGCGCTGCCGGCAGGCGCCGCGGGCACGTACGTGCCACTGGCTTCTCCTCGGCGCTGCTGCTGCTGCTGCTGCTGCTCATGCTGCGCGGCCGCTCCGGACGCAGTCGGTGGCACGCCTGCGGCCGCCCTGGCTGCGGCGTCGCCCGCGAAAGCGGCTGCATGCGCGCGCAGGTCGGCGCGCGCCTGCTCCACCGACGTCTTGCCGGCGCTGATGCCCTGCTGCAGCGCGTTGCGCTTCTCAACCTTCAATCGCTGCTCCTCGGCCTCGGCAAGTCGGCGCTCCTGGGCGGCGCGAGCCTGCGCGAGACGATCGTGCTCGATCGCGTCCGCGCGTTGCATGCGCGCGCCGTCGTACGTGGCCAGGTTGCGCGCCGTCTGTGTCGCCCACTGAATCCGCAGCCGGTCGAGCTTCTGTCGCGCCATCGGCCTTGTCTCCTCCTTGATGAATTCTTCGACGAGATCCTCAAACTCCTCGAGGTAGTCGTTGTATTCGCGCGCGCTCGCAAAGTCCTCAGGCAGCAGGTAGTATGCTCGGCGCACCTGTCTTCGGTAATCGCGGTCGAATTCGAGCACGCGGTCCATCGGCAAGACCGGGCGGACCGCCGCTGGATTTCCGGCACAGCGGGTCAAGAGGCGTTCCTTTCTATCGTCGCCAGTTTCGTCTCCCAGAACGCGCGCACAAGACCAAATAGGTTAGTATCCATGGGTTTGGGGTGTCGTGAGGATCGGCCGTCTGCGACGCTTCGACAAACTGTACAGGGTATTTTTGCCGCGTAGGGCGCGAGCTTTTGGTCCCTCCCTGCTGGCTTGCTTGCTCAAACACCCAGCTTGGCTTCGGCACTTGCGCAGTGAACGAGCTTACGCGGCTGTTGTGTCATGGATTCCATCATCATGCTCTCGATCGTGATCTGGATCGTGGTACTCGAGCTGGGACCGCTCAACAATTTCGTGGCTCGGAAACTGTGCCACGCAGGCTGCGGACTCGGCATCATGCTGCTCAATTCCAGGAGCTTGCCCGCCAGGGTATTTGTGTGGCTCGTCGCCGGCAGCTCGATTGCGATGACGTGGAACCTCTCGCCGCTGCCCCCATTCCGCTTCTCGCGGCCCCGAGACGTAGGGATCACCGTCTACCTCTGCCTGGTCTCTGCGTGGTTTTTCCTCGAGCTGCCGCCTTCTGTACTGGCGCCGCTCTTTTTTGCCGACCCCGCTGGTGCCGTGGTCGGAAAGGCGTGCTCACAGCTCCTGGGGCCCTCCTACAACCCAGCATGGTACGGCAGCAAGACGGTCGCTGGCACCGCGGCCGTCTTCATCTTCACCTTCCTCTCCATCACCTTCGACTTGTCGACGTTCGCTCGGCTGCGACTTTCCGCGCTCGCGGCGGTGGCCGAAGCGCTGGGCGGCGAGTTTGACAACCTCGCTATCGCGGCGGTCGTGCTGGGCGGATGGCTCCTCAGCTAAGCCCACGAAAGGTTGAAGGGCAGTCATTAGTCTTGAGTTCGCTCGGCTAGGTGCCCGCTCACCTAAATTATACACACGACACGAGTTTTAGTAAGCTCCCCATCTTAGCCCTTATGTGTGTCAATCACTTAGTTCTGCTGAAACGTGTGGTTTAATGTCACAGCGGAAGCCGGAACAATTGTGCAACGGAACCCAATCATTGGCGGAAGGCCGGAACCGGGCATCCATCCAACGGCGTCACGAGAGCCGAATGCACGTGAGAGAGCCCGAGGCTAGGCCAAAAAGTACGTACGTACGGGCTAGACTTAGCTGTCACGCGGTATGTCGAGGGAAAAGCACGGCTCCCTACTACCATACTCTAGCTTACTAGGCAACGGTCACGAGAGAGGCCGAGGCCGAGCCGGCCCAGGGCACGTTGTAGTCCGGCCCGTAGTCAAAGCTGAGCTCCTCGCCAACGGCAATGTCGCGGCTCGCTTCGAACCAGACGAGCTGCCTCCCAAAGTCCACCCTCGGGGCGAGGTTGCATCTCGTGCTGTGCGCGGGCGCGTGGTTGATGTACCTGATGAGGGAAGCTCTCAGTGGTCAGCCATCGCAATCGGTGGTCGTCAGTGCTCATCAGTGACAATCAGTGCTCATCAGTGGCCATCAGTGGTCATCAGTTCATGTAGGGACCCAAAGTGCGTCGCCCGCCTGATGAGGGAGGCAATCAGAGCTCATCAGTGGTCATCAGTGTACCGTCCCCACGACGACCGCGAAGGGTCCTCCGCGTCGATGCAGCTGAGGAGTTCGTCATTCGCAGCCGTTTCGAGGTGCTTTTCGACGGCCTCGCTCGCCTCGGGCAGCAGGCTGAAGACGTACGCGCCGCCGTTGTGTGAGCCACCGGCTGGCTTTCCTTGGTCGGCCGAGAGCGAGTCCAGTCGTGCCATGCGAGCATCGAGATCTCGTTGCTCGTACACCGTGGGTGCATGGAGGCCTTGGCGGTCGTAGTGGCGCAGGTTGCGCATCCTCTGCGTGCAGACCTCGCCGACATACAGACCGACGAAGGATCCACTGCCGATGGGTCTCGTGACAAAGACGCCCTTGCCTTTGGCGCTCTCTTCACAGTCCTGGATGACGACGCCGCTCGCGGCTGCGCCCCAGGGCCCAGCTCGGTCGAGGGCGACGGACCGCGCGGGCGGGGTCTGCGAAAGTGGCCAAAGATCGGCGCGCATCGTCTTCGCCAGGAAGAGCCGGAGCTCGAGCTCGTCTGCGCCCGAGCCGTCGTCGCTGTCGTCATCCGATGAAGTTTGGTTGGCGCGCACTTCCTCCCAGGAAGCAGGTCGAGCGCGCTTCGATGCCTGGCGCTTGGCGGGCTCGATGGCACCGCGCTTCGAAGAGGCGCGGGTGTTCATCGTGGCGAGGAAGGGCGTCGACGGCGACCCGACGCGGAAGCTCTATAAGCTGACCTTTCCCAGCCCCTTGCCTTTCCACAGGGCGTTCTCACGCGCTCTCATGTACCTCTACACACCGAGCCCGACCGTATACAGACCCTCCATGCAGTCACCCTTTCATGCCTCATCATCAGCTCTGTGCTCACTCAGTCCATTTCGTCAGGAAGTGTCCATGCAGGGACCTGGCACGGCTGGCAGCCTCTTCCTCCTGCGAGAGCGCCACCGCGCAGCGGCGCGTCTCAGGGTGCTCCGGCCCGAGGACGGTCCACATGCGCTCGAGGGCCGCTTGCAGCGGGCTGAGCCCTCCGCCTGCCGCGCACTCGAGCCGGGCGTGGACGGCCTCGAGCATCAGCGTCGTGTCCACCGTCGGGCCCAGCGCCGCACGCGCCGTGCTGAGCACGCGCGCATCCACGAGCGCGCGGGCGCTCTCGATGCGGCCTTGCGCGCGGCGCACGTCTGCGAGCCAGGCTTGCGAGCGCAGCCGGGTGCGCTGGCCCTCTGCGAGCGTCGCGGCGCAGCCGTCGTGTGCTTCGAGGAGCAAGGTCTCGGCCTCGCCCAGCCGGCCCTGGTCGTGCAGGAGCCGCCCGAGGTTGTTAATCGCGCGGAGGGTGTCTGGATGACGATCGCCGAGCGTCGCACGGCTCGCCTCGAGCGCCTCGCAAAACAGCCCGCCCGCCTCGTCGAGCTTGCCCTGGGCCTGCAGCAGCGTCCCCAGATTATTGATCGAGACGAGGGTGTTCGGATGCCGATCGCCGAGCGTTGCACGCATCGCCTCAAGCGCCTCGCGGAGCAGCGCGCCCGCCTCGTCGAGCTTGCCCTGGTCCTGCAGCAGCGATCCCAGATTATTTATCGAGCGGAGGGTGCTCGGATGCCGATCGCCGTGCATTGCACGCCTCGCCTCGAGCGCCTCGCGGTACAGCACGCCCGCCTCGTCGAGCTTGCCCTGGTACTGAAGCAGCAAACCCAGATTAGCAATCGAGGTCAGAGTGTCCGGATGCCGATCGCCGAGCGTCGCACGCTGCGCCTCGAGCGCCTCGCGGAGCAGCACGCCCGCCTCGTCGAGCTTGCCCTGGGCACGCAGCAGCGTCCCCAGATTATTCATCGAGTCGAGGGTGTCCGAATGCCGATCGCCGAGCGTCGCACGCCTCGCCTCGAGCGCCTCGCGGTACAGCACGCCCGCCTCGTCGAGCTTGCCCTGGTCCTGCAGCAGCATCCCCAGATTATTCATCGAGTCGAGGGTGCGCGGATGCCGATCGCCGAGCGTCGCACGCCTCGCCTCGAGCGCCTCGCGGAACAGCCCGCCCGCCTCGTCGAGCTTGCCCTGGTCGTTCAGCAGCAGCCCCAGCTGGTTCTGCAGCACCGACGTCGCCCGCTCCTCGCGCGGCATGCGCGCCAGCGCCGCGCGGCCCTCGGCCGCGAGCCACTCGCGCAGCGACGCGCACACCGTCGCTGTCACCGCGCCGATGCCGCCCTCGAGCTGCGCCACCTCGGCCAGGATGTAGTCGCGGTCCTCGATCATGGTGATCTGCGCGTCGGCCGCGTCGATGCCCGCCACGATGCCCGCAATCTCGTCAAAGCGCCTCGTCAGCAGCTCCTCGAAGCCGTCCACGTCCGCGGGCGCGAGCACCACGTGCAGCGTCGCGCCTTTGGCGAGCGCCTTGACGAGCTCGAACATGCACCACGCGCGCGTCATCGCGCCCGGCCCGCGGCGCAACCAACCGGCGGGCGGTGCGCCGCGCTCGGGCAGCAAAAAGGGCTGGTTGGGCGCGGGCCACTCGGCCGTGAGCGGCGAGCAGTACAGGAGGAGCTCGCCGATGGCCGCCATCGCATCGGCAAACACGTGGTCCGTGTCCTCCTTGCGCGCCGTGTGCTCCTCGCTGCCCCGAGGGTAGCGGCCGGCATCAAACTCGCCCGAGAGCAGCGTCTGCGAGGCCGCAAAGATGTCGATCCACACGTAGCGCGTCACGCCGTCGGCGGCCTCGAGCTCGGCCAGCCTGCGCTCGATGGCGTCGAGCATGTCGCCCAGCTTCGTGCCATCCCACGAGTACGAGAAGAAGGTGGTCGCGAGGCCGATGAGCGCGTCCACCACCTCGCCGCGCGCCTCGGCCGTGAGCGCGAGCGACTCGATGAGCGAGAGCCCCGTCGAGCGCGTGAGCGCGCACACACTCCACTCGAAGCCCTCCTTCTTGATCAGGTCGCCCATCAGCATGCCGAGCGCGCCGCGCGCGCAGTAGAAGCGCCGGATGGCGCGCAGCATCTTGCGGGTGATGCCGCGCCGGCCGCTCGGCAGGCGGCGCGCGTGCGGGCGCACCGGCACTTTGAGCGTGCCCTTGGGCACGCGCGCCGCCGCGATCGCGTCGAAGAGCGCGTCGGCGAGGGATTCGGGATCGTTCCGGATCGAATTCGACAAAGCGCAGCCCATCGCTCGCGCGCGGGGGAGCACGCTAAATACTCTTCGCGACCAAACTTCAAACATGTTCAAACTTGTCGCGATGCAGGAGTGTGGTGAGAAAGCCACTGAGGGTTATCCAGCACATTTCGTGTTTGCGGTGTCCGTGTCTGTGCAGGGTATCGCGTGCACGGTGCAGTTGCGTCGTCAGAGGATGGAAGTAACGGAGGGGACGCAGCGACGCACAGTTTATCAGTTCGTACCCTATTACCCACAGTACTGTAATCAGTACATGTATGCGGACTGCAATGAGCAGTCTGTGTCGAGGCTGTGTCGCGCGTGTGCATACGCTACTCTCTACTAGAGTCTAACCGAACCCCCAACACTCCAGTACGACGTCATCCTCAGAAAAAGTGACGAAACAACTCAGCTCTCAGCTATCGTTACCTGTGAAGGCTATTCCGCGGTTGCAGCTGAAGGTCCTGGGCTATGCTTCGGTCGTGCGCGCGTCAGGCTTGCAGACTTTGAAGTGAAGCCGAAGAGAAAATGAAGGGCTCGCTCGAGGTTCCCGTCGGCGGCAGCGGCGGCGGCGACCACCTTCTCGCGCTCAAATCCCATGTTTACGCGGGCGAGGACGGTGGCTGCCGCCGAGTCTCGGTCCGCCAGCGCCGTAGTGGGCACTTGCATGCTGGGCGCCGCCGAGTCCTCCGCCAAACGGCGCCGTGCTGAGCACGCCAAGTCTCGGTCCTCCACCACATGCACGCCGCCTCCGCCTAAAGTCTCACCGCCGCCGCCGCCGCCGCCGCCGCCGCCGCCGCCGCCGCCGCCGCCGCCGTTGCTGCTGCTGCTGCTGCTGTGAGCCGAGCTCGGAGGGAAGAGGATGCGCGCAGTGCCTCCCATGGTGTGAACAGGGGCTGCGAGATCTGAGCTCGGAGGGAAGAGGATGCGCGCAGTGCCTCCCCCCTCACGGCCCGCCGCGCGATGGATGGAAAGCTTCGACGATCCTTCCGACAATCTCGGCAATCTCCCCTCCCCAATCTCCGACGGAGGCACGCGCCCAGACTGATGGCCTTCCGACAATCTCGGCAATCTCCCCTCCCCAAACTCCGATGGAGGCACGCGCCCAGACTGATGGCCAGAGCCGCCCTCGTCTTTTGGACCCCCATTTGGCTCCCCTTTTGGCAACTCTGTGCTCGGGTAGAAGCCCGGGTGATAGAAGAGGTCGGCGAAGAGGTACGTGGACGAATCGCGCTCGGGACGGCGCGTAGACGTGTCGCGCACGCGTGCCGCGACCGGAGCCGGCGCTTGGGACGGCGCTCGAGCTGGCACGGGAGCTCGCACGGGAGCTCGCACGGGAGCTCGCGCGGGAGCCGGCGCTCGGTACGGCGCTCGAGCTCGCGCGGGAGCTCGCGCGGGAGCTCTGTCGAGCTCGAGCACACCCCCTACGGTCATCACCTGCGGGCATCAGTGGCAATCAGTGGCAATCAGAGGTCATCAACGGTCATCACCTGCGGTCATCAGTGGCAATCAGTGGCAATCAGACGCCATCAACGGCCATCACCTGCGGGCTCTGACTGAGCCAAGTACGCCACGCGCGCCCAAGCATCAGCCGCAGGTACACACTCGGCTGGAGCAGCAACTGCTGCAGCCGGTGGCTGTCGAGCCCACGCAGGAGCGCAGAGTGCCCGAAACGGCGCGCGCCACCCTGGGTGATGACGAGGCTGTGGTTGCCTAATATGGAAAGGTCGAGAAGCTGCTCTTCGAGCGTGGCCTGCATCCAGATGCGCCACGCCCCGAGCAGCTGCCGCCGGAGCACCGCGCGTCGCAAGGCCACGAGCTGCGAGCCGGAGGCAATTCGTACGGCAATCAGTGGCAATCAGTAGAGGCAATCAGAGGCAATCAGTGGGCAATTCGTAGTCATCAGTGGCAATCAGTAGAGGCAATCATAGGCAATCATAGGCAATCAGAGGCCATCCGAGGCCGAAAGCTGCGAGCCGAAGGCAATCAGTGAGTGGCAATCAGAGGTCATCAGCGGCCATCCGAGGCACTCACCGAGTCGTTACGCCCCATCCTCGCCGGATCCACCAAGAGGGAAGCGCGCTGCCGATGCACGAACTCGATGCATGCAAGCTCGAGCCCCCGAGAGCCCAGCCGCGTGGCAAGCTCGCGGCGGCTCGCCACGTTGTCGGCCGTGAGCGCCCGAATGCAGCTCGCCTGATAAAGGATGCAATCAAGAGGTCATCAGAGGTCATCAGAGGTCATCAGAGGTCATCAGAGCGCCCGAATGCAGCTCGCCTGATGACGGAAAGGGTACAGTCGGAGCCAGCAGAGGCAATTGAAGCTCAGCAGAAGCCATCGGAGATGTCATCAGAGACGCAATCAGGGACGTCATCAGTGACGTCATCGCGGACGCAATCAGGGACAATGGTGGCACTTCAGAGGCAATTGGAGGCAAATGAAGCGGCAATCAGCTCGCCTCCGCCAGCAGTTGGAGCTTCGTCAATCCAAATTCGAGGCCAAGTCCGAGCAGCTCGGTTGCATGCAAGTGGAGCGGCGCGTCCTCGATCACGCCGGTGTACACGAATGCGAGCGCCACGCGCATCAGGTGCGACGGGTGGGTCGTCGTGATGGTGTGAACAGGGGCCGCGAGATCTGAGCTGAGCTCGGGCTTTGTGTCGGCTACGGGTGCCCGATACGGCGCGTCGGCTACGGATGACCGGTACGGCGCGTTGACAACGGGTGGCCGGTACGGCGCGTCGGCTACGGGCTTTTTCGCCGGCGCTGCAGCCTTGGACATAGCTGCCGTCGCCTCGACAAGCTTGCGCGTCGTCGTGGGCGTCGCCTCGACAAGCTTGCGCGTGCCGCCCTCGACATCGCCGGACTGCATCTGCTTGAGCGCCGCAGCCTCGGCAGGCTTGATCGCAAGCTTGAGCGCCTCGTCATAAGCGCCGTCGGCTGCTAAGAATCGCATCCACTCGATGCGCCGCATCTCCTCCTGTGAGTCGCGTGCCTGATGAGGAGGGACAATCAGCATGCACTCAGGGAGGCACTCAAGCACAATCAGCATCTCCGCATCTCCTCCTGTGAGTCGCGTGCCTGATGCCCTCGAAAACGCCTGCACCCTAATGAGTGAGGCAATCAGTGGCCATCAGAGGCAATCAGAGGCCATCAGAGGTCATCAGCTCGCCTGGTGCCCTCGAATCCACGCCTGCACCCTAACCGCCGCCTTCTCCCACTTGCTAGATGTGATCTCAACCCTGGCGACCACGTGGCTGCTCGCTTCGGGGGAGCGCGGCGATGCTCCTGACGAAGCTGCCCTCGCCTCGCTGAAGAGCGCTCGCGGCGACGCTCCTGACGAAGCTGCCCTCGCCTCGCTGAAGAGCGATCGGAAGTGATCGGACGCGGCCGCGAGCACGGCCTGGTGGGCATGGAGCGTCGTGCCGTCGGCCGAGCAAACGAATCGCACGTCGCACTGTGTCGAGAAGGCCGCGAGGAAGGCATGCACGCTCGGTGAGCCTGGTGCTGACGTGGCATGCACGCTCGGTGAGCCTGGTGCTGACGTGGTGTGGCCCTCCGCAGCCGCACGCTCAGCGGCACTCAATCGCGCGATGGCCGCTTCGAGCCATGCGACCTGGCTATCGCCCGCCTGTCTGTGAACAGGGCTGTGAACCGTCTGCATCTCGAGCTGGACGGCGAGGAGCCGCGCGAAACTGGATGGAGAGAGACCATCGATGTCTGTCTGCAGAGCCGGCTCGGCTGTGCTGGGCGCTGTGCTGGGCGCATTGTGCTCATAGCACACGGCGGATGCGAAGGTGGCCCTGGCGTGGACGTCTGCGCCGCGCTCAATGAGCGTTGAGAGTATTGTGAGTGCGTCCTCGTGTCGAGCAGTATCCGCAGGGTGCTTTCCCACCACAAGGTAGCCATTGAGCACGGCAAAGTGCACCAATGTTACTTGGCTCATCATGGCTTCGAATCCAGATCCTTCGGCGGTCGAGCTGAACCAATGGGTCTCCTCCATCCCTGGGGCACGCGTGGCATCCGCGCCTGCGTCCAGCAGCCTGGTGACCAACGGCGGAGAATTCGCCATGATGGCTTGCGCCAAGTGAAGTGGCGCCTCCAATTGCCTCCGGGACGCACGCGAATCGGATGCAATTGGCGATTGCAAGGCTCGCGCTAATGGTGAGCGCATGGCAACGTCCACGCGGCACTCACGCGCGTCACACACGGGTCGGGCGGACGACCGTGTCGAAAACTTGAGGGAGCCGGAGGGAAAACGTTTCAGAAGTTCAACGCGGGGGCATGCACACGTTTCAAACGATCTGGTACGAAGTTCAGTTCAGTTCAGTTCAGTTCAGTTCAGTTCAGTTCAGTTCAGAACTGAACTGAACTGAACTGAACTGGTACGACGCATGGACCCAGGCGAGGGGTATCCCAAGCTCACATATCGTGCGTCGCCCATGCATGGGCCTCACATATCGTGCGTCGCCCATGCATGCGCCTCACTCGCCTTGATGCGCGCCTGCGCTTGCTTCAGGAAGAACTGTCTCTCGTACCCGTTGGAGCGGTCGACGCCGTCCCACCGGAAGCCCGGCGCGATGTTGAAGCGGTTGGGCGGCGGCGCGGGCCCGCGATACTTGGGCTTGGCGGGCCCTCCCGCAGCCGCCTGCTTCCTCGCCAGATGCTCCGCCATCGGATCGTCGAAGCGCACCACGGCGCGCTTCTCAGCATCGACGCTCGCGTCGAGATCGTGCCTGATGAAGGAGGCAATCAAGAGGTCATCAGAGGTCATCAGAGGTCATCAGAGGTCATCAGAGGTCATCAGAGGTCATCAGAGGTCATCAGAGGTCATCAGAGGTTCTTCGCCGTCGAGATCGTGCCTCGCGACCGGCCCGGCGGCGGTGGTGCGCGCAAACTCGCGCCACTCGTCCTTCTCGCGCTGCTGGGCCAGGCCGGTGCCCCACGTGGGCTTCACACGCGCGGGCGGAGCGTCGTCCTGAGCGCCCAAGCCGGCGCCGGCGCCGCCCGTGTTCGATGGCTCGATCTTCTTGCCGAGCTTGTCGCGGTAGATGGTGGCTCGGCCCGCACCCAAGGCCATCGCGTCCGCCGCGCTCGCGCTCTCGCCTCTCAACGCCTCCGCGGCGGCGCTCGACTGCGACGCAAAGTGGGTATGCAGGCCAGGCGCAGCCAGGGCGGTGGACGAGGCTGAATCGATCATCTGTGAACAGGGCTGTGAATCGATCATGGCGCCACGCGCGCTGCTGCTGCTGCTGCTGCTGCTGCTAGCGGCGCCCGCGGCGGCGGCGGAGGCGTCTCGCCGCGGCGGCGGCGGCGGCGGCGGCGGCGGCATCATCTTTGAAGATGGTGCCGCCGGATTCGGTGCGGAAGTGGAAGCGCTCGACACGGCGCCGACGCTCTTATCGTCTGCCGGTCGGCGGCGAGGCGGGCTGGGGTCGGGGCTGTCATGCCGCTCCGGCTTGCGACGAGGCGGGCTGGGGTCGGGGCTGTCATGCAGGGCGCGCTTGCTATTGCCAACGGGCACTTCTTCCCATTGACTGACTGGCGCACTGCGCGGCGCGGCTGCGCTGGCGGCCCTCTGAGCCGTTTGCGCGGCAACGAGAGCAGCAGCGGCCTCGTCGAGCTGCGGCTTCTCCTCCTCGTCCTCGTCGTAGATCTCGCGGCCACCCGCGGCCACCACCTCGTCGGCGTCGATCACCCTCATGCCCGAGTGATGGTGATGGTGGTGCCGCTTGTGCTTCTTGTGTTTGTGCTCCTTCTTATCTCGCTTTTGCTCGCTCGCATCGGTGCCGCCACCGTCGAGGTACCGCTTCAAATACTCGGCCTTGCTCTGCGTGGTGGTCGTCATTTGCTGAAAAGACGACGAGCCAAGACTCCAGAATCGCCGCCGTGAGCTTTGCCAGTCGCAGCGGTCCGCAAACTTAAGACGCAGAGTTTCGTCAAGACGTGCACGTTCAAGTTTCACGTGTCGCCCAGCATTCCGCCGCCCGATCTGTGGCGAGGGTCGTCGCGGTTTCTGCCTGTGAACGATCTGCCGCACCGTTAACAGCTGCAACGCAATGGCGGGGACGAGCCAGTCCAGCGAGGAAAAGGTTGAGGCCGTACAGTTCTTCGAGTGCAACATCTGCCTGGAGACTGCCTGCAACCCAGTCATAACCCAGTGCGGCCACCTCTACTGGTGCGTGCAAACTCCCGAGAGCGCGAGCCATTTCACAAGCCGTGTGGCACCGTTCCAGACGCTGACCTCCTGCTGCCCGATTTCTCGCCCGTGCGCCGTTCCCTTGCAGCTGGCCGTGCTTGTACAAGGTGCGCACCGCGCGCACTGGTGCCTATGCCTGCGTTCCGCTCTTTCCTCTCTGACAGCGCGCACGCTTCTCGCATGGCTGCCACAGTGGATGCGTGCCTCGCCGAACAACGCTGCCTGCCCCATCTGCAAGGCAGCCCTCTCCGAGGAGCGAATCATCCCGCTCTACGGCCGCGGGCGGGCAGAGGTAGACCCTCGCAAAGACGGCAGCTTACGGACCAGAATCAGCGACGAGCTCGACGCCGTACCGGCGCGGCCACGCGCGCCGTTCTCGCCCTCCCTGCAGACGCAGCAGGCGATCAGGCAGCAGCAGCAGTACCAGCAGCAGCAGCAAAACGCGACGCTCTCTTCGGGGCTCAGGGTGCTACCTTCAGTTTTGGGGCTGCAGCTCGTCTTTCCCATGCCGGGCATGCCACCGCTGGTGCCAGCCATGGCGATGCCGAGCGACGCGGTGGCGCCCACGATGGCCCTTACCGCGGAACAGGCGCAGCAGGCGTTCCTCTCGCGCATGCTGCTGCTGCTTGGATCGCTCATCATCTTCTGCCTGCTGCTCTTCTGAGCTGCCCATATTAGGCAGCAGGCCGGCAGAGGGCTCGACCTGATGAGGGACGCACTCAATCGCAATCAATCGCAATCAATTAGAGATGCAAGCGGGCCGGCAGAGGGCTCGACCTCTCTCGGCTATTAGCGAGCGTGCGTGACAGGCCATGCACAGCCGGTGCATGCAACCAGGGCATGCACAGCCGGTGCATGCAGCGAGTGCATGCAGCGAGTGCATGCACAGCCGGTGCTATGGTTATGCGGACACCGACCACCCGAACGCCGGACGACAGTGTACTATACGAGTGACTAGTGGAGTGTGTATAGGTTCTCTGATAGGATCTAGCTAGCTGCTCTCCGTCGTTTCCATAACGCGCCACGGGAGACGAAATGACACGAACAAATGTGTTATTTACGCCGGTCTCCCGATTGATACGACCGCGGTGATCAATACAACGCGCGCAGGGCTCCCAGCTCTTCTGGCCGAGGCACGCCCATCACGGCGCGCATGGCTCCCAGCTCTTCTGGCCGAGGAACCCCGCGAATACCTGTGTGTGCCGGCCTGAGTCGAAGAGCTCCTGCACCTCGTCTCCGCCGCCCACGAATGTACATTGCTCCCCGTAGATGAAGACCTGTGGGTAGGTGCGAGCGCCGCTTACGGCCCACAGCGCGTTCCGGACCTCCTTCATGGGCGGCGAGGCGCCGTCGACGGGCACGTAGTCGATGCCCTTGGCCTGCAGCTGCGTCTCCACTTTCCGCCATGCGACCTCGAAGAGCTGGTTCGAGGCGTAGCTCGTGAAGAGCACAATGCACTTGCCCTTGTACGGCTCGAGCGGGTCGCCGACGGCCGCGCTTGCCATCTCTGTCACGGGCGGTGCCAGCGGAGGCGGCGGCGGCGGCGGCATCGATGGCGCCGCCGCTGGAGCGGGAGCTGGAGCGGGAGCTGGAGTAGGAGCGGCGGCAGCAGCGGCGGGCGCGGGCGCAGGCGCCGCGATGACAGCACCTTCCACAAGCTGGGCGTCTTTTACCTCGACCCACGTGGTTTTACCGTCATCGAACTCCACCCGAAGTCGAGGACCCATGACTTTGAGTATGCGGCCAGAGCCTTTCGGCGTCCTCACAAGATCGCCCTCTTGCATGGGATGGCCCGATTAGCGTTTTCATCACAAGAATCCCGCATTCGCAATCAATCCTTCGCGACCGGAAACGACTAGTCCTTGTCCACCCGCATGCAGCCCCCGCCCTCGGAGGGACCGTCAGTGGGAGTTTCTTTTCGAAGGCGTGAAATTCCTCACACGCTCTGACCGCTCGCTCCCCCCCGCACAAACGTCCGCGAAAGCGGCGTCGAAGCGCGTGCTCGAGCCGCCATCACGCTGCGCTCTCCATGGCGTCCGGGATCGGGTACACGCCGCTCCCGACCTGCAACAATCACCCACGAAGCACGTCGTCGTCGGTCGTTGGCTCGGCTCAGGCACTCGGCGTGGCGGTGCTGCTTGGGCTGAGCCTCGTCCTGTGCATCTGGTGGCGCACCGCAGCAGACATCGGTCAATTCCCCGCACAGCGATGGCAGGAGCTGGCTCCAATCCCGGACGCGCTTGGCGTTGCTGGGCCGTTTGTGGGCGCCTCTGGCGGTGCGCTGCTCCTCGCGGGCGGTGCCAACTTTCCCGACCGACCACCGTGGGAGGGCGGCGCGAAGCACTGGCTCGATGCCGTGTACGCCCTGGAGTCTCCGCAGGCCACACGCTGGATGCTCGTCGGTCGCCTGCCGCACCCGCTCGGGTACGGCGTCTCGGCGAGTTGGCGAGGCCGTCTGCTCTGCGTCGGTGGCAGCGACGGGTCGGCGCACCGTGCCACTGTCCTTGCTCTCCGGTACTCGTACCGCGTCGGCACCGGGACTGTGGAAATGGAGGCCGGCCCGTCGCTCCCAGTGGCTCTGGCGAACGCGGCTGGCGTGCTCGTGGGCGACGTGCTCTACGTGGCCGGCGGCTCCGCGAGCCCGCAGGCCACCGAGGCGTGTTCACAGCTGTGGAGATTGCATCTCGTCGAGGGCCTGAGTGCGAGCTCGTGGCGAGCGTTACCCTGCATGCATGCAAGTGCTCACGACGGCGCCCGCACCCCTCTCCCCACAGGTGCGAGCTCGTGGCGAGAGTTACCGGCCATCCCGGGCCCCGGGCGCGTGTTGCCGGCGATCGGGTGGAGCGGCCTCACCCAGCGAGTGCTGCTCATCAGTGGCGCGCGGCTGCTGCCAACGGCCGATGGCACGGGCTCGACTCGTGACGAACCCTGACGAACCCTGGCGAACCCTGACGAACCCTGGCGAACCCTGACGAACCCTGACGAACCCTGGCTGCTGCCAACGGCCGATGGCATGGGCTCGACGCGTGAGTTCCTTCGCGACGGTTTCGGTGGCATGCAAGTGCTCATCACGGCGCCTCTCGCTCCTCTTCCCACCACAGGTGAGTTCCTCCGGGACGGCTTCGCCTTCGACCCCGCACTGAGCACCTGGCGCAAGCTGAAACCACCGCCGCGCGCCATCGTCGGGTCGCCCGGCCCGGCGCTCGAGCTCACATCTCGCGCCGAGCTCACATCACCTTCCAAATTAGGAGCTCGGAATGCCATGCTCTTCCTGCCCGGGGACGACGGCGCCCACTTTGGGGAGCAAGCGGTACGTCCTGATTACGACTGATTGCGACTGATTGCGACTGATTGCGACTGATTGCGACTGATTGCGACTGATTGGATTGGCTTCCCTATCACAGGCCCTCAAGGATCGTCACCCGGGCTTCGGCGCTCTGATGATGAGCTACAGCGAAATCGAGGACAGCTGGAGCACAGTTTCGTCAAGTGCCATGGCCTTCCCGGGCGGAGCGCCCGTGACGACGCCGGCGGCCCGCTGGGGTGCGTTGTGGGTGATCCCGAGCGGCGAGGTGCGCCCTGGGGTGCGCACACCGCGGGTGGTGGCTTTGGTGCTGCCCGGGGGCGAGGCAAGGGGCGAGGAGGCTCAGGCTGCAACTTAGGTCTAAAGGCAATGGCTCGCCGCCAATTAGCAATTTTCGTTCGTTTCGTTGTTTCCCACAAATAAGTCACAGTTCTTAAGGCAATGGCTCGCCGCCAATTTTCGTTACGTTTCGTTGTTCCCACAAATAAGTCACCCGAGTTCGTCATTTCCAGAACCGGCCTGGAAGTTGCACTTCGCTTCGTCAAACTCGTGAGGACGAAATTGATTCCCTTCGGTCGTCCACAAGCCTCCAACTCACGAGGAGAGGCCTTTCAGAACAACTCACACGCGACATGGCCACCGAGGGCCTCCCGATGCGCCGAACGCCGAGCTCTCTGCTGTCATTCAAGCTGCGCGAGGTCCGCAAGCCTCGCGGATCGCCCTTTCGTGCTCGCCCCGACCTCCTCTGTGCGAGCGCGCGCGCTCTCGGAGGTTCCGTGCTCACTCCCTTGCATTCCGTTTGGCAGTTCCTTGACTCTAAGGAAGAGCCGACGCAGGAGTTGCCGCTGCCGCTGATCGCTGAGCGTAGCGTAGCACCGCGCCAGCACCACCGGCAGCAGAGCAAGAGCGCACTCTTGCAAGCACATCCCACCAATGCCGTCTACGGTGCGCCCGAATTCGCCTGTGAACGTGGCCGTGGACCTCCTCCACGCGAGCCCTCTCGAATCTTCCCACAGCCTTCCCGAGTCCCTCCCACGCTCACTCTCTGTGTGTCGCACATCGCCGCCCGCAGTCGACTGCTTCTTCTACGGCTTCTGGCTACCGATGGAGAAGCTTCCAGCTTATCAGGCGAGCATGTCACACCATCCGGGCATGGCGGCCATGGCGGCGGTCGGCTCTTGATGAGCGCGCGCGCTGCGACAGGCGCGCGGTTGCACTGACGTGGCCGCCACCCCACGGAGTGGCCGGCCACCGCACTCAGTCCGGTAGTGAAGGTAGTAAAGGTCAGTATGTACAGTATGTGGTCGTAGGGCCCATGTCGTAGGCATGGTCGTAGGCCGTACCCGGTAGAGGGAGACACCTGGCCCGGTGAGAATTCGGAATAAATTCGATTCGAACCACGAGTCGATACCGCGCACGACTCCTCCTCACCTCTTTACCTCGAGGCTACACCGGCGCGCCCATCCCGGCGCCCGCCCCTCCCTCAACGCTCAAGCAGCCGGCGCAGCGCCACCTGCGGCTGACGAATCATACTCGCATCCACCTCGAGCTTCGTCAGCGCCGTCCCGGGCAGCTCAAACTTGAAGTGACGAAGCGCACCTTCCAGAACGGTGAGCAGCCCCCGTGCCCCGGTCTGCTCGGCGGTCGGTCATCCGTGCTCATCAGTGGCAGTCAATAGCAATCAGCGGCACTCAGCGGCACTCTGCGGGGGCACTCAGCGGCACTCAGCGGCACTCAGCGGCACTCAGCGGCACTCAGCGACACTCGGCGACACTCAGTGGCAATCAGAGGCAATCAGAGGCAATCAGTGGCAATCAGAGGCAATCAGAGGCAATCAGTGGCAATCAGTGGCAATCAGAGGCAATCAGTGGCAATCAGTGGCACTCGCCTGTTCGGCGGCCGCTCGGCGCGCCACCTCGCGCAGAGCGCACGGGAGAAGCACGAGCTCGATCTCGTACCTGCAATCACGATGGCAATCACGATGGCAATCAAGCGCAATCACGGGAGCAGCACGAGTTCGATCTCATACCTTCCACAATCAGAGGCAATCACGATGGCAATCAAGCGCCATCCGATGGCGCGATCTGAGGCCATCCGATCTGGCGCGCTCGAGATCACGATGGCAATCAATCTGGCGCGCTCGAGATCTGGCGCGCACCCTTCGAAATCTCGCACGATCTGCGCCGCCACCGAGTCGTGCGCGTCGGTGAGCACCTGTGGGGAGAGGGGGGGGCGGGCGCCGTAGTGAGCACTTGCATGTTGGCACTCACGTGCGCGTCGGTGAGCACCCGAAACAGATCGGCCTCGCGCAGCCGTTGGCACGGACGCGCCGTAGTGAGCACTTGCATGCAGGCACGCACCCGAAACAGATCGGCCTCGCGCAGCCGTTGGCACGCGACGCGCACGGGGATGCGCCCGATGAACTCTGGCTCGAGTCCATGGCGTACCTGTGGGGAGAGGGGCGTTGTAGTGAGCACTTGCATGCAGGCCGACCCGATGAACTCTGGCTCGAGTCCATGGCGTACCTGTGAGGAGAGGGGGAGCGGGCGCCGTAGTGAGCACTTGCATGCAGGCCGAGAGCGCGCGCGGGGATGCGCCCGATTGAACTCTGGCGCACCTGCCATATTAGGTACTCGTGAGGGCACTCAGCACGCAATCGAAACGCAATCAGAACGCAATCAGGCGCAATCATACGAAATCGGCCGTCTGCGCCAAATGAAGTACGTCAGGGAGCTCTTCCTTCGCCTCCGCCTCTTGCTGCTGCTGCGGCTGCTGCTGCTGCTGCTGCTGCTGCTGCTGCTGCCGGTACTGATGCTGCAGCGATGCGTCGAGTTGGGTGAACGCGCCCGAGAAGACGAAGAGCACGTGCCTGATGAGAGAGGTCATCAGAGGTCATCAAACGTCATTAGAGGACATCAGAGACCATCAGAGGTCACCAGAGGCCATTAGAGGCCATCAGCGAAGGCGAAGGGCACGTGCCGTGTGCGTAGGATGGCAATCAGAGGCAATTAGCGGTAATCAGGGCACGCGCCGTGTGCGTAGGATGGCAGCCTCCTCCTCTCTTCGGCTGGTAGTGCCGCCGCCGCCGCCGGGATGATGATGACCGACAAGGGGGCTGGGGCGTCCGAGGCGTGGCGGCATGCCTGCCTGCGCCGTCGCGGGCTGCAGAGGAACCTCCGCATCCTCCATCAGCTTGAGGAATGCGAATTGCACCTGATGACGGAAGTCATTAGAGGTCATTAGAGGTCATTCGAGGTCATTAGAGGTCATCCGAGGCCATCGAGGCCACTCAGAGGCCTCTCAGAGGCCATGCGAGGCCATCAGAGGCCATCCGAGCTGATGAGGTAGGCAATCAGGGCTCATCAGGGCTCATCACCTTGCGCTCCGTCTCAGTAGGGTGGAGCTCATCGTCCCTGATGAGGTAGGCAATCAGAGGGCAATCAGGGCTCATCAGAGGTCATCAGGGGTCATCAGAGGCCATGCGAGCTGATGAGGTAGGCAATCAGAGGGCAATCAGGGGCCATGCGAGGCAATCAGAAGCCACTCATCAGAGCTCATCAGCGAGCGCACCTCCTTGGTATTGACCCCGCTGATGATGGAAGCAATCAGACGCAATCAGAGCTCATCAGCGAGCGCACCTCCTTGGTATTGACCCCGCTGATGATGGAAGCAATCAGACGCAATCAGAGCTCATCAGCGAGCGCACCTCCTTGGTATTGACCCCGTTGCCACCGCCTCCTCCAAAGACACCTTGCGATGCTTTGACCGCGAGCTTATCCACCTCGTCCACATAGACAATCCCAAACTCGGCTAAGCTCACGTCGCCGTTGGCCGCGGGCACGAGCGCGCGCACCTGTCACCAGTGGTCATCAGAGGTCATCAGAGGCAATCAGAGGTCATCAGAGGCAATCAGACGCAATCAGAGGCAATCAGTCGCAATCAGAGGAGCTGACCGCATCTTCGACGTCGGCGCCCACGTAGCCTGTAGCGCTAAACTTGGTCGCGTCGGCCTTGGCGAAGGGCACTCCCAGCAGCCGCGAGAGGGCGCGCATCAGGTGCGTCTTCCCCACACCTGCCATCAGCGGTCATCAGTGGTCATCAGAGGTCATCAGAGGTCATCAGAGGTCATCAGAGGTCATCAGAGGTCATCAGAGGTCATCAGAGGTCATCAGTCAGCTGCGTCTTTCCCACACCGGACGGTCCAAGCAGCAGCACGTTCTGATGAAGGAGGCCATCAGAGGCAATCAGAGGCAATCAGAGGCAATTAGAGGCCATCAGAGGCAATCAGAAGCAATCAGCCCACACCGGACGGTCCGAGCAGCAGCACGTTCGGCTTCACGTGATGTGTCTCCGCGAGGGCGGGCTCGGCGAGGCAGCGCCGTGCGAAGTTGTAGTGGTCACACACGGCGACCGAGAGCGCGCGCTTCGCCTCGTCCTGGCCGATGACGAACCTGTGGGGAGAGAGTGGCGTTGTAGTGAGCACTTGCATGCTGGCCGTGAGGTTCGGCTCTAGGCCGAGGACGCACCGGTCGAGATGTGCCTTCATCGGAGGAAGGAGGCAATCAGCATGCACTCAGCGAGGACGCACCGGTCGAGATGCGCCTTCACCTGCCTCGGGGTCAGTCGGAAGTCTCGGATCGCCTGGCGCATGTGTGCGACGGCGGCGCGCTCGGTACGGCGCGTGTCTAGGGGCGGCGCCTCCTCGGAGCGCTCGGTACGGCGCGTGCTCTCGGCGCGCTCGGTACGGCGCGTGACATCCGCCGCCGAGGAGAAGGGATCGTTCGATGGCGTACCTGTGGGGAGAGGGGCGGGCGCCGTAGTGAGCACTTGCATGCAGGCCGAGGAGAAGGGATCGTTCGATGGCGTACCTGTGGGGAGAGGGGCGGGCGCCGTAGTGAGCACTTGCATGCAGGCCGAGGAGAAGGGATCGTTCGATGGGCGCTGCTGCTGCTGCTGCTGCCGCTGCTGCTGCTGCTGCTGCAAGGAGGAGGAGGAGGAGGAGGAAGAGGACGGCGGCGGCCACATGGATGTCGGCTGCTGACCGCTACGGTCGATGACCACGCGCCCGGCGGCCTCCTGCGGGTCGACGCGGCCGGCAGGCAGCTCAAGCGGGCCCTCGTCCTCGATGAAATCACCCGCGAGCCCGCTCAGGCCGCGGCGCCGTCTGACGCGGTGCTCGGCGGCCTCGCGTCGGATCTGCTCCGCCTGCTCCTTGGACGAGAGCGGCCGCGCCTCTTCGGAAGTTTCTTCGGACGCACCGACGGCGTGCAGGTATGACTCGAAGCTCGTCGCTTCGTCCACTGGCGGCAGCCGGCGCGCGTAGGCCGCCTTTGCCGCCTCCGCCTCTGCAGCGGCGACCGCATCGGAGGCCTGGCCGATGAGCGAGGCGAGCGGGCTGTGCGGCCGCGGCCATGCGAGATTGTGCACGCCGCGCCGCTGGAGGCGCGGGAGGAGACGGCCAAACATGACGATCACGCTTGCTTTCTCGGCACAAAATCTCCGAAACCGTGGCTTTTCCCTCACAGTTCTCCCCAGGTGAGACGATGAGGTGAGAGTTGTTCGACCGCTCATGCCCCGCTAACGCCCAAATTTTGGACACGCTTCCGCGGGGTCCGCGCAACGTGATGAAGAGCGTCAAGATGCCAGCCTCGCCCAACAGCGGTTCGCTGCGCGTGCGCCTCTCGCACGCCATCGGCCTGCGCTCCATGGACAGCAACGGCTACTCGGACCCGTACGTCAAGCTCACGCTAGGCAAGGAGACGCACAAGTCGGAGGTCGTGAAAAAGAGCCTCAACCCGCGCTGGGACAAGGACTTCTTCTTCCGCGGCGGCTTTGAGCAGCTCGTTGCGCTGCCGCTCCAGGTGCACGCCTGGGACCACGACCGGCTGAGCTTCCGCAACGATCCGCTCGGCAACGGCTCGATCGATCTGCGTCAGTTGGACCTCGGCTCGTGCCAGGCCGTGGACTGCTCGGTGCAGCTCAAGGACGAGCAGGCGACGCCCGGCGAGGTCTTCTTCACCATCCAGTGGCAGCCCGACGCGGGCGCGGCCCATGCGCCGCCGCCGCCGCCGCCGCTGCCGCCGCCGCCCGCCGCGCACGTGTCGGGTGCCCAATACGCCGCGCACGTGTCGCCACTGAGCTACGGTGGCGGCAGCGTCGGGTACGGCAGCACCTATCTGAACGGCGCGTACGGCAGCAGCGGCGGCAGCGGCGTAGTACGCCCCTTGGGCGCGGTGCAGGCCAAGGTGGCCCAGACGTTCCATCACTTCGACGCCAACCGGAGCGGCTTCCTCGACCACAGCGAGCTGCGCAATGCGCTCCGTCATTATGGGCTGAGCGACCTGACTGTCGAAGGGGCGCAGGTGAGTGCCGTTGAGTACCGTTGATTACCGTTGATTACGGGCGGAGCGACAAAGGGGCGCAGGTGAGTGCCACTGATTGTCCGTTGATTGTCCGTTGATTGCCTGTTGATTGTCCGTTGATTGTCCGTTGATTGTCTGTTGATTGTCCGTTGATTGTCCGTTGATTGTCCGTTGATTGCCTGTTGATTGTCTGTTGATTGCCCGTGGAGCGCCTGTGGATTCTCCGCTAATGGGCGTTGATTGCGACGCTAATGGGCGTTGATTGCCCGTGGAGCGCCTGTGGATTCTCCGCTAATGGGCGTTGATTGCGAGCGCAGTCGGTGGTGCGCCGGTATGATGACACCCCAGATGGCAAGCTCGACCTCGCCGAATTCACCGAGCTCATCCGAGATGTCGAGGCGGGCGTGGTGCGCAGCCAAGGGCGTAACCACACCTACTACCCTGCATGCATGCGAGTGCTCACGACGGCGCCCGTACCCCTCTCCCCACAGGTGCGCAGCCCAGGGCGTGACCACGCCTACCCAGTGCCCGCGCGTGTCTCGGCCGCCTTTGACGCCTTCGACGCGGACCAGAGCGGCTACATAGACCATCGTGAGCTTCGGGCTGCGCTGCGCTACTATGGGTACGTTGATTACCCGTTGATTACCATTCATAGCCTTTGATTACGTCTAAGTGCGACTGATGACGTCTGAGTGCGTCTGATTGCATCTGAGTGCGTCTGGATCGCATCTGATGACGTCTGATTGCGTCCCTCATCAGGTTCGAGGCGACAGAACCCGAGGCCATCGCCCTTGTGCGCGTCTACGATGACGACCCGAACGGCAAGCTCGATCGCATCGAGTTCGCGACGCTGGTGCGCGATCTCGAACGCGATCTCGAACGCGATCTCGAACGCGATCTCGTGCGCGATCTCGAAGGCCGCCCCTGCATGCAAGTGCTCACGACGGCGCCCGCCCCCCTCTCTCCCCACAGGTGCGCGATCTCGAGGGCGGGATCGTGCGGCGCGAGGGGCGCGCCGCCAAGCAGACCGAAGCCGAAGCGCGTGGCATGGCCCCGGCGGGCTACCAGCACGGCGCGCGCTCAGCACGGCGCGCGCCCGAGCGCCACGCCTCGCCGCCGCGCTTCGTGCCGCGCCGTGCCGAGCGCGCGCCCGATCCGTCATCACGCCATCACGGCGCCTCAGCCTCCACCGACTGCTGCTCTGCCCTCTGCAGCGGCGGCGGCGGCGGCGGCGGCGGCGGCGGCGGCGGCGGCACTGGCAAGTGGTCCACTCGGAGCGACGATTGGTTGCCCACGAGCGCTCAGGACGGCGCGCCCACGACGGCGTGCGAGCGGCTGAGCGGCGCGTGCGCGTACCTGATGGACGTCGCGTTCCGGGCGTTGTGCTACGCGATGATGACGGCCCTCATCATCGCACCCGATCGGCTGCGTTCCACAGCAGACGCGATGGCGCGCGTCGTCGTGGGCGAGGAGTCTGCCGAGGCGCTGCGCCACCGTTACGGCGCCCTCTTGGTGCTCATCACGGCGCTCGCCGGTACGACGCTCCTGCTCGCGTGGGTCGTCGTCAACTGCAGGCGAGCTGATGGCCTCTGATTGCAGTTGATGATGACCTCTGATTGCATGCTGATTGGGTCGTCGTCAACTGCAGGCGAGCTGATGGCCTCTGATTGCAGTTGATGACCTCTGATTGCATGCTGATTGGGTCGTCATCAACTGCAGGCGAGCTGATGGCCTCTGATTGCAGTTGATGATGACCTCTGATTGCATGCTGATTGGGTCGTCGTCAACTGCAGGCTGGGCAAGCGCGCCTCGGACGCGATGCTCGGATGCGTCAGTTGCCTAAAATGGGGCTGCAGCTGCGCGCGCTGCTGGCGCGCATGCATCGGGCGTGGCGCCCAGAACGGCGCGTCCGATCGCTATGCCGAGGGCACCGAATATGGGTCTAAGTATGAGGTCGAGCGCTATGGTGGGCGCGCCGTTCTGGGCACCGAATATGGGTCTAAGTATGGTGAGTATGAGGGCGAGCGCTATGGTGGGCGCGCCGGGTCACGCTGGCGCGATCAGCGCAGCGATCTCTACTGAGCCTGCTGGAGCGCGGTGGATTGAGATTGCATTTGCAATCTCTACTTAGCCCGCTGGTGGGTTGAGATGATGAAGTGAGTGTGGGCGAGCTCTAGGCGAGATCGAGCTCTAGGCGAGATCGAGTGAGAGGTGCTCAGCGGAGGCGGGCATCCCGGCCGCGCGCCGTCCTGGGCGGAGAAGAGAGGTCGTGGCCCAGGCTGCAGTCCTGCGTCCCATCCTTACGTTCTTCCGCTCGACGGTGGCGCGGCGTTTAGGGTTTTCGGTGTTCACCTTCACCTGCGTGTGCCGTAAACCCGCGCGGGGTATGGGCGTGCGGCGCGAGCTCGGCGGCGAGATGTGCATCACCTCCTCAGGGAGATCGAGGTTTGCATCTCCCTGAGGAGGGAGATGTGCATCACTCCTCGGCGTAGGCGGGGACGTATTTTCCCTCGTAGGCGCTCCCCAAAACCCCTCTAATGTATGTGTCGGATCCAGTCTGGCTGTTGCGGTTTGGTTTCAGGTTTGGTGGCTGTCAAGTCTATACATAAACAACAGACGAACCAAGAACCATACGGAAGCCTATCGAATGTGCTCCGGAAGCCAGCAGGGGAGGACGGGAGTGGGCGGAGATGACGGAGGGGGTCCATCTAGAGGTGACACGTCATAAAATCTCGCAAACTTGCAAGCATCCGTTAACGAAACAAACCAACACGGCGCCAGCACGTGCGGCGCGCGCAACAGAGCCGACGAGTGGGGCAAGCGGGCCCGTTGCAGCGGTCCTGGCCGGAGCGCGCAGAAGGAACAGGGTCGCCACATACGACGAGACCAGCCACAGGACGGGACCGCGCAAGCAAAAGATACCGCACATCGCCGACGCGAGAACTGCGACAGGC
>Ga0210247_100582_pt1 | contig 33845 bp, 21 predicted proteins | sample ChrtobMetP3_16mM_FD_155449 | JGI IMG/M metagenome (GOLD analysis project Ga0210247, IMG submission 155449) | Chrysochromulina tobin associated microbial communities from unialgal haptophyte culture, Seattle, Washington, United States - P3_16mM | ecosystem: Host-associated > Algae > Haptophytes >... | reverse complement strand
GGGGTGGTGGGGGGGGGGGGGGGAGAGGGGGGGGGGGGGGGGGGGGGGGGGGGGGGCGGTGGGGATGGTGGAGGAGAGGGAGGCGGCGATGGTGGAGGTGGCGACGGCGGAGGCGACGGCGGTGGTGGCGAGGGCGGAGGGGACGAGGGCGGTGGTGATGGAAGGGGAGAGGGCGGAGGAGGCGATGGCGGAGGAGACGGCGGTGGCGGCGAGGGTGGCGGAGGCGAGGGCGGGGGTGGCAATGGCGGTCGCGGCGGCCGCGGCTGCGAGGACGACGAGAGCGGCGGCGGCGAGGTCGGCGGCGGCGATCCGTTGATGACAAACAGCTGCGTGGCCGACAGGTAGGCAAAGTGAGCATCCAGTGTGGGGTTGGCTAGTGTCGAGAAGCAGGTCTTGTAGAGACCGATGTTGGGCAGCTGGACCGAGATGGCGCCGTTGCCGATCGTGCCGCCCGACTGCGCGGTACGTGCGAAGGCTGCGCCTGTGCAGGTCTGGTCGCCGGAAGGTAGGAAGATGAGGTGGTTGCCGTTGCTCAAGATCCCACTCACTGCGATGCTGGTCACGGAGCTGCGCACGATGATGCTGGGCGTCAGGATCACGGTCGGAGGGGCGGGTGGGGGCGAGGGCGGAGGCGAGGGCGGAGGCGGAGAGGGTGGGGGGGAGGGCGGAGGTGAGGGTGGGGGCGATGGGGGTGGAGAGGGTGGGGGTGGAGAGGGTGGCGGCGACGGTGGGGGCAATGGAGGCGGAGACGGGGGTGGGGATGGTGGAGGAGAGGGAGGCAGCGGTGGGGATGGTGGAGGAGAGGGAGGCGGCGGTGAGGGCGAGGGCGGCGGAGGCGAGGGCGACGGCGGTGGCGGCGAGGGCGGTGGCGGAGGAGATGGCGGTGGCGGTGAGGGCGAGGGTGGCAGCGATGGCGGCGGAGAGAGTGGCGGCGGTGCCGGGCAAGTTGAGACTGTGCCAGACACGCCGGTGAGGGTTGTTGGCCAGGAGCAGACGCGGGTGCCTGTAGAGCCTGCGGAGACATAGACATAGACGTTGGGCCCCTGGGTGGGAAGTAGGGGACGCGAGATCACAAAGGAGGCTGGGGTGGCACAGTGTCAATCGTGAACTCCCAGATCTACTCCAACACAGCTCCCAATGTGCGCGCTCATCTTCAAAAGCCCAAATGGGATGACTTGCTTTTGTGTCCTCCCATGGGAAGTTTGCAGGCGTGGCTGGCACGTACTTGGGAAGCTGTGTTGGAGTAGATCTGGGAGTTCACGATTGACACTGTGCTACCCGAGACAGAAACACCTCCGCCCTGCAAACAACGAGGCAACACGTGAGACTCCCATGGGGGCATTGGGAACTGTTGAACATGAGCGCGCACATAGCCAGCTGTGTTCCCACTGATGGAGCCAGCTGTGTTCCCACTGATGGTGCACGATGAGATGGACACTGTGCCACGACCCACGACATAGACACCGCCGCCCTGCAAACAACGAGTCAAATGTGAGTCTCCCATAGGCGATGGGAAGTTTTCAAGTCTCTGGGGCACGTACAGACTGTTGTTGACCGAAGCGTCGGCAGCAGTTGTGCAAGCGATAGTCGAGGCAAGCGCGTCAGCAATTTTCCCATCGGGGCGATGGGAAATGTTGAATATCAGCGCGCACAGCTATGTTGTAGTTATAGTTATCAGCAGCTATGTTGGAGTAGATCTGGGAGTTCACGATTGACACTGAGCCTCCAGAGACAGAAATACCACCACCCTGCAATGCAACAACGAGATAAACGTGAGTCTCCCATGGGGGCTATGGGAAATTTCGAGGTCTCTGTGGCACGTACATGCTGTAGTTGACAGGAGCGTCGGTCACAGTTGCCAAACGAGAGTCGAGGCGAGCACGTCAGCAATCTTCCCGTCGGGGCGATGGGAACTTTCGAACATGAGCACGCACCCATCCTGTATTCCCGTAGATCGAGGAAGACGTTATAATGACCGTGCATGAAATACAACTGACAGCGACACCGCCGCCCTGCAAACAAGGAGCAAAACGTGAGTTTCCCATCGGGGCGATGGGATACTTGCAGGTCTCTGCGGCACGTACATCCTGAAGTTGACCGAAGTTGTGCAAGCAAGAGTCAAGGCAAGCACGTCAGCAACTTTCCCATCGGGATGATGGGAAGTTTTCAAGGTCTCTGCGGCACGTACCAACTGTGTTTGACCGAAGGGTTCGCAGTTGTGCAAGCGTGAGTCGGGGCAAGCACGTCAGCAACTTTCCCATCGGGATGATGGGAAGTTTTCAAGGTCTCTGCGGCACGCACCCCCTGTATAATTGACCGAAGGGTTCGCAGTTGTGCAAGCGTGAGTCGGGGCAAGCACGTCAGCAACTTTCCCATCGGGATGATGGGAAGTTTTCAAGGTCTCTGCGGCACGCACCCCCTGTATAATTGACCGAAGGGTTCGCAGTTGTGCAAGCGTGAGTCGGGGCAAGCACGTCAGCAACTTTCCCATCGGGGCGATGAGAACTTTTGAGAGCGTGAGCACGCGCACAGAGCCAACTGTATTCCCACTGATGGTGCACGATGAGATGGTCACTGTGCCAAGGCCTTGCACGAGGACACCGCCGCCGTGTTGACCCCTAGCTGTATTCCCACTTATAGTGCATGATGAGATGGCCACTGTGCCACCAAAGACGACGCAGCAGACACCACCACCCTGCAAAAAAAGCCAGCAAAACAAACGCGAGTCTCCCAACGGGGCAATGGGAACTTTTGAACATGAGCACGCACCCTGAAAGCTGAATTCCCGTAGATCGAGGAAGACGTGATCGTGATAGTGCCGGAGAAGACGTAGACACCGCCGCCCTGCAAACAAGGAGCAAAACGTGAGTCTCCCAGGGGGGCGATGGGAACTTTTGAGCAAAGCAAGCACCTCGAAAGCTGTGTTCCCACTGATGGTGCATGATGAGATGGCCACTGTGCCACCCTGGACCCAGACACCGCCGCCCTGAAAACAACGAGCAAAACGTGAGTTTCCCATCGGGGCGATGGGATACTTGCAGGTCTCTGCGGCACGTACTTGCTGTAGTTGACCGAAGTTGTGCAAGCAAGAGTCAAGGCAAGCACGTCAGCAACTTTCCCATTGGGGCGATGGGAAGTTTTCAAGGTCTCTGCGGCACGTACCCCCTGTATAGTTGACCGAAGCGTTTGCAGTTGTGCAAGCGTGAGTCGGGGCAAGCACGTCAGCAATCTTCCCATCGGGCGATGGGGATTTGCAAGCAAGGCTGGCACGTACCATGACATCAAACTGGTAGAACAAGATTTGATCCCAAAAGGAGGAAAAAATTGCATGTCAGCTGCAACGCAAATTGGGCGATGGGATAGTTGAAGGTCTCTGTGGCACGTACATCCTGTACTTGACCAAACCATAGGCCAGGCCGCAGTTGTGCAAGTGAGAGTCGAGGCAAGCGCGTCAGAAATTTTCCCTTTGGGGCCGGGGCGCGATGGGAACTTTTGAAGATGAGCGCGCACATAGGGAGCTGTGTTGGAGTAGATCTGGGAGTTCACGATCGACACTGTGCCACCCCCGACATAGACACCGCCGCCCTGCAAACACAAGCACAACACATATGTGAAAATCCCATCTCTGGGAAGTTTTCAGTCTCTGCTGCACTCACCCGCTGTAGTTGACCGAAGCATTCGCAGTTGTGCAAGTGAGAGTCGAGGCAAGCACATCAGCAACTTTCCCATCGGGGCGATGAGAACTTTTGAGAGCGTGAGCGCGCGCACATAGCCAGCTGTATTCCCACTGATGGTGCATGATGAGATGGTCACTGAGCCACCCGAGACAACGACACCGCCTCCCTGCAAACAACGAGCAAAACGTGAGTCTCCTATCGGGGGCGATGGGATGGTTGAAGGTCTCTGCAGCACATACATTCTGTTCATTCCCCCCGGTGATGTTGAGCCCAATCAGTTGCACGACGCCCAACGAGCCCGGCTGGATGTTCAGCACACGGCGCGGACTCCAGGAGCTCGCTTGTGCATTCAGCACAATCGAGCCCGCCACGGCCGCTTCGAGGACGACGCTCCTGGTGATGTTGAGCTCGGCACTGAGTATGTACGTGCCGGGGGCAAGGACAATGTGGCCGACGGCGGTGTTGGCGAGTGCACTGAGCAGGCCCGCGCTGGTACTCACCATGGTCTGCAGCTCACGGCGGTGGCTGGGCACAAGCTGCACGGAGTTCAGCCCAGGAATGTCGCTGGCCTTGGCGCAGGGCAGCACGGTGCACAAAAGCGGGGAAGGTGGCAATAGGGGCGACGATGGAAGCGGCGATGGAAGCGGGGGGGATGGGCTCCGAACGCGTGGAGGCGGCAGAAACGGCGGTATTGTGGCATGTGTGTGGGCGGCGACGGAGGCAGAGACGAGGATCAATGAGGGTACAAGGAGAGCGTGGGTGGAGGCATCGTTGGAGGTGGCGAGGGCCGCGGTCGGGGTGGTGGTAGGTGGCAGCGAGCGCGGTGGCACAGGTGTTGGGGATGGCAGCGGCGGTGATAGGGATGACGGAGGCAGTGACCGTGGGGTAGGGGACGCGGGTGAGGGTGGCAAAGAGGATCGCGGGAACGGAGGGGCCGTCACAGGGCTGCTGCCTGCAGAGGTGCTGAGTGCGCTCGTCAGGCTGGGGATGACGACGGCCTGGGCCTGCTGCGCACGACCGTGGTCGATCTGCACTGCGTGCATCCTGACTTCAAGAGCGCCATGGCTCGTTTCGGCGTCGGTTGAGACCACCACACCCGATAGGTCAGGCGGGGGAGGCGGGCACGTGCCGCATGCGACAGGGCAAGTAGTCCGTGCCAAGGAATAGGAGGCACACGCGGAGGGCTGTGCTTCAAAGAAGGAGCATGGCAGAGTTGCGCCACTCGAGTCCAAGGCGCCGCTGTTCACCTCATCGGCGCAGAATTCAGTGAGCGGTGGCGACTGCGGCGGCAGCGTCCGATGCGCCGACTCTGCCCGATGACGCAGCGGCGGTGTCTGCGCCGACCCTGCCCGATGCTCACCAGTCCCATCGCCATGGGGTGGTGCCGTCGTCGCCATGGCACTCGACCGCGGGACGACGAGCACGAGCAAGGCCAATGCGAAGCGCTGGTTGCGGTGCGTCTGATTCGCAAAGCGCCCGTTTGGACTGGAACGTCTCTGCGACGCGCAAATCGCCCAGATGAACGACGCGAGCCTGAGCAGCACAAATGCGAGGTCGAAGCACTCCACCAACTCCCAAGGCACACCATCCAAGTCCGCCGCTGCCTTGATGGGGTCCCCCGCAGTATCCTCGCTCGCGTTCGTCTGGTCGTACGGAAACGAGAACCTGACGTCGGCGTTCCAGATTGTGCTCGTAATGAAGAGCTCCTCGAGTGCTGTCTTGAAGACCTCGCCCTTACGCAGCCCATAGTCCGCCGTAATCGAGTTGTGCTCGGCGCAAGTGCACGCAGCGTAGTGGCAGATGGCGCACGAATCGAGGGTGGACTCGCCAGCAGGGTTGCGGTAGACTCCAGTGCCACCGACCGAGGTGGACAGGAACGGACCCGACACCGTGTTCGGGCGCGCGCCGTCGTTGCCGCTTAGCGGACCATGCTTCATGATGTGCGCCACGAGGCGGCTTGCCAGCGGCGAGGCCGCATGGAGCATCTCACGGCCAGCAGGAGGCAAGTCGGTGGCCCAGATGAAGACAAGGGACTCAGGACCTTTGTCGACATTGCAGGTGAGCTCCGTGCCCACGATCACCGACGCATTGGGGCGGGCCCCGTAGTCGGTGCAGTCGGTGCCGAGGGTGCATTCGGTGAGGTAGTATTGCGTGCAGGCCCCACCGTCGTCACTGTGGTTGCCCTCGGAGGCGTTGAAGCACGCCGAGGCGAGGAAGGTCTCGTGCTCGTCCTTCTCGGGCAACGTGGCATTCGAGGGGGAGAGCATGTGCTCGTACAAGTGCGCGATCGCCGGGTACTCCTGCAGGCCCGAGTAGTTGCCCGTCGACACGTCGAACGAGGCCACTATCACGGTGGCGCTCGGGTTGGAGCTCAGGAGCTCCTTCATTCCGATGCCGAGATCGATGTACAAGCACTTGTCAGTGTGGGCGAGCGAGACGTTGTCCTCGTAGCGCCTCTTCACGGTGGGGTTGTAAGGCAAGTGGGGCAAATAGGGTGAGTCGGTCTCCGTTGCCACGAGGTTCGGCTCCGGCGACAAGTCGGGGTTCATCGCATCCAGCTCCGGGCTCGGCAAGACGGAGGTGTTCGTCACCGCGGAGGTGTTCGTCACGCGCTTCGCGAACACGTTGAACTTGCGGTCCACCTGGTCCAAAGAGGAGGCTCTCGTCGCAAACGTGGGCGCGATGAAGAAGGCCGCGAGCCGCTCGAGCGCCGGCTCAACATAGCTGCTCACCACCTCGAAGAAGAAGTCGGTGTGGATCTTGTCCATGGAGGCGTTTGAGTCGTCGCCCGCCGAGGCGAGGAAGGTCTCGTGCTCGTCCTTCTCGGGCAACGTGGCATTCGAGGGTGAGAGCATGTGCTCGTACAAGTGCGCGATCACCGGGTACTCCTGCGGGTCCGAGTAGTTGCCCGTCGACACGTCGACTGAGGCCACCATGATGGTCGCGCTCGGGTTGGAGCCAAGGAGCACCTTCGTGCCGTTGTCAAGCTCGATGGACCGGTACGAGCACTTCTCCGTGTGGGCGAGCGAGAAGTGGCTCTGATGACAGCACATCGTCACGGTGGGGTTGTAGCGCAAATAGGGCGACTCGGTCTCCGTCGCAACGAGGTTCGACTCCGGCGACACGTAGGGGTTCATCGCCTCCAGCTCCGGGCGAGGTGAGGCGGAGTTGTTCGCCGCCACGGCCTCCGCGAACACATTGCGCTCGCGTTCGACCTGGTCCGACGAGGCGCGCGTCGCAAGCATAGGCGCGACGAAGAAGGCATCGAAATTGAAGAGGACGCGATGAAGATCACACTCGCAGCCGGGGCCGCTGTACTTGTCGCAAGGAGCGTTGCAGGTGAAGAAGCACGCATTCGAGCAGATGCTAGGCGCCGCCGTGCCAGGGCATGGCGACACAATGCTGAAGCCGGCGGTGGGGCTCTCGATGATGTTCTTCGTCGAGAAGAACAGGTACGTGTTGAGCGACACCGTCGACTCCTGGAGCGTGGACGGGGAGTCGGTGCTGCTGCTTTGAGGGCAAATTTCGATGCGGATGCCAGGGTGCGTCGAGATGTTGGCGAGGATCATGAATTGAATCATGTTGCCGAATGTGATGCCCGTGCCCTCGCGCATTCTCATCATGCTTGCGTTGGCGGGTCTACAAGACAAGAAGTCTCACACAAGCGGCGCGACTATAACCTCGCCCGCGCACGCCGCGCGCCGCGAACATACCAATACTGTGAAGGACCGGAACCATTACAAAAAGAGATTTGTCGATTACCCGTTCACTGATCAACACGAACTACCGAGTTGCGGGACACCCTGAATTGCGGTGGAGGAACTTGAAGGCTACGGCGTGCGAGTAATACGCACGGGACAACGTGTGGAAACTCAAACGTGTTGCTGTTCGTTCTCCTCACATCGGTTGCTCGAGGTTGTGGTCGCGGGGCTTGTCTGTCCTTGCCGTGCTTGTCATCCGTCAGCCCTGTCTGTTGACTGTCCTTGTTATGTGTCTGGTTGGCTTGTTATGTACACCGCTGTGTTCGGAGATACGTCTTTTCACCTGATTTTCACACGACCAGACACCTTTCCTGAAGTCGCTCACGGGTCGTACAGCACCGAGTACGCCACCGTGCTCACCGTGCTCGACGGTTTTGGCGGCGGCGGTGATGCCCCGGCGCCCTCCCCGGCAACGAGCCTCACGACGGCATCGATGAGCGCGGCGCCCTCGCGCGAAAAGTCCATGGCCGGGTTGCGGATCTTCAGGCGCAACGTCTCCTCGAGCTGTTGGCGCAGCAGGACGACGAGGCGCGCCACCTCGGGCGTCGTCTCGAAGCGCACCCAGCCATCGTCGAGCAGCACGAGCCCCGCTTTTGGATCGACGGAGAGCCGCCCTCCAAAAAGCATCAGGGCGACGGGCGAGACGACCGTGAGGTCGCGCAGGAAGAGGCAGCTGGTGGCTACTAGCTCCGTGAAGATGAGGTGGCCGGCGCGTGGGAACGCCTTGGCACTGGCCGCCTGCGCGGCCACGCACGAGGGATGGAAGATCGCGAGCGCTACGCCAGTGTCGTCCTTGACTTTGATGATCGTGCTGCCCTCGGTCACGCCGCCGCCCTTGCCGCCCTTGCCGCCGCCCTTGCCGCCGCCCTTGCCCTTGGCTCCTTTGGCCGTTGGAGGCTCGAGCTTAGCCACCTTGGGCCACATAGCACCGACGAGCAGCGCCTTGATCAGTTCCATGTCGCGCGCATTCCTCGAGCTGCTGGTGCCAAGCGCGGCCTGGACGCCGTCAGAATCGTCCCCACCCCGTTGCGCGACGCTTAGAGCATCCAGACGCGACGTGGCCCGCACGTCGTGCTGCGCCGCCGACGCGCCCGCCCTCAGAAAGTCGAGCTCCCACAGGTGCTCGAGAAGCTCGCGCTTCGTCTGCGCGATCGTCTGCAGCGTCCGGTGCGACAAAAAGTTCTCTTGGCAGAAGGCGAGCCGCCGGCGCTCACCCGATAATGCATCCCAGGCCTGATACGCCCGCAGCACTGCAAGATGGTCAGAGCCGCCCACGCTCCAGTTGGCCTTGCTCTCGTCTGCCTGGGAGCGCATCCCGTAGGGCGCCACAAAGGGGGACCGCACTGAGAGCGTTGCGGCGAGCGTGAGGGCCGGATCCGCGCACTGCAGCATCGCGCCAAGAATGATCAGCTTCCCGATGCGTACGTCGACCGGCAATGCGGCCAGATGATGGCCGAGCGCCGTGAGCTTCTCCGGGTTCGGGCCGTCGGCCTCGTCGTCATCGCGCCCGTCCGCCGCCAGGGAGGGTACGGATGGTACCGGTGCCTGCAAAGGCGCTGGCACCGCCGGTGGCGAAGGCGCGGCCTCGGCCTGCGCTGCGTCCCAGAAGCGGTGGTCACCGTAAAACTCGCGAAACTGCTCTTGCGTGTACGCATTGCCATCGGTTACGTCGATGCGCCGCTCGGCCGACGGCGGCACCGGTACCGGTACGGGCGCCAGGCCCCGCTGAGACTGTTGTGTGTGCGGTCGCGCGTCCGCGTCCGCCGTCCGCGCGAGCGCGCCGAGCGAGGTGAGCACGTTGATCGCCGATCGGATTGCCGCCGCAGAGGGCGGCTCAGGGAGTTGAGACAGGACCGCCGCAGCAGAGCGGTCGGGGTACAGCTTTTTGGCGCGCAGTACGACGCGCTCGAGGGGGACACGCTGCAGCTCGGGCACCTGCTGCGCGGGCAGGCGCGCGTAGCTCGTCGAGGTGACCAAATGGAACGCGAAGCCACAGCGCACGCGGCCCGCGCGCCCTCGGCGCTGCGATAGATTGGCTTGCGAGCCAAATTCCTCGAAGAGGGCCTCGAGCCGTCGGGACGGGTCATACCGGTTCTCCTTCATGCGCGCCGTGTCGACCACGAACGAGACGTCGTCGATCGTGATCGAGGTCTCGGCGATATTGGTCGCCACAACCACCTTCGTGAGGCCCGCGGGTGGCGTCGCAAAGACCTTCATCTGATCCTCAGGCGTGAGGGTTGAGTGCAGGGGTAAGATCCACCTCTGCTGTGCGGGCGCGCACAGCTCCGGCCGGCTCTTGAGAAGGGTGACGAGCGTCTCAATCTCCCGCAGTCCTGGCAGGAAGCAGAGCACCGCGCCGCCGCCGCCTTCCCCTCCACCGCCGCCGCCCGCCGCTCGCTTGGCGGCGCTCTTCGCGCCGCCAGCTCGCGCCACTTTGCCCTTGGACGGTGTGGGCGACACGATCGGTTGCGCCATCTCCCATTGGCTGGTGCCGCCGTACTCTTCGATGAACTCGGCCTTCGTGTACGCGTTCCCGTCGGTGATGTCGAGCCGGCGCTCCTCAAAATGCTCCTCTGAATGGCCACCCGCCGTCGCGCCCGCTTGCTCGTCCTCCGCATCGGCCTCCTCTGCAGGGCCGTCGCCGTCGGCGCCACTGTCGAGCTGCAGGCGCCGGCGCAGGCTGCGCAGACGGCGAACGACCTGTGCGGGCGGCGCCGCGAGCAGCGCCACCACCAAGTCGGCACACAGCTCATAGTTGATCGAGCTCAGATCCGACGCGGCGAGTGCCTCCGCCGTCGCCGGCGCGTGGCGCGGGTAGCGTAGCCGCAGCTCCGAGTAGTCGAGCTCGGCGTCGTCGATGCCGGAAGGCTCATTGATGGCACTCGCTGAGGCCGCGTAGCGCCCGCGCCCGCCGCCTGGGCCGCCTCCCTTGCCGCCCCTGCCACTGGCGCGCTCGGCCGCACCGGTCTTGCGCGCCCACGGCGCGGACGAGCTGATCGCATGTTTGGTGAACTCGAGGCAATCCTCCAGAAAGAAAGGGGTCACCGCAAAGGTGCGTCCTGGGATGGTGAGCCTGCACGCGCCACCAAAATATCTCTCAAAGAGCGCCGCGTCGAGCGTGGCTGACATGAGCACCACGTGCAGATCGGGGCGCCGTGGCAGCAGCCGTCGCAGCACCATCAATAGAAAGTCGCCGTCCGCCGAGCGCTCGTGCGCCTCGTCGACGATGACGTGGCTTACGCCCTCGAGTGTAGGGTCCTCCTGCAGGCGACGCACTGTGCAGGAGACTCGATCGCCACGGACCCGTTGGTAAGGGGGAGGTGCAGAGAGCGCCACGCTCAGCCACATGCAGACGCACACACACACCATGCACCCAGCAGGGGCGGCCAGAAGCCGCACGCGCAGCACGAGAAGAAGCCAGGCCCAACACCCCAGAGGCGTGCCGAGGTGCCGTGTAGATACCATCCGCAATCAGGCCCCACACCCCAGAGGCGTGCCGAGGTGCCGTGTGGGTTCGAGACACGGCAACGCACGGATCACGCCCGTGGTGCAAAATAAGAGGCGGGTCGTCGTGCCGCTTGCAACCGCCTCGTGCCGGATGGAGTAGCCAACGGTCTCGCCAAGCGCCTCGCCGCGCTCCGTCGCCACGCGCTCCGCCAGAGACACAGCTGCCACGCGACGTGGCTGTGCGATGAGCACGGTGCACTTGGCACCCACGCCCGCCTCGATGCTCGCCTCGAGCACGTATTGCGGCACCTGCGTGGACTTGCCGCAGCCGGTCTCGCCGCAGATGATGAGCACCTGCTCGCTCGCGATGGCCGCGAGCACTGCCGCGCGCGAGTCGAAAGCCGGCAACGCGGAGCGGATCGCACGGAGGCGCTTGTGCGTGTCGGAGGTCAGGAGAGCCTCATGCTCTCGCAGCAGGCGCTCACTCTCGCGCTGCTGCGAGGCGGTCATTTTCGACTCACCGCCGCCCGCATCGGCGCAGCGCAACTGCGAACGCCGCGGCGCCTGGTAGGTGCCGCTGCCGCTGCTGCTCGCCGTAGCCTCGTCAGATGCTACGGCAGGCGAGCTCAACGACGATTGCGTCAGCAACGTCGACAGCTCCTGCATCTGGTCGCTCGCGAGACCGACGCGCTCTGCACTCGCCGCTGGCTTCTCCTTACCGACGTAGTATCCGTTGCGAAAAGGGCCAAAATTGAGGGGCTGCCCGTTCTTGTCTCGCTTCTGCACCTCTCGCTGGGTTGTCGTCGCATCGTGCTGTCCAGATTTTCCGTGGCCCGTCTTGCCACTCTTTTTGCCGATATTCTGCCCCTCTTGCCAGCCGCCGCCGCCGTTGCGACGACCCCCGCCACCGTTGCAGCGGCCCATGTTCGCGCGAGTTTCCCAAGTTCTCGCGTTGCAAAGTTGCAAGGAGGTGTGAATGATAAGCGTTGGCTGTGAAAAAGTACTTGGCCGCAGCCCTGTCCTCTCTGACGCGACGACCTATTACTCGATACGAATGAGTTCATGTTCGCGGTGCGTGCGCATGTGCGCGATCAAGTGGCGCTGCGTGCTGTTTGCCCAGGTGCTGCATGCATGTAGCATGACCTTTCTATGCGGCCTTCGGGAACAGTGTACAGGAACCGCCCCCTCGCACCCCGCCAGGAGCAAGTCAGATCGCCTCGTCCTCGTCCTCGCCTTCGTCGTCGAAGACCGAGTCGTCGGGGTCGCCGAAGCCGCCATCGTCGTCCTCGCCGTCCGCGCCCGAGCTCTCGCCCTCGGCATAGGAGCTCACGCCGCCGCCGCCGCCGCTCTCGATGCCGGACTCGTCTGCGCCATCCCCCTCCTCTCCATCAAGGGCAGAGTCGTCGAAGCCGTCCTCGCCCCCGTCGCCCTCGTCGTCCTCCTCGCCGAACATGTCGGCCTCCGACACGTCCTCGTCGCCGGACTGCATCTCGGACCCGTCCACGTTGGAGAACTCGTCGTCGTCATTGTCGGTCGCACCGCCGGGCGCCTTGCCGCCCTGTGATGGGCGCTTACCGCCCTTATCTGGAGGCGCCTTTCCGCCCACCGACGAGCGCCCTCCCTCGCCGAACTCGTCGTCTTCGTCGTCCTCCATGCCGGACGAGGTGGGATCAGCGGGCGCTTTGCCTGCCGTCGAGGGCCCCTTGCCGCTCGCCACCTGTGCGGCCTTTGGCGCCTTGCCGCCCATCGCCCCGCTCACTGGCGCGTCGTCGTCGTCGTCGTCATCGTCGTCGTCATCGTCGTCGTCGTCGTCGGAGACCACCTCCTTGGGTGCCTCGGCAGGTGCCACCTCCGCGTCATCAAAGTCGTCGTCCCAGTCGGGGGCCGTGCCCGCGCCCGCGCTGGCGCTCGCACCCGCGCCGCCGCCCGCCGCCGCCGCCGCCTTGACCTCTGCCGTTCGCCGCCACGGCTCCGCAGCCGCATCGCCTTCGGGCGCGCTCGCTCCCAATTCGAACGAAGACTGCGCGCTGAGCGGCACGGCACCGTCGAAGGAGGAGCTCTGCGCGCCGGCACCCGCGTCGATCGCCTCGAACTTCTTGTCGAACTGCTGCTTGAGCTTGAAAGCGTCTTGGTGCACCACAGACGCGGCCATGTTGTACAGCATAGCGTTGTTGAACGTGAGGCGCACCTCGTCGGCGAAGGCCTGCGGCTCGCTGTAGTACCGGCCGGTCAGGCGCGTCTTGACCGTGCCTAGGTCCATTGGGTGCTTGACCACGAGCGCGTAGTCAGGCAGCCGCATGGCCACCGGATCGACGGGTTTGAGGAACCACATCGCGCGCTTCTGCTTCATGAGGATATCTAGTAGATTAAAGCAACGCTCCTCCCACGAGCCGGGCTCGAGACCCACATCGAGCGTACCCTCCGCCAGCTTCTGCGCAAGGTCGGGGCACTGCGTGCGCAGCCGGGAGAGCTTCTCCTCAAAGCCCTCGTCATGCGGCCCGATGAGCGAGCCGTCTGGCCTAGCGAAGGCGAGCTCGTAGATGTAGCGCGCGTGGTACGGCGCATTGTTCTTCTTAGCCTGCTGGCCAGGTGGACGCGAGCCCGAGCGCGAGCGCTTCATTGTTCCAAGCGCGCGACGACGGCCGCCGCGACTGCTTGCACGGCTACCCTTTCTCACACGCGTCGCAACTCGTATGGACAGAAACCCCACATGCCGCGACGCGGAAGAAGTTTCGAGAAGCATGCCCCCATTGCCCCGCGCACATACATGTACGTCCACGTTTCCCCACGCCGAGCACTTCCCGTTGGGCTTGACTTGTCTTGCTTCCGACGCGCGCGCACCGTGGTCTGTGGTCCGTGGTGCCGCGCGGACGTGGGACCCGCAGGTCGTCGCCGCTTGGAGCCATGAGCGACGTCCCGCAGCCGACGGAGCCGCCCCCCTCTGGTGCAGCCGCCCCACGCGTCGCCAAGCTCGACGGCATCGTCCCGGTCGAGGGCGAGAAGCTGCGCCTCGTGTGCTCAGGCTGCGCGACCAAGTGCGAGGTGCAGATCCCCGCGCTCGCGAGCAAGAAGCCTGTGCGCTTCCAAATCAAGTGCCCAAAATGCAGCACGCTCAATGAGCTGCGCACATCTAAGCCCAAGCCGCCTGACCCCTCTGGAAGTGGCACTACCGCCGTGAAGCGCAAGGCTCTCGAAGGCGGTGAGGAGGGAGAGGCCAAGCGCAGCGCGGTTGCCGCGGCCCCGCCGGCGACGACGGCGCCGGTGACCACCCGACCGCCACCCCATCCCAGCACAGCTGCGCCGCCGGCGGCGCCTCCGCCCACAGCCGCGGCCTCCTCCTCGTCGTCGTGGCAGCCACCTGCCGCGCCTTCGCTCTCAAAGAGCGCGCAGCGGCAGCGGGCGCGCGGCGGCAGCCGCGGCGGCCGGGCGGCCGCCGAGCGCGGGGTGGGGCAGCGACTGGGCGGCGGCAGCGGCGGTCGGGGCGGCAGCCGAAGCCGCGGCGCTGGCGCGGGCGGCGCTGCACGCAGCAAAGCGAGCACCAAGGCGACCGCAGGCGTCGCGGGCTCGGCAGCGGCAGCGGCAGCGGCAGGTGCGTCGTCGTCGGGAGCGGGCACGACCGCCGAGGAGATCGACGACTTCATGATCGAGGAGGCCGCCGAGCGCTTGCCCACGCGGCGCGAGAGGAGGCCGTCTGGGCGCGGGCAGAGCGGCCGCTTCATGGCTGTCGGAAGTCGACCTGGCATCTTCCAAGCGACGGCTTTTGAGCGCGCGTTCCCCAACCTCACCTCGGCTGCGCCTCCGTCGTGCGAGAGCGCCTTCGAGCAGGCCGCGCAAAAGCCGCGCTGGGAGGTCGACGCCGAGGCCGAGGTCTCCTTCATCGGCAAAGGGTTCGAGGGCTCTTGGAGTCATGCGAGGGTCGTACTGCTGGACGGCCGAAACCACGTGCTAGTACGCTACTCCGAATTTGTAGACGATGATGGCTCGCCGCTGGTGGAACGCATGCCCATCGAGCGTTTGCGTGTGCCGCCGCCGACCAAGTTCGAGGGCTGGGCCCCGGTGCTCGGGGAGGCAGTCGAGGGCCTGTGGAATGATTGTTGGTGGGATGACCTCTGATGACCTCTGATGACCTCTGATGAGCCATACTTGCCTCTTGAGGACCTCTGAGACCCCTAATTGCCTCCCTCATCAGGTGGGAGGGATCGGTGCGCGAGTTTCACCACCTCAAGGGTATCCTCTTCCAGTACGATCGCTGGCACTCGAACTGGATCTGGCTGCCGCTGCGATGCGTGCGCCCGCGCCCGCCGGCGCACCTCTACTACCCCATACGGCACACGGCCGAGGGGCAGCCGGAGCCCGAGGAGGATGAGGAGGAGGCTGCGCGCCCGCCGCCGGGCATCTGCGGACGGCAGGGATGCATGCTCCCCAATAACCACGGGGGGCTGTGCCAGGTGTGCGAGGAGGGATGCGAGGAGGCGTGGCGAGGCGCTCAAGCGTCTGAGTGCCTCTGATGGCACATGATGGCCTCTGATGGCCTCTGATGGCCTCTGATGGCCTCTGATGGCCTCTGATGGCCCCTGATTGCATGTGATTGCCTCTGAGTGTCCCTGATGGCCTCTGTGTGGCCAGGTGCGCATCGAAGGCTCACGGCGCGAGACGGTGAACAAGCAGCGCGAGATACAGCTGCAGGAGAAGCTCCTCAATGAGATACAGCTGTCCAAGGAGTCCCGTGACATCGTGGCCGAGGCACGCGCCCTCACGCTCAAGGCGGCTGAGGACCGTGGCGTCGCTATTAAGGCACCGCGCGGCAATCGCGCGCAATGGCATACCAATTTTCAGCTGGACGAGGTTCGTCCGCCCGACTAGTCGTCCACAGCCCACTTCCCCACAGCCCACTTCCCCCTGACCCCACCCCCCATCCCCCTATCACCGATCCCCCGGCCCCCACCCCCCTTATCCCCGCACTGATCGCCCCAAACTCCCGACTCCATTGCACGCAGTTCGTGCGCAGCACTCGCGAGCTGCGCGTGCTGCAGCCGCGAGCGGGTAGCGTTGAGGGTGCACGCGGCCTCGAGCTGCGCGGCCTCCTCGTGCTCGGCCCAGGGCACACTCTCGCCGACGCGTGTAAGATGCTGCTCACCGAGCTGCAGCTGTGCCCGGCGGCGGGCTGGTGGCAGATCAGTGCTGTCTCGCACGACGGCACGAGTGTGCTACGCGACCTGAGCTGCGTGCCGCCATTTGCCGAGGTGCTTCCTCTCCTCCCGTCAGAGCCGTGCTCGCTGCTCGTACGCAATTGCCTGCCGCCGAATCGCTTGCTCACGATGACGCTCACCTCCGAGGTGGCGGATGCGGGCGTTACGGTGCCCACGGCGGCGCCCACGGCGGCGCCAACGACGGCGCCAACGACGGCGGCCGCACAGGGAGTCGCCGTGGCGTAGGCGATGACGCTCGGATCGGCGCTAGGCGCGGCGGATGGCGGTCATGCGCTCAGTACGGCGCCCAGTACGGCGCCCCTTTGGCGAGGGGATGCGCGAGCGCCGCGGCTCTCCTCCGCAGGAGACCCTTCGAGGGCAAGTGCGATGGATGCGCACGAACCTCCGAATGGGGTGTGAGGGAGGACGGGCTGATGAGCCCAGGGGAGATGGAGCGTTCTTGGACTCTCAAGCGAGGGGAGGCATACAATATGGGTCGACAATATGGGATGCTGTGTGTATGCGCTGTGGCGCCTCCCGGGGTGCGGCGCAGCGTCCGGTACCGGACCTTCCGCGGTCTGCCTCGCGTGGCGCTTCCCGGCCTGGTGCGTGGAGGCGAGGCCCCGGAGGGCCCGCCGACTGGAGGGCGCTGGGGCCTGGGGGACGCCCGCCGGGTACTATAAATTCACAGTATAAATTCTGACGTGCCCGGGACGCCACCACAGAATCGACTCTTGATAGGATTCTCGGTATGACGCACGATATTCGGCCCGGTCTCACTCGACAGTCATGTAGTCGCGCTAGCGACCGGACGACATGTAGTACATCGGGCCATCGGGGGGTTACCATGATACTTCACGGGCCGGCCAAGGCGCTGAGGCTCTACCGACGGTTCAGACCAGGAAGCGCGGCAGCAGCCCTATGAGCGGGGCAACGGTTCCACCCACGTGCCACAGCCTCGCGCAAATCCTCGCTGGCCGCCAGCGCTGCTCGACAAACGTGTAATGTAGGCGGCGGTGAAAGATAGCGAGCGACACGAGGCCCAGTGCAACTGCAATGCCGAGCTGCCCGCGTGAGGCGTGCCCCTCGACGCCACGGTAAATGAATACAGCGATGAGAGTCAGAATGTGCATGACTGCGGTCTTGCGGTCGTAGACCATCCATCCGTCTCGACTTGAAGCGTCCATGGACTGCCCCCGCAGCATACCGTCCGCCAGCACACTGGTAAAGCTGACGAAAAGCTTTACGAAAAACTCGACGGCCACGAGGAGGCGTAGCCACGCCAGCTCGTTGTGAGCCGTGAATGCATACACGAGTCCGGGCACGCCCAGGCACGCGCACAGGAAAACGTCCAGCGTGGTGTGCTGCGTCCCAATCTCTTTCAGTCCGACACAGCCTCTCCGACGCAATGGTAGCATCAGGTATGCGAACATGCTCGTCGAGGCGCTCCGGATGGGCGGGTAATTCGGATTCTTGCAGTGTGATTCGGGCCTGCCCGCGGCGTCTTCGACTGAGGCGGACGTGCCGTTCGGTCGCGACCGGCTGCGACTGGCCATTCTTGGCGCGATCTGTTGCACCCCCCCTGGTGCCGATGGCACATCATCCATGTATACCGAATTCGGCTCGCTGCCCGGACATTTTTGGCTGGAACCAACTCATTTGCGGAATTTGTGCGAAAATCGGCGAGCATTGTCTTTTGCAAGGGGCTCCACTTGCTTTTTGTCATGTCGAGCGGCAGCTCTGTGCTACTTTCAGCTAGTCGTTATTCTTACCGCCTCAGCTTCAACAGGTTGGAGGCAGTGCCGCCGGCCGCCGGCGGTATCGCACTCAATATGGCTGCAATGGCCGGCCTGATGGAGTCTCTACACGATGCCTTCCCCGAGTGGCCGGAGGCGGTCCTGCTCCATGCCCAACGGGCCTCGTTGCTGATTAGCACGGGTCTTATCGGCGTACTCGTTGTGCGTTCCTTGAGCTGGGGCCGGGACGAGCAGAGCGGAGCATGCGTCAGCCTTCTTTGGCGTGAGCTGCAATGTCTTCGTACGGCATCATCTCACGGAGCGGCCCTGGTTGCTATGCAGATGGCGGGCGGGAGTTGGTATTCCATCGTGGGCAAGCCCGCTGCCGCCGTGGTCTGCTTTGCGTATGCACTCAACTGCCTGCTCGTTCTGCATTTCGTCTTCCTCGCGTGCCGAAGACGGGCTGCTCCCCAACCATTCTGGTACCCTGCCACAGTCTCCATCGGGACCATGGCGCTGGTCGGACCGACTTTCGATGCACCGAAGATTCTCACCCTCGCCTCGCTCCTGCTCGGCTGGGCGATAGTGGTGCTCCTCTACCCATTCACAGCTTGGAGCGCACTGCGCAGCCCAGGCACCGTTGCTCCCGACCCCTCGATTTTCGTGCTCATGGCGCCCATTCCATTCATGTCGATGGCGACCGTCCACGCCGCACGCGACGAGATCAGCGCGCTCGCCTGGCCCCCGGGAGACATCTTGCTGGCACTGAATGCCGTCAGCGTCCTCGTCTGTGCCGTCTGCGCCGTGGCCAGGTGGTCCTCTCTCAAGTCGTTGGTGTGCCCCTTCATACCTGGCTGGGCCAGCCTCACGTTTCCGCTCGTGTCGAACTGCACGCTTGCCCTGTATTTCTCGTCCGCCGGCAGGAGGCTTCTGTCGGATTGGTTGGCGTCAGCATGCTCTCGATGGGCCACAGTGATCGTGCCTGTCACGTTGGTCCTGGTACCCCTGATCGACCTGAGCTTCGCAGCCCACATACCGGCCTGGTGTGTTCTGTTTCGAGCCGCCAGACCGGAGGCCGAGTGCCAAAGCACCGGTAGCCGCTCCGACTACTGCTGCCCATGCCTCCAGGAGAGCTGCATCTCGGCGAGCCCCTCGTCCTCTCTCCGGGTCCTTAACTCCATGCAAGGCCAAGGGGTTCGAGGATTTTACTAGGTGTTTATGATAATCGAATAGGCTTACAGGTTGTAAGGCGGGGAGTGGCGGCGTTCAGAGTGATGAGCGGTCGGTGCGTCGGTGGCTTTCATACCGGTACCGGCTCCCCCCGGTGTCATTTTACCGGTAAACATTGGTGTTTTTCTCGGATTGCTCGCCGGGGCCGTTGGCGAGCTGCCAGTCGCTGCACTGCTCCCGGCGATATCCGTACCCGAGGCGATGTTCTTCTTTCCCGGCCAGCAGACGTCGCAACGCGCACCGTTGAGCTCCGGGTCCATCATGCCGGCAAATCGGCCGTTCGATGGCGGCACACCGCAGCAGCACCGGCCACCAGCAGAGCGGATGCGATCCACCTACTCGGGGTACCCGGAGCATGAGTTTGCGAATTTCGAAGCAGATGCGTTCGCGCGCCGTGATGCATCGCGCCCCGCCGCCAATCCATCGCCTTATGGCGTGCTCGTTCCACGCAAGGCCTCGCCCGCCGTCGGGCAACAAAGGCCCGTCTACATCCAGCAGAAGCCACCAAGGAGCGGCGGCATGTCGCGCCCCTCGCAGCAGCAGCCGTCGCAGCGCATGCGCGCAGGTGGACCAAAGGCGCGCTTCCCGCAAAACTTCCCGACCCACCAGCCGCCACGGATGCCGCCAGCCCCGCGCGTCATAGGAGTACCACCACGTGCACACGCCGACGACTTTGCTGCGTCTGTGCCGCCCTCCGGCTACGGCGGTGGCAACGGCGTTGATTACAGCGCCGAGCAGCGGTGGGACTGGCAGCCCGGGCCGACGCACGGCAGCGCCGGCCGCAGCGCCGCTGCCGGCGCGTACGCACATCATTCGCATCCCCCAGAGGTACTGCAAGTGCGGCCTGGGGAGGGCATTGGTGATGAGACAGCTGCTGGGGGTGGCGCTGCAGATGACGAGATGATGGCGGCGATGGCCGAGCTAGAGCAGCTGCAGGGCATGGCGACCGGCGATGTGCGCGACCAGTGGCGCTTTGCCACGGCGAGCCGCCCCAGCACTGCCCCGGGAGGCGGCAGCGGCCAAAGGCATGCAGCCGCTGTTGCCGGCGGTGGGGGGCCCGCGGCAGCCGCAGCGCTGGCTGGCGGCCTGGGCGGCGCTGGCGCTGGCGGCTCGCCGGTGCGCTCGACCGAGACCGAAGCAGAGCTACGCTTGCGCCTGGCGACGGCCGAGTCGGTGATGCGCAAGCTCTATCGAAAGACGAACGACCTTCAGGAACGCTTGACGGAAGGTCGTCCACAGTCTGCCTTCGCGGGCGGGGGCGGCGGCGGCGGCGGCGGTGATGGCGATGGCTCTCCTCGTGGCAGCGGCAAGGGGGCTGGCGACGCAGGCGGCTCTCTCGAGCTCGCAGAGGGCTCAGCAGAGCGCGAGCAGGCTCTGTACCTACTCCAGCAGAAAGAGGCTGACCTCCAAAAGATGCGTGAGTACACGGCGCAGATGGCCGCGCGGCTCGAGCACCTGACGGAGGAGCAGCAGCGGGGGCAGGCGCGCCCGCAAACCGCCGCCGACCATCGCAATGACGAGTACCGCGAGCGATACATGCGGATGCGCGGAGAGTACCGGCAGCTGCTGCGCTCGCGCACGGACTCGGTCCGCCGCTCGGGCAGGCTGGCACAAGAGCAGGAGCACGGGGTGCTCATCAACCAGCTGGATGAGGCGCTCAAGGAAGAGGCCGAGCTGCATCGCAAGGAGTCGCAACGGCTGAATGAGGAGCTCTATTTACAAGAGAAGAAGTCGTGCGACTGGTACGTCGAGAAGCGGCTGCTGCAGGACCGGCTGCAAGCGCTCGAGAACGAGATAGGGCAGGAGGGCAGCGCGATCAGCTCGAAGGCCAGATCGATGGCAAGATGCTCGCGCTCTTTTCGCGCCTCAAGGCGCTCGAGGACGCGAATGTGCGCCTCGAGCAGGCCAATGAGGGGCTGCGCCAAAAGGCTGGGATCCATGAAGGGGCCGACGAATGAAACTTTTGGTTAATACCTTAATTCTGTTCAATTGTTGTCGCGGACTCCGCGGTCTGGTCGGGGTGGACGCTACGGCTTACTACCGCTCGGTTCATCATGTGCTGATAGACGATTGTTTCTTCAAAACATACCGTTGAGCTGCGGTGCGAACTGCGATGTTTTGGGAGTTCCTCGCGTGCTCGAGGGGCGGGCCTTAGAATGAAGAAGCCCATCCATGGCGGTTTTTCGTACCGGTAAAAAGACACCGGGGGAGCCGGGAGGCCGGGACACACACGGGACACACGGACACACGGATCACACAAACGAACCTCACATCAGCCATCCAGACCCACCAACGCACGACCCCGAAGACGACCCCAGAGGCAGAGCCGACCGACCCACGGCCGACTCACGTACCGGTATTAAACGGTATTACAATTGTATGACGGCGTTCCATGGTTCCGCGAGAGCGTATCCGGATAGGCGGCCGATGATGTCGGGCCTTCTCTCTTCACGCTAGTGTTCACAACAGACAACAAAAACATGAATTTCGTCGGCCCTCTCCTTCTCTCGCTCGTTCCCGCTCGGCAGCCGAAGCTTTGGCTGCTGGATAGGGACGGGTGTATCAACCAGGATGTTGGCGCCCCTGGCGTGGTGCGAGTGGATGATCTAGCCCTCATACCAGGCTCCGCCGGTGCCATTCGGCGGCTTCGGCTTCTGGGTCCCGTCGCGATTGTGACCAATCAGAGCTGCCGTGGCCTAGGTTTACTCAGCACGGAGGGCCTGCAGGATATACATGAAAAGCTTCGGCATCTGCTAGCCACCACTGCACGAGGTGGTCGCGCCAGCCGTGAGCAGTGGGACGCGATGTACATTTGTGAGGACGCTGTGAACAGTCCTCGCAAGAAGCCTGAGCCTGGGTTGATCCTTGAAGCTTGCAAGGATTTTGAGGTGGATCCCAGCGAAGCACTGATGATTGGCGACTCATGGAGCGACGTCGTTGCCGCGCAGAGGGCGGGCTGCGTCGGCGTGCTCGTCGCGACGGGCCACGGTGAGTCGCTTTCGAAAGCTCTGGCAAAGCACGGGGTCGATTTGCCAACGACGCTGACGGCCGAGGTGTTCACGGCTCGAGAGACAGCCGAGCACGATGCGCCCTGCTTGGTTGAGTGGATCAAAGGCAGGAGCGAGTCTGAGGCAGCGCTAATCTGGGAAGCGATGCAAGCGGCGCCCGCAGTGCGCTTTTACCGCGACCTTGCGCAGGCGGTGGATGAACTCACTGAGCCGAGTGCACAGCCCGTCGAAACGGGCAAGTATTCAGACGATGAGCCGTGGTGCTGTCCTCCTGTATGATACCGTATCTGAGAAAGTGGGCCACATAATGTGCATGATGGGAGGAACTTCAGGAACGAGGAATCAACACCACGGGAAATAAACAAAAAACTAAAAAGAAAAATCCGGCGGTCCGGGCTCGTACCGACGCGAACCCCGAACCACACGCCGCGGCGACGCGGGAGGTTCGGGACCGCGCGGGGACGTATCGTATATCGTCCGCGCCGCGGCGAAAGTACGCGACGGGCGGGGCCGGGGACACCACCGTGCGAGCAGTTTGACAAAAATCGAACGCGGAATGATAAGGCGTTACGCACTATGACGCACTATGGCCTTCTCTCTCTCTCTATGTACGACAATGAGCCTAGTCCGGTCGGTTCATCTACCACGAATTCGCCGCCACGGCCAACGCAGCTTTTACTACGCGCGGCGGGGGCGGGCGGTTCGGGTTCGAGTAGGCCGGTATACGCGCCCTGCGCCGCTGACGCTCTTCTGAGTTATAGTCCGCTCAGCTGAACTCTCGTCTCCGGTCACTACTCTCACGCCGCGCCGTGTACCTTCTCACGCTGACCATATCACGCTGACTCTTCGATGTAGTCCAGGAGATCGGCGATCATCTCAGAGAGCAGCGCCCAGCGGCCCACGAAATTGGCAGGGCGCTCAGTGAGCGGGTGCAAGCTCTCAACCTCCGCGATGATCTCCGCGATGATCTCCGCGATGATCGCCTCCGCACGGGTAGCAGCGCCGCTCGACGAGTCTGCTGCCATCACAGTCTCGGCCACGCCCTTGATGCGGTGGAGCCAGCTGCACATCTCGGACCACGTCATCGACGCCAGGTTGTCCTGGATCAGCCGTATCACCTTCCTGAGCTCCGCATCCGCCGCAGCGCCCGCCGCAGCGCGCGTGAGATGCGGAGTGGTGAGCACTTCGGAGGCGGCGCCTCGCGCGGCGCCTCCCTCATGCGCGGCGCGCGATGTGGTTAGACTGTCCTTCCCAAACCGGCGCACCCACGTGCGCAGCACTGCACGGTAATCCGGCTCCACGGGCACTTTGGGCAGGAAGCCGTGGGCGCGCTCCATGTACCGACGCACGTCGTCCGGTGAGTCATTGGCAGAGCGCACCAGGCAGATGAGCTTGGCCTCAGAGGCAGCGCCCAGCCGCTCGCGCGCCTGCTGCAGCGAGGCCGAGCCCGAGATGGTGGTTGAGCAGGGCGCAGGAAGGTCGAGATTCTCATCGACGATCGCAATCAGCCGGTCGCCGACCGGTAGGCCTTCGACGAGCTCGACGAGCTTCTCGGCCAGTCGTTCCATGTGCTCCGCGTCGGCTCCCCACACCTGCGTGCGCGTGGCGGGCACGCCCACCCTGGCAAAGATGTGCTCGAGCACCATGCGCTGGAGTTCGCAGTCGTCGATGCCAACGGCCCACACGCCCTCCGCAAGCTTCGAGTTGTCCAGGATCGACTCGTCATCGAGCATCGCCTTATCGTGCCGCGCGTGCGCCTTGCAGCGCAGCTCGAAGACGGTGCGGTGGGGCTCGAAGGCGATGGTGCAACTGCCCTGCAGGCACTCCGCGCACCGCTGCATGATCCACGCGCCGTCGCCCTTGGACGAGACGACGGTTGGGTGGTCGGGATGGAAGCGCGTGCCTTTCTCGAAAATGGACGACGGCTGGAGACGTCGCAACTCCGCATGCCGGTCGCCTGGCTCATTGATCACGCGCAGGACGAGCCATTCCTCATGCAGCTCGACCTCCGTCGCAACGAGACCATTGCGCTTGCCGTACTTGACCGCGTTCGTGATGGCGTTGCGGTAAATGTGCCGTAGCAGGCGCGGGTCCGTGAAGACCATCGGCAGCGCAGCGGGGCGCGTCGTCACGGTAAAGCGCGAGCTGTCACCGCCCTGCCCCCAGCTCTGCAGTAGTTCATGGTCGAGCTTAATTGAGACCGGGCGCGCCTCGTGCACACCGTACACCACCTCTGACGCCATGCTGCGCGAGAGGCAGGTGTCAAGCGTGTGGTTGAGCCCAGCCGAGAGTTCCGCCAGCCTTTCCCGCATCGGCTCGGCGAAGCGCTCCTCGAGCACCCCACCCATGACCGCGTGCGTGTGGGCTAGGTGCAGCGCCTCGCACGTGGCGAGCGCGGCGAGCAACGAGTTCTTCACCTCGTGCTGCGTGAAGCAGTTCGCCTCCTCGTCCTTCTCGCGCGCCGCCCTCTCGTAGAGGGCTGCGCGCTCGGCTTCTTCACGCATCACGCGGTCCGTCACCTCTCGCACGATGATCACGAGCCCCGCCGTGCCGCCTGGCGCTTCGTCGTCGTTCGAGCCATAGGTTACCTCGCAGAGACGCTGCTGATGGCGATGCTCCTCCTGCTGCTGACCCTCCTCCGGTTGCGGACCCTCCTCTGGCTGCTGACCCCCCTCATGCTGCGGCTGCCTGTCGTCGTCGCTCGCTCGCTTGGCCTCATCCGTCGCATCCTCGCGGCAGAGGGTGGGCGGAGCGAGTACGCACGTGAACGAGCGAGCACCTGAACTGCGCGCGCCGCTGTGTGCCCACGCGAGGGCCAAAAGGTCCTCGAGCTGCTCGCAGTGGAACGCGCCGGCGTGGGCGTCGTGAGTGCCACGCCCCTTCGCGTCGGCGCTGCTGCGCGGCTTGAAGACGGCGCCGTCGTGCGCGCCACGCATTTCCACCTCGGGGCTGCCACGCTTGCGACTCGCCTGAAGGCTAAACAAGTCGGACTCGCACGGCACACGCTGGACTGTGGGCAAGGTATCAACCACCTCAAGCTGGTGAACGCGCCCTTTGGTCCACGCGTCCGCCTCGTGTCGGCCCAGTAGTGTGCGCAACGAGGGGGAGGCGACCGTTACAACTGTGAACGCCTCGCCAGAACTGAGGGGAGCGTGCGTGTTGCTGCTGCGACGGCGGCGGAGACCGCCGCCGCCGTCGCTGCCGCCGCCCTCAACCACGCCGAGTTGGGTGGGTGGGACTGAGGGCAACAGCGAGCGCTGACTCACGATGAGCACGTCGCTCGCCTCGTTCCACAGGATCCGCTGCCTCTCCTCGAGGATCCGGTGGCGCTGCTGCTCGTGCCGAAGGGGCTCCGCATCAAACTGCTCCTGGATGGCAGTCGAGTACAACGTCTTGGCGATCACGTCGATGGCGCAGTCGGCCACGTAGGCCCAGTTGATGCTGGGGTCACCCACGAGCAGCCGGCCGATCACATCTGCACACCAGACGACCACTAGCGCCGTCCAGGTCGCCACGCATTGGCGCATGAGAGCAGCGCTTAGCTCGGCACGCCGGCGCTCGACGCTGTGCGGGGGCAGCATGCGCCGCGCATCGCGCAGCGCGGCCTCTATGGCAGCGAGGCGCCAAAAGATGACAAAGTAGAGGGCAAAGGAGAGCGCGAGCGCAGACTTCCATAGAGCGAGCGGGCACAGGGGCAGCAGCATCCCGAGGAATGTGCTGAGTGACTGGCTGCCAGCAGAGAGCAGCGGCAGGCGCACGCTCGTCGCGTTGACGGCCTCAACGATGAAGGTCATGGTGAAAGAGAGGACCGTCCATTCGGCCCAGCGCAGCATGCAGTTGGGCCGCCCGGTCATCGGGTCAACTACGAACGGAGTGTCCATGGCAAGAAGCAAGAAGTTGGTCGTCGCGGCGATGCCCTTGACGCAGTTGATCGAGTGACGTAGGCCCGGGGCGCCGCCGACCTGCTGCTTGGAGAAGAAGTCGAGAAGCAGCGATGCTGTGTGAATGGTGGCCGCCACGAGCGTCATCTGGCGCTCTATGCCGCTGAGCCGGATGTTGCACGGTGCCATCGTCACCCACTGCATCGTCGCGAGCGTGAGCATGTTGAACGCGCCAACCGTGCAGAGGATGAGAATGGTGGCCGTGCCGGGGCGCGTTATAAGCCTGTCCGACGAGCTCGACGAAGGCCCGTCGAGGTAGGCCGCCAGCATTACCATCGTTTACAATCTCGTCTGCGAATACGATAGTGGGAAGGTCAAAGATTGCCATGTGCATCTTTGCGGACTTCACGTAACTAATTATTCCCCGAGCTACGTCAACGGTAAGTCCGCACTCGAAGCTGAGCCGAATATCAAGTGAACTCAATTCACACAGTCGTCGCGTCTGTCGTGTTAAAACGTTCACAGCAGTACCGGTCAAGTCAAGTCGAGTCTATACATAATTGACTTGACTTGACAGTACCTGTAACTGTCAAGTCAAGTCAAGTCTATACAGAAACAACAGACAACCATGACTTGACTTGACTTGTAACTGCAGCAACCTGTAACTCCCAGCTCCCGGAGTTGCTCCCGGCAGTTTGGATGCCTGCCTTGTACGGCGTGAGCGAGCTGCAGTCGGCCGGCGGCAGGCGCGTCAGCGATTCGGCCGAGGTGATCTCCGCCGACCAGATACCCTACCGGGACACGTCGTATGCCTTCATCCCGCAGCCTGCGATCCTCTCGCGGCCTGTCGCTGGCATCGGACGACCGTCATCGCCAGGCACGATTGAGAAGATAGCTTCGATGCTACGCTCGCTCTCTTACATTGCAAATCGGCCGCCCGGCGGCGAGGCACCCGCCGAGCGAAGCGCCGCCTTCGCGGCCGTCGCCAGCTCGCTCCGGCAGGACGTGCGCTCAGACCAGCTCAGCAGGCTCGCGGCCGTCGCTCCTGACCTCGCGCAACGGCTGCAGACGACGCTGCTTGCGGGGTGCGGCGCGTTACTCGGCGATGTGCATCCCGACGGCGGCTTCGAGTGGGCCTCATCCGAGCTCGCCGACCTCGCCAAGCACCTGCCGCCCGCGACGTCGGCCGTCTTCCCTGGCGTGTATTACTATGAGATCTTCGCGGCGGACGTAGCCGAGTTGGGCCGCGCGCTCGACGCGATGCGGCGGTCGAGCGCACGCCGGCGCGCGCTCGCCACCGAGTTGCTCACCGTGCTCGCGCGGCCGGGCGTGGGCGCCGCCGAGGTGCACGGCGCCGGGCGCGCGGCGGCTGAGGCGGGCCTCGCGGCCGAGGCGGCGGCGGCGCGATGCGTTGGCGAACTCATTGAGCGCGAGGAGCGCTCGCGTCTCGCGCACGAGGCGGCGGCGGCCGAGGCGCGCGAGGCGCGCCGTGCACAGAAGGAGGCCGAGGCGGCCACGGCACGCGAGAGCCGTTATCTCGCCGACGAGAAGCATCGGAGGTCGCAGCTGGCTGACGAGCTGAAAGGGGTGCGAGCGGCGCTTGTCTCTGAGGAGCAGACGCGCCGCAAGGTGGAGGCGGCGTCGGTGGCGACGCTGCAGGAGCTGCGCGCGCAGGAGGACGCGCGCTGGGAGGCCGAGCGCCTGCTCAAGGCGGAGATCGTCCGGTGCACTCAGCTCGAGGGCGAGCGGCGGCGGAACGAGGAGGAGTGGGCTGAGCGGTTGAGCGGCGCTGAGGCGCGAGAGGCGACAGCGACGGCGGAGGCGAAGAGCGCGCTCAGCAAGTACGTGGACGCCGAAAAGATGCGCGTCGCGCTCCAAGGGCGCGTGGGCGCTCTCGATGGGGTCAAAGCGCAGCTCGAGCAGCAGCTCAGCCTCGAGCGCGAGGCGTGTTCGCTCGAGCTCGGTCTGCGCCAAAAGGCCGAGGCGGCGCTCGCCGACGCCATGCGCGCGCACGCGGCGGCGCAGCAGAGCGCGGCGGAGGCGGCACAGGCGGCCGAGGTGGCGCGCGCCGCCCTTGCGAACACCACCTCGGAGCTCGCCGCCGCGGAGGAGCGCCTAAGGGTCGCCAACGATGGCTCTCTCGAGCTCCAGATGGCGGCGTCGGGCTCCGAGGACGCTCTCGCGCAGCTCAAGGCGCTGCGGAGCGAAGACGCCGAGAAGATGATGCGGCTCACCAGCGAGCGCGCCTCGCTCCGCCAGAAGGTCGACGAGCTCGAGCAGCGGATCTCGACGATGGCGGCCGCGGCCGAGCGCGCTGAGGGAACGGCGTCGAAGCAGCGCTACGAGCTGCAGGCCCAGCTGACTGAGGTGCATCGCCGGTGTGAGGACCTGATGGCGCAGGCGACGCGCAGCGAGCTGATGCTCGCGCACGAGCGTGAGACGGGGCTGACCGCGACCGACCACGAGAAACGCCTCCAGATGCAACTCGACAACGAGAGGCGCGCCAAGCAGGTGCTACAGCAGCAGCTGGCGGCGGAGGCGGCGCTTCGTCAGAAGAGCGACGCGCACGAGAATGCGTCGACCAAGGAGCTGCAGGCCCGACTGCGCGAGGCTGAGCTCAACGCGCAGCGGCTGCAGGCCGTGCAGCAGCAGCTGCTCCATGCGAGAGAGGAGGCGCGCACGGCACGCGAGGCGCTCGGCGACGCGCAGGCCCGCGCGCTCAAAATGGAGCGCGAGCGCGATGCGGAGCGTGAGGAGTACAAGCGCGAGCGCGCTCGGCGCGGGGAGCTCGAGCGGCAGCGCGACGAGCGCCCCGCACTCCCAGGCCAGGCGGTGCCCCTCAACGCTCAGCCGCGGCGCGCGCGCACTCCGCCCTCACTGATGCAGCCGCAGCCGCCGCCACCTCCGCCTCCACGTGGTGGCATCACGCTCGAGCTCCCGGTGCCGTCGCCGCCGGCGGTGGCCCTGTCGCGCGGCGCGCCCGTGCAGCTGGGCGGCGGCGGCCCTTCCGTCGCGGACGAACTCTCCCGCTCAGATCTGTGGAATTTCTCGTCGGGTGCCGTTGGCCGGGGGGCACGCCCCAATGGCGGCGGCGCGCCCGGCACATCGCTTCCTCGTATCAGCCAACCTTTCAACACCGTGGCGGCCACGTCACTCGCGCCCGAGGAGGCGCGCGCGCTGTATGGCAACTCATGGGTCGACGACGACGCGTGAGAGAGTCGAGAGTTCGCGAGCGGGGCCGGGTGGATGGCACAAATCGATCAGCAATTTTCGGAGAAATCGAAAAGAGATTTTCTGATCTCGCTGAACGCTCGAGCGCTCCGTCCGCGCGCTCCAAAATCCAGAAGAATGGGTTGCGCCACGTCCCGCAATGCCGGGCCTTCGGTGGCCTCACCCGAAGACATAAAGGTTGCCGAGCCAGTGCCCGAGACGACCGACACCGCGCCTACGGCAGTTGTGGAGCCGGCGGCCGAAGCGGCGACGGAGGCAGAGGCGGCGGCGCCGGCAGAGGCGCCAACCGACTTGAAGAACTCTATCGTCGAGATCGGCAGCTCCATGATTAACGCGCTTGTGCATGCGTTCACGCCGCGTGGGCTTCCCGATGCTGATACTGCGCCTGGTGCCGAGCCCGGAACGACGGCGGATACGTCTGAGACCGCGCCTGAGGCTCCTGTCGAGGCGCCTGCAGAGGAAGCTCCAGTGAATGCTCCTGCTGAGGAGGCTGCGCCCGCCGCCGATTTGGCGGCCAAGCCTGCTGCCGCACCTGCTGCTGAGGGGGAGGCTGCTGCTCCGGCGGCGGCGGAGGTCGTGCAGAACCTCTAAGCTGCTCTCTTGCGCTTCCGATGGGCTCTCCTCACTCTCTAAGCTGTCATGTACAGGGAGATCAAGCGACGCCCAAACCATGTGCATTCGGCCACCAGCTCAGGACATCAGAATGCATCCTCAACAACCTCACCTCCCCTGCAGTCTTACCTTATCCGGTACATCGTACAACGGATGAGCTTTCTGCAAACCGTTATGAGCGTGTGAACACGACAGCGATGCGAGGAATTTGCAATTTCCTCTACGTGTCGCCCGCCGCGCGGTGGACGCGTGCGCGGCGCGCTGTCGGAGTGTGTGTGTGAGAGGGTTTGGCCCTTGTGTGCGCCAGTGAACCGATCGCAATGCGCCCGAGGTACTGTCTCAGAAAATTGGAATTCCACCCGACCCCACCCCATCCGTGGGCGCGTTACGACGCTTAAGCCTATTTACGACTTACGTTCGCGATCAGATCGGATGCCGCGGACGCTTTAACCGATGGCGAATCCGGCGCGCGGACTCTGCAGATTAAGTCGGCGTGCGCGTGGTCTTGGTGGCGTGGCGCCCGCGAGTTACCCGCGCGGGCCGGCGCGGGGGCCCGCCGCGCATTGTCGTACAGACGTACACCACATTGCCACGCCAAATTGGCGGGCCCGCGGGGCGAGCGCGCGTGGACCCGGGAGCGCGGCCCGCGGGCCGCGGCGGGTTACAAACCCCTCTGCGCTCTGGGTCTAGGCCTACTGATTGGCCTACCGAGTACAGTTCCGAGTTCCTCCGAGCCGGCCGTGTGGAACCACGCTGGAACCGTGCCGTGCCCGACTCACGACGACTTAAAACGACGACAAACCCGAACCGGTCGGTGCGCGGAGCGTCACGGCGTGTTCGTCTGTGATCGGTCACTGCGGGCGTGCGGGGCGCACTTTGTTGAAACACCATAGGGTAACTAGACCTGTGAGTAGTGAAAGCTGAAACCCTCCCAAGGTAAAAATCTAATAAAAATCTTGCGCCCGTCGCGTCGGAGCTCGAGCGTCGAGGTGTCCTGGTGGCGCCCAGAAGCCCAGGCGGCCGTCCGCGACGACGCCGTCTCGGGGCTAACTCGCACGCCGCGCACCGGCCCACCGCGGGGTTTCCGCGCCGCCGGGGGGGTGCTCCACTGTGGGCCCCCTCTCTCCCGGTCTGGGGTGGGGCGGGCTTGAACGCTGGAACGCTCATGTCTCATGGCGTGACGTTGAACGCTCATGGCTAAACTACGTGTCTCCAACACATGACACATTCTCAAGGCGTGATTCGCCACTCGGCAACCTCTTCAGATATACCCAAACGCCGTTTTCTTCGCGATGGCGGCGGCGATGGGTTTGAGGAGCTCGATTTTCTCGAGGCAATACTAGAATTGCTCAGCCGCCACAGGTGGCGTGGTCGTAGCTTGCCCGTCCGTGTGCCCCATTCGTCGGCCTCTTCGGAACGAATGGTCTCTTCGGAGCCAAGTGCCGTCGCGTTCTGCAGGCTGCCGGCGCGCACGCCCTGAGTGGGCGGTGGCGGCGGCGACCAGGTAAGCGTCTGAGGCTCCAACGGCCAATCTCCAGTGTGAAGAGGAAGGCCGCTCACCTCCACTGAGGGGGGCTCCGGTGGTGAGGCCGGGCTGAGACCCTCATCCCAGTCATCGTGAGCTGGCTCCTTGACGACCTTGACGTGCGTTGAGGCTCGACCTAGGGCAATCTCGTCCACATCAATCCTGACCCCAGAGTCCACGTAGTGATGCGGGTGCGGGATCGCTTCCGCCGCAGGTAATAGGCGCCCATCGCGCCGTGCCACACCGAATGATCCTGGTGCTCGGTCGGGGGCTTGTCCCGTAAAATAGAAGCTCGTCGTACCTTGAGAAGGGGCCGGGGCAGCAGTTCCATCGTCCCAATCAAATCGCGCTGCCAGAATAGTGGCGTCGGCTGCGCCTCGCTTCGGCACTGGCGCTCGGAGCATGCTATCGGCGTACGCATCGAGACGTTGCGCAGCGGAACTCGCTGCCAGCAAAAGAACTGCGGCAGCACGCCTCATCCAGAGTGTCGCCCATGCCTTACCACCCGACCAGCGCTGTGATGAGCGAATTTCAGATCGGCACCCTGCCTTCTTTCCTCAGCACAGGCGCCCATACATAGATTGCAGCTTGCTTTTCAGGCGCACCGGCCCAAGCATCGCACGTGTGAGCGCGTCCACGTACTCCCCCACCCCTCATATCACATTAGGGCGCGGAGACACAGTAGATTCCTACACGTGGACGATTTGTGTTTGAAGGCTTCGTTCCCTCCCATGGCAACCACGGACACGCCCACCAAGAAGAGCAAGAATCCCCTCAAATCGATGGTGAAAAGGGTCGGCAGCTTTACCAAGAGCGCGAGCTTTTCGCGCAGCACCAAGAAGATGACGAAGAAAGACCCTGCTGTTGAGGAGGCGGTGCGCTATGCATTGATCGTGCTGCCTGTGGATGGTGGCAAACAATTCATCCAAACGGTGGACGGGCATAAAATCACCTTCACCGCACCGGAGGGAATGAAGGCAGGCCAGGAGTTCGAGTTCGAGTTCACGAACAAAGGAGGTCAGACTCTTAAGCCAACGACGCCCATGGCCACGCTGCTACCCGGGCCTGCGCCGCCTGAGCCCTCGCCACCCGCAGCCGCTGAGCCAGAGCCGGTCACCATTGGCTCTGCGGATGAGCCCGTCGTCGCTACGGCCGAGGAAGAACCCGTCCTCAAGTCGTCCGCCCAGCCTTCCGCTTCCTCCCCGGACTACAAAAAGCTCGCCAAGCAGGTGACCGCCAGCGCCATCGACACCGCCGTGGAAGCAGTTGAGGGGCCTGCCAAGCGGCCCATCGTCGCCATGGCCGAGGATGAGCCCGTCCTCCAGTCCTCCGCCCAGTCACGCCCGCCAGGCACGCCCGCCTCTGGCTCGCTAGGCATGCGTGAGCTCATGGTAGCCCTACTTGTGCTCGCAATCGCGGTGAAGTTGTTCACCGACTTCGCGGCGGAGGCACCCTACCTGATGGACGCGCGCGCTTTCGTCATGCAGGTGCTCACGCCGCCGTCCGCGCCGCCGCCGACGCCGCCGACGCAGAGAAAGAAGTTCCTCAATCTTTTTTGAAGGAGCTCGCCTCTTCAGGTGTGTTCCGTGTTTCATGCTCCAGCAACTTTTCTTGCGCTCCAGGAACTCCGAAGCGGCCAAGTGCCGAGGCAGCGGGCGAGCATGCATGCAGCAGCGCATATCGCATTGAGCATGAGATGGTGATCGAGTTGCGTACCATGATGCCATGAAAAGGGTCGGCATGCGCGAGCGGAGAGAGATTCACAGCAGACGACCACCCGGCGGAGTGCGCAGGGCAGGATCAGAGAGCAGGGTCACGGGGAACACCACTCACCAGACGATTCTGACTTTACCCTACGGGATAGGGTGCATTGTACGATGCGTGCATGCGTATGTCCTAACAGCTTAAGGTAGTCCGCTCATGGTGTACATGGGGCAAAAACTGATCTCCAAAACTACTGAAGGGATTTGAACGAAACTCAAGCCAGAGGTGTCCCACGCACTCCCATTGAGTTCTAGCGCAAAACTTTCAGAATCGGACGTGGAAATCCCATACTCTAGTTCACAAACCAGCCCAAAACCCGAATTTCACCTAAAAAAGCAAGCGCGGGAAGTGCCCCCTGAGACTCGAACCAGCTTATTTTCACTGTCTGGCTCCACCGTTGTCCATTCTTTCCCCACCCTCCCCCGCCCCGGCTCATGGTGTACATGGGGCAAAAACTGATCTCCAAAACTACTGAAGGGATTTGAACGAAACTCAAGCCAGAGGTGTCCCACGCACTCCCATTGAGTTCTAGCGCAAAACTTTCAGAATCGGACGTGGAAATCCCATACTCTAGTTCACAAACCAGCCCAAAACCCGAATTTCACCTAAAAAAGCAAGCGCGGGAAGTGCCCCCTGAGACTCGAACCAGCTTATTTTCACTGTCTGGCTCCACCGTTGTCCATTCTTTCCCCACCCTCCCCCGCCCCGGGGGCCTTGGGACTCATTGATTTATGTAGGGCTGATTTCCAAAATTACCCTAATGAGTGCGAGCGGACTACCTTAA
>Ga0210247_100575_pt1 | contig 34004 bp, 22 predicted proteins | sample ChrtobMetP3_16mM_FD_155449 | JGI IMG/M metagenome (GOLD analysis project Ga0210247, IMG submission 155449) | Chrysochromulina tobin associated microbial communities from unialgal haptophyte culture, Seattle, Washington, United States - P3_16mM | ecosystem: Host-associated > Algae > Haptophytes >... | reverse complement strand
AGCTTGAGCTGCATAGGCCTCTCTCTGCTCGACATGTGCACTGCTGATCACTGTGTCGGGTGTGACGCTCGCCTCCGCAGCTGCGTTGGCAACGCTCTCGATCAACGCTGCCTCTCTCGCTCTCGGAAGCTTGGGCGGCACAGGCCGCTCGCTGCTCGGCGGCTGCACCGCTGATCGCCCTGTCGGGTGTGACGCTCGCCGCCACAGCAGCATCGGCAACGCTCTCGATCGAAGCTGCTGCTCTCGCCCTCGGAAGCTTGAGCGGCACAGGCCGCGCGCTGCTCGGCGCGCGCGCCGCTGATCGCCCTTTTGGGTGTGACGCTCGCCGCCGCGGCTGCGTCGGCAACGCTCTCCATCAACGCTCTTTCTCTCGCTCTCGGAAACTTGGGCGGCACAGGCCGCTCGCTGCTCAGTGTCTGCACCGCTGATCGCCCTGTCGGGTGTGACGCTCGCCGTCGCAGCTGCGTCTGCAACACTCTCGATCAACGCCGCTTCGCCGCCCCCGCCGCGTCCGCAACGCTCTCGATCAACGCCGCTTCGCCGCAAGAGCTGCGTCAGCAACGCTCCCAATCAAAGCTGCTGCTCACGCCCCCGGAAGCTTGGGCGGCATAGGCCGCTCGCCGCTCGGTTAACCGCTCGGTGTCTGCATCGCTGATCGCCGTGCCGGATGTGACGCTCGCCGCCGCAGCTGCGTCAGCAACGCTCTCGATCAAGCTGCTGCTCTCGCTCTCGGAAGCTTGGGCGGCACAGGCCGCTCGCTGCTCGTTGTCTGCTCCGCTGATCGCCCTGTCGGATGTGACGCTCGCCGCTGCAGCTGCGTCGGCAACGCTCTCGATCAACGCTGCTTTTCTCTCTCTCGGAAGCTTGGGCGGCACAGGCCACTCGCCGCTCGGTGTCTGCACTGCTGATCGCCCTGTCGGGTGTGACGCTCGCCGCCGAAGCTGCGTCGGACACGCTCTCGATCAACGCTGTTGCTCTCGCTCTCGGAAGCTTGAGCGGCACAGGCCGCTAGGTGCTCGGTGTCTGCACCGCTGATCGCCCTGTTGGGTGTGACGCTCGCCGCCGCAGCTGCGTCGGCAACACTCTCGATCAATGCCGCTTCGTTGCGCCGCAGGTGCGTCGGCAACGCTCCTGATCAAAGCTGCTGCTCTCGCTCTCGGAAGCTTGAGCGGCACAGGACTCTCGCCGCTCGGTGTCTGCACCGCTGATCGCCCTTTCGGGTGTGACGCTCGCCGCCGCAGCTGCGTCGGCAACGCTCCCTATCAAAGCTGCTGCTCTCGCTCTCGGAGGCTTGGGCGGCATAGGCCGCTCGCCGCTCGGTGTCTGCACCGCTGATCGCCCTGTCGGGTGTGACGCTCGCCGCCGCAGCTGCGTCGGCAACGCTCTCGATCAACGCTGCTGCTCTCGCTCTCGGAAGCTTGAGCGGCACAGGCCGCTCGCCGCTCGGTGTCTGCACCGCTGATCGCCCGGTCGGATGTGACGCTCGCCGGCGCAGCTGCGTCGGCAACGCTCTCGATCAACGCTGCTGCTCTCGTTCTCGGAAGCTTGGGCGGCACAGGCCGCTCGCTGCTCGGTTACTGCTCGGTGTCTGCACCGCTGATCGCCTAGTCGGGTGTGACGCTCGCCGCCGCAGCTGCGTCGGCAACGCTCTCCATCAACGCTGTTTCTCCCGCTCTCGGAGGCTTGGGCGGCACAGGACGCTCGCTGCTCGGTGTCTGCACCGCTGATCGCCCTGTCGGGTGCGACGCTCGCCGCCGCAGCTGCGTCGGCAACACTCTCGATCAACGCTGTTGCTCTCGCTCTCGGAAGCTGGAGCTGCATAGGCCTCTCTCTGCTCGACATGTGCACCGCTGCAGCCGTGTCGGGTGTGACGCTCGCCGCCGCAGCTGCGTCGGCAACGCTCTCGATCCACGCTGCTACTCTCGCTCTCGGAAGCTCGAGCGGCACAGGCCACTAGCTGCCTTATCTCTTGGTATCTTGTCTCTCGATACCTCATCTCTCATCTCTCTGATCTTATCTCTCGATCCCCGACGTCGACTGCACGGCGAGCACGTGTGCCGTCGGCTCTGCGAGCTGGCGGCGGCCCTCGGGCTGCGATCCCCGCGGATCGTGCACTCGCGGCGCAGTCCCACGTGGTTCCCCTTCGGCTCGTGGGCTCCGCGCTCGCCGGCCCGAGCTCTGCGCTCGCCGGCTCATCATCTCGGCCTGGTGACTCGCGGATGACGCGCACCCGCGGAGGTGGTGAACCCGAAGGGGATGGTGTGTCCAGGGCCGCCCTGCACTCGAGCGTCCCTGACCGGCGACTTTTGTCGTCGCCTGCGCTCTCGTCGACGCGTGTCCGAGAAGCGCAGGGCTCGGCGAGCGTCCTGCCTCTATCGCCTTCTCGCACTCTGTCGCGCCATGGATACATGGGCACGGAAGAGGGGCGTAGCACAGAGGCGGCGTCTCGGCCTCTTTCGACTCACGACGTTACCACTGATTCTGTGCCTGCCCGGCACTCGAGCGTCCCCGACCGGCGGCTTCTGTCGTCGCCTGCGCTCTCGTCGACGCGTGTCCGAAAAGCGCAGGGCTCCGCTGATTCTGCCCCTGCTGCTGATTGCGTCATGACAAATGACGAGCCCCCCCAATCCTCGCGGTTGGCGCGGATGTTCCGCGCGACCTCGCCGTGGCGCAACAGTCGCTCTCACCACTCTCGGTGGCTGGCGTAACCCTCTGCTCGGCGTGTGCACCGCTGTTCGCCTTGTCGGGTGTGACGCTCACTGCCGCGCAGCTGCATCGGCTACGCTCTCGATCAACGCTGCTGCTCTCGCTATCGGAAGCTTGGGCGGCACAGGCCGCTCGCTGCTCGGTGTCTGCACCGCTGATCGCCCAGTCGGATGTGACGCTCGCCGCCGCAGCTGCATCGGCTACGCTCTCGATCAACGCTGCTGCTCTCGCTATCGGAAGCTTGGGCGGCACAGGCCGCTCGCTGCTCGGCGTCTGCACCGCTGATCGCCTTGTCGGGTATGACGCTCGCCGCCGCAGATGCGTCGGCAACGCTCTCGATAAGCTCTCGATCAACGCTGCTGCTCTCGCTCTCGGAAGCTTGAGCTGCATAGGCCTCTCGCCGCTCGGCATGTGCACCGCTGATCGCCGTGTCGGGTGTGACGCTCGCCGCCGCAGCTGCGTCGGCAACACTTTCGATCCACGCTGCTTCTCTCGCTCTCGGAACCTTGGGCGGCACAGGCCGCTCGCCGCTCGGTGTCTGCACCGCTGTTCGCCCTGTCGGGTGTGACGCTCGCCGACGCAGCTTCGTCGGCAACGCTCTCGATCAACGCCGCTTCGCCGCCGCAGCTGCGTCGGCAACGCTCTCGATCAAAGCTGCTGCTCTCGCTCTCGGAGGCTTGGGCGGCACAGGCCGCTCGCTGCTCGGTGTCTGCACCGCTGATCGCCCTGTCGGGTGTGGCGCTCGCCGCCGCAGCTGCGTCGGCAACACTCTCGATCAATGCCGGTTCGCCGCGCCGCAGCTGCGTCGGCAACGCTCCCGATCAAAGCTGCTGCTCTCGCCCTCGGAGGCTTGGGCGGCACAGGCCGCTCGCTGCTCGGTGTCTGCACCGCTGATCGCCCTGTCGGGTGTGACGCTCGCCGCCGCAGTTCCGTCGGCAACGCTCTCTATCAACGCTGCTGCTCTCGCTCCCCGCTGCTCGGTGTCTGCACCGCTGATCGCCCTGTCGGATGTGAAGCTCACCGACGCAGCTGCGTCGGCAACGCTCTCGATCAACGCTGCTTTTCTCTCTCTCGGAAGCATGGGCGGCACAGGCCGCTCGCTGCTCGGTGTCTGCACCGCTGATCGCCCTGTCGGGTGTGGCGCTCGCCGCCGCAGCTGCGGCGGCAACACTCTCGATCAATGCCGCTTCGCCGCGCCGCAGCTGCGTCGGCAACGCTCCCGATCAAAGCTGCTGCTCTCGCCCTCGGAGGCTTGGGCGGCACAGGCCGCTCGCTGCTCGGTGTCTGCACCACTGATCGCCCTGTCGGGTGTGACGCTCGCCGCCGCAGCTGCGTCGGCAACGCTCTCTATCAACGCTGCTGCTCTCGCTCCCCGCTGCTCGGTGTCTGCACCGCTGATCGCCCTGTCGGATGTGAAGCTCACCGACGCAGCTGCGTCGGCAACGCTCTCGATCAACGCCGCTTCGCCGCCGCAGCTGCGTCGGCAACAGTCTCGATCAATGCCGCTTCGCCGCGCCGCAGCTGCATCGGCAACGCTCCCGATCAAAGCTGCTGCTCTCACCCTCGGAGGCTTGGGCGGCACAGGCCGCTCGCTGCTCGGTGTCTGCACCGCTGATCGCCCTGTCGGGTGTGACGCTCGCCGCCGAAGCTGCGTCGGCCACGCTCTCGATCAACGCTGCTGCCCTCGCTCTCGGAGGCTTGGGCGGCACAGGCCGCTCGCTGCTCGGTGTCTGCACCGCTGATCGCCCTGTCGGGTGTGACGCTCGCCGCCGAAGCTGCGTCGGCCACGCTCTCGATCAACGCTGCTGCTCTCGCTCTCGGAAGCTTGAGCGGCACAGGCCGCTCGGTGCTCGGTGTCTGCACGGCTCATCTCCCTGTCGGGTGTGCGCAGCTGCGTCGGCAACGCTCTCGATGAAGCTGCTGCTCTCGCTCTCGGAAGCTTGAGCGGCACAGGCCGCTCGCTGCTCGCGTGTGCACCGCTGATCGCCCTGTCGGGTGTGACGCTCGCCGCCGCAGCTGCGCGGCAACGCTCTCTCGATCAACGCTGCTTATCTTGCTCTCGGCAGAGGAGCAGCACCCTTACCAGCACGAGGGCAACTGCGGCACCTCGTCTTAACCTCGTCTTCAAATGGCAGGCTTGGACTACACCAGCTGCCCACAAACAACCACCCACCCACCCATGGGGGGATTCAAACCAGTGACCGCACGACACCGCCCGACCACCTTAACCTCCGTCCTAACCGCCGTCTCTCGGCGCCTCACACTCACAGGGACTCAGAGCTCGGCCTCACAAGGCCAGCTCTCGGGGCTGATTATTACTTAACATCCCTAACAAGTGTGATGCACAGAGAAGACGGTGGGTTCTAGCGCTTGCGCTAGATTGGTTGTCTTCCAGAGCGAACAACGTTAAGGGCGGTAGGCGCAACACCTCGACCCGTACTGTCGAGCCCGAGCGCCGGCGGGCGGGTGAAACTAACATGCATGCATGCATGAATATACAGAAGCACTGTGCTTGCCAAATCTGGCGAAGCAAGATCCGTATTGCGTGACGTGTCGCATAGATCTCCTGAGACGTCGCCCCAAGCGCGTCGCGCATCCTGGTCAGCGGCTCCGCCGCGTTTGTCGTGCCCCACCCTCCTCAGACCCGTACTGTCTAGAATAGGGGGACTCAGAGCTCGGCCTCACAAGGCCAGCTCTCGGGGCTGATTATTACTTAACATCCCTAACAAGTGTGATGCACAGAGAAGACGCGTAGGAAACTATGCGTTTCTATGCGTCTACGCGGCCCAGCGCCCCCAGCCCCACCCCGCCCCAGCGCAGAGACCACCATTTTCAAAACGTTAAAATCCCGCGTTATCCATTAACTGCTTATCCTGCGGCCGCTTATCGCACGCCATCTTCAGCTTGCCATCACGAGCCAACGTACGTCGTACCCCACATGGTGAGCGTCCCACCACGGTACCCCCCGACGAGGTTACGACGAGGTGCGCGCGCCAGCACGTGGACCTACAGGTGATGAAACGAACAAAAGCAGCACTGGTCGGTCAAGTAGATGAATTCACACCCCGCCAAACTTGGAGCTGTAAATAGACGGCTGTGCGCTTTCTCTTGCAGCGTGCTGCGATGGGGAAGAGCAAGGGTGACAAGGGTGACAAGTCCGCTGCGGCGGACGTCAAACCCTCCAAGCCCAAGGCGAAGAATGGCGAGGGCAGCAACCTCGCGCTCTACATGGGCTTCGCCTGCGCCGTCGCTGTGCTCGCGGTTGGCCTCCAGGCGGCGGGCGTGCTGCCGCATATCTCGTGGTCGCTGCCTGCACCTCCGGTGCCCGAGACTCGTTCGAGCACGCCTCGTTCGAGCACGGCAAAGATGGAAGTCACGGCCGACCCTAAGAAAGACGCAGCGGCAAAGATGCGGCGGCAGATGGAGATGCCGCAAAAGGCGCCGCCGCGCAGCCAGATGGGGCCGATCGACCCAGGGTGTGTGGACGACAATGAGAGCTGCGAGAGCTGGGCGAAAACGGGCGAGTGCGACCGCAACGAGCCGTTCATGACGAAAACCTGCAGGGCCTCGTGCCATGTGTGCAACGGCGGCAAGCCAAAGCCCAAGAAGGCGGGCGATTGCGAGGACACGAACGACAACTGCGCGACGTGGGCGGCCATCGGCGAGTGCCAGTCGAACCCGGGATTCATGCTGACGAGCTGCCCGGTCACGTGCCGGATGTGCAAGTCCGCGACGTGCAAGGACGACCTCGACAACTGCGCCGAGCGCGCCCGCGGCGGCGCCGCATCCAACTTCTCCGAGAACCTCAATTGCTACTATGAGCCGGAGCTCGTCGAGAAGTGCGCTTGGACGTGCGGCGCATGCAAGGAGCACCGGTTCGACCGGCCGCAGTGCGCGCGCTCCAAGGACGCGAAGCCGGGCGCCGTGCCGGGCTCGGTCGACTCCATCTTCCAGTCGATCGTCGACGAGTGGGAAGGGGTGAGTGTCCTCTCTGATGACCTCTGATTGCGCCTCAAATTGCATGCTGATGGCCTCTGATTGCATGCTGACGAGTGGGAAGGGGTGAGTGTCCTCTCTGATGACCTCTGATTGCGCCTCTGATTGCATGCTGATGGCCTCTGATTGCATGCTGATGGCCTCCTTCATCAGGTGAGTGTCCTCTCTGATGACCTCTGATTGCGCCTCTGATTGCATGCTGATGGCCTCTGATTGCATGCTGATGGCCTCCTTCATCAGGTGAGTGTCCTCTCGCGTGACCCCTGATTGCATGCTGATGGCCTCCTTCATCAGGTGAGTGTCCTCTCGCGTGACCTCTGATTGCATGTTGATGGCCTCCTTCATCAGGTGAGTGTCCTCTCGCGTGACCCCTGATTGCATGCTGATGGCCTCCTTCATCAGGTGAGTGTCCTCTCGCGTGACCTCTGATTGCGCCTTTGATTGCATGCTGATGGCCTCCTTCATCAGGTGAGTGTCCTCTCGCGTGACCTCTGATTGCGCCTTTGATTGCATGCTGATGGCCTCCTTCATCAGGTGAGTGTCCTCTCGCGTGACCTCTGATTGCGCCTTTGATTGCATGCTGATGGCCTCCTTCATCAGGTGAGTGTCCTCTCGCGTGACCTCTGATTGCGCCTCTGATTGCATGCTGATGGCCTCCTTCATCAGGTGAGTGTCCTCTCGCGTGACCCATGGGTGCTCACGATCGACAACTTCGTCACGTCCGACGAGGCGGATGACATCCTCAAGGCAGGTTCTACAGGAGGCTCGGCATGGGCGCGCTCGCAGGCGGGTGATGGCGTGCAGGCGGCTCGCACCTCTTCCACAGCCTGGTGCAAGGGCAAGTGCCTACAACACCCCACAGTCCGAGCGGTCGAGGATCGAGTCTCGCGCCTGATGGGCGGTATCCCGATGGATCATGCCGAGCCCATGCAGGTGCTCCGGTACGAGACCGGGCAGTTCTACACGGTGCACCACGACCAGAACTCGCCGCGCGCCTCCGCCTGGGGTCCGCGCATGTTTACCGTCTTCATGTACATCGGCGACGGGTATACGGGCGGCGAAACCAACTTCCCGCGCCTCAATCTGACCATCAAGGCCAAAAAGGGGAGCGCGTGCGTGTGGACATCCATCCTCGACTCCGACCCGTACCAGCGCGACGACCGCACCGACCATCAGTCACTCCCAGTAGAGTCAGGCACCAAGTTTGGGGTCAACTATTGGATCCATATGTACCCATTCCGGGAGAAGAGCGACCGAGGGTGCGGCAACCAGGCGTACATCCAGAACTGGTACTAGGCTGATCGCGTCGACTCGCGCCTGATCGGCGTGGAAGCGCGCGCATGCAAGTGCTCACCACGGCGCCGGATCTCGGCGTGGCAGCGCCCGCGCGCTAGGACGCCGTCGAGCCGAGCCGGTCTGCGCTCAGGTGCCAGGACGTGCCGAGAGTCAGAGAGAGATCGACGTCATCGGACGCACGTCCCTGTCGATGTATCACGCGCGCGCTGTCGGTCGGAGTATACTGAGTTGCATGCGCGCCTTACCCCGTAACGTAACGGTCGCCACGTGTGTGCGGATACGTTATCGGACGCGAGGTGGGCGTATTACGCTATGAACTATACGGATTAGTAACACTTCTATATCGCGTGCAAGTAGATTCACACGTGCGAAAGCCCTGGACGGTACTGTACCCAAGGAGAGCAAGGTACCCCGATACTGTACCCGACCTCCGGGGACGCCCGGCGTCCTTCTATACGCCCAGTCTCTAGAGTCTACCCAGACTACCGTTTGTACCGTACGCTACGCGCACAGTCTACACTCTACAGACACGGCGTCTATAGCAGACTCGTTGGACCAATAACGTAAACCACAGGAGGGCCGTCGGCGTGCGGGCGCAGCTCGAGCAGACGCAATACCCGCACCTAGAAAACGGTCGCCGCGGGTTGCGCGTCAGGTAGTTGTGCGCCGCGGCGTCCGGTCATACCATCGAGAAGAAGCCCCGTGCGAGAGTGCAGTAGGGCCCCGGCTGGATCGGCTGCGAGTCGATGGGGGCCGGCGAGGCCGTCTCTGATGGCCTCTGCTGGCCTCTGATTGCCTCCCTCATCAGGGCCGGCGTGGCCGTCGATGTGAAGCGTGGTGAGGCGTCTCGTGGCGCGGCGGAGGGCGGAGTAAGAGGGTTGGTAAGTTCCCTAGGAGGAGAGCTGTGAAGGTGAGGAGCGCTGTGAAGGTGACGAGCACCACCGTCGGCGGCGGCGAGCCAACCCGTAGTGAGCGAGGCGTTGAGCGGGGACGGAGCGTTCAGTAGACCTTGCTGCATCGCCTCACAAGTGACCCGGAGGGAGGTGGGTGAGCCAGGTGGCTTGGCTGCGGGCACTGCCGCAGCCGCGAGAGCGGGCGGCGCGGGCGGCGGCGAGGGCGCGGGCGGCACGAGCGGCGGCGAGGGCGGCGCGAGCGCCGACGGGGCGGCGGGCGGTCGGCGCAGTGGTGGGACGTCGTCGGTACGCATCCCGGGTCGCGGGATGGCCGGGATGCCCGACCACAGAACCTTGGCGTCTCGTCGATCGAGGGCAGCCCAGTCGAGCGCCCACGACGGCGCCTGCGAGCCGCCTGATCTCTCTATGGCAGCTGCCAAATTAGGAGATCTCTCTACGGCAGCTGCCAAATTAGGAGCTGCCTGGTCGCTTGGCAACGTCGGCGAGTCCGGTGCGCTGTCCTGGGCGCCGCCCTCAGCGCCCGCAAACCACGCGTGAGCCTGCACCTCTTGCAGCCCCTTGGCGCCGAGACGAGTCGTCGGTGTGCGTCGGAGGAGACGTTTCATGAGGGAGGTGACGGCGGCTGAGAGGGAGGGGGCGTACGCGACCTTGACGTCGTGGTGGGAGGCGCGCCGGTAGATGTCGAGGGGCTCCTCGAGCGTCCCCTCCTCGGAGAAGGGCGTGTACCCATGCAGCAGCTCATATAGGAGCACACCGAGCGCCCACCAGTCGACCGGCGCGCCATGGGGCATGCGCGAGATCATCTCGGGTGCGAGATACTCGGGCGTTCCACAGAGGGTGGTCGAATGCTCGGAGGCGGAGGCGGTCAGCCCAAAATCGACGAGCCGCACGAGGCCCTCCGCCTCCATGACCACATTCTCCGGCTTCAGATCGCGGTACACGAGGCCGACCTCGTGAACGTAGCCGATGGCCGAGGCGAGGCATGCGATGAGCACGCGCGCCTGGCCCTCGCTCAGCAGCGCCTGCTGCACGCGCAGGAGGGCGTACAAGTCGCCCGCCATGCTCGCCTCGAGCACCAGGTAGTTTTTGAACGCGTCGCACGACGCGCCCAGGAACTTGACGATGTACGGGTGGTCGAGACGCGAGAGGATGTGCTGCTCGCTCGCCTCCCACGAGGCGCTCGGCGGCGATATCTTGAGGGCGCGCCGTCTGCAGCGGTACTGCACGCACGAGAAGGCGCCACGCGGTGCGAGGCTCGCGCCCGCTCTCGACGGCGGCGCGAGTTTGCTGCAGCAAGGCGGCACGGCGACCTGTCGCCGGCCGCCGTCGACGCTGTCGGCGATGAGCCAAACTGTTCCGCTCGAGCCCGTGCCGAGGACGCGCAGCAGGCTCGCGAGCGACAGGTCTGCGCATTTGCTCGCGACCATCGACGCTGCCAAGCCGCTGCCCCGAAAGGAAGTGGACGACAGCGACGGGCGGGCCTCCATTCTCTTTCAACGCAAGTTTTGGCGCAAAACTGCTTGCCGCCGAAGACTTGTTACAATCGTCCCTCAAGTGTGCATCTACATGTACCCTGGTGTGCGGTTGTCTTTTGTGTGGTGACTTGCCTTGACTTGACCTGACTTGTCTTGCTTTGCCTTGACTGCGGTAGAAGTCTATGCCCCCGGGGCGAGGTCGACTTCTACCCGTAGCGGGGTAGACTTCTACTCGTCCCCCAAGTGATACCCTCAGTGCGGGTCTACCCCGGTGTGCGGTTGCCTACATCTACATTTACCCTGGTGTGCGGTTGTCTTTTGTGTGGTGACTTGCCTTGACTTGACCTGACTTGTCTTGCTTTGCCTTGACTGCGGTAGAAGTCTATGTCCCCGGGGCGGGGTCGACTTCTACCCGTAGCGGGGTAGACTTCTACCCCCATTCGCGGAAAAGCCATGACCACCGTCATCCGCGTCCTCGACCCAAGCTGTGCGGCCATCCAGGCGGTCCTGCACGACAAGGCCGCGGTCGTCGCAAACGGTCGCGATGTGGGCTTCATCCGCAACGCCGCCGCGCACTCGATCGGCCTGAACGTGTTTGCGGTGCTGGCTGCACCGCAGCACCATGAGCGCCTCGAGGACCTTGCCAAGTCTTTCAAGGTGTTCCCCGACATGAAGGACATCCGAGTCAACAGCCAGCTATTGTTGGCCGCTACCAGCAGGATCGCCTTGCTCATCTCCTCCGCCAACAAGAGCACCTACGATTCGCAGCTCAAGTGTGATGAGAGCAAGCAGAAGGCGTCCTCGGCGAATCACAAGAAGGCGCGCAACATCTACACCAAGCGCACCGACTTGGGCGCTGCGATCACTGAGGAGAAGTTCAATGAGATCCTCGCCCTGGTCCAGACGGACTCGTGCACCGCTGAGCTCAAGCAGAAGCTCAAGGATCGTGGCATCCCCGAGGACGAGTACCTGATCGAGATCAACGACAAGGCCTTCGACGTGATGAAGTCGCTGGTAAGCGCATCGATCGAGCGCGAACGTTCTCCGGCGTCCGTCCCGCCTCCGCTGCAGTCGCAGCCGCAGCCGCAGCCACAGTTCTTGCTGCAGCTGCCGCCGCCGCCGCCGCCGCAGCCGCAGCCCATGTCGCAGCCGCAGCCTCTTCTGGCACTGCAGCAGTACGCGAACTACGCGCGCATCGACAACCTCGACGTCAACGACCTAGTCGGAATGCTTTCGTCGCCGCAGTCGCAGCCGCAGTCGCGGCCGCTGTCGCAGGTGCAGCCGCTGCCGCAGACTTCTGCACAACCCGCTGTGCCGCCAATCATCTTCGACCAGGTCCAGCTGCACGACAATCTCGGCGACGATCTGGGCCTGCCGCCGCCCCAGGCTAGCTTCACCGCTGCCTTTGGCACCCTCGGCGGAGGGCTCGGTGGCGGGCTGAGCGGCCGGAAGAAAAAGCGCCTCCCGCCGACCAATGAGTGGGGAGGCAAATACACAGTCGTTCCCCGACCCCTCCCCCCGTTTGCCGCACCGCCGCAGCAGCTTCTGCCGACCGAGACCGTCGTGAGCGGCAGCATCGTCCTCGCACCCGAGGTTGAATCACCGGGGGCATACGGCGCCGGCCTAGGCGCCGGCTTTGGCGCCGACTTCGGCGACCTCGGCGGCCTCGAGACCCTCCTCGATGGCACGTTGGGCGGCTCGACGGTCATGGGGCGTGGCATGGCCTGGCATGACGGGCATGGCATGGCCGCCCCTGCGCCCGGCCTCGAGCCTCTCTTTGGGCTCGGCCCTCTGTCGAGACTGACAGAATTGACGCCCATCGGACCGGACGGCGCGCAGCCGGGCGCGGCGTTCCACGAGGCGCCAGAGCCGCGCCTGCCGTCCCGTACAGGGAGCAGCCGTACTTCTCGCCTCGTCACTGAGGGTGAGCTCGCGCGCGTCGCCGCGGAAGCACACGCGCGTGGCTTTGCCTCGGGCGCGGCAGCCGGCTCAGCCCACGGGCTCGTCAAGGGCATGGAGATTGGCGCCAGCGTGGCCTCGAAGACCGTCGCTTGTCTTGCGGATCGATTTGTCGACCTCGAGAACAAGATCGAGAAGTCGGGACAGGCGGTGCTCAAGGCGGTCGAGCATTCAAGCAACGAGACGCTCGAGGCGGTCGAGGAGGTGCGCGAGGCCGTCCAGGAGACACGTTCTGAGCTCAAGGAAGGCTTTCAGGGTGTCGCCGACGCATTCATGCGCCTAGAGGAGAGCCTGTTCGATGGTCTGGATGCTCTGGAGGATCGGCAGGCGGAGCTTCGCAAGGCGGAGCAGGATCGGCAGGCGGAGCTTCGCAAGGCGGAGGAGGATCGGCAGGCGGAGCTTCGCAAGGCGGAGCGCGCGGCAAGGCGCGACATCTCTGCCGGCGAGGCGCAGCGCCATGCGGCGCTCTACAGCAAGGTCAGCGAGGTCGCCGCCAGCATGAGCGGCGCCGTGATGAGCGCGGGGTTCGACGCGGGCGTGGAGAAGAAGAAGCCCGAGGAGGCAACGATGGAGGTCGCCGATGGTGAGGCCAAACGCGTGGCCAAGCGCCAAGCCAGCGCCGAGGCGAACTCGGTCAAGCGCCTCAAGGAGGCCAGCCGTGAGCGCAGCCACATCTTGCCGTTCACCGCTCGGCGCAGCTTCGCCACCCCGCCGCTGTCGCCTTTGAGCAAGGCTAAGGCCAACAGGGGGCTTTGAGGTGCTGATCGGCATGCCACCGGCAAGGCCGCTGGCGCCGGACGGCCGGCACGCTCAGAGGATGAGCGCGCGGCGACTGGCGCGATACATGTAGGGATCTGCCACGTGTGCAGAAAGATATGATGCCGGGTGGCGTGCGGGACAGTGGCATGTTGCGTGCGACGGTTGCAGGGATGGGGGCGTGGGAGAGGCTGGCGCGTGATGGAGGGGTGCGGGGGGCGCGTGAGTCCCCCGCAGACAGGATGTGAGCTCAGGATCTACAATGGGCCGTGCTGTGAGTCACATAGTGCTGCGTGGCTGAGATGGCGGCCATTGGCCTCGCGCACACGTACTACGGTCTACGCCACACGTTTAGCAACTTCAGTAAGGAATGTCAGGAGCTCAGAACGCTATAGCCTAGGTACTAGCGACCCCAGCGGGACCGGACGGTGACCTCTTGTAGGGACGGCCTGTTCGAAAATTCAAATCGACAAATGCGCGCGCGTGGGCTGTTAGTCTTACCGCTCCTACTACGTACTGCCCCTCTCTTACAAATGCGCGCGCGTGGGCCGTTAGTCTTACCGCTCCTACTACGTACTGCCCCTCTCTTATCTGGACGTCTTCTCTTTCTCTCTCTCTGCGTGCCTCTCGCCGTCACGACGTATCTATGCCCACAAACAGCTAATGCCTGTGGGGGGCGCCGGAACGGGCGGAAGGGTTGAGGCGGCTGAGAGGTGAGGGTGTGGAGGGAGGGGAGGAGAATGCAGGGAGGGAAGTGGGTGCACGCTGAGTAGGGAATGCACGCTGTGGGGAATGCATGCTGTGGGGAGTGCACGCTGTGGGGAATGTACGCTGAGTTCAAGACCGCCCGTGCCATTGGTAGGGCGGGGCAGCCAGACATATATCAGACGGTTTCTGCACCTGCTTTGACGCCCATCTCCGGCGCATGGGGGTTGCACCATTGGGAAACACGGGCAGGTGGGACAGCCGCGGGGCTCTGATGGGCTCTGATGGCGCTGATGGCCTCTGATTGGGCGGGGAGCAGGGGGCGGGGGCAGGGGGAGAGGGCAGGGGGCGGGGAGCAGGGAAGGATCGTCGATGCCTTGCGCTCACCACGGCGCTCAGCGACTCTCACGTCTCCTCGTCTCACGGCGCGTACACGCCCACGAGCTCGGCCTGGAAATCGTCGAGCATGCGGACGTTGTGCACCGTCTCGTACATCTCGGTGCCATCAGTGCCTCCGAGCTTGAGGATCGACTCGGGCCCCGCCGGATGCTCATCAAGGAAGGCAGTGAAGTCGTACACCTTTCCGTGCAGCGCCACCCAGCAGCTCTGCCAGCTGTTGTGCGCTGCCAGCTCCTCGGCGCTCACGGTACGAAGCGCGGGGGCGGCGGCGCTGGCGTCCGCGCCCTCGGCGGCCACACCCCCAGCAGCCGGCAGCGGCGCGGCGGCGGCGGCGGCAGCAGGCAGGCCGGCAGCGAATGTGGGCGGTGCCTCGAGAGAGGCGATGGGTAGGCGCTCCCCCACGATGGACCCAAAGACAGTGCACTCCAGCAGAGAATTGCCGCCGCGCCGATTGTTGCCATGCACGCCTCCGGTCACCTCTCCAGCGGCCGAGAGCCCCTCTATGACAGACCCATCTTCCCTTAGCACCCGCCCCCCCTCGTCCATTCGGATCCCCCCCATCGTGTAGTGGAGTACCGGTACAATCCGGCCGGCGTACAGCGTCGCCTCCGGCTCGAAGTCGCCATGACGAAAATCCTTTTTGCCAAAGGTGTCGTGGCCCGCCTCGGCTGCGGCCGCGTACGACTCGAGCGTCGCCCGCAGCCGCGCCGCCAGCGCCGCCACGCCCGCGCCGCCCGCACCGTCGGTGCAGTTGGCATTCGCCTGCGCGGCGCCGGCGACGCCATCCGGCGAGAGCATCCATTGGGCGAGCCCGTCCACGCTCGCGACTTTGACGAGCAGTCCTTTCTTGACGTAGAGCTCGACGTGTCGGCCTGCCTCGGTGGCCATGGGCTGGTTGAGGACGAGTACAAACTCGGAGGCACCGGTAGCGATCTGGCCGTCGACGACCTTATCTCGCGGCGCGAGCTCGTTGACGAAGCGCTCGCCCGCTGGGGTGAGGAGGATGCCCCCCACGCCGCGCATCATCTCTCCACAGAGCACCTTTGTCGAGGCAGTGGGGTGCGCAGGGTCGACGAACCCCGTCGGATGGATCTGGACGCGATCCATATCGACAGAGCCGGCCCCGATGGCCATCGCCATCTTCATCCCATCGCCCGTCGCCCACTCGCCGTTGGTCGTTGGGTACACGAGGAGGTCCGGCCGATGGCGAGCGAGCAGCGACGTGTTCGTGCGGTCGTTGGCAAAGCCACCCGTTGCAAGGACCGTCTGTGCGGCGCGAAGCTCGACCACGGCGCCCGTGGCCACCTCCACATAACGTACGCCCACCACGCGCGCCGCCGGCACGGCACCCGCGGCCGGCGCGCTGCCGTCACCTTCGGCCGAGGCGCTCAGCTGCCCATCGGCGCCCTCGAGAAGGAAGCCGGTCATGCGGCAGCCCGTGCGCAAAGAGAGCTGCCCCGTCTTGACGTACGCTTTGAGCTCCTTTTGGAGGGCGAAGGTGAGCTCGGCTCCGACCATCCCGTTTGCGGGCCGGTGCGTGCGCGCGTGCGCGTGCCCGCCGAGCTGGGACACCATCGAGAGATCAATCGAGGTGCGCTTGAGCAGCCAGCCGATGGCTGCGGAGGAGTGCTGCACGAGCACGGAGATGAGCCCAGATCGAGCGAGATGGCTCGCCGACTTGGCCGTGTCTGCCGCGAAGGCGTCGACGGTGTCGTTGGTGTTCTCCTTGGAGCGACTGTGCGGCGGGCAGCATGCATTGATCCCCGAGGACGCCTTGGCACTATTCCCGCCCAGCTGCCTCTCCTTATCGAGCACCACCACCTTGGCACCACGATCGAGCAGCCGCAGGGCGGCGGTCATGCCCGCCACCCCTGTACCGACGACCACGGCGTCCGGGATCTCCCCCGGCTGGACACCCGGCCGCATCGCCATGGGACCGCCCGCCGCGGCGGCTGCGGCGGCGGGAGCGGCGGCGGCGCGCGGCGAGAGGTAATCGGCAAGGAGGGTCGAGCGCACATGGGTGGCAAATGAAGGGAAGGATCCCAAATGCTTGGCGGCCAGTAAGAGACGTGCGTCCGGCCGAAGCGCCAGCGAGACCGCGGCCACCTCCTCCGCGCGGGTCAGCTCTCCCGCAGCAGTGGCGCGTGCGAGCGCCGCGAGCGCCGTGTCAAGCAGGCTCACATAGCCCGGGCCGCCGTAGGCCACTTCCAAAGCTGATCGATCAGAGGCGGCGGCGATGGCGATGGACGCGGCGGCGGAGGCGGCGGCGGCGGCGGCGGCGGCGGCGGCGGCGGCGGCGGCTGGCGGCGTAACGGCAGCTGCCCCAGGGTATGTGAGGGTTCGCTGTTGCAGCGACGCGCCCGTGACGGCCGCGGCGGCGGTGGCGGCCTTGGCGGTGGCGGTGGCGGTGGCGGTGGCGGTGGCGGCGGCGGCGGCGGCGGCGGCGGCGGGCCCATCGGCCGCATAATACCGAGCGTATCTGAGCTCCGTGAGCTCCTTGACGTGGGTGATGGCCGAGGAGAACTTATGGAGCGTGTTGAAGAGGGCGGCGACCTCGTCTCGTGAGACCGATGTGGGAAAGAGCTCGGGAGGGAGCAGCAGCAGCTTGAGCGCGGTGCCATAGCCGAGCATCGTCACCTTGGCGTGCAGTCGGCACTTTTGGCACGAGACGCAGTCGATGACGCGGCTCACGTTGTGGAAGACCCCCTTGAATTGCTTCTTGAGGCTCCACCAGCTCGCCTGTGGGGAAGAGGCGAGGGCGCCGTGGTGAGCCCTTGCATGCAGGGAGGGCTCCACCAGCTCGCCTGTGGGGAAACGCGCTCGGATGGCCCCACGGGATGGCCGTTCGGGGTAATGTTCGGGGTAATCGGGGGCGTCCGAGGGGGCGATCCGAGGCCGAGGTGGCACTCGAAGACGGCAATCTCGCGGCAATCTCGCGGCAATCTCGCGGCAATCTCACCTGCTCCTCGCGGAACAAGAGTCCCTCGTCGAAGGCCTCAAAGACCGCCGAGCACGACTTGAGGATCGCCGTGTCGAGGAAGCGGCGCACGAGCGCAGTCGCGTCCATCATGCCGCCCACCTCTTTCAAGCTGCCCCGCTCCGCCGCCGCCGCCGCCGCCATGGCCGAGGGCATCAAGTTGTAATCGTACGTCGACAGGAAGGGCGAGGCGCGTCGCACCGCCCGAAGCAGCACGACGAAGGCGAAGTGAAGGTTCTTGAGGCGCTCGGGGTGGCCATCGAATTGGCGCGCAAAGTACGCGAGATCGGGCTCCCAGTCCGTCCGGTTCTTGCGCTTCGAGGGCGGGTGGTAGAAGCGCGCCACGTGTGTGTTGGTCGCCGCATGCATGCCCGAGAGTAGCCGGTAGAGCACGCGCTCCTCGAGGCAGATGTTCTGGTCGGAGCCGGTGCGCACGAGGCAGTTCTCGTTGTAGATGGCCGCCCACACGTGCGAGCCGTTGTACCCCGTGTAGCTCTCCTCATTCAGCTGAAGGTTGACATAGTCGGAGGCATTCGTCGGGATCGCCGAGCACATGTCGAGCCAGAACGACGGCAGCGTCTCGTCGTTGCAGTCCTCGGCGATGGTGCCCACATACGCGTGCTCCTCGGGCGTGATGGTCACGTCCACCGGGTCCGTGGGTACGCTCGACTGCTCGCGCGGCGGCGACATGGAGCTCGAGAACGGGCTGCCGCCGCCGCCCGTCGCCGCAGCGCCAAACGGGTCGGACGCCGAGTTGTCGGTGCCGAGCGTGCAGAGCGGCTCGGCAGTGTCCTCAGCCTTGCTCACGCACACGTGCTCCTCCTCCTCGGGCCCGCCCCAGTACTGGCACTTGCCATCCATGTTGACGTTGATCAGCCGAAAGAAGGGCGCCGTGCTGAGCTCGGCGAGCAGCGTGTGAAGCTGGTGCTCATTGGCGGCCTCGACGGTCTCGAGGTTACACTGCGTGTCGGCTAGCGGCCCGGAGGGCAGCACGTCGAAGGGCGAGAACGGCGACGCGGCGAGCACCAGCGCTGCGAAGGCGGCGAGCATCCGTGGGCGCGTCCAGAGCCTGTGTCGACCGCCGCTCGCGGTGCAGACGTGTCAGAGGTCGCCGCGTCACCAATAAAAATCGTGCATCGTTGATTTGGAGTTTGTGTGCAAGCACCATGGCGACTAGGACTGGCGATTAGGACTGTGTTCCCAGACAAGGAAGCGCCGTCTTGTGCACCGCTTTTCTCAGAGCCTGTGCCGTCGCTTTTGGCGGCCGGCCGTCAGAGGGGCGCGCGGGCGCGGGCCTCAATCGGGAGCGCAAGGAGATGGCGTCGATAAGGACCGTGCGTGAGGATAAGAAGCCGGTCGTTCGCAGCTCTGTGTCAAACGACGTCGATCACCTCGTCAACATGGGCGAGAAGGCTCTGCTCGAGACGGCGGCCAACACCGTGCACGACTTGCACAAGGACCAGATTCGCATCAAGAAGATCAACGTGGGCATGACGGAGCTTTCGCACCTGCACGCGCAGCTCAATAGCATCAATACCCAGTCGACGCTCATCGTCGGTTTCGCCGTCAGCTCGCTAGGCGCGGATTCGCTCGCAGAGCTCGCGGACAACACGGGCCAGTTTTGCATCTACAAGTCCGTCGCCTCGAAAATTGTCGGCTTTATCTTCATCAACGTGGGCGTCTTCTGCATCTTGAACGCGTTCACGGTGATCACGTGCGCAACGGCCATCACCACGTGGTCCAACCGTCGCTGCTTCGACTACCCGGACACGCAGCATGTGGTGCGAGCGGTGCAGAAGATTATGTACGGCGACACGAACGTGAAGCTGCCCAGGTGGCGCGATGTGTGCTGCGACCCCGCTATGCGGCGACCCGTGCGCCACTTCCTCGACCTGCTCACCCAACGCTACGGCATCATCTCCTTTTGCTACAACGCCGCCTTCCTCTCCTTTTTCATCTCGACAGCCTCGCTGCTCTGGCTCTTCCTGATTACGGATAATTATGTGCGTCTCACGCCCGAGGGCAAGGCACCTGAGTGCACCTGATGGCTACCTGATGACCTCCCTCATCATCTTGCAGGTGTGCCTCACACCCGAGGTCAAGGCGGAGGCGCTGATTGCCAAGGATTGCATCTGAGAGCGTTTGAGTGCGTCTGAGTGCGTCTGAGTGCGTCTGAGTGCGTCTGAGTGCGTCTGGTTGCCTCCCTCATCAGGTGCGCCTCACACCCGAGGACAAGGCGGAGGCGCTCGCCGCGGTGGCGCAGCCGCTGCCCGGCAATGCGAACTATACCGTGTGGAACCCGTTTGTCATTCGTACAACGCGCGGCATCTATGCGGTACAGTGTACGAACCCGTACGTGATGGCATCTGATGGCATCTGATGGCATCTGATGGCACTGATGGCACATGCACCCATGCAGTGAATATGCATACGATCGCACCCATGCTGTGGATTTTGCATACGATTGCACCCATGCTGTGAATATGCTGTGAATATGCATACGGTTGCACCCATGCTGTCCAGTGTACGCCCCCACTCCCTGACGAACCTGACGAACCTGGACGAGTGGGAGGCCTCTGATTGCCTCTGATTGCCTCATCAGGTACGGTTACAAGCTCTGATTGCCTCTGATTGCCTCTGATTGCCTCATCAGGTACGGTTACAGGCTGGACGAGTGGGAGGATAATTCGTACGGCATCATCCTGACCACGTTTGCGACCCTCATCGTGCTCTCGTGCATCGCGGTGCTCTGGAAGATACCCAATGACGTGGCCCAGCAGTTCACCGACGAGAACCTGCTCAAGCTGTGGGGAGAGGTCACCTTCCGCCTGCCGACCCTCTCGGCAGGCGGCTATGTCGGAGCGGTCGGAGCGAGCGACGCTGCCGCATCGAGCTACGCCGGTCCGCGCGCGACCCTCCCACCCCCGCGCCGAGAGTTTGTGCCGACGCAGCTGCAAGAGTTCATGGATCAGCCGCCGCGTGGCCAGTAAGGTAGCCGTTAGTCAGCCGTTGTCCGCTTTGAGCCCGTCGACCGTTACCAATGGCAACGGTGCACATTCACGTCACAATACGAGCGGTCACCAACCTTGTGCATGCGAAGCAATCCGGGTGTACGCGAAATCACCCGTCCCGTACATGTCACCGAGTAACGGCATGAGTACTTAGCAGGCGGATCTAGGTCGATCAGGCGTCGTCTTGAGCGACCGCGTCTTCTTGAGCATGCGGCTGTTCTGTGCAAGCTTTTTGCACTGCCTGTGCAAGCTTTTTGCACTGAAAACCATCCATGCCGTGTTGGGCCAACTTTTACGAGGCGGCGTCGCAATTTGACCCGCTCAACCCGGAACCGCTGCTCGAGATCATCAACAGCGGCGCCCACCTCGACCTTCCCGACCGGGACGGCCTCACGCTGCTTCACTACGCCGCCCGCGAAGGGCACTATGACGCCGTCCGGATGCTGGTGGAGGTGGGCGTCAAGCTGGAGATTCAGGACCGCGAGTACGTGCAGCGCCGCATTGGCCCGCGCCCGCCTTTCCCCCTCCGCTGCGCCCTCACCCGCCGCGCGCTCGCTCTCGCGCTCCTCCTCTCGTAGAGGCCGCACGCCGCTGCACCTCGCCTGCCTCTACGCCAACTACCCACAGCGGACGGCGGGCTCGCAGCACGTGGAGATCGCCAAGTATCTCCAGCACGAGCACGCCAACACGAGCACCGCAGACAAGTACAATCGCGTACCGCTGTCCTACCTGCCGCAGTCCGCCAAGAAGCACGGCGTCGTGAGCTCGGTGGCCCTCCGCACTCCGGCCGTGTACGAGCCGCGATCGGTGTGGGCGGTGGAGCAGGTGGTGCATGCGAACCGCGCGATGCTCGGCACGGGCGGAGGCGTCCTCGACGGCAGCGTCGCGCAGGCGAGCGCCATCATCCTCAGCCGTCCGTGAGCGTAGCCGCGGTGTCAGAGAACAGACTGAGAGAGAGGTGATCGTGATGGAGAGAGAGAGGTGACGGGACCTACAGCTCTCGAGATCGAGATTCGAGGTCGCGATCTGGGCCGGTCGAGGGCTCTCAAGATCCGGATCAGCGAACTCCTCGAGTCTTGCTCTCTTTGCCCGACCGGGACCGGCGGGGGATCGGCGGTCAGAGTTGCACGACGACGATCGAGGACGCGTTTGCCCTAGAAAATCTTAAAACAGTTTACCGACCGCGTTTTGCGTCCCGACGTCGGCCGGGGGCGTTTTTGCGGCGAATTCCTTCACACCGCCCGGCGCTGATCGGTCACTTCGTTATCGAATAGTTTTCGCAGTCGGAGTCGCACGGCCAACAAGCAAGCCGAGCGCAAACGCGAGTGCGCACGCTGTCCCGGCGGCTGTCGCCGCTGAGCCCGAGGGACGTCCCACGCCCGAGGACTGCGCCGTGCTGAGCACGCCAGCTACCAGTGGCAAGGACAGCACCCAGCGCCACTGCCTTGACCATCCGGGCGGCGTGCTCAGTTCGGCGCTCGATTCGAGAATGGTCAGCGCTCTTGCCACGCGTGAGCGCGCCTCGGGACCAGCCGCAAGCGCGCTCGCAAGCAGTGCCCAGCCACGCGACACGCCGACCGTCTCGGCGGCCGAGGCGCCCGGAACGGCGCCCGCGGCCGTGCGGTGCGGCGCGGTATGCGTGTAGTGGAGTCCAAGGAAGGCTCGCCCACGCGCGGAAAGCGCATCGCCAACTGCCTGGCAGTGTGCTTGACGATCATCCACGAGCACCACCCTCGGCTGCGGCAACGGCTGCGGCCGCGCTGCAGCCGATGACGGTGCCATCGCGGCCGCCTCCTTGGCTGCGGCCTCGTACGCGAGTAGGCCCTGAGGCTTCCGAGAGCCGCTGCAGAAGACGATGCCGTTCGCGTGGGCAAGAGGCGGAGAGTGGGGAGCAGTCGACACCGGCACGTCCGGCGGAGACTGCAGCTCGCCGAACGATCGGGTCTCGTCAAACAGGCCTCCCAGTCCACAGCGCGCGAGCTGGGCGAGCGTGTCCTTGGCCATCTCCGGGCCGCGTGCGGTGAGGCCGATCATGGTGTAGCCGGCGGCCTTGAGATCCAAGAGAACGCGTTGTGTCGTAGCGCCTTCCGGTGGCACCACTGTGCACGTGCATTGCAACGCCTGCCACAGCTGCACGGCCACCGTCCACGAAGTTTGAACCTCCACGCCTGCATCTACAAGCGCGTCCTTGAAACCGACCGCCCACGGCTCGCTTGCATCATTCTCGGGCGAGACGAGCGTCTCATCAATATCCAGATAGAGCACGTCGCCCGGCACCAGGTGAGTCTTGAGGTCGGCGATCGTGGAGAGGGGCGTCACCACGTCGCCCGGCACCAGGTGAGTCTTGAGGTCGGCCATTGAGAGGGGCGTCAAACACAGTACTGTACGTCTTTGAAGAGCTTCAAAACCAGAAATCGAGCCTACACTCTCGATTTCGTCGCCACACTGTCTTCCCGGTCGATGGACTCCAGGAGCTGTATGGCCGCCGCGCGTGTCCGGCAAGCGCTTCGGTCCCAGTATTGTTCACGCACAGAACCAGTACGACGCTTGCGAACGTCATGGCTTCACGCCAACCGTCCGTGGTGGTGCCGCCGCACGGTGCGGCACGCTGGCTGGGCCTCGCGCTTCTCGCTGCGGGCGCTTCGTTGTCTACCTGCCAGCTGATCCGCCCTCCGCCGCCGTCGATCCGCCCTCCGCCTCCATGGAGGCCACCTCCGCCTCAACCGCCACCCTTGGGCGACTGCAACTGTCCGGGCAGCTATTGCTTGGGCTATTGCTATGGCGGCCTGTGTGTGACGGATGAGAGTGGCTACGGCTGCGCCGCACCTCCGCCACTTCCCGCTCCTCCACCTCCGTCACCGCCGCCGCCGCCGCCTTCCCCTAATCCGCCGCCGCCCTTCCCACCAAGGCCGAAGCGACCGCCTTCTCCACCGAGACCGCCGTCGGCCCCCCCCCCGCCTCCTCGGCCACCTCCGCCTCCGCCTCCGCCGTCACCACCTCCGCCTTGGAATACACCCACCGGGCCGCTAGGCCAAGCGTTAGGCATGAGCGAAGAACAAACGAACTTGATCATGCTCGGATACGGCGCCGGCAGCATTGCTGCCATATTTATCTGCGGTCGCATGTGCTTTGTCTACTCCAAACGCGCAGCAAAGCGGCGGGCCGCGAAGCCTAGTATCAAGCGCGGCGGCGTGCAGGTCGAGGAGGACGTCATCCTTTATCTGAATTCGGGAGAGCACTATGCGGCGAAGGGTGGACGCGTGCGGGTGAATCCTGAACTTGGCGATTCCCCGCGCGGGGGGAGTCGCGCGTCCTTTGATACGGAGCTCTCCGAGCCTCCGGCGACGGAGGAGGCCGAGGCCGATGCGACGCTACCGACGATACCGAGCTCTCCGAGGCTGACCCCAGAGAAGCGTGAGGAGAGGATGACGTGGGCGTGATCGTCCGTCGATCATCGTTCAGTGTCTTGAGCCTTCGCGGGAGCCTCGCTGAGTTCCCTGCGACTCTCTGGCGCGTTCCACCACGCCATTGTACATTGTCCGCTTGCGCTTTGCGGCTGCTCGCCATTGGGATCCAAGCGTCTTGCTATCGTGTGGCCGTGGGCCCGTGGCGCGTGGGCCGGCGACTCTGACTCTCTCGTTTGTCGGGCGGCTCGGCTCGGCCTCGGCGCCGGTCCGAGTCGACCGAGCACCCGGCACCCGGTCGCGAGCCGAGCTCGAGCGGGCGACGGTCGTCTCGTCTCTGGCGTTGCACTTATTAGTTATTTTGAAATCAGGTACTGGGGTTACGCTTACGGTGTGTGAATCCAGTATAATGTTAATGCGAACCGGGGTGCGACCCTCCCGCGGCACGGAACCGGCGACGAACTCGTGTCCATCCGGGCCGGCATGCACCATGGAACTGTCACACATGGACAACTGTGCAACTCCGATAAAAGATAAAAGCATAAAAATCCGAACCGCGAGCGCGACTCGACTGACGACTCGGACCTCCAGCTGGACCGCCGCGCGCTTTTGTTTTTTAATTCGCAGTCCGCCCGACGGAGATCGTTCAGCTTTCGGAGATTAATCAGACTTAACTCGTAAATCTTAAATGACAAATAAATGGTAGCATCTCCGTACGATATAGCATCAATCCAAAACGGGGGCAGGCGTCCGAGAAACACAGCGCAGTCTATGGTCACTCTAGACTCTTCAGTCCGTCGACGCGCCCTAAATCCAAAATCGACGCCCGGTATGCATGCCGGTATGTGCTATGCTCGCCTGCCTTCTACGTTAACTTCTACGGATTGTGAGTCGCTGTGCTCAGCTTCTGGCCGCCGTTGCAGCGGTGGTAGGCGATGACGTAGTCAATGTGCACGTACTCGGAGTGGAAGAGAACAAACTCGCGGTAGCGCGCGATCACCTGGCCCAGCTCGGCGATCAGCGAATGGTGGCAGATTGGTGGCGTGACGCCCGGCACCGCCGAGAGCTCACGGAAGTTGACGGGGAAGATGGGCGCGCCATTGTCCATCGAGGTGGCCTTCGGGCCCATCTGCTGCGTGCGCACGGGGTAGCCGAGGGCCGCGCGCACCACGAGAACGTAGAAGACATCGCCCGGGTGGCGCACGGTTCTGCCGTACAGCCGCTTGTGTAGCTCACTGCTCGGGTCGTACGCGCTGTCGGCGCCGACATACTGATCCGTCTTGCCAACGTCCTCCGCGAGGTAGATGCCGTCACCGAAGGCGGTGCCCGCGTTGGTGCCCGAGTAGCGCTCGTTCAGGCCCGTGGACAGCAGCTCTAGCAGCCGATCCGGGCTGGTGCCATGCAGGAGGATGGCCTCGTTGGCGCCTGCCTTCATGGTGAAGCCTTCTGCAGCTGCACGAGCCGTCCTCACCGGCAGGCCTGGCACCTTGTCGACATCCTTGCCCTTCTTCTTGAGCAGATCCATCTCCTCCTGAACGCGCTTCACGCCGGCCGTGTACTTGTCCAGGTTGCGTGGATGGTCGACCTTCCACGCGCAGGCAAGCTTCAGCGAGTCGTATGGGCCATACTTCTTGCACACGTCCTTGCCCTTGCCGAGCGAGTCTGGGTGCTCTGTCTGGAGCAGCGCCTCGAGGGAGCGTAGCACGCTTGCATCGCTTGCATCTGACACGAGCATAGGCCGAAGGGCGAACCCGTCCTCCTCCAGCGCGCGATGAGCCTTCTCCTCCACACGAACCTTCTGGAGCGAGCGCGTGCTGCCACCGATCGACGGGTGCTCAGAGAGGTCCGCGGCAACGGCGGAGGTGATCATGTTGTTGAGCCCGCCTACGAGAACGCCGAGCAGAGTCAGGAGGGCGACGAGTAGCCACGTGGCCATCGCATCCGAGTACACGGCGAAGGAGCCCAGCAGTGGCAAGAGCAGCACAAAGGCGCTCCGGATCGAGTATAGCTTGAGTCCAGGCGGCGGCGGCGTCCATGCGGTGCACTTGAGCTGCGGCGCCTCAACCCAAGCAGAGCCGTTCCACGCCTTCCATGTCATAGTGCTCACGTCGGGCGAAGCTGCAGCTGGGTCTGTTAGGGCCAGAAAAAAGCCCTGCTTCTTACCAAGATCCGACTCAGACTGCCCCATCCAGCCATTTCCAGCGAACGCAATCCAGCGAGTTGCATCGCTCGTGTGCTGATACGCGGGCCGGCCGTTCACAAGCTTGCCGACGACGAGACGGTACGTGCCCGGGTACTTGGCCGCTTCGCCAGGCAGCGAGCCGCCCTTGAGCTTGAGTCCAGGCGGCGGCGGCGTCCATGCGGTGCACTTGAGCTGCGGCGCCTCAACCCAAGCAGAGCCGTTCCACGCCTTCCATGCCATAGTGCTCACGTCGGGCGAAGCTGCAGCTGGGTCCATTAGGTCCAGGAAGCCATTCTTCTTACCAAGATATGACTCAGACTGCCCCATCCAGCTGTCTCCAGCGAACGCAATCCAGCGAGTTGCATCGCTCGTGTGCTGATACGCGGGCCGGCCGTTCACAAGCTTGCCGACGACGAGACGGTACGTGCCCGGGTACTTGGCCGCTTCGCCAGGCAGCGAGCCGCCCTTGAGCTTGAGTCCAGGCGGCGGCGGCGTCCATGCGGTGCACTTGAGCTGCGGCGCCTCAACCCAAGCAGAGCCGTTCCACGCCTTCCATGTCATAGTGCTCACGTCGGGCGAAGCTGCAGCTGGGTCTGTTAGGGCCAGAAAAAAGCCCTGCTTCTTACCAAGATCCGACTCAGACTGCCCCATCCAGCCATTTCCAGCGAACGCAATCCAGCGAGTTGCATCGCTCGTGTGCTGATACGCGGGCCGGCCGTTCACAAGCTTGCCGACGACGAGACGGTACGTGCCCGGGTACTTGGCCGCTTCGCCAGGCAGCGAGCCGCCCTTGAGCTTGAGTCCAGGCGGCGGCGGCGTCCATGCGGTGCACTTGAGCTGCGGCGCCTCAACCCAAGCAGAGCCGTTCCACGCCTTCCATGCCATAGTGCTCACGTCGGGCGAAGCTGCAGCTGGGTCCATTAGGTCCAGGAAGCCATTCTTCTTACCAAGATATGACTCAGATTGCCCCATCCAGCTGTCTCCAGCGAACGCAATCCAGCGAGTTGCATCGCTCGTGTGCTGATACGCGTGCCGGCCGTTCACAAGCTTGCCGACGACGAGACGGTACGTGCCCGGGTACTTGGCCGCTTCGCCAGGCAGCGAGCCGCCCTCGAGCTTGAGTCCAGGCGGCAGCAGCTTTTTGCCCCCGCCGAGGATGGACCATAAGCTCCACGAGGGCATTGCTTCGCTGCATAACCATGTGAGCCGGAGAGCTTGCGGAACCGGAAGACGAGAAGGCACCAACTCACAGTTGAAAAGGTCCACTGCCTGAAAACACGGAGAGTTGAATATGTTTCGTCATTCCCTCCGGCTCACGGACTAAAAATATGCTAAATGGCCTTCAGTCCCACGGTCGTCACTCGTCACGGTCCCACGCGCCGCACACCTAAAACATTTACTAATTCCAGTGAGCTGCGTCCGACCGCGACGCGCCGACGGCCCCCCCGAGGGTCACAGTCACACCCTCGCTTTGAAGCTCAACTCGCCGCTCGCTGACGATGACGCATGAGGAGCTGATCGCGTGTGCTGTCACCGCCGAGCTGCTCACACGAAGGGTGCGGCGTCACCGGCAGCCCGCGCGCACCGAGCGCCGCACCGAGCGCTGCGGCGGGCGTGGACGGCGTCAACGGGCGCGTCGCCAGCGCCTCCAGCGCCTCCGGTTCCTCCTCCTCCTCGATGCCCATCGCCAGTCCGGTGCTCTGCCCAAACGAGCCCCCATGCGAGCCCCCGGAGGACAGCGAGGCTGCGGCCCGGGGCGGCAGCGAGCCGAGGGCGCGTAGGTGGGCGGATCGGAATGGCTTGGTGCGCGGCAGGCCGGTGCGTGGCAGCGGGCGCGTGCGCCCCACGCCCGGCGGAACCGCGTACTCGTGCGCTGGTCCAGGCATCTCGACCGACGCGTTGCGCATCGCGAGCTGACGTGCGAGAAGTCCGCCATGGCCGTCCTGTACTCCTGTGGTCGCAACGAGGCGCCCTCGGATATTGGTGCGTCCGCGCGAGTGGCGGTTGGTGTGAAACAAGCTCCCACTGGGCACCTGAGCGCCCTTGGCTGAGCCCCCGTCGCCCTCCGCTCCCCAGTCCTCAGATGCCGGAGTGCTCGTCGCCATGGCCATCGGAGCGCCGGCCGGAGTCGAGACGCGAGATGATGAGGTACCGGTATGGACCCACTGTTCGGCCGTGCCGCCGGCCAAATTAGGGTCGGCCGTGCCGCCTTCCAAATTAGGATCGGCCGTGCCGCCGGCCTCGCCGGTGGGCGAGCCGTGCGGTAAGGGCGCGGGCACGACCTGACGTTGCAGATGGTCCACGTGTTGATAGCGTGAGGGCGGCGGCGCCCCGAAGGCCGCGGAGGGCAGATCCCGGTTAGGCAGCGGGTTGGCGTTGGTGCCATCGTGCCAATCGGGCGCACCCTCCATGAGATCGGGTGGGCCGCCCGTGCCGCTCAGCCTCGACGTGCGCCCGGCGCTCCGGCTAAAGTCGACGTGCCGCGCCGCGAGCGCAATCCGCGTGTCGAGGGGTGAATAGCTGAACGGTGACGGAAGCTCGGGCGGCGGCTGGCGTGTATTCGGCGCGCCGTCGATGGGGCGCAGCTGGCCATCCGGCGTCTCCTCATAGGTGAAGCCAGTCGCCGTTTGGGCCCGTATCGACGGCGTCGTGCCGCGCTGCCGGATCTCTTCGCGCGCCGCGAGCATCGGCCTGCGCACTGCTTTGGCTGTGGCGATGCGCGGCGGCGGCTGCGACTGCGGACGGACCATGGCAGTGTACAGCTCGGGACGGTGCGAGCCCGGGCCAAGGGCGCTGGTGACCGTCTTCTTATTGCACGCACGCTCCGGGCCCAGGAAGGCTGAGAAGCCTGCAACCGACTCGCCGGACCGGGCCTCCACCCTGAATGAGGGCTGCTCGTAGCGGCCCGGTCCGACGCCGGGCGGCGTACTCCGCACCATCGCCGATGCGGAGCGCGAGGAGGTGCTGTTGCCAAACATGGCGGCAGCGTGAGCGCGGTGCCGCGAGCGTCAGCAGCAGTCGTCGAGCAGCACGCTCTCGCATTTGCTAAACAGCTCCTGCGTCGCGAAGATTGCACCACGACGACGCTTTCGGGTGCCATCCAACGGAGCACAGGAGAAACACAGCGTGATGAAGTGCAGAGTCGAGCTCCTCGATCGCTTATTCAATGATGCAACTGTTGAACGCGGACGCTGTGGCTCATTTGGGATCCGCCAGCATCCACGTGCTTTGGCCTTTGCCGTCTTGTTCTGAGACTGAGTTCACGTCCTTCTGTCGTGACTCGTGTGGATCGCGGATGGACGGAGCTGCAGGTGGCGCTGCTCGCCGGACACTGCGTTTCGGCGTCGCAGCCGCCCTCTTTTTCCACCCGTTCCACCTCTCCAGCTCAGAACCATGCGCGGCCGCTCGCACTCACACATGAACGCTCACACCGTCCCACACGTCCGACGTCGATCCCACACAACCGAGAACTCCGCGCAGGGCCGAACGCGGCCCCACATGTATGTGCGTGCGACGGGCACCCTCTCGTGCGAACAAACATGCGATGTACCGACAGAACGCTGGCCAAGAATCCCGATCGCGTTTGGGAGGAGCCAAGCTGCAGCTCGACTAGACCAGTCGAGATCTAGGCCTGGATGCAAAAGCCCTTGCGCCTAGGGACGAGCCCCTTTTCATGGACCTGTGGACGTGGTCGCTTCGGGAGGCGGCCAGGAGGTCGGGAGTGCAGCGCCTCGCCCCGCACCACTCAGCACGCGCGCCTCCCCCTCTCAAGCCGCATGCCCCCTCTTCCCCTTCTCCTCTCAACCATGCGCGTGGCCGTTCACACCAAGCATTTCGGAAACGCCGCGCATGCCGAACGCGGCCCCACATGTATGTGCGTGCGGCGGGCGCCCTCTCGTGCGAGGCCGTGTGTGGCGCCACCGGGGAGCGCGTGCTCGCGACGCCTGTGTCCCGCCGTCCGTTGGAGAGACCGAGCCCACGCCGCCGCGCGGGGCAACCCCGATGAGTCGGTCGCGGCTGATGCCTCCGGGGAAACGCACGGCGCGCGGCGGGCACACGCCAGAGAGAGATGTGGGGCCTGCTGGTCTTCCGCGCAGCGCGCTCCAGAGCCGGCCTATGCGCGGGTGACTTGAGTGTGCGCGCTGAAGGTCGATGGGTCGACGACGGTCGCCGATGGGATCGTGATAGACGAAAGCGAGGTGCAGCCCTTAAAGGCTTCGTAACCGATCTGCGTCACTGACGCGGGGATCGTGATCGACGCGAGCGATTTGCAGTCGTAAAAGGCGTACCCACCAATCTGCGTCACCGACGCGGGGAGCGTGATCGACGCGAGCGAGGTGCAGCCGATAAAGGCGCCCTCATCAATCTGTGTCACCAACGCGGGGATCTTGATCGACGCGAGCGAGGTGCAGCAGTTAAAGGCTTCCTCACCAATCTGCGTCACCGACGCGGGGAGCGTGATCGAAGCGAGCGAGGTGCAGCCGCAAAAGGCATGCCTACCAATCTGCGTCACCGACGCGGGGAGCGTGATCGAAGTGAGCGAGGTGCAGCCATAAAAGGCGTGCCCACCTATCTGCGTCACCGACTCGGGGATCGTGATCGACGCGAGCGAGGTGCAGCGGTCAAAGGCATACTCACCAATCTGCGTCACCGACGCGGGGAGCTTGATCGACGCGAGCGAGGTGCAGCCCTTAAAGAACGACGCGAGCGAGGTGCAGCCGTAAAAGGCGCGCCCACCAAACTGCGTCACCGAATCGGGGATCGTGATCGAGGCGAGCGAGGTGCAGCCGCAAAAGGCGCCCTCATCAATCTGTGTCACCGACTCGGGGATCGTGATCGACGCGAGCAAGGAGCAGCCCTGAAAGGCGCGCTCACCAATCTGCGTCACCGACGCGGGGACCGTGATCGACGCGAGCGAGGAGCAGTCGCGAAAGGCGTTCCCACCAATCTGCGTCACCGACTCGGGGAGCGTGATCGACGCGAGCGAGGTGCAGTCCCAAAAGGCTTGATAACCAATCTGCGTCACCGACGCGAGGATCGTGATCGAGGCGAGCGAGGTGCAGCCGTAAAAGGCGCCCTCACCAATCTGTGTCACCAACGCGGGGATCGTGATCGACGCGAGCGAGGTGCATCGGGCAAAGGCGAACCCACCCATCTGCGTCACCGACTCGGGGAGCGTGATCGACGCGAGCGAGGTGCAGCCGTCAAAGGCATAGCCACCAATCTGCGTCACCGACTCGGGGATCTTGATCGACGCGAGCGAGGTGCAGCCCTGAAAGGCGCGCCCACCAATGTGCGTCACCGACGCGGGGAGCGTGATCGACGCGAGCGAGGTGCAGCCCTGAAAGGCGGCATCACCAATCTGCGTCGCCGACGCGGGGAGCGTGATCGACGCGAGCGAGGCGCAGCCGTCAAAGGCATACTCACCAATCTGCGTCACCGACGCGGGGAGGTCCGCGACCGACTTGAGCGACGTGCAGTCTCGCATCGTGAGCTCTCGCAGCGCCGTCAGCCTCGCCACAGACGCCGGCAGCGCCTCCCCCTTCCACTTCTTCCCGCTCAGCTCCAGCCCGCCCACGCGCCCCTCCTCCTTGTTCACCTTGAGCACCTCCTTGATCAGCACCTCCCGGCCGCCCTCCACCCCCGCCGCCCACTCGGGATCCTCCAGGATCCCCGCGTCCTCAAACGCCCCGATGAGCTCCACGTCCGTCGCCCCCGCCGCCACCATGCTCCGCACCGCCTCCCGGCGCAGCTCGCGCTCGCGCCCGCACGATTCGATGAGCTCCATCGCGCTGCGCACGATGCCGTAGATGGCGTGGCCGGGCAGCCCCTTGCGCGCGGTCAGCATCATCTCGTGCACCACCTGCACCTCGCACACGTGCCGCGTCGGGTCGCCGACGATGACTAAGTTGACCATCAGGTCGCGCCAGCCGCCAGCCGACGGCTGGGCGAAGCGGTCCTTGATGCGCACGACCCTTAGCGCCCCGGCCTCGTGCAGCGCCAACAGCCCCCTCACAATCGACCCGACCGCCGACATGCTGGTCGCCACGAGCATCGCGCGCACCACGTCGCACACCCACTTGCTCCGGCCGCGCCCCTCGCCCGGCCGGAGCGCGCTCTTCTCGACCACGCGGCTCGTCTTCTTGAGGCCCGTCTTCTTGGCGCTGAGCACCGCGAGCTCGAGCCCCGCTCCCGTCGCAGCCTTCAGCTCGCGCACGACCACATCGAACGACGACTTCACGCGCGCCGCGTCGGCAAAGAGCACGGCCGCGACGCCCGCCTCGTCGCGCTGCTCGGCGACGGCGGGCTTCTCGATCGCGGCGTCGAGCACGCCGACGGCCGCCTCGTACTTGGCCATGCCTTCCGCGTCGCCGCTCTTGATCACATTGAACACGCTCCCGTAGACCGACTGAAAGTCCTTGTTGCCCGCTTCGATCGCCGTCTGGCACGCCTTGACCAGCTCCCCCGCCGCCTCCTCGCTCACGCCCTCGGTGCGCTTTTGAATCTCGGTGGCCATCACCTGGTCAACCACGACGAGCTGCGCACCCAGCGCGTCGACGGCCTCCTTGGAGTCTGGGTCGCGCGCCACGTTCAGCTCGAGCTCGTGCAGCCGGCCGCACGCTGCCTCGATGGCTTCGGTCTTGGCCAGTGTCTTAAATGTGTTGAGCGCCTCGGGCAGCTTGACCGCGTGCTCGTCGTAGCCTTCCGCCGCCGGCTTGATGGGGCCCAGCGCCTCGGCCGCCCTCTTTTGAAGCGGCCTGAGCGCTTCGGGCACCTCGGACTGGGCATCGACCTCGACAACCGGCTGCGTCTCGCCCTGCTTGGCCCCCTGCTCGAGCAGCCAGCGCCCCAGATAGGTGAGCTGCCCTTCCGGCCGCGCGTCTGCCAGCGCATTCATGGCGGCGCCGAGAGCCGCATCGATCCGGTCGCGGTGCAGGTCGACGTATGCCTTCTGGGCCTGCACGTCGCGTGCGGCGCGCATCCGACGAACGTGGCACCGAGATTTTCGGAGCTCCCAAATTAATCAATCCTGCGCGCGCCCGGTTTCGTCAGAACATTGGATGGGGTGCCGCGAGCCCCCCCCCAGGGTCGATGGGAGTCTCAGAGATTAACTGCCAGCGCGAAAATCAAGTTCAAGTTCAAGTTCAAGTGACTTGAACTTGAACGCGAATAAATAGTGCGTCTCGATCAATTGCGAATTGCCCGCTCACGTGGCTCACGTGAATTGCCCGCTCACGTGGCTCACGTGGCTCACGTGGGCTGGGCGGCTCGCCTGACCCCCCCTGCTCACGTGGCTCACGTGGCTCATCTGGGGCCGGCCGGCTCGCCTGAGCCCCCCGCTCACGTGGCTCACGTGGCTCTACAGACGTGTCCAGATAAGGTTCATGCTGGATGCTCGAGCCCCGCAACACCAAGCGCTTCGTCGCTGCAAGGTTGTCCCCCCCCCCGCAACTAACCCTAACCCTAACCCGAACCCGAACCCTAAACCCGCCGCGTAACGCCTAACTACCTGTGGTTAGGCTCCCGCCTAACTCGTGGCTAGGCTCAGCTCCCGCCGCACTACCTGGGGTGACGGGGGTTTCCTATCCTTTTGGGGGGGGGACGGCGGGGGTTTCTTATCGGATACGTATCCTGATGTATTTGGATGTATCCTGCATGTATCCTGATCGTATCTTGATGTGTCCCATTCATATACATCAAGATACATCAAGATACAACAAGATACATTTGCAGATACGTACCTCTCTGGATACAATTGAGCAGCACACAATAATGTAGCACAGCGGTCCGTCTCGGGGGCCTAACCACAGGTAGAAGCAGGTAGTGCGGCATTACGCGGCGGGTTTAGGGTTAGGGTTCGGGGTTTATTATTTTTTATGTTGAGAGTGCTACCGCCGGCTTCCCCACCCCCTTACTTTAGACACTTTAGTTCTCTATACTCAGTCATGAGTACAGACTACTAACAGTAGTTCGCACCTTTTTAATACCACATGTGACGATGGTCTGGTCCACATGCCGTCGGCCCGGGGCCGGGCGGAACTCCGAGCCGGGGCTGCAGTCGTTGCAATCGGCGTCGGAAGCCCAGTTGCACGTCTCGGCGCAGATGGGCGGAGGAGGCGGGAAGCGCGGGCCGCAGTCGGCGCACGCGGTCGCGCAGTCGGTGCCGAGCTGGCAACCCAGGTACTCGGCGCCAGGGCCGCCGCCGTCGCAATCGCCGTCCGAG
>Ga0210247_100566_pt1 | contig 34469 bp, 14 predicted proteins | sample ChrtobMetP3_16mM_FD_155449 | JGI IMG/M metagenome (GOLD analysis project Ga0210247, IMG submission 155449) | Chrysochromulina tobin associated microbial communities from unialgal haptophyte culture, Seattle, Washington, United States - P3_16mM | ecosystem: Host-associated > Algae > Haptophytes >... | reverse complement strand
CGCTCTTCCAGCGAAGGATGGCCATGATGCGCTCGGGGGGGCAGCCCGCGGCGTACAGCGCACAGGCAAGGTAGATGCGGAAGGAGTGCACGGAGAAGCACGCGCACTCCGCCTCGGTGAGTCCAGCTCCCTCGCGCAGGGCCTTGACGAAGAGGCGGTCCAGTAGGTCGTGATGCCACTCGACGCCCAGCGTCGGCCCAAAGAGCGGCGTGAGGGGGGCGGTTGCGGCAGTAAGGCCGGCCCGCAGCGCGGCCGCGGTGAGGGCCGCGAGCGAGCGACACGCGTTGCGTGCGGCAACGGATGAGAATGGGAGCCACGACGGCTTGGAGCCGAAGAACTCGCCAAACGCATCGTTCTTGAGAGAACCGAACACAAGCCAGCAGCCGTCGCCCTCAGTGATGGAGAGGATCTCGGCAAGAGCGGGGAGAGCAGTGATGTTCCCCCCCACACGCCACTTCAAGCTCGCAAAGGTGAGGCGGCCCTTCTTGAAAGCGGTCGTCTTATGCGCCTTCGAGACGTCCCCCTTGCGCATTCCGGTCTCGGCGAGCGTCTCCACCGTCGCCCGGAAGGCGATCAGCGAGTACGAGGTCCAGTCCCATGGGGCGCGCAGCATGGCCAGGATAAGGACGTTGGTGAGCGGATTCTTTCGCGAGGGTGCGAGGGAATCGGTGCCGTGGAGCTCGACATACTGGCGCAGCATTCCTGTAACAACCTGAACGGCGATGGTGAACGGCGCCATCTTGTATCCACGCTTCTTGTGCTCGCGAGCCACCGCGTAGAGCTTGTTGAGGGCGTTTCGCGGGTTAGCCGCCGGATCCTTCTTGGATCTGGGCTGCATCCGTGCGTACATGTGGAGCAGCGCCAGCGCCGGAAGGATGAGCTCGCGACGATGACCCACCGGATCGAGACCTGTATTGGCCGCGACGTCCGTGCGCCACATCGGCGTCCCGAGTGCCGCGCACGCCTTGCGCCATGCCTCGAGGTGATACTTGTCCTTCTCGTTCGTGGAGTCCGCAAAGGCGGACTCGAGGTGCTCGCGCATGACGTCAAGTAGACCCGCAAGCTCCTCTTCGCGACCTGGGAGAAGAGCCATAGGTGAGCCGTCCTGAAGAAGAGCCGCCTCCCAGGTCGTCGGTGCACGAGCCGCTGGGGTGGTGGCTGTGACGGGCGCCGGCCAGCGGTGCTGCCATGCCCCAGGCAGGCTCCCACCCCCCGGTCGAAGAGCAGGGGCCAGCGACAGTTGCCGAGTCAGTCGCCCGGGAGGGCGCGTGAGCGGTGGTGGTGCACCCGCGGTCGTCCGCAGCGGCGCGGACACAACGCGCAGCGCCGTCTGAGCAGGCGCGGGAGGCGTCAGAGGGGGCGGCCCGAGGGAGGGCTGCGGGTTCGGCGGCCTGCCCGTCAAGAATGGCGGCGGCTTCGTGCGCGCGCCGTCACCCGCGACCGTCGATGAGAACGTGGCACCGACGCAGAGCTCGGTGTCGGTGAGCACTCGCGAGGATGCCACCGCGGCGCCAGTGAGGAGTGCGGCCATGACGCCCCGTGCCACCCGTGCGACCCGCGCGGGCGCATGAGCAATGCGCGGGCGCGTGCGGGCGCCGACGGGAGCGAGAGGGGGCGGCGATGCCTTGCGGGCAGTCCGTGGAGGCGAGGGCGGCGGCACCACCTGGGCAGCCGGGTGTGCGATGGCCGCGGCAGGCGGCGGACGCGCCGATTTGTGAAGCGCAAGCATCTCGAGCTCGCGCTGCTCAGTTGAGAGGGCGTCGAAGAAGTCAGCGACGCGTTCCATATATGCGAGGAAGGCGGCGGGAACGTCGCGTTGCACCGGCGCGAGGCGGAGGTGGCGCATAACTTCACGCAGCTCGTCATCACGCCCGCGGCTGCCCATGTCACAGATCGGATTCCCTACACCGTACTCGTGCGAGCAGTAGCACCGGTTCAGGACAGCCTTGACCTCCGGAAGCTCGAGCATTTCGTCGTGCATGAAGCGCATGAGGCGGCTATCACGAACTGCTGACGCCAGGATTGTCGGGACGACGAGTGAGTCGCCAGGGATGGCGATGCCAACTGCACCAGCAAGATCGGCTGCGAACGTGATGAGGCCGAATGGCCCTTGGCCGGCAAACTCAAGAGCTACAATGGGCCATTGCGCGTAGCGCGTGCCCAGCAGCGGCAGGGTGGCGTAGTAGCCGTAGAGGTTGGTGGTGATGCCCGGGCAGCCCGTGCCCTTGAGCGCCGCGTCCGAGTGGATGCGGTGCATCACTTGGCCGGTCGGTGGGCGGCTGTGGAAGACCGAGCCCAGCATCGAGGAGCCCGTCCGTGACTCGAGAGCCCCAGTCCAGGCGACGAAGGCACGCGATGAGCGGCGCGTAAGCGGAACCCGAAGTCCGTCATCGAGTTTGGCACCCCCCCGGCGCTCGACGAGCCGATCGCCCTGTGCGGCCATCGCGCGGACGGCCAGGGCGCCCTGCTCAAGAAGCGCCTGCTGGTGCAGGAAGGGGTCGGATACGGCGGAGAGCAGTGGGCGCAGCCCGGCCAGCCACACGCGATGGCCGAGGATGTGCGTGCAATTCCCGTCCGCACGCGGCGCCGTGTCGAGACCATCAGAGGTTGGGCGAGCTGCGATGGCCGCCGTGGCTGGATGGTGCCAGATAGAGCCTTGCTCCGGATGAGTTGCCGACAGGTGCTCGAGGCCGTAGATGACGTGGGCGTCGGCCGCCGCTGCTATCGCCGTAAGGGCGAAGTGAGCAAGTGCCGTTTCATCGCGGACAGACCGAGCGAAGGCGCGCGGGATCGGCGTGATCCCACCAGGTTCCGCAGGCGAACGCAGCCGCGGGATATGGTGGGAGGAATAGGTGCGGGAGGGAGGGGCAGCGAACACGATGGCGTACACGCGCGCCTCGATCTCGCCCAGCAGCTGGTGCTGCACCTCTCGGCGCCGTAGGTCGAACTGATCCCCATTGGCAATGTCGTAGTTGACCACCGTAAAGCCGAGCGTCTCTCCGAGGGCAAGGAGGTCGAGCGTGCCATGCTGTGCGCGACCACCAAAAAGGAAGAGGGCTCTGGTACGCCCCATGGGCGCGCGCACAGGAGCCCCTACCGCCTCAGCCGCAGTGCGGATGCGATGCAGAGTGTCGATGCCGTCGTAGAAATTGTACATCAGCTGCTTGGGCAGGACCAGAGTGAAGACAAAGTGGTGCAGGAGCCCACCGAGCTCTCGCATCTCGCGGACAGTGAGCGTGCCGGCCTGTGCGCCGCGAAGAGCCGTGAGTGCTTTGAGCACTTTGGCTGGTGAGAGGTAGGAGAGGAGCGCGGTAGCAAGGTACTGCCCCCCAACCCACTCGCCTTGAACTCCGACGCAGCGTTTGCACGGGTCGCTGCGCCGGAGGTTAGCGGCGGTACACTCGCGCCCCCAGTGCTCCGTCGCGTCGCAGAGGAGGACGGGCCCGATTGTGAAGATCCGCGGGTCATCCGTATAGCCGAAGGCGATGAGGAGGTACCCTTGCACATGCGCGCCCACTTCGAGCTCGGCGGCGACCTGTGCGCGCACGGCGAGCCACCCGGCGAAGGCGGGGCAATCGGCCGCCCACTTGTCATATGTCGCGAGGTGATCACGGTGGAAATCATCCTGAAACTTGTTGCAATACTCGGTGACATAGCCTTGGGCGTACCGCGACGAGGGCACCGTGCCCATGCTCACACAACCCGCCTGGATGAGAGTAAGTGCGACATCGGGCGTATCAGCGAGAAGGCACGCGATGAGACGCGTGATGAGCTCTTGGGTGATCGCGGACGGGTCGAGCAGCATCAACTGCATGTAGATGCGCTGTCGGAAGCTCACAGCGAGTTGATGAAAGAATTTCGCAAAGTCGTCACCAAAGCTGAGCACGTCGAGGCCAAGCATCTCCGCCGGCGGCGTGAGGACGACGATCGCGAGGGTGAGCATAAAGAAGAAGGGCTTGAGCTCCGGCGGTAGGATAGGTGCGCCAAATCCACTCCCCGGGGTCGGCCCAAATGGGCGGTACGGTGGGCGAGCGCTGATCGCCTGTACGCTGAATCGGGCAGGGTCGCGCCTCACGTCGCCTGCGGAAGCGAGCTCGCGCGCACGGAGCGCTCTATCGAGTTGTGAGCCGATGCTCGCGTTGAGGGAGAGAACAGGGGCTGCCGTCCCGAAGGTCGTCATGGCGCCAGCGGGGGGTGCCGTGTCGTTGTTGACCATGCGCCACGATGTCAGGTTGCTCTTCACGACACACCCCACGCACGAGAATCTGCCTGGTGCAGTGAGCAGGTTGAGCCGACCCTGTGCCAAAGAGGCCGCCGAGCGTGCCGCAAACCATCCTGCGTCGATCATTTCGCGCAGCGTCTCATGTACAGAAGCGAAGCCGTCGGCAATCGAGGACATGGGCGGGATCATAACCAGCTGCCCGCCGAGTTGCGTGAAGAACTCGACCCCGTGGGTGGTGCAGGCGTCGCGCAGTGCGGCGTCCGGTGAGCCCTTGAGGAGGTTGGCGGCATAGGTGGGGTCGAGGCTGAAATTGGGCGCGCGAGAGAGGTCCGCGAGCGCAATGCGCTCGCCGTCGTGGCAGAGCACATGGCCGGCGGCGATGAGCGCCGCTGCCCACGGGTAGCACGAATTCTCATCAAGGTTGCACGCGAACAGCTTCGGCTTTGGGCAGCCCTGGGCACGTCCCGTCTTGGCTGCATGCAGCAGCCACCGCCATGTAGCTTGTTGGCATTCAAGAGCGGCTGCATAGGCACCTGGTAGCAGGACGGTGTCCCAGTCGAGTGCATCTGACGGGACGCAGCCTGAGGGCGGCGGGGGCGGCAGGGGCGGCAGCGGTGACGATGCAACCGATGGCACGTATGGGAACGGGACACGATGCAGGCGGGTGTCGCTCGCCGAGTAGCACTGGCTACGCAGCGTCGCGTTGATGGCATTGAGCTGCAGTGGCTTACACACCGCCAGCCATCCGGCGCACTCAGCGCGGTCGACGGGGGAGCGTGTGGTGTCGGCAATGCGCCGTTCGTATTCATGGCGCAGCGCGCGCATGCTCGCCTGAGCTTTCTCCACGACCGTGTCCCATGGGACTGGGTGAGCACGCGCCTCGACGAGCACTTGCTGGGGCTCGAGTGCCAGCTCGGGCTGAGCCCCCACACGTACGCCGTCAGGAAGAGCAGCCGTGGGCTGGCGGAAGGCACACGCTCGCGCAAGCGCAAGAGCGGCCACACGAGCGACCGTCGCGTCGCCGTGGAGAGCGGCGAGCGTCGCCCACGCGATATTGTTCGAGGATTGAGCCTGTGTCAAGGGAGTGCGGGTCCATTCATCCGTGACGTCGCGTGCGGTCATCTCCCAGTCCATCGGCGGCGGGTCGGTGATGAGGGCGCCCGAAACAACCAAGCCCAGCGTCTCGATCTCGAAATAGTAGAAGGCGTGCACGTCCGTCCGGCCGGGGAAGAGCGCCGCCGCCCATCTCGCCGCGTCCGCGTAGTCAGTCTCACGCGAGATAAAGGATCGGCGCTTGCCAAAATAAGCCTCGCCACACTCGTCGAGCGGTAGACCAATCCGAGGTGCCGTGCCGTCAAAGATGAGGGGCACGAACACATGCGCCGATGCAGCCTTGGCCGAGGCAGTGAGCTGGACCGTTGGGACTTGGGTCGGGTCGAGCCCGGGCGGCTTGTCCGCCCACGACGCAGTTTTCGTCGTGGAGCCCTGCAGTGCGATCGAAGACGGCTGTGCGCCCACCCCGAGCCTGCTGCCTTCATCCTTGACGGTCACCATCGAGGGATCCCGCACGTGGTTTAGACAAGAGATAACCGCAGTGTTCTCAAGTGTATCCACGCGCAAGATCCGACTCTCAGATGACTTGGTCGCGGAATCAGGAGCTGGCCCGGGCCACGGTGCCGCGAGGGCCGAGAGCCGAACGGCGACCGAAGGCAGCGCCGCTGCGGGGGGCGGCGACGGGCGAGCATACACCTGTGGCATCGGTGGCGGCTCGGCGGGCATCGCGCCTATAGGCAGGGGCAGCACTGGTGGCGCGTCGCAACGGGCGAGCGTCGAGATTGGAGTAGCTACTCCATCTATGTGCAGCCAACTGGTGGCACCGCCCGAAAGCAGAGGCTCCGTGAGATTCACAACACGAGCGTTGGCGATCAGGATGGGGGTAGTCGCGGCAAGCTGTGCAGCCCCGAGCAGGATCAGTGCCTGGAGGTGCTTCTTGCGGAATGCGGCGCCGAGGGAGAAATTGTGCGCTCCTTTAGTCGCCGTCACGTGCTGAGGGTGCTTGGGCTCGAGGCAGAACGCATGAGGTACCACCGAGACCGAGCAGAAGCAGGGGGCACAGGCTCCAGCCGGCACACCCTCCGTCTCACGGAATTCCTTAAGTGGGATAGCCTGCTTCTGGTTGTCCTTCATGCGAAAGACGAGTAGTCCCTCGGCTCCCTTCTTCTTATCCACGTAGCAGCCGCCGGAGCGAGAGCCCACCGCCGACTTCTTGATCGCCTTCTCCTCCGTCGTGAGCGGGGTCTCTTCTTCCGTCGTAGGCGGTGCGATCGTGCCCGACTCGGCGAGGAAGGCGCCAGTCGCGCCCTCGTGCCCCCGCGCCACAGCAGTCGAGCGCGGAGATGCACTGGACTCGGCCAGGTCGACCGGGACCAAGTAGGTTTTCGGGAGAAGATGGCCCAGCCCCAGCCTCATCAGATGGGTCGCGGTGCCAGCCGCCTCAGCCACACCAGCGCGGTCGGACTCAAACGTCTCCTCGGCCTTCGAGAGAGGCACGACGAGATTGCCCCCGAACTGCATGCTTGGGTCGCCGGACTTGAGATCGCGCATCCGGATGACCGAGTGCTCGGCAAGCACCCCGGTGATGTAAGCCTGCATCACCTGGTTCCTGACCTTGATGTTGACAAGGCCCGCCTCGTTGTGGTAGGCGATGGCCGCTTGCAGTACTCTCTCGAACGAGTCCTGCCCCGAGAAGTTGAGTAGGGCGAAGAAGCCCGTATTGTCACGCGCGACCCGCGTCAGGAGCAGCTGGTTGCGGGTGACCGACCCATATACCTGGTCAGCCGGTACGTGAACCTGCTCGTGAACGGCGTCCGGGTTGTGGTAGAACGCCAACGCGGCATAGTAGAGGTCATTCTCGAGGTCAAAGGACACGCTCCCTGTGCAAAAGACCTCCCACAGCTTCTTGAGCGGTGGGTACTTGCGCAAGGGATCCGCGATGGCCACGACGTGCGCCGGCATGCACAGCTCGAACGCGAGCTGACCCATGAAGGTTGGGCCGTGCATGCGGAGCGTGTTGGCGATCATCTTGACCAGCGGGATCACCGGCACAGCGTCCTTTTGGCCACACAACGCGTGCATGAAGATGGCCTCGCCGGAGCGGATGATTGCTCCGATGATCGCATGCGCGTGCTCGTGGGAGTCGAACATGCCCTGGAGTGCCTCGTTGAGCGCAGTGAAGCTCGGGTCGCCCAACCTCTTGTACACCTCGGCCTGGTGGGCCGTGGAATACCCAACAAGCCTGGCTTCTCCTGACGGAACGCCCTCCTTGGCCCGCTGACGATCTTGCTCCTTATCCTCGAGGATATCAAGCACCTTGGCGGTCCGCTCGGCAGGTGACAGCTGCTGCATATCGGCACCCGCGAAGCGCGGGGTGAGAAACGAGAGCTTCGCCGCCAGGATGGCAAGGTCGCCGACCACGGGCTCGGAGGCCCGGATACCAGTGCGAGCACATAGAGTCCGAATTTCCGTCCACGCGGCCGATGGCGCCACCGCACAGAAGCGTCCTCCTGAGCTGTCCTGGCCCAAGATAGGGATGAGGGCCTCATAGTGGTCCACCGCAAGAAGGATGTTCTCCACTGTGAGTGCGTCGTGCTGGCTTGAGGCAAGGCCCGCGGCCAGCCGGCGCCGAGCATCCACGAGTCCGGCGTGCAGAACTTCGAGCTGCTCGGGCGGCTGGGCGCCTTTGAAGGCGCGCCTGAACTCCTCCACTTGGGCTCTGGCATCGATCCAGGTTGGAAGGTCGAACGTCCCACGTACCCCTAAGGGCACGATCGCCTGGAGTGCAGACTGTAGCACCATTGTCACCACCACCTGGTAGCCACCTTGTGCCGAGCGGTCTACCCCAGAGAGGCGCGGGCCGACCGTGAGCTCGAAGGCGCCGAGCGCTTCCGGGGCAATGTCACCATATGCCATGATGCTCATTGCGGTGACCGCCGCCGGCGGCGGCGGGCCTGTTGGCGGGCGCGGTCCTCCGCTGGGGGGGCCTTGTGCTGGCTGGGTTGCCGGTGCAGGTGCTACGGGCGGGTAGATTGTGGCAACGTCAATCGCGTCGGCCGCATCCAGACGGAAGATGGGGCTCGCTTGCATGTTCGCCAATTTGCGCAGGAAGACACGTAGCTGCCCCGTCCGAAGCGGCGAGCTCAGCATATTGGACTCGCGGGCGCGCGTGAGGAGTAGGTCCGTAATCTCTCCCAGTTTGGTGGAGCCGATGATTGAGCTCTCAATAATCAGTCTTGCAAACTCGGGCGAGTACGTTACCACGCGTCCGAGCAGCCATATGATCGCAGCCCAGCGTATGCCTCGAGCCCCGCGCCCGCCGCCCTTGGCCTCCAGGCTGGTGGTGAGCTCCGGGGTCAAGGTGTGGAGTGCCGAACTCTCTCCACTCGTGATGACGTAGATCTGTCCATCTGTGCCTAAGAGGCCGGATGGGTTGGTAAGTGCATTGACTGGGAAGCGCGCGAATGCGAGCGGCATGGCGACGAGCCGGTTCAGAGTTGAAAACCCTGGCCCGCGAAAGGCAGGAGCCGAGCTCGCCGCGCGCGCCGTCAACCGAGGTTGAACGTCGACGATCGAACGCGTCGCCGCAAGGGGACGCGCACCGGAGACGCATCGGAGATTCTGCATGCATGCAGTTCCCCCTCTGCATCGTACAGTGCGCGCACCCATGCGCTGAGCCGGCCCCGAGCCTAACACAAAGGACATATGTCCCCCTTTCGTAACGTCCAACACGAGACATAGTAGAACAGGCTCTGCCTGTCCACCCTAATTTTCTAAGTTTGCATTTTTCGCGATCGCGCCCCTCTCTCTATCGAAGCGGCTTCCTTCGTGCGCGCTCGCGCGCGTCGATGGCGCCGCCCGAGAAAAAAGAGAAGCTGACGCACCAACAGACGTTCGTCGCACCTAAGGTTGATACTCCGCAGCAACCAGCACAAAACACATCTGCTCTCCTCGCTCAAGTCGCCGCAAACAAAAAGGCAGCAAAGAGCGATGCAAAACCGGCGGCGACCCCTGCTCCGCCGCCGCCGCCGCCGCCGCCGGCCCCTGCTCCGGTCGCCGCCGCCAAAGCTGGAAAGGCGGACAAAAAGGTAGAACCAGCCCCTACGCCGCCGCCGCCGCCGCCGTCCGCGGATGCCAAGCCCAAGGCAAAAGGTAGCAAGGCACCCGCTAAGGTGGAGCCCCCTGCTCCGCCGCCGCCTGCGCCGGTCGCTGACGCCAAACCTGAGTCTAAGCCCAAGGGCGGCAAGGAAAAATCCCCTGCTAAGGCGGAGCCCCCTGCTAAGGCGGAGCCCCCTGCTAAGGCGGAGCCCTCTGCTCCGCCGCCGTCTGCGCCAGCCGCCGCCGCCAAACCGAAGCTTGACGCCAAGAAGGCTGACAAACCTGCGCCTGGGACGCCGCCGGCAGCGACGCCGACGGGCAAAGGGAAGAAGAAGTCAAAGTAGACTCATAATCCATAGGCGCAGCAATGCATCGTCAACGACTTGCCGACGTCGAGCTGGTGCTTGTCAGTTAGCATGCGAAGGGCATCCTCATAGCACTGCAGCCTTGAGGCTGCCTGCTTGTCCTTATTATTAGACCTGATGCGAGACATGTCGCTACGGCGGCGAGATACGCGAGTATGCAGGTAGGCGCCTGGTATCGCGTGGGCATGAGTGTGCTACTGCTATTGGCGCGCTGTGTGAACGCGCAGCCTGTGTCGCGTGTCCACAGGATACTGTGTGTGTCTCACGTCCGGTCACTGGCCGGTGTGGGCGGTGTGCATTACGTTGTCGCTGCGCCAGCCCGTGCGCTGGTGCTGCGGCTGGGTTCTAGAGGTATGGCAATAGGATGGGTTAGGGTTGAGGGTGGAGTAGAGAGGGGGACCGGCGCTCCCGCGGGGAACCGCGGCGCTGAGCGGAAGCCGAGCCCCGCGGGCCGCAGCCGCCGCGCGCGGGTCGGTGGCAGCCCCGCAAGCCGCATGCACATACCGGGCAGCCGCCCCGGGGTGGACGAATTAATCGAATGGGGACAAACCTGTCTTGAAGAGCGCAAGAGCCAGTAGATGACACGTAATAGGAAATAGCTAGTTATGTCTTGACACGATGTACTAAAAGACGTACTGGTTTCCACTGTTAGTATGCTCCACTGAGCTGTGCACTGGCGCCACTGCGCACACGCACAAAGACAAGGAACACCATCGAGTTCGCTGTCGTCCAGTCACGGAGCAGAGTCAGGGACTGGCTCCCCAAGGATACATCTTACATGTACTTGCCCGGAAAGGCAACTGGACAACCTCGACCATGCGATGATCGGTTACAGACACCCACCACTATTCACACATGAACACGGTTGTGTCACTGTCATTTCCCGAAAAACGAAACGGTGATCGGCCTGTAAGAAGTAACTTGGTCGCGTAGCCCGTACACGGCGTTGGTTGGTGATTGCGGTTCATCAAACTACACAAAGGCAGCCTGTTGAGCGCGACATCCCGGTCCCTGCTAAAGCTAGCCAGGCTTACATCGCGGTGGGTGAGTGGGAACCTCTCTCCTGCGCCATTCACAGCCAATTGGTAAGTATTCATTCACACCATGCCCGCGCAGGAATGGCGTCGATCTGCGAGGCGATTTCTGCCGCTGCTCAGCGTGCCGCGATCCTGCAGCGCGATGGACACCTGGAAAGTGCAGCGAGATTGCTGCACGACGTGCTTGCTGCCTCGACTGATGCCTTCCAAACCTTCACGCTGTTGAACAACCTCGCGGGCGTGCGCCAGCGCCAAGGTAACCTTGTTGAGGCGCTTGGGTTGTACGAGCAGGCGCTGTCACTCAAAGGAGGTGCAACTCTCGCTGCAGAGCTCGTGCTAGGTGCTCAACACAACTATGGTGTGTGCTTGCGCCAAGCTGGCCGAGAGGCCGATGCCCTTCCTGTTTCGCGTGAAGCGCTGGAGGGGCGCCGCAAGCTATTTGGCATGGGGCACGCCACGTCCTTGGCCTCGCTTCGCTCATATCTTCGCGCGTTGAGCGCGCTCGGCCGGCACGCCGAAGCCTTCGACGAGTGTGCACGAGCCATACCTGCTCATCTGCTCGGCGTACATCACGCATCGTGTGATGCCATTCGTCGTCAGCTCGAGCCTTCTACCCACAGCCCATCGGGTGCTGTCGACGTGGCACCACCGAGCCAACGGCCCATGGACTTGGCAGGTGGCGCGCCACCACCACTCGCGCCATTGTGCGGGGGCGCGTCGTCACCGCAGGCGCCAGCACCGACGCACTGCTGCGTCAACGAGCCGCACTGGGAGTCTTCCGCGTGTCGATCGCTCGCGGCACGAGGGTGGGTGGTGCTGCGCCTTCCCGACGATTTGGCAGCAGTGCCATCGGAGCTCATCGAGCTCGCCCCCAAACTCTTCTCTGACGGCGTCGGGGTGGGCGGCGGCGCAGGTAGCGCTCAGGACGGCGCGCGCATGAGCGGAGGATGCGTGTGCACAGCCGAGGGCGTGCCAACAGCGGTCGGCCGTCACATTGAGCTCTGTCATCGCCTCTGTTGTGCAGTCATGGGGTACCTCACCGCTAGCCCATGCCACGTGCTCCCGGCGAGCCTGGACCCTTTTCGTAGCGCCGGCGATCGCGAGAGTGCCCAAGACGGCGCCACTGCGGCGTGCCGCGACATCTTCGCTCGCTCGGAATTGCAAATTTTCCAATACCGCTCTACGTGCTGCGTGGGGCTCGACTCTCGGCGCGACTCTAGTCGCGACTCTAGGCGCGACTCTAGGCGCGACTTTGGCAGTGCGAGCGATGGCGATGGTGGCGGCGGTGGCGACGGTGGCGACGAGGGCGGCGAGGGCGACGAGGGCGGGGGCGACTGTGGCGAGAGTGCTCACCATGGCGCGGATTGTGGCGAGAGTGCCCACCTCGGCGCGGACTGTGGCGAGAGTGCCCACCTCGGCGCGGACTGTGGCGAGAGTGCCCACCACGGCGCGGACTGTGGCGAGAGTGCCCACCACGGCGCGGACTGTGGCGAGAGTGCCCACCACGGCGGCGACTGTGGCGAGAGTGCCCACCACGGCGCGGACTGTGGCGAGAGTGCCCACCACGGCGCGGACTGTGGCGAGAGTGCCCACCACGGCGCGGACTGTGGCGAGAGTGCCCATCACGGCCGCGTTGATTGCGAGAGTAGAAGCGGCGTCAGCCACGGCAGAGCGTGCGCATGCTTCGCGTGCCGCTCGGGCGGCGTACTCGTGGATGCGCACGCCGATCAAGGGCTCCTTACCCTCTCCCTTCCTTCAAGTCTGCCGTTGCTTGAGGCTCTGCCGCCGCATGCTGCTCCTGATGAGGGAGGCAAACAGCATGCAATCACAGAGGCTCTGCCGCCGCATGCTGCTCCTGATGAGGGAGGCAATCAGCATGCAATCACAGAGGCTCTAGCGCCGCATGCTGCTCCCGATGCTGCGGCAGCGTCCATACATGCTGCTCAAGATGCACAGGAGGGGCGCGATATCGGTCGAGATGCACAGGAGGGGCGCGAGATCGGTCGAGATACACAGGAGGGGCGCGAGATCGGTCGAGATACGGATGAGCTCCGTCTGATTCGGGCGATGCTCGGCCCGATGACAACGGATCGAGCCGACGGTTGGATGCCTCTTGAGGCGACTCTACACCCCCACGAGCTTCTTTTGTACGCGGGCAAGGCTCTCGAGCATGCAAGTGCCGGCTCCATACCGGCGCTCCTGCATCGAGTGCGCGCGCCGCCGCGCGGTCGCGAGCGCTTCTCGGCACCCTACTTCTTGCGCCCGTCTGCCGACGTGGCGCTGCCGCCAGTGCCCGGAGGCGGACCGCTCATGATCAGTGCGAATGACTTTCTGCGCTGTGCCGTGGCGGCGCGCGACGTGCGTGTGCCACCCGAGGAGAACGTGAGGAGCCTTCGCGTCGCTCGGCAGGCTGCCTGAGAGCGTCTTACGGGCCTTATGACAAGGCGCTAAAGGCTGTGCGGTTTCTTTTCCACGTCTTCCGGTTGTCGTCTTGTCCTCATGAAGCTACAAGCTTAACCGATGCGCGGGCCCGGTGCGGGCGACGAGGGCCGGACTCTACACTCTTCGAGACCGTTCGACTTCGTGGGTCCGCTCTCGGCTCGCCGTGTTTATTGGATTTGAGTCGTGATTGCCAGAGAGATGCCGTTGCCGACGCCGTGGTCCCGGGCCCTTACCCGGGCCCCTGACCCAGACGCAGACTGAGCCTCGGCACGGGACAAAACAGACGCGGGTACACAACGAGACCGCGCCGATTTTTGTACAGTTCGTATTCTCGAAACACGCGACGAAAGTGTGTTGTTTAGGATCCAAGATGTTAGCTTGGCGTCAATCGAGGCGTCAAAAAGTAGAATTCCAAAGTGGTTTGTTCCTTTCAATCCCTCGGGGTGCTCTCGATCTAGAGTACTATTAAAGCACCCTAACGTTAAGTTTCGACTTTGAGTCGTCCAAAACGCGGTGAACGTAATTCATGACGATTGACGTATATTAGGAATTAGTGTTAGATGGAGTCTGAGTGGAGTAGACTTAGAGTAGACTGGCGTGGAGTGAGTGAATGAATGAGTCGGGGTCGTGTATGGTGCTTAGAACACCGTCACGGTCATTTTAATCATTTGTGATGAGTTGACTGTTGACCAAACTCTGCGACTGGGCTCCTCGGGTAGAGGGGAGCCAGCCGGTAAGAACCTGCCTAAGGGGGACCTCGGAGGCATAGAGGTCGTCGAGTCCCGAGAGGCTGGAGACTGGTGCTTAGACTGAACAGGGTCACGCACACTCTCGTCTTCTCCCCTGAGAACCTTCCTACACCTCGTCAGAGCTCCACGATACCTCGTCGGATCTCCCGCCGGTATCTCTCGGATCTCCCAGGGATCCGCCGGTATCTCGACGGAGCTCACTTACCGGTCTCTAGGGCTGTTCCGTAAGCCGGTTAACTGACCCCCACCGGGGGAATGACCCCCCTACCGCTCGCAAACTCTGTTCCTGAACAGTGAACTGTTGTGAAGTCGTTAACACTAACAACATCCTTCGCATCTCCAAGCTCCCACCCTATCATCTTACCATTCATCGTTCCAAACATGACAGCGCAGCGCAAAGTGCACGGAGCGCCCATACGCTGCTCTCACATCATCACCTCGAGGTGGTACAGCTCCCCTGAATGTGCGCCGGCAGCAATCCTAGGCCAACTCACAGCCACACACAAGATCGGGCTCGGCGCATAGAATGCGCCGCCCCCCTCCTTCATGCGAATTGTCGCGCCATCGCGCACCACACCCTCTGCCTCTTTGCTGAAAGCCATGGCCGCGCCTGGATGCGTTTCGAGCAGGTTGAACGAATCTGCATCCCAGACTTTGATCGTCCTGTCCCATGAACCAGAGGAAACAATTTTGGTCCCGTCTCGGGAAAACGCTACCGAATTGATGTCCCCGCTGTGGGCGTTCGTCTTCTCGCTCAACAGCTCCAGTTTGCCTGCCGGGCAACCCAGCAAGCGTCAGGGTTGGCCAAGGAGGGGCGATTTGAAAGCTCCAGCGCACCCGAATCCCAGGCTTTGATCGTCCCGTCGTACGATCCGGACACAATCTTGGTCCCGTCCGGGGAAAACGCCACCGACATGACCCAGTGGCTGTGGGCGTTCGTCTTTTCGCTCAGCATCTCCAGCTTGCCTGACAGACAAGCCAACAAGCGTTAGTTTTGGCCGAGGAGGGGCGATTTTGAGCTCGCGGCGCACCCGAATCCCAGACTTTGATCGTCTTGTCGGTGATGCCGCAACTTACGATCTTCAAGCCATCTGGGGAAAACTGGACGCAGGAAATGGAGCCAAACCGGCCAGAAGCATGCGCTTTCGTCTTCTCGCTCAACAGCCCCAGCGCGCCTGCCAGACAAGCCAGAAAGCGTCAGTTTTGGCCAAGAAGGGGCAATGTTGAGGGCTACGGCGCACCAGAATCCCAGGCTTTGATCGTCCCGTCGCGTGATCCGGACACAATCGTGGTCCCGTCCGGGGAAAACGCCACCGACATGACCCAGTGGCTGTGGGCGTTCGTCTTCTCGCTCAGCATCTCCAGCTTGCCTGACAGACAAGCCAACAAGCGTTAGTTTTGGCCAAGGATGGGCGATTTCGAGCTCGCGGCGCACCCGTATCCCAGACTTTAATTGTCTTGTCGTGCGATCCAGAGACAATCCTGGTCCCATCCGGGGAAAACGCGACCGAGTTGATGTCCCCGCTGTGGGCATTCGTCTTCTCGCTCATCAGCTCCAATTTGCCTGCCAGACAAGCCAGAAGGCGTCAGTTTTGGCCAAGGAGGGGCGACTTGAGGGCCCCGCGGCGCACTTGAATCCCAGACTATGATCGTCCCGCCATTACATGCGGACACGATCTTGGTGCCATCGGGCGAAAACGCGACCGAATTGATGTCCCCGCTGTGGGCATTGGTCTTCTCGCTCAGTAGCTCCAGTTTGCCTGCCAGACAAGCCAGCAGGCGTCAGTTTTGGCCAAGGAGAGGCGATTTTGAGTTTGCGGCGCACCCGAATCCCAGACTTTGATTGTCCCATCAGCCGATCCCGACACAATCTTGGTCCCGTCCGGGGAAAACGCCACCGACATGATCTCCTTGCTGTGCGCGTTCGTCTTCTCGCTCAGCGCCTCCAGCTTGCCTGCCAAACAAGCCAGCAGGCGTCAGTTTTGGCCAAGGAGGGGCAGTTTTGAGGGCTTTGGCGCACCCGAATCCCAGACTTTGATCGTCTTGTCGTAAGATCCTGACACGATCTTGGTCCCGTCCGGAGAAAACGCCACCGACGTGATCCAGTTGCTGTGGGCGTCCACCTTCTCGCTCAGCAGCTCCAGTTTGCCTGCCAGACAAGCCAGCAGGCATCAGTTGTGGCCAAGGAGGCGCAATTTGAGAGCTCGTGGCGCACCCGAATCCCAGGCTTTGATCGACTTATCTCCCGATCCCGACACAATCTTGGTCCCGTCCGGGGAAAACGCCACCGACCAGATGGTGCCGCTGTGGGCGTTTGTCTTCTCGCTCAGCAGCTCCAGTTTGCCTGCCAGACAAGCCAACTGGCGTCAGTTTTGGCCAAGGATGGGCGATTTTGAGCTCGCGGCGCACCCGAATCCCAGACTTTGATCGTCCCGTCGCGCGATCCCGACACAATTTTGGTCCCGTCCGGGGAAAATGCCACCGACGTGATGACGCTCCTGTGGGCATTCGTCTTCTCGCTCATCAGCTCCAATTTGCCTGCCAGACAAGCCAGCAGGCGTCAGTTTTAGCCAAGGAGAGGCGATTTCGAGCTCCGGCGCACCCGATTCCCATACTTTGATCGTCCCGTCCTCAAAGCCAGCAACGATGAGCGACTTGGACTGGTCAGTGCCACCATCCTCGTCACAGCCCTGGCCACCGTCCCAGATGGCGACACACGAAACCCCACTTATTGAAACCCCACTTGTGCCCTTGAGCTCCTCGAGCAGCTCCTGGCTCTCGGCGTCGTACACAAAGATGGAGTTGCCTGAGCCGCTCACGATGCGTGTGGAGCCGACTGCCACAGAGCCGACGGCCAGTTCGTGCGACAGTGTGCCGATGCACGCATCCTTCTCTTGAGATTTGTTACGCCACTTGAGTGCACGCGTCAGCTGAATTTGCGAAGCTGCTGCACGAAACACCGCACTTGCATCTGGCTGCTGCAGGGCGAGCTGCATCACTGCTGCGCCCTTGTCACGCTGCAGCACGTCCATGTACTTGCCAACAAATTGGCGCATCTCGGCCGCGTCTGTCAGGTCCACACCGTCCACACCTCGCAGCTCGAGGTAGTCCTTAGCCACGCTCGAGAGAAGGCCTCTGTCGATTCGCTCACGAAGTAGTGCGAGATCGGTCGCATACACGTTGGCAGCTTGGGCAGCGAAGGCAGCTTTCGCGCCCTGACCATCGGCGCGACAGAGGTGCAAAATGCCGTGTCGCAGCCAGTAGTACGTCGCCTCATCATCCGGCGCACGGCCTTCGGGTGGTGTCGCGGTGCGGCGCCACGCGATGAACCCCTCGGCGAGCATCGCGTGCCCGTCCTTATGCTGCACCTTGAACTCCGCCGATGGCTCTCTGATCGAGCTGCCTTCAGTGATCTCGCCCGTCAGCCAGTCAACGATGGTCTTGTGAAAGACATGAAACTTGCCTTCGCGCACCGGAAAGAGGAGCGCCGTCGTCTCAAGCACACGCTCCTGCTGCCCACCGCCCCACCGAAGGAGCGCCGCCGCCATTGCCACCGTGATCGGCTCGCGTGCTGCCGCAATCAGCTCCACGAGGGGCTTTGCCTCGGTCCACGCGGGGTCGACCTGACCCTTGGGAAAGGCGCGCTTGAAATTGACGGCGTACACCTCGCCCAGACCGGCCGGGAGCGAGTCGAGGTTCTCGAAGTGAATCTCGTGGCCTTCATTGGCCTCACTCTCAAGGTGCTGGCCGAGCATGTAGGCGTACAAGAAGAGCCCTTCCGCCTTGGCCGAGAGTGCCTCGACTGCTGCGTCCAAGGACGACGTGCTCAGGCGTCCAACGATGAAAGCCTCGAGCTCCCCGGCATCAACCTTTGTGTCCTGGCAGAGGGCTGGCAGCTCCTCGCGGACCTTCTCGTAATGTACGTGCGCCTCCTTCTTTGCCTCGAGCATGTCTACATGGTTGAGCTGGATCTCGCACACGTACCTCGTGCCATCTGAAAGCACGACGCCGGCACACGAGTTGAAGTCGGAGTAGCCCATCGGCGTCGGCGACGCGTACTTATTCTTGAGCGTGAACACTTCGATGCCAGCCCCCTGGAGCCCCTCGGCAAGCGCGTGTGCCATGCGCGAGCAGCTGGTGAAGCGCAGGGTGAGCCGCGCGAGGTCCTTGAGCTTATTGGCATGGCCACCGTAGTCGTTCTTCATCTTTTCAGACACCCGTGGCTCAGACTTGATACCCGGTGAGTCGGCGAACTCGACCCACTCTCTTGCCGTCCCCGGGACTGGATGGAGGAGCGTTTCCTTCTTTGGGTCCGCCTCCCATTTGTCCGCGATGAGGAACTCGAGCCTTTTTTGCGCCTCGGGCGCCTGCTTCCCATGGACGATGTGCAAATCGTCCGACACTTGCACGAGGTCGGCATCGCGCTTCTCCGGCACTGCGATGAGCTTCTTGTAGCCCTCCTCCGCGCTCACCTTCTCGCGCACCTTGGCGTAGATGGCCTTGGACATCTCCATGGGCTTCTGCAGGATTGCAAGCTTATCTTTCATGTCAATGCCGTACGTGCGCTTGACATCAGCCTCAATATCGGCGATGGTCGCCTCGCCTTTGATGTACGAACGCGCGATCGTGCGCAGGTACACCTCGACGTCGGCCCTGTTCTTGGCTTCATCGGCGCGCAGCTCTTTGGGTTTGAAGCTGCTGAGCGCCCGACTGATCTGGGGCTCCTCACGCGACGTCACGAAGAGCTTGAGCCACGACGGCAGCCGAGAGAGCTGGCTGGCGATGACTGCAAGCAGTGGCTTCTGCGACTCCTTGGGCAGCTCGTCGAGCGCGTCGAGGATGACGAGCAGCGGCCTCTCGGGCACCTGCACCTTCGAGACGAGCAGCGGCGTCTCGAAGAGCGCCTTGAAGAGCTCCGCGGGGTCGTCCACCGCTTCCCCTGGCACACCCGTGGCCTCAAGCTTCTCCTTGTAGCCCGGGAGCCGATGCGCGAGCATAGCGGCCAGGCTGCGGAGCAGCGAGCCGGGCGCCGACTGCGCCGGGTTGTCGTGGCGGCAAAAGTGCCAGGCGACGGTACGGTTGATGACACGGTCTAGGAGCTCAGCCGTTAGCACCGACTTTCCGGTGCCGCCGCCACCCATTAGCCAGAAGAGCTGAGGCGACGCCGAGTCGTCGAGCCACTTGAGGATCTCGGCAAAGGCCCACTCGCGCGTGCCTTGGAGGTGCGCGCTCTTCTTCTCGTGCCACAGCTCGCGAAAGTCATGAGGCTTCAGATCAAGCGTCGGTGGCACGCTCAGGTGGCCTTGCGTCGGGCTCTCGGACAAAGCAGAAGCACCCGCACCCATGCCGCCTCGGAGGCGCATCCCCCTGCACGTCGCTCCCCGGCCGCCACCGCCCGTGTGCGCGTGCGCGTGCGCCCCTTCGCCTGCGCCCACAGCAAAACAAACTCGCTCACACCGCCATTTCACACAGATATAAAAAGTGTCCATAAAAAGAGGGGAAAAGCGGATGGCATCCGCATGACGAACCTGCCACACATGTTTGAGAAAGACGGAGAGAACCATTTAGATTCCAACATGAGGCGTGTTGAGTTTTGGTTTATACGGCTCGCCTCAACCGAGGGGAAAAGCGGATGGCATCCGCATGACGAACCTGCCACACATGTTTGAGAAAGACGGAGAGAACCATTTAGATTCCAACATGAGGCGTGTTGAGTTTTGGTTTATACGGCTCGCCTCAACCGTGTGGGTGTGGCCGCTACGCGCTGCCGCCTGCCGGCTTGCGAGACACCGCACTGAAACTTCGTCACCATCAGCTCGTCGCTTTCGTGCAAGACCAGCGCAGGCCACGCACGGCGTATCGGCTGAAAAATCTGCTACTGTATGAACTATGAATGGCGTGTTTGGCGTGTCTGACGCGCGCGGCGCTGATACGTCTCCACCCTCTTCATTCACCAGTAACCGTCATGTAGCTGGATGACCGACGCAATGCGTCGGTCCCTTGATATTTTCCGGACAATTTGCTCGGATGACACACGCATTCCGGATCGTCCATAGACCGAATCTGAAACCACCGTTGTTTCCGTACTTTCCGACGGGCACCTTATATATTATATAAGGGGTATCGTAATATGTGGGACTGACTCACGGTGCCGAGGTCGACAGTGACTGTCGACAGTTCCCCCTGACAGCTGATCTGTTGTTTTACTATTTCCCGAACCCCCCCCATTCCGCTTGTCGTTTCACCTGTGTGTGTCGCGTTGTACCGGTGCGTTCCCTGTGGGATCTTCCGTGGAACGTGATTCCTCGGAGTGGTCACGCGTGCGAAGCGCCGCGGGTAGTGTTGCGCGGGTTTGTCGTCTTACCCCTCTTTGCTCAAGGACAACACTATGTCTTCTATCTCTCCTGCACCACAGGGGGAGGTGGATCAGTCTCACTCATCACGGGTACGCTGGTACGTAGCTACGTACATGTAGCGTTCGAGATAAGTCGGACTAAAGTCACTTAATAAGTGGGTCAGCATCAGCTGCTCCATAGATCCGTCGCGTCAGGCAGCGCCTGGCATCCGATCCGTGTTATATCCAGTTCCAATCATGCTATATGAACCCTATATATCGTCAAGCTCAACACAGGCGCGGGCCCGCGCTCCATGCGCCGAAAACGAAACAAAGCACTAAGCAGCGATAAAACACACACAAACACGGGCGCCGCGACCGGGGTAGAGGTGTGGGTAGTAGCGTTGTAGGTTGGCTTATAGGCAGCGTGCGCCATGCCTCTCTGTATGCGTGGCCAACCGTCAGCCGAGCGGACGGCGGACATCCCGATAGCGCCGAACGACGCGAGTAGTAGTACGAGGGCGTGCGTACACGACGCGACGACCACGGACCGAGCGGACAGTGCGCGAGAACATGCATTTATTTCAATATCCCGCGTGGGGCCGACACGCATCTCATCATCTTGATACATACACCCAGCAGACGACGAGACAATCCGGCGGCGTTTGGACTTGTTGTCGCGCTTCGGCCTTCGCGCGGCGCGGTCGTCCCATGAAAACGAGCGTCAGAGCGCTGAGTCCGCCCAGCTACCCATGCGCACCTTCGGCCGCCAGCAGCGACCGCACTCAGGTCGGTGCAACTTTCGCCTCTGTCGTCTTCGGCGGCATGGCGGCAGATCCCGCTTTACGCGCCACTCACCTGATCGACTGCGACCGCCTGCACCATACCCATGGCATGCATGCCGTTGTCCACGTACATCGTGTGGCCGGTCACCGCGGCCGCGAGGGGCGAGCACAAGAACGCGCCGGTCCGGCCGACGTCATCGGCCGTCAAGTCCCTCTTCACCGGAGCGTTCTCGTAGCAGTAGTCGATGGCGACCTCGATGAAGGGCTTGGGGCCGCCCTTGCTGATGGCACTCGCGGCACGACTCTTGAGAGGGCCCGCGGAGATGGTGTTGACGCGGATGCCGTACTTCTGGCCCGCCTCCCACGCCAGGGTGCGCGTGTCGCTCTCGAGCTGAGCCTTGGCCGACGACATGCCGCCGCCGTAGCCGGGGATGACCTTTTCGGAGGCGAAGTAGGTCAGCGAAAGCACCGAGCCGCCCTCGTTCATGAAGGGCGCAAAGTGCTGCACGAGCGACACCATCGAGTACGCGGAGGCGGACGAAGCCGCGAGGTAGCCACGGCGTGACGTCTCGAGGAGGGGCTTCGTCACCTGTGGGGAAGGGGGGCGCCGTGGTGAGCACTTGCATGCACGACGACGTTTCGAGGAGGGGCTTCGTCACCTCGGGGCCGTTAGCCAGCGAGTGCACCAGGATATCGATCTTGGGGTAGTCAGCCTTGACCTTGGCGGCGCACTCGCTGATGGTGAAGCTATCGAGGCCCGCGTACCGCTTGTTGGTCTTCACGTCCTCGGGCACGTCCGCGGGCGTGTCGAAGACGGCGTCGAGCGGGTAGACCTTGGCAATCTCCATCTTCGAGCCGTCAGCCAAGATCATATCCTCGTCGAACTGCGAGCAGCAGAGAGGCAGACCGGTAACGCGAGGTCAGGGGTGCGCGGGAAGGGGTGCAGAGAGCCGCGCAGAGAGCCGCGCAGCGGGTACGGGCAGCACAGCAGCATCGCCCCGAGGGTGCTCTTGCATGCATCCGAGCGCGATGCAGATTCCGATGCAGATTCCCAGAATCTGCATCGCGCCCTGAAGCACTGCGTCCCAGCCCATTTCCCAGAGCCGCCCATCCGCGGGCGCGCCAACAGAGCCGCCCGTTCCAAAGGGACCCAGCACCAAGGCCTCGACGCGGGCGGGCGCGCACCTTGCCGCTCGACAGCGACTTCTGGAAGATGCCGAGCACTGGCGGCCAGGTGCCGACCGTGATGGTCGCGCCAGCCTGCGCGAGCAGAGGGAGCGGGAAGAGAGAACGTCAGCTTGACGTGCCGTCCAGCAGCGACGGAGTGCGCTGGCGTGGAGCACGGCGCGCCAGGCGCGCCAGAGCTAGGCAGAAGGAGCTCGCTCACGGCGACGGCACACCTCAGCGAGCGCCTTGCAGATCGCCCAGCCGTAACCAGTCGAATCGCCCACACCCGCGACGAACGCCGTCTTGCCCTTCAGATCGAGAGCAATTTTGTCGGCCATGGCTGGCGCGGCGGCGCGCTGCGCAGACAGACGGCTCTGCGCGAGGTTGCTGGCAGCGCCGTTGAAGGCCGCAGCGCCGCCGAGGCCGCAGATGACAAGAGTGGTGGCGCGCATGGCTGCGATTGGAGTCTGTGCACGGCAAGGGACGTGGAGGTGTGAGCGTTGTGCGCCATCAGGCGCCGCCTATGCCGTCTGAGGGGGGATGTGGGCCGAGGAGGGCGAGGAGGGGAGATCCCGGACATTGCGATCTCGTCGGCGCCGGATACCGCGCTCCGCGGAATTTGCGCGCTATTAAGAACAAACACTTTGCGTGTCGCTCACACGCAAGGCAACCTGCTCTCCATCGTGCCTCGTGAGAGAATTTTATCGCTCCTTTTCGTTCTGTCGACGGAGCCTCACGAAGCTCAGGACTAGCTCAGGTCAATCCGGCATGCTCGCGCGCGTTTGCTCCTCACAGCTCCAGCTGCTGCGGTCGTCGGCACGGCCGCTATTGGGCCGGTCTCTGGCTGCCGCCCGACCGCTCGTGGGCACATCGCGCTCGCGCTCTTCCTCACCCGCCACCGCACCGGGGCCGGAGGGCGAGACCCTCGACCAGGAGCTGCGCCGGCTCGCCAGCTATGGACAGACATCCGTCTCGCTCAAAGCGACGCTCGACACGGGCCTCGGGCTGTTGCTCGCGCCTGCCTGCACGAACTCCACCGGCCTCACCAAACGCCAGCGCACGCTGATCCAGATCGCCACCTTCCTGAAGCGCGAGCTGCCCGTGCGGCTTGCGCGGCGTGCAGTCGAGCTGCAGCAGCTGCCCGAGGGGCTGCACAATATGCGGTCGGTGAAGCGCGTGCGCGAGTGGTACGAGCACTCCTTTGTCGACATCCGACGCTCCGCGATGCCCGTCGACGTCGCCACGGAGCAGGCGTTCCACGATCTGCTGCATACGATTTACGAACGACACGCGCCGACACTCGTGACGATGGCGCGCGGCGTGCACGAGCTACGGAAGGAGATGCTGGCCACAAACGAAAAAGGCGAGTTTGCCGACAAGCGTGAGATCCACACCTTCCTCGACAAGTTCTACATGTCGCGCATCGGCATTCGCATTCTGATCGGCCAGTATTTGGAGCTGCATAGGGAAGATCAGCTCGACGGGTACGTCGGCCTGATCAATCGGCACACCTCGCCCGCGGAGGTGTTCCGACAGGCCGTCGAGGACGCGACCTACTTGTGCGAGCGCGAGCACGGCGACGCGCCCGAGGTCGTTCTGATGGGACGAACGGACCTGACGTTCTCGTACATCCCGTCCCACTTGTACTACATCATGTTCGAGCTGTTAAAGAATTCGCTGAGGGCGACGTGTGAACACCACGGCTCGAAGCGGCAGACGCTGCCAGTGGTCAAGGTGATCATCGCCGACGGCGAGAACAACGAGGACGTCGTCATCAAGATCTCCGACGAGGGAGGAGGCATCCCGAGATCGCATATGCAGCGCATCTGGTCGTATCTCTTCACGACTGCCAAACCCGCCTTTGGCGGTGCGGAGGACGGTGGTTTCTCGTCCTTTGGCGACCACACGACGGACACGCCGCTCGCCGGCCTCGGCTATGGGCTGCCCATCTCGCGCTCGTATGCCCGCTACTTTGGCGGCGATCTCAACCTCATGTCCATGGAAGGGCATGGAACTGACGCCTTCCTCCATCTGCCGCGCCTCGGCAACCGCGACGAGCCCCTGCACTGAGCCCCATGGTGCATGTCACCCCCACTCTAGATGGAGGGACGAGATGCGGGGTGCATAGCAAGGGCCTCAATACGTCCGATCCACACGTGTAGCGCCGTACCAGGGTAGCGGTGGGGGGCTTTGCTTGACTCGAGCACTCGACGAGCGCGGCCGGGCCGACGGGGCAACGTGCCAAAACGTTCCAACGAGCTACGTGCGTGACGTGAAGGATGCAGACCGCCGCATCGACACTCTCCTCTCGTCTTAGTACACCGCAGTGTGGGTACATGTTTTGCGCTCCTAGTGCGGTCGTCGCTTGGAGTCCTTGTTCGTTGTTGCGTCCTCGGAACCCCGCTTTCCGGCGCGCGGCGCGCGCCGGCGTCAGCCGAGACGAGATCGCGACGCCCCGCGCGTGAACGCGCGGGTCCGGGCGGTAACCGTCAATCGGTCCGCCGCCCCATCATGACACATGAGATCGGTTGAGATCATCACGTGTACTATCATGTATCAAATTTGCTATTCGGGTCGCTGTAGTTGATGATTAGACGTGTGAGGTGAGACGTGAGTGCGCAACACTCTTTCAGTCGGACCTCTGAGACCCGCACAGAACTTCGTACCGCGTACAGGCAATCACGTGTGTACACCTCTCTCCACACACGGCGTTACGCCCCGAGATGTTCTCGTCACAGTTCACCTAGATCGTCACCGGCCATATGCTCAATGCTCTTGACTGCCCCAAACGTATGCATCCCGCCTATGCCCCGCTCTGACTCTGCTTAGAAGCCCACGTCGCCCCCGATGACGACGTCGCCGCCGAGCACGGCCCCTGAGCTCATCGCCTCGTTGATGGAGTGCGGCACCACCGCAGCGGTCATCGGGAACTCGATCGGCGCGGTGTTGACGATGCGCACGACGTTGCCCGAGCCCGGCGTCTCGAGGACGCAGAAAAAAGGCCGGTCGAGGCCGTCTTCGGTGTAGAGCTCGATGACCTGCTTGTTGTTGTTCGGGCCTTGGAGGAGCTCGATGCGCGCGTTGAGCGGGCGTCCGTCGGTCTTGAGCAGCACCTGGACGCTGTCGACGGTCGGGTCGAAGGGATACGTGCGCAGCGCACCGCCCTGGATCGTGGTGGACGCGGCGAGGCAGTCGGGCGATGGGCTGTCGACCTGGTCGGCGATCACGTTCGCCGCGATCGGGAACTCGATCTGGCCGATGTTGCGGATCGCGACGGTGTTCGGGCCACGCGGCGTCTCGATCACGGCTGAGAACGGGCGCAGCTGGCCGTTCTCCACGTACACGCGCATCTTGCACGGCGTGTTGTCGGGGCCGTGCCAGAGCTCGATGTCGGCGTCGAGCGGACGGCCCTCGGTGCTCAACACCACCTGCACCTGCTCCACGGACGGCGAGCGGTACGACCACGTGCGCAGCGAACCGCCCTGCACGAGGATGGCGGAGTCGGTGGCCACCGGAGTGCGCGTGGGGACGACGCCACCGGTGTAGGACGTCTTGGTGCCGCCGCGCGTCGATGTCAGCTGCATCATGGGCGCCTGGCAGCGGAGCGCAAGCGAGGCGGTCGAGATGGTGAGCATTGTGCGTCGGCGGTTCGATGAGATGACTCCTCCGACGACACCGACGCTGATCGATCATCGGAGAAAGTTGTGCGGGCTTCGCAAATGAAAGTTCGAAGACTTGCCTTATCTGAAGTCCTAACTAGCCCATTCCCATTTTGGGAGGGCCACCGTGCGCACCTGTTTTGCGTTCAAGGCGGCGAGGTGAATTCCGCGGGGTTTCTCCCGGAAGTCGGAGTAATTCCGACTCCGTCACTTCCAGAGGCCGTCTAGAAGGCCAGTGCGCTAACTCCGTCAGTCCACGCGCACGCGGCGGACCCGACCGCATGCTATGGAATCACGATCAGCGCCGGACAAGGGCAACGGGCCATCCCTCACGGAAGACATTGTCTTGAACTCCCCTGGCAACTCTATTGCGATCGAACAAATGCACGCCCCCGGAAATGTCCTCGGCTGTGCTCGAGTCGGGCCCTGCATTGACTTCAGCCTGCGGCTCCTCGCGTTTCTGCTCCTATATTTCATTTCGTTCATTTTCTTGGTGCTCTTCTCCGAGGCTTTCCACGGCGAGGAGATCTTCCATGCACTCAGTAGGAGCGTCGCGGCTTCCAGCATCTTGTTTTGGGTCGCAGTCCTGCTCCTCGTCATAATGTACCTCTTCGACGCTTCGTACTGGGCTGGGCGCAAGGGAGCACTGGCGCGCCGGAGCATGGTCAGCGTGATCAGCCTGGTGCTCTTCGCATGCTTCATCGTCTCCGCCGAGCAGGAGCCCACCTACCCCATGGCCGCTTATCTGCTCGGGCTGCCACTCGTTGCTGAGGGGCTGCGCCGTACGTTGCTCAGCCACGCGCCGCATAAGAAGGCGCTCCAACTGCTGAGCTTCACGTTCTTCGCGAGCTCCATCACCGCGATGGCGATCTTCTTCTGGTGGGCGGCCACGGAAGATGGGGCATGGTCAATCGAGCACCGAGATAAACTAAACGGAGTGCTGGATTGCAACGATATTGTCAACGGCGAGATCCTTTATGTCGACGGCTTCAACGGCAGCACCAACGAGTTGCAAATTACGGAGAATCAACGCATCGCGTGCCTCGCGGGCTTCATGCTCTGGGTATCGCCGCTCGCGATGAGCGTGATGTGCATGATGTACGCAGTCACCTTATTCCTCATGGCACGAGTCCTCTCGACTAAAGCAGACAAGCAGGAGTTTGCCAACTCGGCCGCACGCTTCGTCACCATGGTGATCTGCATTGCCGTTGTGGGCGCCTGGTCCGCGGCTGCAATCGCGGGCGTGGGGATGCGGCTCGCGCACACGATCGAGACGCTGTGCTTCGTGTTAATCGTCGCGGTCCTTCTCATCATCGGCAACACCATTGGCTTTGGCGCCCTTGCAAACTCGATGAATGATTCGCCCATGATGAGTCTGGTGCGCTCGGCGGCGAGTTCTAACCTGGCGCGCGCGCTCACTCTCTACTTCTTGCTCCCGTTTGCAATCTGCTACCTGGCGCTCTCGTCTCTCAACCAGTTGGTGCGCCAGGCGACCTACGTCGTTTGCCCGTGCGTCGCCACCAAGCGCCGCAAGCTCCTCGACGAGCAGGAGCGCACCCTTACCCATAAAGGGGTAATGCGCGTCAAGTGGCTCACGCCGATCGCCAACTCGCACGTGGCGATGGTGGTGGACTGGGAGTGGGCCCCTGTGCTTCTCCTCGTCGGGTACATTGGGCTCACCATCTGGGCCCTCCAGCTCGGCACGACCCTCACCTACATGGGCCTCGCGGTCCTCATTGAGTGGCTGATCACGTTGCACTGGGTGCTGGTGACATTCCTCTTCTTCATTATTGGCATCATCATGTTTCTTGTCCCTGTGATTCCCGGGCTCGCCGTCTATCTGAGCGCGGGGGTCATCTTGGGGCCAACGTGCGCCGACACCTTCGGCGGCTTCATCCCCGCCTCAATCTACGGTGCGTTCATGGCCTGGATCATGAAGTTCTTCGCGCACATCCTCCAGCAAAAGTGGCTGGGCGAGAGCCTCGGAAGTAGGCTGTGGGTGCGACAGGCAGTCGGCATCAACGCGCCGCTGATGAAGGCGGTGCGCTACCTGCTTGAGCAGCCTGGGCTCAGTTTGGGCAAGGTGATGATCCTGTGCGGTGGGCCAGACTGGCCCACGTCCGTCCTCTGCGGCATCCTCCGCGTTCCTCTCTTCCAGATGTTGCTCGGCCTCGTACCGATCTGCACGCTCACGTTCCCAACGACCCTCGCCGGCGCCTTCCAGCTCAAAATCGACGATGGCGCGGCGTGGGCCTCGGCGGCGACGGTATTCCTCATCGTCTCCACGCTCCTTCAGCTCGTCTTCGGCTGCGTCGCCCTCTACCAGATCGAGAAGGTTCGCCGCGAGAAAGCGGACGAGCTTGCCAAGTACCCAGATGACGTGGAGGTGCTTAAGCTCGACAAGGCCGCCGCCGCGGCTTCGGTGCGCTACGCGGCGGTCACGCGGCTGGCGATCATGCCGCGCCTGGCCAAATTTTGGCTCTTCTCGAGCGTCGGCACCCTCGCCATCTCAAGCTATTTCCTCTTCTTCGTGCCCTCGTACCTGTTTGAGCCGTTCGCAATGACCGACATCATCTCCGCAGTGTTCTGCTGGACCTGCGAAGCCGCCATCATCAAGATGCCTTTGGGCTGGATCGGCCTCGTCGCGCTCATCTACGGCAGCTTCGCCCTCTGGTTGTTTGAGAAGTGGGCCAACAAGCAAGTCAAGAACCAACCGGCCGACGATGTGAAGGCACACGACGAGCTCACCGGTGCCGGCCACGTGGCCAGATCGATGGGGGATGAGAGCAATGGGTTCGACGTCACCGACGAGGAAAGCAAGGAGTGGGTCGAGCTCGCCCAGCCCTCCGACGTTGATGTGAGCGTCGAGGCCAGCGCAGCGGCTGCCAAGGCTGCGAAGGCGAAGGCGGCGGAGGCGAGGCAGGGGACGAGCTCGATGAGGGAGGCGGCGACTGAGGCAGAGGCGAGGGCGACGTTGAAGGCGGCGGCGAAGGCGGCAAGAGTACTCGGGACTCCAAGCGAGTGCCACTCGGGAGGGGGGCTTTACGAACTGTGCGCTACCGACTCTCCGGTCGTTGCAGAGGACATGTCGGATGCCGAGGCGGCCTGGGTGGGTAAACAGGCGCTCAAACGACTACAGTTCCGCAATGAATGATATCATTTAGAGAGGCCTCTTGCCATGCGACATGTGGGTCGTCGCAGGGGCAACGGGCAGTGCGTGAGGGAGTGCGTCACTGCGTCTCAAGTATTGAGTGGAGTGGTGTCGATCGATGCCAAATTCACGTGCCAATTCGAATATCGGTTTCAGCGCGGTTTTCGTTGCTGGCCCGCCTTACACCCACCCACCCCACAGACGCCAGAGCGGAGTGCGCACAGAGAGTGCGAACCTTATCTAATAACAAAATACTTCTGACGTGAAATTTGGGGGACGGCCACCCTGTGCACGCTCAAATGGCACTAATGGTCCGTAGATTGAAATCTCTAAGGAAACCTTATAAAAGTACAAGTTCAAAAACACCGGGGGAGCCGCGCTCCCTTAAGTTCCTCAGCGAGCATGCGGGGTACATGTACGTCAAGGGAAATCAAGATACATGCAAGATGCATATGAAATACATGCGGGATACGTATCTGTCGAGATGGCAATTTAACGTGAACGTGAACGGATACGTATCTCTGGATCCTAGGAGGGAGAATCCATCTAGAATCCATCGTGGGAGCTCTGGAAGCTGACGATTTCTTTGACGAGACTTGACTGAACAACTTTCTTTGCGAAGCCCGCACAACCTTCTCCGATGATCGATCAGCGTCGGTGTCGTCGGAGGAGTCATCTCATCGAACAGCCGACGCACATGCTCACCATCTCGACCGCCTCGCTTGCGCTCCGCTGCCAGGCGCCCATGATGCAGCTGACATCGACGCGCGGCGGCACCAAGACGTCCTACACCGGTGGCGTCGTCCCCACGCGCACTCCGGTGGCCACCGACTCCGCCATCCTCGTGCAGGGCGGTTCGCTGCGCACGTGGTCGTACCGCTCGCCGTCCGTGGAGCAGGTGCAGGTGGTGTTGAGCACCGAGGGCCGTCCGCTCGACGCCGACATCGAGCTCTGGCACGGCCCCGACAACACGCCGTGCAAGATGCGCGTGTACGTGGAGAACGGCCAGCTGCGCCCGTTCTCAGCCGTGATCGAGACGCCGCGTGGCCCGAACACCGTCGCGATCCGCAACATCGGCCAGATCGAGTTCCCGATCGCGGCGAACGTGATCGCCGACCAGGTCGACAGCCCATCGCCCGACTGCCTCGCCGCGTCCACCACGATCCAGGGCGGTGCGCTGCGCACGTATCCCTTCGACCCGACCGTCGACAGCGTCCAGGTGCTGCTCAAGACCGACGGACGCCCGCTCAACGCGCGCATCGAGCTCCTCCAAGGCCCGAACAACAACAAGCAGGTCATCGAGCTCTACACCGAAGACGGCCTCGACCGGCCTTTTTTCTGCGTCCTCGAGACGCCGGGCTCGGGCAACGTCGTGCGCATCGTCAACACCGCGCCGATCGAGTTCCCGATGACCGCTGCGGTGGTGCCGCACTCCATCAACGAGGCGATGAGCTCAGGGGCCGTGCTCGGCGGCGACGTCGTCATCGGGGGCGACGTGGGCTTCTAAGCAGAGTCAGAGCGGGGCATAGGCGGGATGCATACGTTTGGGGCAGTCAAGAGCATGGTGAGCGCTGATCAGGAGGAGGTGGTCTGGACAGAGCGCTTGCAAGATCGTCTTTTCTACAGCGCAACGTTCGACCGCAAGGTTGATGTTGGACAGCTTAGGTGTAGAGCTCAACGCATGCTTTCGTATGTCTCTGGCACGTACTGGCACGAGGGTCCTTGTGCACGGTCCACATGCTGTGTACCGCCCCGGCGGTTCCCGCGGGTCGGCGCGGGTGCCCGCAGGCCGTACTGGTGGTCGCGTGACTTTGCGGCCGCAGCCGCGAGCTGAGCCGTGCTGGCGTTCGAGTGAGCCAGTGGAGGTGTTTCGCGAAGACAACACAAGACACAATAGAGAATAGTCAATACATGTTGCATATTATAAATGACACTCGCGTCCCCGTCCGCATTATTTTACGTTCTTCGTACCGTCGGATTCGCGCCGCGTTCGTATTGGGGTATGCCTCCGCGCGCGTTTCGACTTTTCACGTGGTCTCGTGTATGGCTCTGCCTCTGACAGACTACGAGCCCGAGGTTTGTTTGAAAGCTTCGCGACCAGCTCAGCGCGGGGAGCCGCGCCGCTAACGGCGCCTGGCTGCTGGCAGCTCGCGCTCGCCGTGTCGTCAACGCAGTCGCACCGTCACGTCGAGCTCGAAGAGCTCATCATCCCTCGCTGCTCAGGCTCGCCATCCGACCACCTCGGCTGACCTTCTCATCGGCCAGGCGCTTCACACCCTTGCGTATGGCGCCGAGCTCCTTCAGCCGACCGGAGCGGTACTCAGGCTCGGCCCAGCGTAGCCTTGCATACTTGAGCTCGATGAAGGCCTTCAGTCGCGCCTCCTCCTCCGCGGTGGGTACCGTGCTGGGCGATTCGATGCGCGGCTCGGCATAGCCCTTGGGGAGCCGGGCGAGATCGCGAGCTCGCGCGATCTCATTCCCGAGCTCCAAAAAGGCGCGAAGGACGGTTGGATCCCAACGGTCGAAGACGACCGAGCGCACGCGCGAGACCGACACGCCGAGCGAGCGGTGGCATGCCGCGCAGTGCTTACACACGAGCACACCCTGGTTCACCACGGCCCAGGCGCTATTGCGCGTCTCGAGTTCCACAGCGCAGTCGGCGCAGCGGCGGTTGCACGGGCGGTCGAGGAAGGCTTCGAGGGCTGCTGCGAGCTCCGCCGCCTCCGTCGGATCCTTGGACATCACGCGGATCTGGTCGAGCGCCGCGAGCGCCTCGCTGGCCTTTGCCATCTCCGCCGCATTCGTTTGCTCCGTGGCCACACGCTCGCCGTACGCGTCTGACACGTACTTGCGCACTTGGTCGATGCGCTCAGCAACGTACCCAGCGGCACCTCCGAAGGCGCCGCCCACGATGATGCCCGGCACGCCCGCCGGCGCCATCAGCAGCGAACCAAACAGAGCGCCACGCTCGAATAGGGAGAGCTCCCCGCCCTCATCCACCACGTCACCGCCGCTGCCGCCGACCTCCTCAGCTGCGCGCAGGCGCTGCGCGTAGGCCTCGGCGAGGGCGCGCTGCTCGGCGCGTTTCTCAGCCAGGGTCTCCTTGGCCGTCTCCACGTACGAGGACAGCCGCTCCTGCAGTCCGTCGAGCAGCGTTGGCGGTGGCTGAGAGCGTCGTTTGGCTTTGCGCTTGGACTTCTTCTTGCTGCCAGAGGAGACTGAATGGCCATCTGCTCGGCTCCTGCTACTGCTGCTGCTGCTGCTGCCGCTGCTGCTGCTGCTGCTGCTGGGGATTGTGGCCTTAGTCACCTCATCCTGTGCTGTGGCAGCGGCAGCGGTCCCATTGTTGGTGCCATAAATCTCCTCTTCCTCATCATCGCCCTCCTCCTCAGCCGCCGGCGGAGGTGACGGCCGCACCGCGCGCCGTGATCCCGCCGGCGTGTCGCTCGTCGGGCGCTTTCGGGGCTGCGACGGCGCGCTGCTGCTGCCAGGAGCCGGCGAGGCCGCCACGACAAACGTCAAGACGGCCCACAGGAAGAAGACGAGCATGGCCCTCATGCCACGAAAGGAGCTCACGGAGATCGCAACCTGATCCGAAACCGTGCGCGCACTTCGCGCTCCCTCTCGGCACACGTGCTCAGCATAACGCATCACAACCTTGCGGCGCCGGCAGGGTTCCGAGATCCTCCGACCTTGGCGAGAGATGGCCGTCCACGCAATCACATGCCTGCTCCTCGTCTTGCCGCTTGCCGGCTCGCTTCTGCTGCAGCCGCGCTGTCCGATTCGGCACGCATGCCGCCATGCGGCCGCGTCTGCGTTGGTGATGGTCGCGAGCTCGCAAACAGCTACGGAAGCGATCTCTGAGCCGGATGACGATATGGATGCCTTGATCAAGCGGGAGGTACTTGCCGCCTTTGCGGGCCTCGAGGAGTCGTTTGCGGCCGGCGACGACGATAAGGCGCTCGAGCTCATCCAGACGCAGGGCAAGACCGTGCTCGCCAGCGTGCTCTCGCGCCTCGAGGATGAGGGGCAACTGCTGTCGGCGAAGCTCTCGGCGAGGCTTGAGCAGCTCGCGGACGAGCAGACGGCCGAGATGCTGAAGAAGTACGAGGATCGGCTGAGCAGCTTGCAGGTTGCGAACGAGCAGGCGCGCACCGAACTGCGCAACGAGCTCCAAAACCTGCAGACCCTCTCCAAGGAGTATGACGAGCTCATGGCCAACAAAGCCGGGAGCTTCTCGCGTAAAACCTTCGTGGGTGGCGCAGCCTTCCTCGTAGGGCTGAGCGGCGTGGGCGCCGCCCTGAACGAGGGGCTCAAAATGGCCCTCGGCGCGGGCGGCGACGTGCCCACCCTCGCCGCTAACGGCGTGCTCGGCATCGCTGGCGTGCTCTACTATCTCAAAACCAAAGGGAGCTGAGCGCAACCCGCTCCAGACGGCCGACGTAGCTGGAGCTAGCGGCGGCGGCAGCTGAGCGGACAGGCATCGTGTCACGTGGCTACCACCACCTCCTCCTAATCGCTGTCAGACTTGTACCGGCTGCGCTCTCTCGACGGCTTGATGCACTTGGGGCACTCTCACGTTTGAGACGTGAGCCCTCCGCGCTCCGGTACCTGGGTTGAACGGTTGATTGGTGACCGAGCACCTCTGTCCTCTCGCTGTGCCCTGTGGTAGAAGCAAGGCAATTCGGAAACGACGTGTGGCCCGAAAGCCTTCAAAAAAGCGCTGTGTAGGTCCCTTAAGTTCACAGCAATGCGATGGTTTACTGGTAACTGGAGCACCTGGATCGTCATCGTGGGGGCCACGACCCAACTCCTAAGTGGAAAAATCGGGACACATGCGTTCTGGCGATTCTCTGATGAAAAGGCAATTCCCTGGGGTCCGACAATTGGCAGGATAGCTCGTACGTTACTCTCATCCTCTGATGAGGCGCGCAATTTCTGGAAGCCCCGCGTTGACGTCCGGCCAATTCGGCTCTCGGCGCCCGACGTCCTCCCTCAAACAAGCGCGCCATGCCCGCCTCGGGCTCGAGCTCGGCGCGCGGCGCCTCGCCGTCGGAGCGTGCCGCCTTCCACGCCATCAAGTCCCGTGCGATGGAGTCGCGCAAGTCAGCCACACCAGGGCCTGGCTCGTACAACGTCTTCACGCCCAGGAATGGTGCCGCTGCTAGCTCAGCCTTCAAGAGCAAAAGCGCGCGTGGCGAGGTCGACGCTGCTACAGGTGATCCCGGCGCATACGATCCGTTCGCGACGCAGGATCTGGCGGCGCTTTCCGCTCGCTCTTTTGGTCGCTCGAATCGCGCTGGTTCCGGCGGCTTCGGCGGCGCGTCGGCACGCGAGATGAAGCTTGACATCATGGGCGAGGACACGCCCGGTCCTGGCACGTACCGTGCCAAGAAGGAGCTGTCGG
>Ga0210247_100565_pt1 | contig 34521 bp, 20 predicted proteins | sample ChrtobMetP3_16mM_FD_155449 | JGI IMG/M metagenome (GOLD analysis project Ga0210247, IMG submission 155449) | Chrysochromulina tobin associated microbial communities from unialgal haptophyte culture, Seattle, Washington, United States - P3_16mM | ecosystem: Host-associated > Algae > Haptophytes >... | reverse complement strand
CTGTTGCTCATGAGCTCGTCCGTCGCCTCGAGGAGGTCCACGGGCAGGCCGTCGTAGAGCGAGGCGCGCGGGTACTGCACAGACGCGACCTGCGACGAGTAGCCATCCCGCGGCGCGGCCCCCGTCAGGCCCATCATGGCCGTGAGCACGAGCAGGCGTCGCGCCCCGTGGCGACCATGGTGACCGCGGCGAACACGAGGTCGGCCGCCCGCCGGGGCACGCTGATCCACCGGCACACAATGACACTGGCACGTGCAGACACAGCCGCATCCCACGGGCCAGCACATGTCGCAATAGTTGTTGTCTTCATCGTAGACCGGGACCTCGCACCACGGGCAAGCGCACCAACCGACCGCCCCCTCAGGGGGTGGTGGAGGGTTGTCCCGTGACCGGCGAGTCGTGAGCCATCGCCACCACACCTGTATCGAGCGGGCTGAGTGCTCACGCTTGACGTCGATGCACTCGGCGATACTGAACTCGAGCTGCTTATCGTCTTGGAGCAGCGAGCGATCCCTGGCGCTCATCCCAAGCAACATGCCCGTCACGAAGCACGCCGCGAAGTAAATCGGGTGGAAGTAAGCGAGGCCGAGGCCGAGCGCGAGCACCCTCGTGAAGAGGCGTTCCCCCTCCTCCGCCGGGAAGAAGTAGGCCCATTCGAGACGTCCATAAACGCACTTCTTCCCAGGTGCCCATCGGCCGATGAAAGCCCCGAAATCCTCCAGAGGGGAAACTCGTGCGCGCGGTTGGGCGCGGCGAGACAACCAACCTCGCGCCGCCGCCTGGATGCAGACGATGGCGGGGATGGCGCGGGATAACCACAGCATGTCGACCGGGGCATGGGCACGCGACGACAGGCGCCCCATGTCCTCGGAGCCGAACGGGATCGACATGTCGAGGTTCCGCACACGGCCTGCACCCGGCATGGCCCGCAGCAAGGCAGGGTCGTCCACGAAGGCGCGCCGCGCGACGGCCTCGGGAAAGCGCTCGATTCCTCCTTCGCGAGAGAGGAGGTCCGCCATCTCATTGTCCGCCGACGAGACCCAGTTGAAGCAGAGGAGGAAATCGCCGGTGATCTGCAGGACAAAGAGGCGCTTGAGCAAGAGGTTGAGGCGATCGGCCCGCGACCAGCCCTTCACCGCAGACTTCTGGAAAGCTTGATTGTCCATCTTGTACCGGATGAGCTTCTTAGCCCACATCGGCCCCTGCGACTCGACGCTGGCGATCATCGTGTCGCCCTCGAGGAAGTCGATGGGCTTGCGTGCAGCCGCCGTGCCATATCTCCACCAATCGAAGGGACCCCAACTCGAGCACCACCCACCGCCCGCATAGCGCGACGAGCGCGACGCATCCGAATAGACCGTCGGCCCCTCCTGGAACCGGTCCGTCGTGTAATAGCCCCGGCCCATGTTCGAATTGAGGATGTAGTGGAAGAAGCGGAAATCTTGCCGTTCTTTTCGAGTGGTGCGCCTCTTTTGCCATGCCACCGAGAGACCGACCATGAGGAGGAAGATGTTGGCGAGAAGGCAGCTCCGCTCTCGACTGAGAGCTAGACGAGAATGCTACCATCGTTCGAGAATCTCCTCAACGAGGTGTATGCACCCAGTCCGTGCCAGCCGTTGGAATTAAATCGGGATGCGCATCAAACCGTTTCGAGACTCCCTTGAGTCCGAAACGTGAGCAGCAAACCTCCCGGTATGCGTCCGCACGGCCCCCATATGCCCAATACCCCTTCCCCCTGGTTGGGCCCCTGTGGTAGCTCTGCCAACAGTCTCATCACACGTTGAGTTCACGGCCGCTTAACTGTTGGGGTCAAGCGGCAGCCCGGAACGGTTACAGTACCCGTTTAGTTCAGCGCGACCTGTGAACATACCACGGTTCAACCCCGAGGCCTCTCGGAAGACGGAACTCGGATGTGCTCTTATGTGCTCGCTACATGTATCTATAGAGGTATGATGCTATGATCCCCGCGGAGTTGTGCATACTCCCGCCGCCCGAATCTTAGCCCGAATTGATTTCATGCCGCTACTTGCCAAGAAACTTGCAGAAACTCTGCCAGCGACTCAGGGCCCAGATTGAATCTCGTCAGTCGAGATGCTTCTCAACCGAGCCAGAGTCAACGGCCCGATTCGGATCTGCTTTGGATTCGTCCAAGAAGATGGCAGCGAGAAGAGCTGTTTCAGCCCGCCGACATCGCGAAACACGGGCGGCCTGGAACTGTCGGACCGGGGTATCTTACTGATCGACTGATTGACGGGCGACGGGCTCACAAGCCTGGCTGTGGGCTCGCCTTTTGTCGCCGAGTCGAGGTCGCAGTGCTGTGCTTTCTCACGCCGCGCGGCCCTCTCGGCAGCGGCTGCAGCGACGGCGGCCGCCGCTGCCTCGGGGTACGATCCAGCCCCCCAGCGAGGAGGCTCGTCCGGCTCCCTCGACCACCGCACCTTGGCCTTTCCCGGCTTGGCTGCCTCGGCTGTAGGTTCTCGCCACAGGTAAGGTGGTGGGGAGTTGGCGCCCGGTTGTGGCGAAGGTGGCGGGCTGGACGACTGGCTGCGAGGCGGCTGCACATGGGTGGCCCGCCGGAGCTGAATTGTGGCAGCCGCCTCCTCGGCGTCGAAGCGATGCTGAATCGTGGCCGCCTCTCCGGCCACGAGTAGAGGCCGAGGCACCGATTGGAAGATGAGGTCATCTCGTTGCGCCCTGGACTCATCATCGGCGTTACGCGAGCCATCGAACGGATCAAACTTGCAAGCGCTGGCCCATGCGCCCCGCACCCCCTTCACGCTTTGTTCATACCAGTCGAGATGCAAGCCGACGAGGCAACTCTTGAGATTGACTTGAAAATTCTGCCTTTGGAGCTTCAATAGTTCAACCTCCGCTGAGGGTCGATCAAAGCCATCTTCAAGCGGTTTCTGTTCCGCGGAGCCACCAGGGACATAGAGCTCGTGGAGCCAGGGGAGGGGTTTGGGTATGGTAGCTGCCGGACGCGGAGGCCTGGCGTGCCCAGTCGCGAAGCGTCTCGGCTGCCGAAGCGAGCACTGCCGGGTCGGCGGGTGTGTCGGCCTCTGTCGCGCGGCCGCCGTTGGCCCATGTGGCCGAATGCCTCCTCCTGGCTGGCCCTCAAGTTGCTGCTCCGCGGCGCGTGCCTTGTCCAGCTTGTCGTCGATGACGGCGAGCTGGCGAAACGCACAATTATTGAGCGCGGGGACGATCTTGTTGCGGAACATCTCCAACTCTTTCACGCTTCCGTATGCTTGGACGGATTCCGAGAGGTTACCGAGGGATGGTGAGCGCGACATGGGAGGGGATGGCCGTGCCGGTGCAGCTCGGTGCATTCCCCTGTGAGCGCCGGCGTCGAGGGGAGGTGGTGGCCGCATGCCGGATACATTTTGCATCTCGTGGGCCTCGCCTCGCTCAGACAAGTCGCCGAGGTTGCATTAGCACATTGCAAGGCCTTCTATTTTCAGAGAATCTAACAATCTATCTCCATGATCGTACCGGTATTGATTAAGAACCGGTAAAGTTGACAAAAGTTTGAGTAGCGAAACGGTGTCCATACGATAGTGGCCGTGAGATGCGAGAGTGCATCTCGCCAGCTCACCGTCATCGACGACAAGCTGGACAATGCACATGCCGAGGAGGCCGGAGCAGCAACTTGACTCTTGAGGGCCAGCCCAGGAGGAGGCATTCGGCCACAAGCCACAAGTAGCCACAAGGGCAAACGGCGGCCGCGCGATAGCCGCGCGACAGAGGCCGACACACCCGCCTACCCGGCAGTGCTCGCATATCCGAGGATAGCATTCTCCATTCAGAGCATACAGCACGACGATCACGTCATGCGGTCTGGCAGGGTCCGCGTCCGGTCACACGTCGGAGCACTACTCGTGACGCTCGACTTCTTCGACTCGACGCGAAGTAGGTGACACAACCGTGTATTCATGTGTGAATAGTGGTGGCTTTAACCTCATCCATCTTGTGCTAATCTTGTGCATGGTCTTGTCCAATTGTGCTGTTACTTGGTCGTGAAAATCACTGGTGAAAATCGACATGGAGAGTAGGCACAAATGTGGAGAGGATGGTGCGCTCCCCTGCTCACGGCTCATGGCAGCGCGATGTGATTGGTCGCCTCGGCCGAGATCACGCGGAGCATCTGCAGCAGCTCGCCATCGACCTGCTGGCCGCGCATCACTGCCTTCTCGAGCTCGAGCTGCGTCTCCCGAACGAGCTGCGCGAACGCGGCCTGCACCCGCGGGCTCGTCAAAGCGAGCTCCCGCGCGTACATTTCGCTCCGGGCGGTCGGATTGCGAGTCTGCAGGAGGGCCGAGAGCAGCGCGACCTCGGTGCGTCCCTCCTCGACTTCTATGCACGCGCGCTGCACCACCACCTCGAGGATGTCGAGCATGCGACGATTCTTCGCCTTAGTCTGTTCCTCGACCTCCCAGCGCATGTGCTCAAAGAACTCTCTGTTGAGCCGCGCACGCTCCTCGCGTAGCAGCGCGTCGAGCTTGTTGGTGCCCGCCTTGGCCGCGTCGAGCAGCCGCTCCACCAGAAACCGGTACTTGGCCCGCTTCTCGCGCGCCAAGGCGTCTGCCTCCTCCATCCCAGGCGCTGCTGCCGCCTGCATGTCACCCGGTGCCGCGGCCGTTCTCCGCGGCGTCGGGCGGGCGCCCGAGTCGACCGGGCGATTTGTAGCGCGAGCCTTCGCTGCCGCCTCAGCTGCCCTGGTGGTCATCTCCTGGGCCGCGCGCTCCTCCTCCTCCAGCGCAGGCTGAAGGGCACTTACCTGCGAGGTGAGCGCCTCGAGAAAGGTGACGACCACCTCGCCAACGCGCTCGAGCTCCTCACGCCGTCCAGGGGGGGCGGACGCGCGCCTTTCCTCGATGCGAGCCAAGAAGCTCGGATCTGTGAGCACATCGAGCCGCCGGCCGAGCAGTGCAGGCAGCTCATCCGAACGCTCTTCGTCGAGGATCTCGCCGATCGTGCGATCGATGCGCGAGAAAGGTTCATCGCACGCGACGACCGACCGATGGCGACTAGCCGTATGTGCAGCGGCAGGCGGATTTGTGAGCAGCCACGGCGCGCTCGGCGCCACAAGCAACAGGCACCTGGTAATCATGCTCGCCAATCGACCGTGAACCTGAGCATGAAAATGTGTGAACTTCGACTTTTGGATGAGCTTCCCCCGGAAGCCGCAAGCCCGCCCCCGCTTCGCATCGGTACACACGATGAATCGCACCGCTCCACGCCCGGGTTCAGATTCAGATTGCGAAACATCTAACATAGATTGAAAACTGTCAGCATGAGTGTGGCTTCCATATGGATACGTACAACAGCGACCGGAGAGCTACCGTGCCTTCCGCCTCTCAGGCCACTGGGCGAGTTTTTGTTTCTTCCGATGATCTGTCAGAGTCCTCCGCTCTAGAGTCTCTCATTCACCGCAACCACAGCACGCTGGCTCCGTCGTGCGGCGCCACCATCGATCGAGATAAACCTCCTGCGCGTCGTAGCCGCCGCCGCCGCCCGCGGCGACACGTCCATTCTGCTGCGCCGCTTCAGGGCTCAAAAGGTGCCGAAGGGCAGCGCAAAGGCCGCGCCGGTCAGCACGGGCGCACCCGTCAGCAGCGGCACGGAGCCCGGGATCGCCATCGCAGAGCACACACTCGCAATGCCGATCATGGCCAAGCGCCCGTTCTTGAGCTCGGACTCGCGCTTTTTGGCCAGCTCCGCGGGTGAGAGCTTGCTCGCGCCGAGGCCCCAATAGAACTTCTTCAGGAACTTGATGTCGCCCGGCGTGCCCGTCTTCATGTAGTGGCCCTGCGGGTTGAGGCTCTCGGACGCGTGCTCCAGCCCTGCGATCGTCCACAGGATCTGGATCTGGCCGAGCAGCGGAATCGCGTTCCACGCGTCGAAGGGTCCCATGTTCGACAGCGACTCGAACGAGATGCCGTACGTAGTCGAGAGCATGCCCGGGAAGTGGATGTGGTTGATGTGGACGAGGAAGCCCACCATCGCCGCCATCGCGACGCGGCCGTGCTTCAGCTCGGCGTGGCGGAACCAGCGCAGCGTCGCATCGGAGCCCATCGCCGAAAGGCCCCACGGGTCAAAGACCTTGTTGGCGGATTCGGGGCCGACACCCTCCCTGTGAGAGAGAGAGAGAGAGACGGGCGCAAGCACGAGCCGGTGAGTATTGTGCGTGGCAGCGACGCCGATGCGTCGCACGGCGGCAAACGGTGGAGGATGGGTCGTGCCGCCGCCGGCGCGCTAGCCAGGCGGCAGGGCCGGCTAGACGGCGAGGCGCTGCAGATCTGCCGCAGCGTCTCCCACAGCCTGGCTGACGGGAGCGGCCTCGTTTGGGATGCGCACGTGCTCACATGGTCTCGACGGACATCGTCGGCTGCTGCATGCGGTTGGCCATCGGCGTGGCGGGGAGCGTCATGGGCGCGAAGCCATTGCAGGAGAGGAGGGCGAGCTGCATATTTTGCGGAAGCAATGAGGGAGGTCAGATCTGCGTTCATTTAGGTTCGGGGCTTCTTTTCACGACCATGAAGTGAGCGAGTGAGTGAGTGAGTGAGTGAGTGACGCCCGAACAGGAATCCGTTGGATTCAAAACATGGCCACGAGCTTGTATACATGCTGCGTGTGCTGCTATGGGATACCCTAGGAGCCTCAGTGGATATCTCGACCTGTACTTGTACCCCGTATTGTTCCACGGTGTGTCTGTGTCTCAATAACTCACTCACTCACTCACTCACGACCATGAACTGAGCTCAACATCGCGAGAGTACATGTATCAACGCTGGATTCATCCCTCGCACTCGTATAAGAAAGAAATTTCCCCATCACACCGCTCGTCTCGTCGTCTTCACGGCTCCATTTCCGCATTCGCATTCGACTGTCGACCCACTGTCGACCCTCGCCACTCAAGGCACCCACGGCCAACACTGCTGGCACGAGAGCCTGCGGACGATGAGCGCCCAGGAGTCTTCAAGTCTTCCCAACTCGCCCTCCGTCGCAAGGCTCGACACTAGCCGCCGCGTTGCGGATTGGCGCCAGCGCGAGGCGCAAGTGCAGAAGCTGGCTGAGATGCCGCCGCTCGTGCGTCGGCAGTCCTCCCTGATGGCCGGGCAGACTTGCGCACCCGGTCAGTCGGCTCAGAGCAAGACGTCGCTACAGTACGTGCTCGCGCGCATCGCCGCGAGTGACCCGGCGCTCGGCTACGCCGACCTTTCGGGCCACGCGCAGTTTCTCGGGTTGACTGCGCCGCAGAAGGCACGTGCGATCGAGATCATGCGCTTCGGCTCGGGGCTGCACACGGTCAAGCTCAACAACCTCGACCTCGACAATTCGGCCGCGCAGCCCATCGCCAAGCTGATCAACGCGTCAAGGCACATGATCCAGTGCCTCTCCGCCGAGGGCAACAACCTGAGCGAGGCCGGCGTGCTGCAGATCGCAGCGGCGCTGCGCGACCACCGCGCGATGCAGGAGATCAGCCTGGCGCACCAGCGCATGCCGCTCTCGACGGCCTCGCAGGCCGCGATGGTCGAGGCCATGGGCACCGTGCCCACGCTGCGACAGCTCGGCATGCAGCTGCGCGACGCGGGCATGCGCTGGCGTGTGCAGGAGCTGCAGAGCCGCGCCACAGAGCGCGAACGGTTGATGCGCACGGGAGCCGGCGCAGGCACCGGCACCGGCAGCTCGAGCGGAGGAGGAGGTGACAGCGGCAGCGCCGGTGCCGCCGGTGCCGCCGGCGACCCACCTCGGCCAGCATGCAAGCGGCGCTCACTCTCGTTTGATACGAAAAGGGGCCGGGGTGCCTCGTCGTCCTCCAAGGGCAGCGGCGTGGCGAGCGACGTGAGTGCGCGCGCCTCGTCTGAGGAGGTGGCCGAGCACTTCGAGGGCGACTTAAGCGCCGAGCCGCAGCTCGCGCACGCCAAGCTCGCGCGCCTCGCGGCCGAGATCGACCATGCGATCTACGGCGTCAAGAGCGAGCATGAGGCCTGGCATGACCCGAAGTGGGCGAGCCGCATCTTACGTGAGATCGAACGCTCCGAGGCGGAGCACGTCGCGGAGGAGGCGGCAGCCGGCGCGAAGGCGGCGGCCCGCGGCGCCTCCCAATTGACGAGTGCGGAGGAGAGGCTCGCTCCTGACCTGGAGGAGGAGGAGCAGCAGCGGCAGCAGCAGCAGCAGCAGCAGCAGCGAGCGACGGCCGCGGCGCGCGTGGCGGCCGACGCCGAGGCGGCCGAGGCACGCGCGGCCGAGTTGCACGCGGCCCGGATGAAAGCGGATGCGGAGACCGCCCGGACGACCGCGGCGCGTGCGCAGGCTCGCTTGCAAGCGGCGGAAAGCGAGCGCCTCGTTCGGGAGGAGGCGAAGGCGAGGCAGATCGAGGCGCAGCGGCGCGCCGAGGAAGCCAAGGAGGCTGCCCGGCTGGCGCAGGAGGAGGAGCGAGCCCGGCTGACCGTCGAGCACCAGGCACGGGAGGCGGCGCGGCGCAGGGCGGCCGAGGAGGCCGAGGCGGCGCTGCAGGCGAAACAGTTCGCAGCGGAGGAGGCGAAGAGGAGAGAGGCAGAGGAGCGGTTACAGCTCGTCGAGGAGACGCGCCAGGCGCGTGCCCAGCTCGAGCAGGAACGAGCCGAGATGGAGAAGATGAGGGCGGAGGTGGAGGCCGCACGCGCCGAGACGGCGCGCATGGCAGCCGAAGTGGAGCAGCGGGCGGCGGCGGCGCGCGCCGAGGCTGCGGCCGAGGCGCACGCGCAGGCGGAGCGACGGGCGGCTGAGATGGCCCAGGCGGCACGGGCTGAGGCCAAGGCTGAGGCCCAGTCCGGGCTGCTCCAGCAGCTTGAGCAGGCGAGGGCAGAGGCGGCCCTGGCGAAGGCCGAGGCGGAGGCCGCGCAGGCCCGCTCGCGCGCACACGCCGAGCAGCAGCAGGCCAAAGTGGCCGACGAGGTGCATAGCAAGGCGGCCGCGGAGGCGGCGCAGGCGGCGCAGGAGGACGCAGAGGCCGAGGCGGTGGCGGCCAAGATGCGGGCGGATGCGGAGGATCGAGCCCGCAAGCGTGCGGAGAAGAGTGCGGCCAAGCGGGCTTCGTCCATTGCGTCGTCCATCGGGGCGGCCAGTGCCGTGGTCGTGAGCGGGGCCAGCGCGGCTGCTCCAGGGGAGGCCGCGCCAGAGGAGGCGTCCTCCGCGCTGCCCGCGGGTTCGTCCACGGGTTCGTCATACGTCCCCACGCCCGAGATGGCGCTCTTGCTGCGCACGGCGGCGGCGTCGGCGCCCGAGCCGGCGCCCGAGCTCGCGACCGAGCTCACGACCGAGCTCGCGGAGCTGAGGGCGGAGAAAGCGCGGCTGGCAGTGGAGGAGGTGGAGCGTCGGGAGCAGACAGCGAGGCGGTCTGCGACGGCCGAGGCGGCGGCGGCCGAGGCGGCGGCGGCAAAGGCAGCGATCGCTTCGGCTGCTGCGGCTGAGGCGGCAGCGGCCGAGGCGGTAGCGGCGGCCGAGGCGGCAGCGGCCGCGGCGGCGGCCGAGGCGACCGAGGCGGCCGCAGCCCAACGACGAGCGACTGAGGAGGCGCAGGAGGCGCGGCGAAGAGCTGCAGTCGCAGAGGAGCGTGCCGACCATGCCGAGCGTGAGGCTAGGGCCGAGGCGGAGCGCGCGCGGCTCGAGGCGGCAGAGCTTGCGCAGCGGGCAGCGGAGCAGGCGAAGCGCGACGCTCAGCTCGAGATCGAGCGCGAGGTCGAGCGCGCGGTGCAGCAGCAGGCTGAGTCGCTCGCGAGGGAGATGATCGAGATCGAGAAGAGGAGGGCGGACGAGGAGACGCAGCGCGCGCTCGAGACGGCGCGACGTGAGGCCGCCGAGGCGAGAAGGGAGGCGGCAGAGGCGGCAGAGGCGGCCGAGGGGGCGAGAAGGGAGGCGGCAGAGGCGGCAGAGGCGGCGAGAAGGGAGGCGGCCGAGGCGGCAGAGGCGGCGAGAAGGGAGGCGGCCGAGGCGGCGAGAAAGGAGGCGGCCGAGGCGGCCGAGGCAGCTAGAAGGGAGGCGACCGAGGCGGCGAGGGCGGAAGTGGAGCGGCAGCAACGCGAAGCCGAAGCTGCGAAGGCCGAGGCGGAGGCGGAGGCGACCGCGCGTCGGCGGGCCGAGGTCGAGTTCGCGAGGCGCGAGCTGGCTGCGGAGGCTGCACGTCGTGAGGCTGCGGCCGAGGCCGCGGCCAGTCGGGAAGCCGCCGAGGCTGCGAGGCGGCAGGCGGCCGACACGGCGGATGCCTTGCGACGGGAGGCAACGGCCGTTGCAGAGGCGGAGGCACAGCGGCGGGCGGCGGGGAATGCATTGAGGCACGAGGCACGCGAGCTGGCGGAGCGCCGTGCCAAGCTGGCGGCCGAGCGTGCGGTGGAGGCGGAGGCGGAGGCGGAGCGTGCGGCGCAGACAGCCGCCGCCGCCGCGGCGACCCTGCTCGAGACGGCGCTCTCGCGCTCCCAGTCCCGAGCGCCGTCCCGAGCGCAGTCCGGTGCGCCGTCCTTGGTTGGGTCGCCCCTCTCGAGCGCCGTCTCGAGCGCTGGGGGCAGGGTCACTCCCGAGGCTCCTTCCTCTGCATCGCCCTCGGCCGCGCGCGTGGGGGGGGCGCGCCACTCGCCCGCGGCGGCGCGCGCGGAGGCGGCGGCGGCGGAGGCGCGCGACTTCATGCGTCGTGCCCAGCTCGCTCAGGCGGCGGTTGAGAGGGCGGAGCTCGAGCGCGCCGCCCTCCGCTCCCTCCCACCCTCGATGCCGCCCTCGGTGCCCGCCTCCTCGTCGGCGTCGCTACGGGCCTCGCGTGCCGCCTCCGCATCGGCGTCGCTACGGGCCTCGCGTGCCGCCTCGCCGGCGCTGCCGGAGATCGGCCGAGATCGGCCCAGATCGCCCGAGCTGCGCCGCCTCTCGCCGCGCTCGGCCTTTGCGGAGGCGGCCGAGGCGGAGGCTGACCGGCTGGCGCGGGCGCGCGAAGCTTATGCCGAGATGCGCGACGAGCAGCGGCGCGACGAGCAGCGGCGCGACGAGCAGCGGCGACAGGAGCAGCGGCGGCAGGAGCAGCGGCGGCAGCATGAGCGGCTCGAAGAGGAGTCCGCGCATGCAACCCTGATGGCGGAGGCGCGAGCCCTCGAGGTGCGTGCGCTCGAGACGGCGCGCGCATGCACCACTGATGACCTCTGATGACCTCTCATGACCTCTTGAGTGCCCTCTGATGACCTCTTGAGTGCCTCCCTCGTCCGGTGCGTGCGCTCGAAGAGCGGAGCCTGCATGCACCACTGATGACCTCTGATGACCTCTGATGGCCTCCCTCATCAGGTGCGTGCGCTCGAAGAGCGGAGCCTGCATGCACCACTGATGACCTCTGATGACCTCTGATGGCCTCCCTCATCAGGTGCGTGCGCTCGAAGAGCGGAGCCTGCATGCACCACTGATGACCTCTGATGACCTCTGATGGCCTCCCTCATCAGGTGCGTGCGCTCGAAGAGCGGAGCCTGCGGGAGGCAGCCGAGGAGCGCGCCGAGGAGCTGCGCCAGGCGCTCGCCCAGCGCAGGGCAGCCGAGCAGGAGGCAGAGATGCGTCGCCGAGCGGCACTGCGCAACGCGCTGCAGAAGCAGGTGCTCACCGCCGAGATCTTCTGACGAAACCTCCGACTGCCTCTGACGAAACCTCTGATTGCCTCCGACGAAACTTATGATTGCCTCTGATGACACTTATGAGGGCCTCTGATGACTCTTATGAGGGCCTCTGATGACACTTATGAGTGCCTCGGACGTAACGTATGAGGCCTCTGACGAGACGTTTGCGTGCCCTGCCTCTTGCTGCGCGCGCAGGAGGACGAGGCGAAGGAGGGCGCGGCCGCGCAGCTGCGCGCGATGCAGCAGCAACGGCTCGTCGTCGAGCAGCAGCTGTCCGCGGCGCAGGCGGCCGCGCAGCAAGCCGCGGCGGCGCAGGCGGCCTCCGAGGCGGCCGCGCGTGAGCAGCAGCGGCTGCTACAGCTTCAGAAGAGCGAGCGAGATGAGGAGCTCGCGCGCCTCAAGGCGGACGCCGAGGCTCGTCAACGGCTTGCGGCTCGTGCGACGGAGGAGCGCGTGAACGAGGCGCTCGCGACGGCGCGCGTCGAGTGGGAGGCGTCTCGCCGTCGGCAAGAGCAGCTGGTGGAGCAGGAGGAGGCACGGCGCCGTGCCGAGCAGCAGATGGCCGCCGAGGCGGCGCTCGCGGCCGCGCAAGCCGAGGAGCGCGTGCACGAAGTCCGCAAGCGGCAGGCCGCAGCGGAGGAAGAGTCGAGGCAGCGATTGGCGGCGGCGCAGGCGGCGCGGATCAGCGCGGAGCGTGAGGCCTCCGAGCGGCGCTCCCAGCTGCTCCTTCGCCAGCAGGAGCTTGAACGCGTCCGGCGCGAGGCGGACGAGCGCGAGCAGGCGGCGCATGCAAACGCCGACGCGCGGGTTCGTCAGGCCCTGATTGCGCCTGATTGCGTTCGTTAGGCCCTGATTGCGCGGGTTCGTCCGGCGCCCATCTCCTCTGAGTGCGCCTGATTGCGCCTGATGGCCTCGCTCATCGGATGGCCTCGCTCATCAGGTTCGTCAGGCCCTCGCTGAGGCGCGCAAGGAATGGGAGGCGTCACGCCTCGAGCAGCAGCAGCTCCAGGCGAAGGTGCTCGAGACGGCGCGCCTGCAGCGGCAGGCCGCAGAGGCGGAGCAGCGCCAGATCGCCGAGCGCCTCGCCGACGGCGCTCTCGGCTTTGGCGCGCTGCGCCACACGGGCAGTAGCCCTGTGAACGGCTCTGTGAACAGCTCTGTGAACCCTGGCTCCGTCCTCGGCAGGGCTCCAGACGAGCCACCGCCCCGGCCGCCCACGCACTCGCAAGCGGCGTCGGCGGCCAAAGCGGCAGAGGAGACGGCCGCGCCGCCCGCGCCGCCCGCGCCGCCCGCGCCGCCCGCGCCGCCCGCGCCGCCCGCGCCGCCCGCGCCGGCGCTCGCGCCGCCCGCACCGGCCGTGGCGACGAGCTCGCCGGACACCTTGTCGCGAGGAGGAGGAGGAGGAGGAGGAGGAGGAGGGGGAGGAGGGGGAGGGCCTTCCACGACCGTCTCGCCGCGTATCCGCGGCGATCGACTCAAGGCGATCGTCGCGGAGATCGAGCGCGAGAGCTCACCTGCGATCTCCAAGGCGCCGTCCCGGTCGTTTTCGTACGCGGCCCCGGTCGTGGTCGGGGCCGAGGCGCCGTCGTGGGCGCCATCGGCCTCGGCGGTGCACTCGCCCACGACGGCGCCCACGCAGCCGTTGAGCACGCCGCCTCTCCAGACGCCCGCTCCGGCGCGATACGGGTCCGAGCCCACGACGGCGCGATACGGCTCCGAGCCGACCGTCGCGCCTTGTACCCTGGCGACTGCCTCCCATCTGCCCTCTGAGCCGCACTCGCCGCCTGCCCGTGTGGCTGCGTCCCACACCACGTCGATGGGGGCTTTGGCGACGCCTGAGGCCCACGGGCTGATGGTACGTCAGCTCGAGCAGATGCAGCAGGCTGTCTCGACCTTCTCGGCCGACTCGCCCACCCGTGCCCCCGTCTCACCGAGCCGCTCCGCTGCGATCCAGGTGAGGCAGCGTTGATTGCCTCTGATGACCGACCTTGCATGCAAGCGCTCACCACGGCGCTCTCGACCTGCTCCGGCGGCGATGCACAGGCCGTCGCGCGCGCCGCCGTCGCCGAGGACGAGCAAGCGAACGCCCTCTCGGAGCTTCGTCAGAGGCCCACACAGGTTTCGTCAGAGGCGATCTCCCTTTCGGAGCTTCGTCAGAGGCCCACACAGGTTTCGTCAGAGGCGATCTCCCTCTCGGAGCTCGAGCGGGAGACCGTGCGGCTGCGTGCGGAGGCGGCACATTCAAAGGCGGAGGCGGAGCGCGCCAAGGTGGGCGCCGCGCTCGCGATGGCGACGGCCGACGCCAAGCAGCAGCAAGCGAGCGCGTGCGTGTCGGTCGCGAGCGCCGTGCTGAGCGCCGCGCCGCGCCTGGCGCAGGCGGCGGGCGTCGAGGCGGGGCGCGAGGCGGCGAGGAGCAGCGCGGCGCTCAGCACGGCGCTCGAGGAGGAGCGGCGCCTGCTCGAGGCGCGCCGTGTCGAGCACGAGCGCCAGCTCCAGAGCGAGCACGCGGAGGCGGTGCGTCAGTGGGCGACGCGCGAAAGTGCACTCACGCGCCGTGTCGAGCAGCAGCGACAAGCGACGGCCGACGCCAAGCATGAGGCCGAGATGCAGTTCCAGTCCGCGCACGCCGCCACGCGCTTGACGGAGCGCATCGCGGTGCAAGCCGCCATCGCGGGCACCCACGCCATCAAAGCGGAGCAACGCGCGGCGCACGCGACGGCGCAGGCCTCCGCCCAAGTCGAGCATGCCGCGCACGTTACCGAGCACGCGACGCAGGCGGCTGAGCAAGCTGCTCATGCGGCCGAGCAGGTAGTCCAGCTCGCCCGCATGCGAGGCACCTCCCTGCATGCAAGCGCTCACCACGGCGCGCCCGCCTGCGAGGCGTCTCCCTGCATGCAAGCAAGCGCTCACAACGGCGCCCCCCCCTTCCCCACAGGTGCTCCAGCATGCCGCCGCGTGTGCCGCCTCGGCCGCCGCGCGCGCCGAGAGTGCGGAGGAGCACCGGCGCGCCGCCGAGGACGTCCTCCAGCATGAGCGTGTCAAGATGGAGGGCCTGCTCGAGCAGCAGCAGCTCCAGCTCGCGCAAGAGCGACAGGTGTGAACGGATCGGGAGGGCTACGGATCGCCATTGATGGCCACTGATGGCCACTGATGACCACTGATGACCACTGATGGCCACTGATGGCCACTGATGAGCACTGATGGGCACTGATCGCCCTCGATAGTCTCTGAGCCTGCAAGCGATGGCATTTGCGTTTGCGCGTGGTCGCAGGCCCTCGCGATGCAGCTCGCGCAGCAAGAGCTCCAGATGACACGCGTGGTCCAGCGGTTCGATGAGCGAGTGCTCGCCCTTGAGCAGAGGGCCCTTCGACTGGCCACCGCCGCCTACGACGGCGCGAGCCTCTCGCCGATGACGAACCCGATGACGAACCCGATGACGAACCCGGAGGCGCTGATGGGAGCGCACGTGACGCCTCGGCTGCCCGCGCCGCCGCCGACTGCGCCGCCGACGACCGCGCCGACGACCGCGCCGCCGACCGCGCCGACCGCGCCGCCGACCGCGCCGACCGCGCCTGTTGCGGAGGCGCTGCCCCCTTCTATTCACATTCACACGGAGGCTCTGCCCCCCGCCTCTGCCGCGGCGGCGGCGATTGCCGCCATGGCGGGGGTGGCTGCCAACGGCAGCTACGCGGGCCATGCGGTGGGTGCGCCCAACGGAAGCCCCTTCGCCTCGACCTTCGCCTCGAGGACACGCCCTGACGGCGAGCTTGGAGGCAGGACGACTCTCGAGCCACCGCCCGCGTGTACGCTCGCGCAGTGTGCATCTGCGTCTACGGTGGCGCCGTGTAGCGCCGTCCCGAGCGGCGCGGGAGCGCTCACGTGTGGCGCCGTCCCGGGCGCGGCGGTACATGTCGAGTGCTGCGCGGGCGGCTACTGCCATTTTGAGCATGGCGACGGTGGCAGCGTGCACGTGCGCGGCCGCGGCGTGGTGGGCTGCGACATGGTCCCGGGCGCCGTCCCGGGCGGCGCGACCGTCGCGAGCTCCGAGGAGCTTCACAGCGGCGTTCACAGCGGCGTTCACAGCGGCGTGCCAGCTGGAGGGGCTCACGGACCGTCGTGCACCTACTGCGGCCCTCCTGGGACCGCGTTCTGCTGCGGGTCCATCGGCGCGCTCCTCCCGGGCGATGCTGGCGGCGTTGGTGTTGGCGGCGGTGGCATGTCAGCGCCGCAGACGCCCGGTGGCGTTGGGGGCATTCGAGCGCCGCCAACGCCCGGAAGCAATCTGGAGGGTCGGCTCGCGAGCCTCGAGCAGACTATGAACGCCATGAGGGTCACGCTCGCGTGGGGGGGGCTCGCTGATGATCCCGACGGCACCATGGCTGGCGGCCTCGGGTACATGGACGGGGGCCACATGGGCGGGGGCTACATGGACGACCCGCGAGCGCCATCCCGAGCTCCCGAGCGCCGTCCCGAGCACCCGATGGACGGGGGGTACATGGACGACCCGCCCTCCCCCTCCCTCTACCCCGAGCGCCATCCCGAGCACCCGAGCGCCGGCACAGTGGACTCCATGGCTTCACAGGGAAATGGTCAGCTCGGAAGGGGCGAGGGAGCGCCCGGCTTCAGCTCGCTGCCCAACGAGTTCGATGCCTTGCCTCACGACTTCGACGCCTTGGCGAATGAGCTACGCGCCATTGCGAAGGAGCAACTAGCGATGCTCAATGCGGAGCGCATGGCGTCGCCGTTGCACGCTCGCCCTCCCTCGCACGCGGCGCCTTCGCACGCGGCCGCGCCGCGCTCGCCGCTATCGCGCTCTCACACAGCGGCATCGCAGGGCTTTCGTCAGGCATCCTCGCCGCTGCCGCCGCCACCGCCGGCAATGCCACCGCCGTCGGCGATGCCGCCACCTTCGAGTATGTCACTACCGGCCTCAGCGGAGGGCGTTGAGCGCCATGTTGAGCGCCATGTTGAGCGCCATGTTGAGCGCCACGTCGGCTTCGTGGCGGCGCCCACGATGGCGCCGGTGGCCAGCGGCGGTTTCTCGTCGTCCGATGTGGGTTCGATGCAATCAGTGGCAATCAGTGCAATCAATGGCAATCAGTGCAGTCAGTCCGATGTGGGTTCGATGCTGCCCGCTGCGGCGCCGATGCTGCCGGCTGCGGCAGCGCCCCCCCAACTGGCTGGAGCGCCGCTGCAGCAGCCTCCTCCGCCTATGTCGCAAGCGCCCGCAGCGCAGACGAGTGCGGATAGCCTCTCAGCCGCCGTCGCCGCCATGACGGCGGCTGCGCAGGCGATGGCCACTTCAGCGCACGCCGTCGCCGCGTCCCGAGAGCTGCCGCGCGCCGCCGCCGCCGCCGCCGCCACGGCCCCCAGCAGCGCAGCGGCGGCGGCGGGCGGCGGCGCATCAGACATGGCGCTCGTACCTGAAGGCGATCTTCCACAAGGCTCATTGTACGGCGCGCGCCACGGCGAGCGCCATGGCGAGCTCCACGGCTCGCTCCACGAGACCCTGCGTATGGTTCACGAGAGTCGCGCGGACGCGCTCGAGCAGCTGCAGGCATCGCAGGCGCGCGCGCGCGAGCAGGAGCGCGAGCAGATGCACGAGCTGATGCACGAGCTGCGCAGCTGGAAGCGCCAGAACGAGCGGCGCATGGCGGAGCTGACGATGCGAACCTCGGCCACGCTCACACCGCTGGGCGAAACACGTGTCCCAGATCGCTTCGGACAGCTGGGGGGGGGCGCGTGCGGTGGGGGGGGCGGCGCGACGACTCCCTCGGCCGTTGGCGCCAACGGCTGTGAAGGCCTTCACAGGATGCCGCCTTCACATTCACAGGCTCCCTCGGCCGTTGGCGGCGCCTGCGCCGACGCATCCTGTGAAGGCGGCGGTGAGGAGCCGAAGGAGGGCGGCAGGACCGAACGTCGCGAACGTCTCCTCGCCGCCTCGCCGAAGGCCGCGCTCGACGTGGCCGGCCGGCTCGGCGGCGGCAATGGTGCCAAGCTCACGCCTCTCGCGTCGCGCCTCGCCAACTCGCCAAGCTGGCGCGGCTTCGGCGCCGGCGGTGGCGGTGGTGGCGGCGGCGGTGGCGGCGGCGGCGGTTGCGGTGGCGGCGGTGGCGACATGAGCACCATCGCGTCGGAGTATGCCACAAGGAAGCGTCAGCTTGGCTATGGGCGCGAACCGTGCGAGCCTCCCCCAATCGTAGCCGCAAGCGTAGCCCGCGCACCGCCGCCGCCCGCGACCACTTTTGCCGGTGCTCGGCAGCCGACGCGCGCCCGCGCGGGGCGAGACACGCCCGAGCGCGGCGCTGCCCACGGCGGCGCTGCCCACGGCGGCGCCCGCGCGGGGCGAGACACGCCAGAGCGCGGCGCTGCCCACGGCGGCGCTGTCAACGGCGGTGGCGAGGGCAACGGGCGCAGCCTGCGCGAGCTCCAGCGCGAGCTCGAGTCGCTCAAGAGCTCGCTTAGCGTCTACCTCGGCTCGGGGCTGGCCTGAGGCTACCTCTTAGTACTATCTGGTTAGGCTGGTTAGGCACTGGCCTGCTCCGAGAGCACTGCTTTTGAGCGGGTCATCAGGCGCGAACTCCTAACTCGTCGTCGTAAGGCACAAGGGCTAGGCGCATCATGGGAACAAAGACCCTTCGGGAGGCGGGAGCAGTTCGTTTGCGGGCGGACCCAACGGCATCCCAACGCGAGGCCTACGAGCGCCGTCTCGAGCGCGATGCCTTCAAGCAGAGGCCTTGCGCGATGAGGAGCCTAGGTAGGGAGACTGATGAAGTGGGCTGAGGAGCCTGGACGGAGAAGTATGGCGTGACCGGTTGCGTACTTGCGTTGCTTGCCCCATGGTTGCCCGCCGTGTGCGGTGTGGCCGTGGGTTCACGCGCCGCGCAAACGCCGCGCACCGTGGCATTTCAGCTGAACTAGTATCTAGTTCCAACCGGCTTCAGTGTTCAGAGCGCGCGTTTTGTTTACGTTAGATCTATTGATCGGGTTGCGATGTCAGTGGTTGCAACGTGCCGGTTGCGTTGGACTGATGCGCGGAGCCGGAGGTGGTTCGCCGCGTGCGGTGGCCCGTCGGGGGCGCGCGCGGCGCGGCACCCTCCCGCGGCTCGTCCCGTCTGTTACACCATACAACTTGACAATGACGGTCTTGTTGTTGTTCGGACTCGGGACTGTTCGGTCTCGCGCTGGTGGTGGTCTCGGAGCGCGGGTGGTGGTTCGTGGGTCGTGCAATCACCAATCAGGGAGGATGGTCTTTCATACGGTGGACAATCATACAGACCGTCCGGAATTCAGGAAGCTAACCGGAAGCCTGCGCGGGCTTGCTCACGTCGGCCTCGTTGGCCACAGCGAGCCCCATGTCGGGCGCCACGCCACCCTTTTTGGTCAGCAGGTGGGCGTCGGGCTGCCAAGCCTCCAAGGCAGCTCCGACGGAGAGGCACTCATCCTCGAGACACTCAACGAAGGCTCCAGCCGGGAAGTCGTCGGTATCCGTGCCCATCGGCATTGCGATCACAGTCCCCACGCAGATGAGGCCGTCGAGCAGCAGCGGCACGAGCATGACGCGCAGCATGCGAACGATGACGAGCGGCACGACCACCGAGATCAACTCATCGCTACCACGTGTGGACGCATTTTGGAGCAAGATGCCGAATTGAATCCCACAGAAGATCGAGTTGGCCAGGCACGACGCGTGCACGAGGCAGATGATCAAGTGGATGTAGCCGTACGGGATCTGCGTCTGCATATACGTGTGGCAGAGCGTGATCGCATCTCGGGCCTGGAAGACGCGTGTAAAGATGACAGTGTATCGACCCGGGTCCGCGTTGCGCGCGAAGCTCGTTGAGCACTCTAGTGGCGACTCCTTGTTCATCACCTCCTCCCAGAAGCGACAGAGCCAGCCGACTACAATGGCGGAGGGAACGGGCAGCCCCGCAAGCGCCCGGTGTTCGGGCTCGAGGAGGAGCTTCATACGCACGAGGTCGGCGACCGCGTCGTCCATGTTCCGGTGACGTCCGAATGGGAAGTCCGTCATGCGTGCCTCCAGGAAGAGCAGATTGTAGATCAAGAGCGAGTAGCGCACCACGAGCGCGCGCGCTTCGCGGTGGACCGGCGTGCGCTTCGGCCAGATCGAGGCAGCATACATCGACTGGTTGACGAGCGCCGAGTGCAAATTGCAGAGGCAGTCACGCCGGAAGGCGGTCCAGCGGCCCATCATCACCGACACGAAGCCACTCAGCAGAAAGATGATGCCCGTTATGCATACATCTACAAAGTCCTTCAAGCCCAAGGTGAACTCTGCCGAACCGAGCGGGATGAAAAAGTAGCCGACGGCAAGGCTGCTCGACAGAGAGACGTGGAAGAGGACAAGCATCCAAGCCCGAGGTGTGCCAAAGATGGTCGCGCCGCGCAGCTCCTTGTTGAAGATGGCCGACAGGGCGTCGACCAAGGTGCCCGTGTACGTTGTGTACTCCCGGTGGCGGTGCGAGCGTCTGCGGCGCGTGGAGTCAGGCAGTGTCTCCTCATAGTAGAGGTTGGGCTCATGAACAAAGTCTTCGAGCGTACATGTAGTACTGGGCTTCCACGACGTCGTGTGGTACGACGTTTTTGATCGCCGCAAAGCCGGGCGTTCCTTGGCATCGAGGCCAGGGTCCACCTGTGTTGCTCTGGATCTCATCTGGGTGGCGGGGCCGGCCTCAGAAGGAGGAAGAACTGAACGACCCTCGTGCGACCCGCCATGGTGTTAATGTGTATCTGTGAATATGTGAATTATGTGGTCTTGTTTTAAATCCAACGAACACACGCTCTAAACACTTCATGAAAAGGCGTGATTCACACTCTCGGGCTCCAAACTCGGCTGCGGTCGACATGCGGGTCGCCACCGCCGACAGCTCCGTGCGAGGCGGTCGCTCGTCGACAAATGGCAAGGACCTGCGCTCTATCGTCGCCGTCCAGCTCGCAGAAATGCGACGCTTTGCGAAGTCGAAGACCATTCGCACCGCCATGATCGTGCCATGGGCCGAGGCGTTCACGGTCGCCTTCACCCTCCCGGTGTTCCCATTCTTCATGCAGGAGCTGCACATCACCCCAAGCATGATGGGCCAGCTGCGCACCGTGCACCTCGTGCTGCAGGCCTTCTCCGCACCCGTCGCCGGCTCTCTGCTGGATGTGTACGGCCCATTCCTCGGAATCGCTTTACCCGCGTCCATTTGCGCGATCGGCTGCGCCATCAGATCGCTCTCGATCGACACGAGCGGGCTCTTCGCCGCCAACGTCTTCAGCGGGCTGAGCGGCGCCAAGACGGACATGGCGATCGCCCACCTCTCGCGGCACACGGAGCCCAGCCGTCGCACGCTCGCAGTCTCGGCCGCCAAAGTACAGCTTCAAGCACTCACGCTGCTCGGCACAGCGTGCTTCACGCCGCTCAACGCGCTGCTCATCGTGCTGCTGCCGGCGAGCACGTTCGGGCTGCTGCGCTTCCGGCTCTTCCTCAGCCTGTGTACCTTGGGATGCGGTTTCGGCGTCATCGTGCTCCTGTGCTCAGCGAGCAGTATGAGCTATGAGGCCACGCCCGACCCGGAGGGCGTCCTGTGCTCAGCGAGCAGTAGGAATCCTGTGAGCTATGAGGCCACGCCCGACCCGGAGGGCGACGTGCGTGTGGTCGAGAAGGGCGCACCCCTCGAGCAGGGCGCGATGTGCGCGTCGACGACCGACCTCGGCGATGGCGCCTCCGAGTCGAGTGAGAGCCCCACTCTCGCCGCGTGCGACCGGCCTACCGATGGGCGATGCGGCTGCGGCTGCGGCTGCGGCTGCGGCTGGACGGTACCCAGCATTCGACACGGCGCGATCCTCGCCCTCGCCCAGGTGGCGCTCTTCGCCAATGTGCTCTTCCGCGATACGCTTGGCCTCGTGTGGCCTCTCTACCTCAAGGCCCACTTTGGCTGGGCCGAGATGGAGTATGGGATGCTCCTACCCGTGCAGCAGGCGCTCGCGTTTGCGCTCGTGGCCACGCCGCGGCTGCAAGAGGCGCTCGGCACGCGCGCCGTCGTGGGCGTCCTCGGCGTGGGCAGCACCGTCGCGTATGCGCTCAGCATGGCGCTGCGCACGCCCACGCCGCTCGTGCAGGGCGCACACGTGGCCTTCTTTCTGCTGGGCGGCGTGTGCGGCAGCGCGCTGGAGGTCGTCCTCACTTCGCTCTCGTCTGTCTTCGTGCCTCCGCGCGCGCAGGGGCGCCTCTTTGCTGGCTTGCTGCTGGTCAAGCTGGGCGGCAGCGTGGTGGGCAACTTGGTGGGCACCGCGCTCTTCCAGACGTCGATGGACGCCACGAGCGGCCCTTGGCTCCTCCGGGGCGGCGCGTTACCCATTGAGGTGTTCGCGCTCCCCGCCCTCATCAACCTCGCCGGCCTTGTCTGCGTGCTGCCGCAGGCGCTCGACGCGGCGACCGCGCGCGCCAAGTCGGGGCACCACTCCGTCTTGGTCTCCGACGACGAGTAGGGCTGATCGACTTACCACGTTAGTTTGCGTCGGCCCGGCGCTGGCCGTGGCGTCGTCGGGTGGGCAGTCGATAGTCGATACCGTAGAAGAGATGATTGTAGTTAAAGTGCGACGGGCGGGATGCATCGTCCCCGCGTGCCGCGGCCTATCGGGGTAAATCGGGGTTTAGCGGTGCGTCGCATTTACGTCGATTTCGGATGAAAGATTCTGATATCACCATATTGGCTAAATCGTTATTCACGAGCGCGGACGAGCGGAGGAGCACGAGGCGCGTAGGGCCTTACGGGGTTTGAATACGTGCCCGGCGGCGGTTTGCGGGCCGTTTGCGCGACGATGCCGCATTATTTTTCTTCACCGGGACGGACCTCCTCTTACCGCGCGCATGCATCGACGCCCCGTGCACCGGCCACTCGATGTGGTCTTGCCCGTCAGACTCGCCGACCCGTTCAGCGTTCTATCCCAGGCGTCAGTCCGAGTTGTTACCGATCGCGCATCATCTCCTGATCATCTCGCCGCTTCGAACCGCATCGTTGCCCATCGCTCTCTTCTCTCTCCCCGATGCTCTCCTCACACATTGCGTGGCCGTTTAACGGCCGCGCCGTCGTCCTCGGCGAGCGCCTTCTGGACGATGCCCACGAACTTTTCATTCGACGAGCGCTGCCCGATCGTGATCCGTAGCTTGGTCCACAGGTCTGGCCGAGAGCCCCAGTAGCGCACGAGGACCCCCTCGGCCTTGAGACGCGCGTAGAGGCGCGCGGCGAGCTCCTTGGAGCCCACCTCCGCGAGCAGGAAGTTGGCGCTCGTCTTGGGCCATGTCCACCCAAACTGCACCAGCTGCGCCTCGACCCAGTCGCGCTCGCGAATCGTCTCTCGTACGAGCCAGTCAAAGTGCTTGCGATCGCGCAGCGCGGCCTCGCCCGCGACCTGCGTGAGCGCGTTGACGTTGTACGAGTCCTTTACCTTGTTCATGTGCTCGATGAGCTCCTCGCTCGCGAACATGAGCCCGAGCCGGCCGCCTGCCATCGAGTACGACTTCGAAAACGTGCGCAGCACGATCACGTTGTCGCGCGATGCGAGCCGCGGTATCCAGGACATTGCGAGGCCGGCCGGCTGGCCCGCGGCGTCGCACGCATAGTCAATGTACGCCTCGTCCACCACGAGCACGCCCTCCAGCTGCGACGCGAGCAGGTCGAGCTGCTCAAGCGGCACGAGCGTCGCGGACGGGTTGTTGGGTGTCGCGATGAAGATCACCTTCGCGCCGGTGTCCAGGAGCGCGCTGATGGGCAGATGATGCCCACTGACGCCGCCGCCGCTGGACGTGATGCCCTTGGCGGCGAGCAGCGGGTCCTCCTCCTCCAGCCAGTCGCAGTGCATGATCTCGACGCCCTGGATGGTCGCCAGCGTGTCGTAGAGCGAGTACGTTGGCCACGGGCAGGCGCACTTGTCGCCGGGCTCGAGGAAGGAGCGCATGATGACGGTGAGGCAATCATCCGAACCGTTGCCCACGAGCACCTGGTCGGCCGTCACCTGGAAGACATCGGCAGCGGCAGCGCGCACGCGGTCTGCCATCGGGCTCGGGTAGAGCCGCAGCTGGTCGGGTGTGACGCCCGCGACGGCCTTGAGCACCTCGGGCGACGGCCCCCACGCGCACTCGTTCGTGTTGAGCTTGATCGCGTCCTTGATCTGCTCGCCGGGTGCGTACGCCTTCATCGAGATCACCGCGGGTCGGAGGAATCGACTCATCTTGGCGCAGAGCCGCGGAGACGTGGAGTGAGTGCGATGAGAAGTGCTCGAGGTTTGCCTTCAAGTTCTCGGCGAACCCCAGTCCGTTGGCGCAGCGAAAAATTGACATGGCGGACTCAGTTCGACGGTTGGACTTGACTGTGATCCCGCCGCCGGCGAGCGCGTCGCTGCTGCCGGCGCAGCAGCAGCGTGGCGGCGCCTCCTCGGTCGCCGCCTCGCCGACGACGCCGCGGCCCGCCTCGGCGACATCCACAAACCACATCTTGAGACTTCGTGCTGCTCGGGAGCAGGCGCTGATCAAGGCGGGCGGGCTGGCTGCGGCGCGCGCCTTCGCCGAGAAGGCGCGGCGCGACGTGATTGCGCAGGTTGACCAGCACGCGCGAGAGGTGCAGGCGCGCCGCAACGCGCAGATTGCCAAGGTGTATGGAAAGCTGGCGACCTCGGCGGTTTCGCCGATTAAGTCGCAGGAGCGATCCAAGCGCTTAAGCAGCGGCGCTGCCAGCCCTGGGTCGGGGCTCGAGGTCACGCGCACGCTGCTCGGCGAGGGCGCCACCTCGCGCGTCTACCTCGGCCGCTTTGGTCCGCGGCGCAGCGAGGTGGCGGCCAAGGTTGTGCGCAAGGAGGGCATGACCGCCGAGCAGCTCAGCTGGATCCGTGACGAGATCGCCATTCACAAGCAGCTGCGCCATCCCCACGTGGTGACAATGCACGGCGCAAATGAGGCACCAACCACCATCACCATCGTCCTCGCCCTTTGCCGCGGCGGCTCACTCTGTGACACGATGGGCGCCGCGCTCGAGGGCCAGACGCCTATTGACGAAACCAAGGTGCATCGTACCTTCACGCAGCTGTGCGGCGCGCTGCACTACTGCCACAGGCATGGCGTGGTGCACCGCGACATCAAGCTGGACAACCTCTGTTGGGCCGACGAGCGCGAAGAGCGCCTCAAGCTCATTGACTTTGGTTACGCGGCCAAGAGCAACCTCGCGGTCAACTTCGCAGGCTCGCCTCACTATGTGGCTCCTGAGGTGCATGCCGCGTTGGGCGACGACGCGCCCGAGTTCGTGTGCACGCAGGCCGACGTGTTCTCGTGCGGCGTGTGCCTGTTCGCCATGCTCGCCACCCAGCTCCCTTTTGGAGGAGGGGAGGACACCGAGGAGGAGAAGGCGGCGCTCAGTGCTAAGGTGCGAGCGGGCGTGTGGGACGATCCGCCTGCTTGGTCCGCTCCGTCGCGCTGCCCGGGCGCCCTCGACTTGGTCGTGCGCATGCTCCGCGTCGACCCGAATGCCCGTGCCACCCTCGATGACGTGTGCGAGCATGCGTGGGTCGGAGGAGCCGAAGCGGTACCTTGGAGGGGGTACGCGGAGCTGCTTGCGCTCGAGAGAGAGGCGGCCGCCGCGGCCAAGGCGCAACTCGTGCCCGCGAGCCCGCTCGCAAACTCGCCGCTGGCCAACGCGGCGGGGCGGCCGAGCAAGCCGGTGGCGGTGCTCGCGGGCGGCAGCGGCGTCGACCGCGGGCGGGCTGCTGCTGCTGCTGCTACAGCTGCCGCTGCTGCCGCTGCCGCCGCTGCCGCTGCTGCTGCCTTCGTCAAAGCTCATCCCGAGATTCCGACGAAGCAGCCTACCCTGATGGCACCGCCGATACCGCCGCCGCTCAAGGAGCGTACGCCCGACGACGACGACGACGACGCGCACGACGACGCGAACGCTCACGACGACGCGAACGCTTCGCCTGCACATGAGGGGAGGGAGGCGGCGGAGGAGAGTGACAGCGCAGACCCACGTGCTGCCGAGGAGGCGGAGGAGGCGGAGGAGTGACGTGCGACGCGCGCGTCGACTTGCATACAGCGTATGTGGCCGTGATGCGTGAGACGAGAGAGCTCTTGATGAGAGGCCGGACGGAGCGCGCCGTGAGACCACCCGTGAGGCCCCGCTGTGCATATATTGCTGCAACGGAGCGCGTGCGCGCTCGGACGTTCTGTCACGTGTAGCGTGCGGGCATCGATGATGATGTTTACGAGACCCGGAGGATTTTATCTGCGAAACGCAAAAGTGCGACTGCGTGGTCGATCTAACTCTCGGGCTGCGATGCACGCACGCTGAAGCGGCTGCGGCATCGAGTTGAAGGCGTTGCCAAACGCCGCGTGGCCTCGAGGGCACCTCATCCCGTTCTGATGGCGATTGCAGTCCATCCCGATGACGGGGCACTCAAACGGTTTGACACCCATCAAGTGAACAAATGGCCAACGCAGTGCCTTGGCAGGCGGCAGCCTGCTTTCTCGACAGAAGTCACTATTGAAAGGCGTCGCAGCGCGAAGTGCGCTGCTCTGATTGGCCTGCAAGCCATGCTGTGGCCTTGTGAACGGCTCGAGGGTCGACAGTTCGATAGTCTGCCCATGGAAGAAGGTGTTGAGCACCGACTGATCGCCGAGGTAATAGCGCGCATCCACCGTGCGCCAATGTAAGGGCTGCGTCGCGCTGCGCAGCAAGCGGGCGAGCGTGCAGAGCCCCGGCTTGAGCAGCATCGCGCCGGAATTGAATCGTGGCCACGCGTTCTCCATGAACGCAGCGACTTGCACGCGCTCGTCATCGAATGCAGCATGGCGACGCTGCAGCATCTCGTCTGTGCTTGGTAACAAGGGCAGCATGTCCGTGTCGAGCGCAAAGACGACGGCTTGCTCCAGCGCCCAGAAGTTAAACTTGGACCAAAGAGTCGCACGATCCTCTGCACCTTTTGGATCGCGCACTCGCGGCAGCCAGCGCACGATCCAGCCCGCTGCGCGAAGGGTGGACTCGACCATGGGAGGCATGGGTGGCACGAGGACAGCGATGCGCGGCAGCCTCGTGTTTAAAGCGTGGCCGAGCACCAGCGCGCCGCAGATTTGCGATGGTGCTCCGAACAACATCGTGGCAAATGCAGATCCACGGCGGGGTTCCCTCGTCTTGCGCTCACAGGCGCAAGCCTGCTCCGCCGCTGTGACGAGGACTGAGTGCGTTGTTGCGACTTGCGTTACATTCCTCCACGGCAAGGCGCAATCGACCATTTTACCGGGATGGTCGCGCTGCATCGCAAAATCGAACTGCGGCCTCTTCTGAGGGGTTTGGCACCAGGGTCGTTCTTGGCGACTGGGTTCGGTAGTGGAGATTCGTCTGTGAACGTTCACACGAAACGCGCGACATCCGGTACTGTCGTCCGTGTGTCTGTCCCGCGGCTCCCCCCGGTGTTATTTAACCAGTGAGAACTCAACAAATGTCATTCTAGTAATCAACCCCGAGCCCGGCTCCCGGGTGTTAAGGGTGTGTGTGTGCGCGAATCGCCCATGGGCAGTAATTTCGTGTCGTCACGCGCGCCACCGGCTAAGCTCCGAGTACCTAGAGCTGTGGGCTCGCCGATGGGCACACAAACGGATCGAGGTCGCCTCGAACCACTCGATCCAGATCCAGCTGAACGAGTGGCACCGCACGGCCCGTGGCGTTGAAAAAGGAACTTGCCGCCCGACGCGCCGAAGGACACAGCAATCGCACAAGCCCTCGACGAGAGGCATCGGCGCCGGTGGCGGGCAACATGGTGCAGTCCCTCGCGACCGTCTCTCTTAATAGTGCATCGTAGCCGCGGCGCACAGTCTCATCTTTGGCTGAGCTACAGCAGGTCCCGTCATGTTGACTGGCGTTGTGCTCGATGGTTGAGACAACTTGTACAAAGGCCGTGAGAGGAAGCTCCTCGGCACTTGCGCGCGTGAATTTCAACGCATCCCAGCTGCCCATCACGACTTCGTTGTAGCCAAAGCAGCACCCGTGTCGTGGTGCCTGTCCGCCACCGCCTCCTCGAGTTGGCTCGCATTCAAGGGCGCTATAGTTCAATTCGTGCCGAATCGCAGCGAATTCGTCAAAGTCGGCCGGTGCAAAGGGGCACGCGCGCAAGCTCTCGGGATTGAGAGGCTCCCCGGCAGCAAAGTAAAGGTTCCGGAGAGAGGACACGTTGTGCTCTTGCATGGCTTCCGCGCGCGCGGTCGCGTTGTGGCATGGCCACGCGGGCTTGACGTCGGCTATGGTGCGACATTCCGCCTCCGTCCTGGCAGCGTCCAGGAGGCGGTCCTCCTCCGTGGGAGCGCGCCATCGACGCCGTTGCGCGTCCTTGGAGCGCCGTCGGATCGTCTTACCGTCGAGCACGAAAAAGCAGCGCGGAAGCAACCTTGGATCCGATGGTCGATCAAAGGTGCTGATGGTGCCTGCGCGACCGCACACGCACACGCTCAGCGCGAGGAGCACACTATGGCAACTTTCAGCCTACGGCGCGTGCAACCTACCGCCTGCAGGCCAAGAGTAAAACAGTGGCCGAGCATTGGTGGCCATGACATCGGCCCGCAAGAAGGAAGCAGCGCCGTGCGATGACTGCCAGCAGCTCAGATGCCCACAATTATTTGCTCTCTCTGCATTGAGCCAGTACTGATCGTAAGTATACAACTGCAAAAAAAGGCCAGTGCAATACACACCAGAGCAGCGATTTAGCGATGGTGAAATACTACTCCGCGGATCGCGGTAGAGCGAGTTAAGCCGCCTGATTGTCGAGGTCGCATCGATGTTGCCGAGTGCGGGCTGCAAGCACGAAGCCTGGTTCGATACTTCCTCCACGTGGGCCTTTTGGTCACTCAGCTTCGAGACACCCATCCTGACCGCCGAGGAGGTCGACCGCTGAGCAGTGCGCATGCGCCGCGTCACCGCCAGCTGCGTTGGCTCGCGACAAAGACATGCCGTGCAAGGGTTCGGGTCAAAGTTTCCTTTTTCAGCAAGTTAGTTAAAAAGTGTGGAACGAATTGCAGGCTTACCTAACCTTCTATACGCATTGACAGTCGGCCTTTATGGCTACGCTACGCGCCTACTAGCCATGTGTGCAACTCAGGCTGGGGGCTAGCGCACGGACCCGCCCCCCACCCCAGCCGGCAGCATGGTGCATGCAGCCAGGCGGGGCCGGGAGACACGACAGGAGTCAGGGCACGGGCTCCGCTACAGCTGTGTAGCTACATGGCTATGTACGGCGTACTAGTGTGGGTAGCAGTCATGTGCATGTCGTCCGCGTCCGCATGATTCAGAAGCAGTGCGCATCCTTTTGTAGGCTTGCTCCACTTCGCATAGGCCCAACCACCCATCAGGGCAGCCCCAACTCCCAGTGCCACGCCACCGGCAACGGCAAGGATGACGAGTTGCTGGAGATCTTCTTTGGCAGAATAGGGAGCGGAGCCGCCGGGGAGCTTGATCGCTGCCACAAAGGGGGTCAGGTAGAGGTTGAGCGCTCCGCTCTCCGCATCCGTGCTGCCGACGATGTCGAAGCCGAGAGTGCTCCCATTGAGCTGAAGCACTCCGATGCGCGCAGCAGGCGGCGAGCTGGCGGCCTCCGGATAGCTCAGGGGCCCCGTGACGCCGTCAACGTCGGCCGCGCGCAGCTCGGCGACGAGGCTGCGGGCTGGTGAGCTGTCGCTGAAGCTCGCGGGCGAGCCCGCACGAGTAGCCGCGTCGTGCACGAGCTTCACGGCGTCGTAACTGTACGCTGCCCATGAGGACGTGGGCGCGAAGCCATACGCGCGCTCAAAGTCGCGTTCAAAGTCGCGCATCGAAGCGGACGCGCGGACGGGGCTCCCGAGGTACGTAACATAGCCCGTGGCTGTGCGAGCCACCTGTCGTCCCCATGGTGAGTGCCAGCCGCCCGCCGGATGCACCTCCTCTGTTGCGAGCCACGTGTACTCCGCCGCGCCGTCTTGGGCGCCGTCTCCCCGCCCGTGCGCGTGGTCTCCGTCTCCGTCTTCCACCTCGTGATGGCCATGCGAACGGCCTTGCTGTTGGTGCCCGTGTCCGTGGTCGTGGTCATCGCGGAGAGGATGGTCATGGCGGCCACGACCACGAAGGACGTCGTCGCCGCCGTCGCTGCCAGAGCGGCCCATGCCAAGCGCGGCGGCCGCGGCGAAGACGCATTCAGTGGAAGGGCCGGTGGCAGAGACGATGATGGTGCGTGCGCCGCTCGCGCGCACTGCCTCGACGACCCGCGCGACGACGGCCACATTCGAGGCGTTTGCAGCGCAGCCGTCGCCAATGAGCGCTCCCGTCGACGGGTCCGTGCTCGCAAACGTTTGAATGGTGAGGACTGGGATGTGATGGGCTCTCGCGCTCGCTTCGATCACTCGCATGCCCGACAGCCCGAAGGAATCCTCGCTCGCGAGGATGGCTATGGGAGGCATCCGGGATGGCTCTGGAGCGTGTGCGGTGCGCGGCGGCGATGCGAGTGCCGCACGCTGCCTCACAACGTCCACGAGCAGCGCGGCCGCGCGGGAATCGGAGTAGATCGTTCGGAACACGTTGGGTGCCACGTCGAGCTCCGCGGAGGTGGCGCCCGCCGACACGAGCGCCACGCCATGAGGGGCGAGGAACGCCGCCGCCTCGACAGCCACCCGCGACCAGTCGGCGCCCAGCACGGCGTCGACGCCCTCGCGCACCATCGCTGCAAGGCTCACGTTCAAGCCGGCAGTGCTCCCGTTGGTCTCCACGAGGCTCACGAGCTCGAGGCGAAGTGGCGCCGTATCGGGCGTTGGCGACGCCGTGGCGGGCGTGCTGCTACTCGCAGCTGAGGGGAGGCACTGGGCGGCGACGCGCGTCGCCTCGTTGAGCTGCTTGACGGCCAACTCGACCGCGAGCCGGCCGTCGCGCCCCCAGTTAGCGAGCGTGCCATCAGGGTAGTACGAGCTCGCGAGATACCCCAATCGGAGCGTCCTGGGCTGTAACGGCTGTAAAAGCTGTAACGGCTGTAACGGCTGTAACGGCTGTAACGGCTGTAACGGCTGTAACGGCTGCTTGGTTTGAATTTGATTGGCCCTCGGGACGTATGAGCTCGCTTCGTCAAGGCCAGTTTGGTGCTCGGCGCCCATCTCGGCGCCCATCGCAGTCGCATTGGCCCTCAGGACGTATGAGCTCGCCTCCTCAAGGCCAGCAGCGCACGCGCCGTCGGCGTGATCCCACTCGCCCTCGAGCAGCAGCAGCTTGTAGATCGCCGTCGCCGCCTCCGCGTCGCCTGCGAGCGCGAGTGCGCGGGCCTGCCCCAGACGACAAAGCGGCATGCGAGGGTGCATCGTTGGTGCGAGGCATTGCTCGAACGCAGCCGCGCCAGCTCTCGCGTGTGCGGCGCGCGCGCTTGGCTCGAGCTCGCGCGAGCTCGATAGCATGAGATTCGTCAAGCCCTCGAGCGCGGAAGACGGCGCAAAGAAGAGCGTGACGCTCGATGGGATCTGCAAGTCCGCCGCGTCGGTCTCGAGAACCGTGGCGCGCGCGAGGAGCTCGAGGGCGGTGCTCGTGTTCCCGACGGCCAGGGCCATCAGGCTGCGCACCTGCAGCTCGAGGGCGGCCACTCCGCTCCCCTCGTGCGCCTGCCCAGCCGCCTCGTAGTGCAATCTCGCGCGGGAGATCACGTCGAGGCAGCGCGCGACACGCTCTGCCAGGCACCCATCCTCGGAGGAGCACACCCCTCGAATGTAACCGCCGCGCGCGAGCTGCCGGAGCGCCACGACGGCGCCCTCACGTGCGCCCACGACGGCGCCGTGTTGAGCGCGGCGCTCGCTCAGGAGCTCGTACAGGGAAGCGAGCGCGATCGCATTGTGCAGGGCGGCATCGGCCAGCGGAGAGTAGAAGGAGTGCGAGAACACGGTCGCGCCTTGCCATGAGAGGGGCAGAGGAGGCACGGAGGTGATCAGTCCACGCCAGTCCACGGTGGACTGCGCGTCGGCGGCGCCGAGCCATTCGCTCATGAGGGACCAGAGGGCTTGGCGCGCCGTCATGGCGCTGTACCACTGCAGCTGTGTGGTCGCATTGTACCATGCTGCCCCTACAAAGTCCGCAAAGTCGTCTGGGCCGAGGGCCGAGGGCGAGGGCATCAATGACCAAGCGCGCCCTGCCCCAACTGTTTGCCCAGTCGCGTACGCCATTCGTGCCACGCGGTGGCGCGCCGGGCGGAGCCTGCAGCCCTGCAGCAGCTCGTACTGCTCATACTCGAGCGAGTGGTACATGTTGCCCGCGTTGAATGAGAAGCCAAAGCCTCCGCCGACGGAGATCGGACCTCCACTAGCTGGCCCATCCCCTCCTTGGGCGAGAGCACCGGAGCTGGCGAACGCGTCGGCGTCCGCCACCGAGGCGTTGTTGGCCTCGGCAGCATCGCGCCACCGGCCGAGCCGATCGTAGATGTGGCTGGGCATGTGGAGCGAGTGCGTGGCCGACGCCACCGCGCGAGGGTAGCGCTGCGCGTAAGGCAGTCCCCCGGTGTACACGCTCGCATTCGGAAAGTCGTGCGCATGCATGCCATAACTGCTCCACACGAATCGATCGGCGCGGGCGGGGAGTGAGCAGGTGCAGGCGCGAGTCGCACAGCAGGGCGAGCGCGTCCGCCAGCCTGGGCAGCGCCCGACTCGGCGCCTGCCTGGGTTCGAAGCGCCCGACTCGGCGCCTGGGTTCGAAGCGCCCGACTCGGCGCCTGGGTTCGAAGCGCCGGGCCGCGCACTGCAAGGTCCCGCTGAAGTTGGCATCTTTCTCGTAAGCGGCCGCCGAGAGGACGCGGGCTTGCTCCTGCATGGTGACGCAATAGGCGTTTCGCGGCTCACGGGCGCACACGCCGACGGACCCGACCGCGAGTGACGCAAGCACGGTGAAGGACTTGGCCGTCTCGTCCGCCGGATGCCTCGCCGCGATCGCGCTTACGGCAGCGAGGTAGGCTGCATATCGAATGGGCCGTGTCAGCCTCGCTTCCTCCGGCGTCACCGGAGGCTTGGTTCCATTCGGAGCCAAGTTGAGCGCCATGGCCGACGCAAAGTAGTCCTGCTCACGCGCGCTCATGCTGCCCGGAAAAGCAGGATCACGCCGCGCAGCTTCGAGCACGTCCAAGGACTCGGACGTGTCCTCAGCGTTCCAAATCTGGCGTGAGTTGCAAAGCGCGCGGCCCCAGGCAGCGAGGAATAGCGTGGGCTCGATGGCGCGCGCGAGATCGAACTCATACTTGCACAAGTCATACATGAAGTTGTGCAGCGCCTTGAGACCCAGCACAAAGTGCGCGGCCGCGCTTGAATTGGCCGATGAGAAGGAAAAACTCTGCACATTGCCGAGGGCAGAGGTGGGGCAATCTCGGAGCAGCTTGCGCTCCCACGGGTCGACTTCCGGAGCATCGAGGAACGGGTTCTCGACGCAGCTTGCGGCGTCCATTCCCATTGGGAGCACCTCGGGGTACAGTTGGAGCGACCAGGACACGATTCTTCATCAACAAGATTCGCCATCAACGGTTTCTATGCAGTATTTACCAAATCGAGCACCGCTATGATATAACAGCATTCGAGCATTGTAAACCGTCTTCTATAGTCCTACGACCTGTTGCCGACTCGAGACCCAGGGCGTTCCGATGGGCGACATTTGAGTCGTCTGGCGAGCCGGCGTGCTCTTGATCACCTCGCTATGCCGTGCGTGATCCGCTTGGAGATCGTCCAGATGTGAGCCGTCCCGGCACAGCGTTCGCAGCGCTGGAGGCAACTCGTCCAAATGCGAGTCGTGGCTCAGCTTCACCGGAGGCGCGGCTGGCGGCGCGCTGGGAGTGGCTGGCGGCGCAGGCGGCGACGGCGGCACTTTGAAGCGGCCTGATCTGAATCTTGCGCCGAAAGTTCGAACTGCGTCAGCGAGCGTTGGCGCCTCTCCGGCGACGCGGGCTGATTTAAGCGGCGAGGGAAGCTTCGGCGCGTCCGGCATTGTCTTGGTGTGACCCCTGCTTCTCACGGCCAACGATGGGTGCTTCACGAGGTAGCGTCTGATGCCGCCACCCTCCAGCAAGCCCCGCTCGACGGGCACGACCATTTTCTCCTTCTTCATCATCATCGCTGCAGCAGCTGCTGCAGGCGCTGCTCCGGCAGCCGCTCCGGCAGGCTGCTCCGCAACGTCCGCCAGGCTGTTCGACGGTCGTGATGACAAGTGCTGCTCCGCATAGTCAGTAAAGCTGATCGACGGTCGTAATGACTCCTCGTCCAGGGACTGCCCGCTCTGGGACTGTCCGCTCTGGGACTGCTCATCCGCCCAGCCGCATCTCAGGAGCTCTGGCGGAAGAGGCTCCGGAGACGCCGCCGGCGGAAGAGGCTCGATCGCCGGCACGTCCACAGACAGCAGCGGTGCAGCGGCTGCTTTAGCTACCACGACTTGAACAGTGTGTTGGAAGTCTCCGTACTTCTTGCTGGAGGTTGGTGGCGACGTCCCTCGTGAAGGTTCGCGTCTTAAATGTGCCCGTGCTGATTCCAGGATGACACTCTGGAACTTTTGGGTCGGTTGTGAGGGTATTGGGTAGGGCCGAGCGCCGCCACCACCGTACCGTTGCCGGCTGCTGTTCGACAGGCTGAGTAACAGTGCCACATAGATGGCATGCTCGCGCAGACGGACTTCTTCCTCATGAGATAGAGGTCCCTCGTGCTGAGAGCCGCTATTGCCCATGAGGGCGTGCCGCGAGAGACGCAGCCAAAAGGTTGAGAGTCCAAGATTGAGAAAGGGTCAGTTGAATCGACACACAAGGTACCGACCAGCCACTACCACGCGAAACACTGCCACGCAGTGGTCGCGTCGCTCGGTGGACTAACACACCGGCGAGGATTATCAAGGATCCGGCC
>Ga0210247_100564_pt1 | contig 34522 bp, 27 predicted proteins | sample ChrtobMetP3_16mM_FD_155449 | JGI IMG/M metagenome (GOLD analysis project Ga0210247, IMG submission 155449) | Chrysochromulina tobin associated microbial communities from unialgal haptophyte culture, Seattle, Washington, United States - P3_16mM | ecosystem: Host-associated > Algae > Haptophytes >... | reverse complement strand
AACCTGTATGTGGGCAAGAGCAACTGGGCCGGCGAGGGAACGTTCACGGGTCAGATGAAGGACCTGCTGGTGTGGGACGTCGCCCTCAGCCCGGCGGAGCTGGATGGCGTGCGGCTCGGCGGCGGCCTGCCGAGCACGCCAGCGCCGCTCATCTCGATGATGCGCACGTGGTGCGGGACAGCGCCGCCGCCGCCGCCGCCGCCGCCGCCGTCTCCACCCCCCCCCTCTCCACCACCATCGCCGCCGCCACCATCGCCACCGCCACCTTCGCCACCTTCATGCCCCCCTTCGCCCTTACCGCCACCTCGGTTCCCCGATGGAGGCATCATCCAATGCACAAACACATGCTCTCTCTCAAACAACGGCCAGTGCAACGACGGGGGCTTTGACCCAAGTCGTCAATCCCGTCCGCCTCCACCGCCGTCCTCGTCCTTCATTTACGTACCAAACGTCGGCTCGTGGGCGGCTGGGCGCGCAGCGTGCCAATCTCTTGGCGGCGATTACGCAAGCATCCACAGCGCCGCGGAGAACACCGCTGTATACGCCGTCGTCCCTCAATCCGTCTGGGCATGGATCGGTGCGAATGACGTGGCAAGCGAGGGCACCTGGAGGTGGTCCGACGGCACTCCGTGGGACTACTCCAACTGGAGGCCTAGTGAGCCAAACGGCGGGAGTGGCGAGAATTGTGCCCACATAAATTGGGAGCAAGCCGACCCAAGGTGGATCGACGCTCCATGTGATGGCTGGGGAGGCCGATGGAGCTGGGGAGGCCCCTTGGGCGCCGTGTGCCGGGTGCCTCCACCTCCACCATGCACGCTGGGCACCGACTGCGCCGACTGCGGCCCGCGCCTGGTGCACCCGCCGCCTCCGCCACCTTCTCCCCCTCCCCCTTCACCTTCTCCACCACCGCCTTTGCCGCCACAGCCACCACCGCAACCGCCGCCACCGCCGCCCTCGCCAAGCCCACCTCCGCGCCCACCTCCGCCATCGCCTCCGTGGCGCCCCTGGACGACATTCAGCTGCACCAATACGTGCGCGTATGCCTACGACGGCTCCTGTCAAGATGGCGGGCCCGGCGCGCAGTGGTCGTATTGCTCTTTCGGCACCGACTGCTCCGACTGCCACCCACGTGTTCTGTATCCGCCGCCGTCGCCACCGTCGCCGCCGTCCCAGCCGCCGCCCCCGCCCTCGCCGCCACCTCCAACAAGGCCGCCATCTCCGCCATCACTACCCCTGGCATCTCCGATGGTACTTGCATCGCCAGCAATGTCTCCCACGATGGCCCGTGTACCGCAAGCACCTCCGGAGCCGTGTCCGCCGCCCCCACCTCCGCCATCTCCGTCGCCACCGGAGCCTTCGCCCCTGCCACCTTCGCCAAGCCCACCCCCACCACGGCCGCCTCCGTTGCCTAGACGGCCACCTCCACGACCATCCGCACCACCACTGAGTTCACCAACAAAGCCACCCCCGTGCAACCCTCCCGAGCCACGCCCGCCTCCACCGCCACCGCCCTCACCAGCACCTCCCGAACCGTCTCCGCCACCGCCACCGCGACCACCAGCACCACCAAGCCTCCCACCGCCTCCACACTTGTCACCGCCTCCACCCTCGCCACCGTCCCCACCTTCGCCTCTCGTTACGCCTGCGACGGAGCCATCTCTGGTTGTGACATTCCAGATTGCAGAGACCATCGACTCCTTCAATGCAAGCGAGTTCACGCTTCGATTGGCTCGAGCAAGTGGAGTCGCAGCCTCTGCCATCACGCTCAACATCGTGTCAGGATCGCTCACCGTCACAGCTTCCTTTTATGTTCCGAGTGCATCAGACCGTTCGCGCATTCAAAGTACCTTAAATCGGCAGCCGTCGGCTCTGTCTGCCACACTTGGAGTGACGGTCCTCAGTACGCCCACTATGCGCCTCGTCGAGCCGCGGCCACAGCCAAACGTTGGCGACTCGGCGGCAACCCTTCCGGCACTCCATGGCGCCTTGTCATCGTCCACATCCTTGCTGATGATCGCCCTGATCCTGGCTGGAGTTGCGAACGTCGCCTGTGCGATCGGATGCACTGCGTACGTGGTTCTGAGGCGTCGGCGCATCCGCCGTGCAAAGGAAAGGTTTGGCGAGGCCGCTGAGCGCGCCGCTGGCCGCGCTGCCCAAAAGAAGCGGGATGCCCACCACGGCGTCGATGTCGAAATGTCCGACGCAGCCGCCTTGGAACAGAAGAGAGCCAGCTACGCAGCGAGCCGAGAGGTTATGCAGAAACATCTCAAAGACTACATGCGTGCCAACGGTCGCAATGCCAACTTCAAGGCATGGATCGCGACGCTACATCCAGAGAATGTGCAACTGGACCAGAGGATGTGGCTGGATGAGAGCGAGCAGAGGAAGCTGTGGAGGCAGATGACCGGCATCGATGAGGCGATGACGGCAGAAGCTCCTCCACCATCACCTCTGAACGCGAGAGCGGCACATGATGCTCCTCCGCCCTCGCTTTCGAAGGCGAGAGCGGCAGATGCTCCACCGCCCTCACTTTCGAAGGCGCGTGCGGTAGATGCTCCACCACCCACGCCTCTGAACGCGAGAGCGGTAGAAGCTCCTCCACCGTCACTTTCGAAGGCGCGTGCGGCAGATGCTCCACCGCCCTCGCCCCCGCCCCGTGAGATTCACAACCGAGAGAGTTATGAAGAGGACTCATCGGACCCCGGCGACGAGCCACCTCCGCCCTCGCCGCAGGGCCTCAAGCTCGAAGCCAAGTCACTCACTGTGACGGAGCTCACCTCGCTCCCCATCGCCCCTGCCACCCTTGCAACCCGCACACCTGACGGTATTGGCCAGAGGAATCATCAGCAACGCGGCCACCCATTCGAGACACCCTCCAGTGTGGGAGCTGCGACGACACCCATGACGTCGACTCCGCGTCCTCTCGAACACGTGCCCCCGCCTCCTCCCGACGGCGTACCTCCACCTCCTCCCGACGGCGGGCCTGCGCCTCCTCCTGATCCACCTCTGCACCTGATGACGCCCAACAAGTCGACCGCGAGAGTCTCCACTCTAACTTCTCCGCTCGAGCGTGCACGCGCGGCCAACCTCGGACGTAGACGAGAAGGCCAGCCGTCCCGCTTTACCTCCGCCATCGTGGGAGACCAATTGAATGCCTCCGACCCGCATGCTTCATTTTTGTAATCATGCCCTGATCTGATCATGCATGTCTCCGCACTCCAGAGCGCGAATTCCATCTACTCGGCAACCCTATGTTGGCGCGAGCGAGCGACTGGAGCGTGTGTGGTCTGACAGCCAGCACGACGGGAGCAGTGTACAACAGGCGTGTGACAGGGCGGCTCCGGCTGATACCGAGGCCGGGTGTGCACGCAATTTGGGTGGAGTTGTCTCTGGAAAGTTGAATCAGATGTACATAGTTAAACCAGCGATAACGCTTAAGCCTCATGGGTTCACCTAGATGACACTCAGTTTGAAAACAGGGTATGAGGATGGGTGCAAATCCCGATATTAATGTTTAATCCGTCTGTCCCGCCCGATATTTGGGAACCCCCTTGGTAACCCCTTGGGTAAATTTGAGCTTGCTAAGTGCAGCTTCACGCTTTGGCTGCGAGAGAATTTGGTGGGTTTATTCTGAATGAAATGGTGTGGCCCTCACCCGTCCTCAACTCCTGATTCTGCGTGATCAACGAGAGGTGAGCCAATGAGGTGAGCGCGGGGGGACCGCGACGAGCATGACTGACTGACTGACTCAACGAGGAGGTGACTGAGTTTGATCTGCAAGTTCTACCCTGCGCCTCCCACGTTGCGTCTCCATAGGACCTGTGTTTGTGTGCGTCTTGCTGAGTGGCAAATTAACGTGAACGTGAACGTGATCTGCAAGTTCCAGATCTTCACGTTGAAACGAGAAAGCGCCGCGGCGAGTCCGCTCCGCGGACGCGGTCGCGTGCCCATTCTTGTACGGGAAGTCAGCTGCGCACTTGGTGCAGATAAAAAGACAGATCGCCTCGGAGCCCAGACCACACATGACTCGCTCCCTCTCCACTGCGCTGGATTCACTCGAGGATTGGTGGCAGAGCAGCCAAGCCATCACCCAGGAGCCGCGGAATGGGCTCCTCGCCCATTCTCAGGCCTTCTCATACTCCAACCGTGGCTGGCTGAGCCCGCCGGCTCCGCCGCGGCTGCACCCGGCAGTTCTCGAGGCGGAACGCGGGGCGGCAGCCGTAGCGCGTGACGCTGATGGCGGCTCCGTTCTCGCGAAGCTGCGTGCGGAGAACCTCGCATTGCGCGAGCGCCTGCGTGGGGCGCAGGCACCGGGCGGCGCCGCGGAGCCGAATGGGGTGTCGAAGCCGTCGCCGCCGCTGAAGGACCCTGCGATTGCGCTCACCGTCGTGTTCGAGGAGGCGAGCCGGCGAGCCGCGGAGCCGCGCAGCGACTACCGCAGCACGCAGCACGCGGCGGAGCTGGCCGCGACCACCGCCGCCGCCGCGCGCGCACGTGCGAGGGAACTCGCGACAAACAAAGCGGCGTCGGAGGCGCAGCTGCAAGAAGCTCTGCGAGGGGCAAAGGCGACGGCCGAGGCAGACAAGGCGGCGGCGCTCAAGGCCAGGACCAACCCGGCTGCGGTGGCAGCGCAGTCGGATGCGATGAGCGCGGCCATCGCACAAGCCGTCGCCGCCGAGCGCGACGCCATGGAAGGCAAGCACGCGGAACAGCTCGCGAGGGCTGTACGGCAGGCTCGGCATACTGCGTTGGATGAGTCGCGTGCTGCGATGGCGGCCGAGAGGAATTCAATCTCGGAGGCCAGTCGGGACCACACTATCGTGGCGGTGGATGAAGCGGTGCGCTCCGTGGTAGCCTCTGATGGCCACGCGGTAGCCTCTGGTGGCCTCTGATGGCCTTTGATGGCTTCTGATGGCCACTGATGACCTCTGATGACCTCTCATTGCACCTCCCCCTCCCTCGGCAGGTGCGCTCCGCGGTGGCCGCGGTGCGCGCCGAAGCGGCTCGTGAGCTCGCCTCCGTGCTCGAGGCGCAGAGAGCGCAGCTGGCACAGAAAGACGAGGAGTTCGCCACGGCGGCGGCGGCGGCAGACTGGGAACATCAAATGGCCATCGCGGCTGCCGAGTCCGCGGCGGAATCGCGCGCTCTTGAGGCTGCGAACAAGAAGCTCGAGGGAGCCCGAGGCTGGCATGCGGCCACGGCGGCGGCGGCAGCAGACCTCGAGGCCAAAGTTGAGATGGCGTTCGTGGCGGCGACGGGATGGCGCTCAACGCGGCTCACCAGCGTCGAGCGGATTCTCAAGATGGCTCAGACGGCCGCCGACACGCACGCCTTGGCCGTTAAGGAGGAGGCTGCCGCCGCAGCAGCGGCCGAGGACATCTTCATGCTCGCTTCCGAGCGCGCTACGCTGGCTCCCCAAGCCGGCGCGTCCGCGCAGCAGGTGGCAGAGGCGGTCGCCGTGGCCGTTGCCGAGGCGAATCGCGTTGCCGAGGTGCGGCAGGCGGCGGCGGTCGAAGCGGCAGTGGCAGCGGCGCTGGCTGCAGTCGGCAAGCTGCAGGGCAACGGCGCGGCCGTTGGGCAGGACAATGGCGCGGCCGTTGCCCTGGCCGTCGCTGAGGCCAATCGCGTTGCAGAGGCTCGGCAGGCAGCCGCGGTCGAGGCGGCGGTCCATGCGGCAGTGGCGGCTGTGATGGCTGCAGCCAAACAAGAGACGGAGAGAGCGCTTGCGGCGTTGCGGGAGGCGGCCAAGCGCGAGCAGGAGGCCGCGGTGGAGGCCGCAGTAGCAGCGGCCATATCACAGGCCGTGAGCGAGCAGGCTGCCGACAAAGCCGCTGCTGCTGCCAGCAGGGGCGGTGCGGGCTACTCGGTGCTTGCGGCGGTGGCCGGCAGCTCTGAACGGTCGAAGGCATCTTCGATGGCGTCGCCGGAGCCTTCGATCCACATCGAATCGCTCTTCGATCCCGATCCCGTGCCATATCCATCGCCGACGATGGCAGACGCCTTCTCGTCCGCCTCGGCCACCGCCGCTATGGTCGCCGCGCAGCAGCGGCAGCAGCAGCTGCTGCAGCAGCAGGCGTCTACTCCCCTGGTGCCTTCGCCGGAGCCATCGGCGAAAGCCGAGTTTCAATTCGAATCCAACCTGCCAGCGCAGTCGGCGCCCTTCAGGTCGGTGCCGTTTGGGTCACCGACGTTTGCCGACGCGTTCTCAGTCGCCTTGGCCGCCGCCGATGCCATTCACGACGCTGACGCTGCCAGTGCATTCTCCTTTACCACTTCGGGAGAAACCGCCGCCTTTGCGGCAGATCGGGAGGAGCGACTGCAGTCGGCGTCGCCTGCTACCAAGACAAGCACTATCGCGCCTGCACCTTCATGGTGGACGACCACCACCGAGCCGCGCCCATTCCCATCGCCTACCATGTCGGATGCCTTCTCCGCCGCTGCAGCCACCGCGGATTTCATGGACGCATTCGCAGACGAGGCCTCGGCCCCCTCGACCCTCGCTGCCCCCTCGCACCCCGCTGCCCCATGGCCCCCCGCTGACCCCTCGCCCCCCACCGAGGAGGAGAGCACGGGTGCGGGGACGTTGCTGGCGGCCTTCGAGGCGGCAACCGCAGTGGTGAACGAGAGCTCGCCGATCAAGACTCTATTCCGTCGATTGGCACAGCACGCGCCCGATCTGACCTCGCTCGATCTCGCGCATGATGTCGAGTTGAGTCGGTGGCCAGTTGGACGGCAGGCGGCCTCGCTCGCGTTGCTCCAGGGGAATCCGCACCTCCTCAAGGCGAACCTGGCCGGGCTGAACCTGACCGATGATTCGGCGCCCGCGCTGAGCGCCGTCCTGAGCGCATCGCAGGGGCGGCTCGAGGTGCTGAGTCTGGAACAGAATGACTTTCGCGAGGCGGGGCTGCTCGTCATCGTCGAGGGCCTGCGGCCCAATACGACGCTGCGCGAGCTGCGTTTGAACGCGATGCGAATGCAGGTGACCAAGTTAGTCGAGGAAGCCCTCGCGAGCATGATCGACGGTGGCGGCGCCACCGGCCTGTGCAAGCTCGGCCTCACCATCCGCAACGACGCCGCACGCCGGCGCGTGGAGGCGGCCTTGTTCCGGAACACTGATCGGGTCCGGCAGGAGCGCATTACCGGTAAGAATCTCTCCGGTAGCTCGGGGAATCTCTCCGGTACTGTTGAGGGGACGACCTCAGGCTCGACCTCGAGCACCATTCCCTCACGCGTCACCGAAGACCCAAGCACTGGCTCCGCACCAGCAGCGGCAGTGGCTGATGGTTTCGGCAGCACCGCACCCAGCTTTGGCGGCGTACCAGCAGGCTTTGGCGGCAATGCGTCTAGTTCCGGTGGCGATGGCTCCTTCACGTTCGGCAACGGCTTCGGCGATAGCTCATCCTCTTTTGGTGGTGATGCAGTTGGCTTCGGTGGCATTGGTGCTACGCCTGTAGCGGAGGGCCAAGGCGTCGACGCGTTTGCGGCATGGGGGCCTGCATCATCGCCCGCGCCCGCCTCTTCCCCTGCTTCCGCGCCGCCCCTGGCACAGTTTGCAGAGTCTCCTCTTGCGAAGCCGTTGCTCGCGACTGGCCACGCTGCCAACCCTCCGAGCAGTCTCTCGACTGCCGATCCGCCGAGCGTGCACGTGCAGCCTCTGATGGCCTCCGACGCGGCCAGCTTTGCGGCGAACACCCCGTCCGACACCCCTGTGAATACCCACTCCGACACCCCCCTGGCTCCTGTGAACCACGAAGCAACCTTCGACAGCGTCTTTGTGGAAGCGACGCCGAGCAGTACACAGTCCGAGCCCACTCCCGCGCGGTCCGAGGCTGCCTTTGGGAGTGATTCGTTTGTGTCGCCTTCCTTTGGTGCCTTCGACGGGACGACGGCGGGCATGCCCAGCTATGCAACGCCTCTGCGCATCGACAGCGCGGGGCAGGTCTTCGCAACAACGAAGTCCGCATTCGCGCCCGATTCGGGTTTTGGCTTTGGCGGCGACGCACCCAACTTCGGTGGCGATGCACCAAGCTTCAGTGGCAATCATACCAGTATGAGCTTCGGTGGCGATGGCTCATCTTCGTTTGGTAGCGGCTTCGGCGATGTCTCGGCCTCTTTCGGCGGCGGTTTTGGCGCAGGGGCATTCGAGCCCCCACCGACGAGTTCAGCCGCGGCGTTGCTCGACGACCCGTTCGGCGAGGGTGGCGATGCCCAGGACGGCGCTCGACCAGCTGCCCAGTCTGCGGCAGCCGAAGGCAATGCACCTAACTTTGGCACCAGTGCATTCGAGCCGCCATCAACATGTTCAGCAGCGGCACTTCTCGACGACCCGTTCGGAGAGGGTGACGCCGCCCAGGACGGCGTTCGGCCGGCTGCCCAGTCTGCACCTCAAGGCAACGCACCGAGCTTTGGCGGCGATGCGACGAACTTCGGCGGCAATGCGCCGGACTTCGGCGGCAATGCGCCGGACTTCGGCGGCATTGGCGTGCCCAGCTCTGGCGGCATTTCACCAAGCTTTGGTGGCAATGCACCAACGTTTAACATCACTTCTGGGTTTGGAACCAACGACTCTGGCTTTGGCAGTGGCGCTGACGCTGGTTTTGGCAATGGAAGCATTTCGTTCACCAACGCCTCGCCGATTCCACAGCCGTCTTTTGATGAGGCGGCCACGCCCACCTCCGCAGGCCACGCCAACTTCGGTAGCGCTGGGTTCGGTGGCTCCTTCGACGCTCCGGCGTTCAGCCCCCAAACACCCACACTTGGCGGCAGCTTCGAATCAAGCGCGTTCGAGCCGCCGACGCCAACTTCAGCCGCGGCGTTGCTCGACGACCCGTTCGGAGAGGGTGGCGACGCCCAGGACGGCGCTCGACCGGCTGCCCAGTCTGCGGCAGCCGAAGGCAATGCACCTAACTTTGGCACCAGTACATTCGAGCCGCCGACGCCAAGTTCAGCCGCGGCGTTGCTCGACGACCCGTTCGGAGAGGGTGGCGCCGCCCAGGACGGCGTTCGGCCGGCTGCCCAGTCTGCGGCAGCCGTAGGCAATACAGCACGCTTCAGTGCGAGCGCAGTCGAGCCGCCGGCACCGGCTACGGCAGCGGCACTTCTCGACGACCCGTTCGGAGAGGGTGACGATGCCCAGGACGGCGCTATCGGGGTTGGCGGGGCGTTCGGTGCGGGCTTTGGTGGTGCGCCGACGCAGATGCAGCCCGCGCCCGACGCGTTCGGCGCGGGTTTTATTGGTGCGCCGACGCAGATGCAGCCCGCCCCTGACGGGTTCGGCGCGGGCTTTGGTGGTGCGCCGACGCAGATGCAGCCCGCACCCGACACGTTCGGCGCGGGCTTTGGTGGTGCGCCGACGCAGATGCAGCCCGCCCCTGACACGTTCGGCGCGGGTTTTGGTGGTGCGGGTTTTGGTGGTGCGCCGACGCAGATGCAGCCCGCACCCGACGCGTTCGGTGCGGGCTTTGGTGGTGCGCCGACGCAGATGCAGCCCGCCCCTGACGCGTTCGGCGCGGGTTTTGGTGGTGCGGGTTTTGGTGGTGCGCCGACGCAGATGCAGCCCGCACCCGACGCGTTCGGCGCGGGCTTTGGTGGTGCGCCGACGCAGATGCAGCCCGCGCCCGACGCGTTCGGCGCAGCGTTTGGTGGTGCGCCGACGCAGATGCAGCCCGCGCCCGACGCGTTCGGCGCGGGCTTTGGTGGTGCGCCGACGCAGATGCCGCCCGCCCCTGACGCGTTCGGTGCGGGTTTTGGTGGTGCGGGTTTTGGTGGTGCGCCGACGCAGATGCAGCCCGCGCCTGACGCGTTCGGCGCAGCGTTTGGTGGTGCGCCGACGCAGATGCAGCCCGCGCCTGACACGTTCGGCGCAGCGTTTGGTGGTGCGCCGACGCAGATGCAGCCCGCACCCGACGCGTTCGGCGCAGCGTTTGGTGGTGCGCCGACGCAGACGCAGCCCGCGCCCGACGCGTTCGGCACTGGCTTTGGCGTGGGTCCTTCAGAAACGCCCCCAGCCCAGCAGCGCGGCTCACAACCGGGGCCCCTCACCGCGCCGGCGCCGCTGCCGCCGCTGCCGCCACCACCGGCGCAGCCGCTGCGCAGCTGCACATTTGGAGAGGGGCCACTCGGGCTCGCACTCGCGGACGACCGCGGCGCTGTTGTCGTCCTGAGCGACCCCTCTCCTGGCACACAAGCACACGCCAACGGGATTCTGCGGCTGAGCGTCCTCGTGGGCGTCAATCATGAGAGCGTGAGAGGGCTGACCAAGGACGCGTGTATCGGCAAGATCCAGTCATGCAGTCGCCCCCTCGTGCTGCAGTTTCTCCCGCCTCCGAGCGACGAGAGCGGCATCGCGGCGCCAACGCTGCAGCAAGTACGGATGACCGTGGCAACATTTGGCGCCGCAGCTGAGCCAAAGGCGCCTCCACCCTTCGCTGATCTGCCCCCTGCCTTTTCGGATTCCTTCGGCGGCCAGCTTCCACCCACCCCCCCTCTGCAACCCGCCCCCCACCCCCCCGCCTTTTCGGATTCCTTCGGCGGTAATTTACCGCCCCCAGTTGCACCTCCACCAGCCATGCCGTCCTGGGAGCCGTCAGCCGACGAGGTGGCAAGCAACCCGCCACGCTTGCCCACCGTATATCACCGTCCGTCGGCGGCGGCATTTGGTGCCCCTGCGCCCGACGCTGCGTCCGACGCGTTCGGTGCGGCGTTTGGTGCAAGCTCCCCTAATGCGTTTGGCCACGTCAGCGCCGGCGCCTTCGGTACGCCGCCGTCAGCATCCCCCAGCGGCAACGATGCCTTTAGCTCTGCATTCGGCACAGCCCCAGCGATCCCAAGCCCCAGCTCATTCGACTTTGGCGGCAATTCGTCTGCGCTGCCAGCGACCCCGGGCTTCGCGGATCCGTTTAACTTTGGTGGCTAGATGTTGAGATGTGCGACATCGTCCCGAGAGCGCGATATTGTTTTGACCTTTGATGCCACTTGATTAATAGAAGTGTTGACCTTTGATGTGTGATAGTATCGGGACTCAAAGCACAAAGGCAAATCCGTTGAGCATGCAACGTGCAAATTCCATTTTCTCCTTTCGCGTGTGGGGAAAAAAGGATCAGCTTTCCGTTCATCCGCACCTTACGTTACGCGCCGCCGCACCCTGGGCAGGCTGTACCGAGGCGATAGAGCAGAAAAGAGCAGATCAACTCCCTACGTGCAATCGCATCAATCAACAACGCGGAGACCATGACGAGTGTACGCAAGCTCAACGCGGCGGCGGCGAGTGCGGTGTCCCTGGCCATCAGAGCTGGCTGCGACACTCGTCGTGGCTCGGACGAGCTGGTCCTCGAGAACGCCATCGCTACTTGCGAGAAGGCACTCGCATGGGGCTTTACGGGAGCTGTGCTCTGCCGTGCTGCAGAGGCGCACCTGGAGCTAAGCAAAGTACTGTCACTCCGTGGCGAAGATCAGGCCTGCCTGCAGTCCCTCTTGAAGGCGCAACAATGGCTCGAGGAAATCGAGTACACTTACGAAGGCTATGACCATGTAAAAATTCTGAAGCTAGAGCTTGAGCTGGACATGGCCCGTGCTCTTGCCAACCTCGGCCGCAAGACCCAAGCCAAGACCAAGCTCAAAATGATTCGAAACGAGCTGCCCAGGCAGGGCAGACTCCGAGAAGCGCTGGAAGAGCAGCAGTCTCGGCTCATGGACCAAAATGAGCAAATCGACGGTCCAGTGCGTCGCTCATCAGTTGAGGCAGCACCAGATAGAAAAATTCGTCTTTCTCGTCGGCGGAAAGCTCGTGAAGAACAGCAGCGGCAGGAGCTGCTCAAGCGTCTTCGAGAGAAGGTGCACAGCGACGACGACGACGACGAAGTCGAGTTCGTCGGTCAGAGAAGTCGTGCGGACTTTATTGGTGCGCCTGACGCATCCGGTGCGGGCTTTGGTGGTGCAGCGACGCAGATGCAGCCCGCCCCCGACGCGTTCGGCGCGGGCTTTGGTGGTGCGCCGACGCAGACGCAGCCCGCCCCTGACGCATTCGGCGCGGGCTTTGGTGGTGCGCCGACGCAGATGCAGCCCGCGCCCGACGCGTTCGGTCTTGTCACCGCAATAGCTCACGTGATAGCAGGCGTGCAGCACAAGGACCCCGAGAAGGACAAGGGCAGGACATCGTTGGCGGCCAAAGTTGGGTTGATCAAGAATGAGTTTGGCCTTGATCAGAAAATGCCAATGCATCAGGTTTTGTCTGCAGCTGAGGCGGAGCTTGGTTTCCAAGCTTGTGATGATCAATCGATGCTTCAGCGCGTGGAGCAGGTGCTGAAAGCTGCTGGCCTTTGAACGATCAGGTGGGCTGAAATTTGTGATGTCCACACAATGATTGGCGAGGTTGAGCTATAGCAATTTAACAGAGCAATGCGTGTAGCCGTGTATGCGCTCGATGTATGCGCGCAAAGTATGCGCATGTGGCCGCATCTCTAGCGACTTGATCAGTGTGACCTTTGAGCTTTGTTTCCGGGTGTGTCTCAGTCTTGTGTCCTGGCACTTGTGTCTTGGCGAGTACAATGGAGTTCGCGTGCCCCCGCTGTGCCTGTCCCCTTGTTAAGCCTGTGATGGTTCCTCTTCCTGGTGGGCCTCGTGGTCGTGCCGACGCGGGGCAGTCCGGTTCTTGTGTTGTCTAAGTATTGTGGCGCTCACATTACACATACAGGCGGGATGTCGCACGTCGGGAACACGTCGGGAACTTAGGGAACCGTGGTCGGGGGAGGGGCGGCGGAGGCGTCGCGCGTCGCATGCGATTCGTCAGTAGGGTGCGTTTTCGTAGGTTGGGGTGTGAAATCACAGAAGTGTGTGAAATCACAGGGGGGGGTGTGATTTTGAGAAGCCATGAAATCACACGTGGTGCCTGTGATTTCACAGGCGGTGTGAAATCGCACCGAGGGGTGCGTTTTCACGGGAGGCTGTGATTTCGCACGTGCCGGCTGTGAAATCACAGGGGGTGTGATTTCGCAGGGCGTGCATTTTCACAGGGACCTTTGAAATCACACATGGCGCGTGTGATTTCACAGGCAGTGTGAAATCACACCGAGGGGTGCGTTTTCACGGGAGGCTGTGATTTCGCACGTGCCGGCTGCGAAATCACAGGGGGTGTGATTTCGCAGGGCGTGCATTTTCACAGGGACCTATGAAATCACACATGGCGCGTGTGATTTCACAGGCGGTGTGAAATCACACCGAGGGGTGCGTTTTCACGGGAGGCTGTGATTTCGCACATGCCGGCTGCGAAATCACACCCTCCTGTGATTTCGCAGGCCCCGTGAAATCACAGGAGGGTGTGAAATCACACGTGCCGCCTGCGAAATCACAGGGGGTGTGAAATCGCAGGTAGGTGTGAATTCATAGGTTCCTGTGATTTCACACCCCCACCTGCGAAATCATGGGACCCCACAAACCCTAATGTCGGAACGATACAGCATACTGCATACACACATCAGATCAAAGACCGATCGGATCGACCCTAACCTCTGCGCGGTGTCGACCGTCCGGGTCGTCGGACTCCGCCTCGGACAACTGGAACTGGCGATCCATGATGTGAACGGTCCGGTGACATTTGTCACATTCGTTGGGTGATGGCTGATGCGGTCGCGCGTCCATGGGGAGCGGGAGGGTCCTCGCGCGTTTCATCTCATGAAACTCAGAACGATCAGACTTAAAGACACCGTACGACAGTCTCGACACTGCACACCACTCACCAGGACCAGACAGCAGTCAGCACGGACACGACACTGCAGACCGGACGCGCCAGTTCCGCGTCGTTAACATAGTCGTATGCGCGGTAAATGGTGCAACTCCCTAGCACCTCCCGACCTCCCGTCAGCACACTCATCACTCTCAAAGATGCGCACGCGACAACGCCCCCGTCCCCCAGGTCCCACAGAGAATCCCTTTCACGTGCCAGCAGTGTGTGACCCCCCCAACACCCCCCGCCCATTTACACCCAGCCGCGTGAGTCAGATGCCCCTAAAACATTGTAGGGGGTTGCCACGTGAGTCAGACGTCCCGCCACTGGCCCTTCCAGCGCCCGGCGCCGAGCAAACCGCCTCGACCGATCACGCCGCCTTAGCTCCGCGAAGGAGCCGAGCCTGAGCGTTCCATGTCGAGCGTGTACCACCGAAAGGGCCACGTCGTGCTCATGCTGATCTCGGAGTGATCTCGGAGACGATGTCGAGCCGTCTGGTAACGTGGCCCATCGCGACACTCATGGGCCGGGTGAGCCCTCCATGTCGACGTCTCGATCGACCACCACAAAATCTTCGTTGGCCCCTCCCATGCCCGAGGCGGCGACTTCCTCGGCGGTTGCCGCGCCTCCTCCCATGCCCGAGACGGCGACTTCATCGGCAGCCGCCGCGCCTCGCGCCGCCTCCACGGCCTTTCGATGAGCCTCGTCGAGCAATTCCTGCAAGAGCACCGTCTCGGGATGCCCTGGCCCAACCGCCCGCTCCACGAGCGATGAGAGCAGTGAACCCCCGATGAGAGCAGATGAGTGCAGCCACCCGTGCTCGGCCCCCCCCGGCTTCGCCATTGAGCGATGGGCCTGGTGGATGAGAAGACGAAACAGCGGCAACGGCTGCAGCACGTTGAGGATTTCGGTGTCGTTGAGGCCGTGGTTCCGCTTGCGCACGGCGAGATCACGCCAGCGATCGACGCCCTGGTGCATCTGGAGCGCCGCCCAGAAGATCTCGTGGAGGCGAGATCGGCGCGCTTCGGCACTATCCGACCCTTCCGTGCCGTCGCCGTAGCGCCACGCCGTCTTGTGCGCGACGTCGAGCGCGAGTTCGCAGCACGTGGCGGGGTCCAGACGACGGCCACCGAGGGCCACGTCTTGGCCGAGGGTGCCGCCGTCCTCGGCATGGCGCAGCAGAGTCGTGATGATCTCTTCCGTCGGGCGAGCCTCGCCAAGGCCAAGCTTCTCCTGCACGCGCAGCGCGTACTGCTCGTCCGCCACGTCATTCAAGCCGACGTCCACCACCCCGCTGCGCTGCTCGCCATCCAAGCTGACCTCGACGTTACGCACCTTGGGCAGTTGGTCGGGCGGCTTGGGCGGCGGCGGCGGCGGCCGGCCGGCCCGCTTCGCTTTGACGACGGCGTCGGCGTGCGCGCGCAGGGCGGCGGGGTCCTCGGGGAGCAGCGCGGCGCGATGGCACAGTTTCCCAACAGAGAGGAAGGCTTTGCGTTCGATGGGCGTGACGCCATGAGCCGAAAGCAGGCCCCATCCGTATAGGGCGGCCGCCGCGTCGTGCAGCGGCGCGTCGTCGTGATGAGCGCTTGCATGCGCCGCCTCATCGACCAGATGGAGCCAATAGAGCCGCGGGTACGCCTCCAAAAAGCTTCGGAGCGTCGGCTTGAGCGCCGGGTACGTCTGAGGCAGCAGGAGGAGCTCGCGGCACGCGGCCGAGCCATGCTCATAGTGCGCGCTGCAGAGCGCTTCGACGAACTTGTGCGTCGCCCCCGCCGCGCCGCCCTCGCCCTCGTACAGGGGGGGCGGCGGCGGCGCGCCGCTCGAGTAGCGCGTAAGAAGCTCGTGGCGCAGCTCGTGGGGCGAGATCGCGCGTCGACCGTTAAGGAGGTCGGAGGGCACACAGGGCATGACCGGGGCTCCGTCCCGACGAGCCATGCACAGGAGCGCGAGGGTCTTCCAGTCGTGCATCTTCTCCGCGAGCGCCACGGCATACGGCACGGCCCCGCCGAGTGGACCACCGAGGCCGAGGAGTGCCTCGGCCGCCTGCTGCTTCGCCTCCTCAAACGCGTCGACGCGCGCCGCCGTGTCGGGTGCGAGCTGCACGAGCTCGAGTCGGCCGATGAGGCGCTCCTCGTGCAATCTCGCGAGATTCTCGATGAGTCTCGCCGCCTCCTGCGTGAGCGCGGGCGGCAGGGTGCCCAGCGCGGCGCCCACAGCCTGCAGCGCCGCGCAGCTCGCCTGGCTCAAACGGAGCAGCGGATGGTCACTAACGTTGCTCTCGGAGGTCCAGCGTAGCACATTGGCGGAAATGGCGGAAGCCGCCGCCGCCTCCGCCGCGCCCGCTCCGGCCGCGCCGAGAAGGCTCACTGCCTCGTCACGGTAGGTGCGCGCGGCGGCGAGGGGCACGACGGCGGCGGCGCACAGGAAGGCAAGGCGCGGCAGCGGGTCCGCAACCGAAGGGGCCGCGCCGCGGGCGCCCGAGACGGCGCTCCGAGCCGGCGCGAAGCCCGAGAGCGGAGCATGAGCCTCCAGCGCGAGCTGCTCGAGAAACGCCTCCCAACGGCCGGGGAGGAGCAGACCGCCGAAGAAGGCCTCTTGTGCCGCGCCGCCTGTGGGCGCGCCCGCGGCGGCGGCCGCGGCGTCGGGCAGCGAGCGCACGACCCGTTCGAAGACGCCGATCAACAGGTGAGAGTGCTCAGCTGCGGCGCCGTTCTGGAGTCGGCGGAGCGCGAGCGCGCTGGCGAGCTTCTCGCCGTGCGCGAGGAGCGTCGCCGCCTCGTGTGGCCACGCGGCAGGCTCGCATAGCCCGTGGAGTGTGCAGAAGCGCAACAGGAACGTGTGCTGCTGCACGCGCGAGGCAAGATGGCTCTCTGCCGCGGCGGCGCCTCCGCCCGCCACGACGCTCGCACCCGCCGCTTCGCCAAACCGCGCGAAGGCGCCGCCGCCGGCGGCGGCGTTGATCGCTGCCTGCCGGCGCGCGGCGGCGGCGGCAGCGGCGGCCGGCGCGAGATTGGCGAGCTCTTCGGAGATCTTGAGCAGCGCGTCCGCGGCCGCCTTGGCGGCGCCTGTAGAGGACTTCGCCTCTTCCCCAATAAGGTTGCCGAGCTCCGTCGCCCCTGATGAGGGACGCCATTAGCGGTCGTCAGAGGGCATCAATAGAGGCAAGTAGGGGTCTTCAGAGGTCATCAAGAGGCAATCAGGGGTCCTCAGAGAGCTCCATCGCACCTGTCCACCCGCTCGCCTGGAAGCTGAGAAATTGCTCAAAGGCGGGGCGCAGCTTGGTGACGAACCCGTCGACGGCGGCGCCCGACACGGCGCCGGGCCCCTGTGGAACGAGCATGCGCCCGGGACGGCGCGCCGGCTCGGCGCCCACCCGGATCACTTGGTGGGTGAAGAGGAGGAGCGCGCCGTCGTGGTCATCCCCTGCGCCGAGCAGCCTTGCGTCGGGCAGAGGGCCGAGCTCTCCTGATGAGGGACGTAATCAGGGGTCATCAGAAGGCAATTAGGGGTCATCAGAGGGCCGAGCTCTCCTGATGAGGGACGTAATCAGGGGTCATCAGATGGCAATTAGGGGTCATCAGAGGGCCGAGCTCTCCTGAGGAGGGACGCAATCAGGGGTCATCAGAGGCAATTAGGGGTCATCAGGGGGCCGAGCTCACCGCTCTGCTCGCCGCTCCTCATTAGGGGTCATCAGAGGTCATCAAGAGGCAATCAGGGGTCATCAGATGGCCGAGCTCACCGCTCTGCTCGCCGCTCCCCATCGCCGCCCCAGCCCGCCCGATGAGCGCACACGACGGCCGGCCTGACGAATCCCGCAGGGCCCACGCCTCGCCTCCGAAGTTCGTCAGGTTCGTCAGGGCGAAGTTGGCGGCGGCGGTGGCGACGACGGGGAACCGAAGACCGAGGCCGCCGCCGACCGAGGCCACCGACGGGCGGTACGCGAGCGCGGGACCGCCGGCGCGCTTCGAGCAGACGAGCCGAAGTGCATCTCGCTGCGCCGGCGTTGAGATCGTCGGCAGCCGTGGCATCGGGATGGCGGGAGCGCCGGCGACGTCGCTGGGCGTCAGGACCGTGCGCCGCTCGCCCGCACTCATGAGGCTGTACTCGAGCAGGCTCACCTGCCATATATGGATATATGGGGACGGGTTAGGGACCATCATCAGCCGCAATCACACCGGCGATCCGAGACGCAATCTCGAGGACCCTCGGGAGCGAAATGACGAACCCGGGAGCCGGCAATCTCGATGGCCCTCGGGAGCGAAATGACGAACCCGGGAGCAGGCAATCTCGATGGCCCTCGGGAGCGAAATGACGAACCCGGGAGCAGGCAATCTCGAGCGGGCTCACCTCAAAAGACGAGGGCGCGACGCCCGCGACAAGCACGAGCAGCGTGCAGCCTGTGCCGGCCTCCTGCGGAATGAGCGCGAGGTCGCATGCATCCGCGGGCACCTGGTGAGAGCCCGCATGCTCATAACTCTGGCCGGCCCCTCCACGTCGCCACACGTCGAGCGAACCTTCGGCGCCCACGACGGCGCCATCCTCCTCGTCGTCGGCGCCGCCGTGGGTGCCATCCACTGCGGCTGCCGCGGCCGCCGGCGCGCTCAGCGTCACGAGCCAGTCGCTAGCTAGGGCGAGGCGCTTGAGGAGCGCGGAGGTGCCGGGCGCGGTGGTGGGCGCGCTCACGAAGTAGGACTTGACGGTAGTTAAGATGGACGAGACGACGCCGGCGTCGCGCTGGAGGGCGACGACCTGCATCGTGGAGCCACCGACGCCGAGGACGACGGCAAACAGCCCCGCCGTCGTGCCGAGCACCGCTGCCGCCGACGAGCCGGTCGCATGCAATACGGTGCCCGGCGTTGGGCGCAAAGCGATCGACTCTGCAGATGAGGGGAGCGGCACACTCGCCTCGGCGATGGGCGTGGGCACCGAGATCGGCGGCTGCAGCGAGAGCGCTTCGAGCTGGTACAGCGCCAGCCGGCACGACGAGCGCGACGCCCAGCACACGAGCAGCAGCACCGAGTCGGCCGCTCCCGAACCCGGTTGGACCTCGCAGACGAGGTCCGCGGCGGCGAGCTCGGAAGGCAGCGGTGAAGCGAGGCGCCGGCAGCCCTGCGGCGCGGCGGCGCGCCAGACGTAGAGCGTGCTGCCCATCGCCGCCCATGCGACCGCACCAACGCCGCACCCAAACGAGCACGGGTCCGGTTGCGGCTGCAGCTCGCGCTGGCGCAGAGCGGCGGTGAGCGCGGCCGGCAGCGCGCCGAGGGCCATGGTCCGGTGGTGCCCGCTGGGCATCGCCGATGGGCGTCTGACGACGGGCAACTCGTCCCGCAGCGCAGCAGGGCCCGGCGTGGCCTCGGCCGGTGCCAACCCAAGGCCGCCGCCTCGCCGCCGTGCGAACGGCGAGAGAAGCGCCGCCTGCGGCTGGTGCTGCTGGTGCTGCTGCTGGTGCTGCTGCTGGTGCTGCTGCTGGTGCTGCTGCCCGCCCAGTAGCGCGGCCGCCTCGCCGGGGCTCTGCGGCTGCCGCGTCTTGGGCGTCTTGAGGAACTCGTCGAGGTCCAGGTTCAGCATCTTCGCCGCGCGCGTCTGCCTGTGAACAGCCGGCACAATTCGCGGCACTGAGTTGACGATTTGCGCTGCATTTAGGTCTATGCATATGTGCGGGTGTGAAGGAATACCACTATTGCAGGCTTCGTCTTCGGATTGAAGTCCAGCGTGACGCAGTTCAACAGATTCCCCGAAGTCACAGCGGCAGTCGCCCGCCGCTTCGGCGTAATATAGACGTCCGTCCCGTCGGCCCCCTCGTTCGGTGCCTCCTGCGAGGAGGAGGAGGAGGAGCTTGAGGAGGAGCTTGAGGAGGAGCTTGAGGAGGAGCTTGAGGAGGAGCTTGAGGAGGAGCTTGAGGGGGAGGACAAGGAGTACGGGGACGTGAAGGAATGGTTGAGGACGATCTCTCCCACAAACGCTCTAGCAATGCTCAAGCTCGATGGACCCGCCATGCGCGCTTTAATCAAGGCTGACGAGTTCAATTAGAAGGTCCGCAGCTCCCCGTGGCCTTCTTCTATCTCCGAGATGATCGCCAAGGGTTGGAGCGTAGCCCAAACGGGGAAAACTTTACACCGGAGGTGTGGGCTCGGCTTGCTCAAGCCTCAACATGACAAGGGAACAAGATCTTTATTCGTCGTTTGCGGCCCAGAGGGTGACGCCCTCTGGCCTCTGGGCCCCTTTTTTCGCGGCGGAGGCGGAGAGGCGAGGCATGCCACTCACGGCACTCGAGGAGATGCTCATAGCACACGTGGGCACCAGGTACGTGAAGACGGGCCGAGGCGCGCGCTCCACATTTTTTGGCATTGATATCCAGCAAGACGTGGACGGCCACTACGAATACGAGTTTGTTGTTGGCGGCGGGCGCTTCAAATCCTCAACTGAGGATTGGAAACCGATAACCTTCTCCGTGGTGCAGGGCCTCACGGCACAAGCGGAGGCACCGGAGGCCACGCACCCGACCTTCGCAGCTTTACTCAAAGCTGCATCGGTGTGCGTGGCCTTCACTTGGACAGACATCGCGGCCACGTTAATGTTGGGCTCGAGAGACCTGGCCCCTCCATCCTTCGAGGCTTCAACACTTCCACTGGCGCGCCAGTCAAGCTGACGATTAACCCTCACGCTGGCGGCCGGCGCGCGATTGACACGCTTGGCGCTGGACATTGTCCTGAACTCGGAGTTGGAAGCCCCCGGGCTCCTCGAGATCTTCTCCGAGTTGATGGGCAGCAAGGAGAAGGCGAAGGAGACGTTTTTGAGCCCACAGCTGGCGGTACAGGTGAAGGAGATCTACGATTCGGAGTGCCTCTCATTATGGGACGGCTGCTGGCGCGAAAGCTCACTCTCCAGGAGTAAAGCTCACTCTCCAGGAGTACGCCGCGCTCGCCGACAGGAGGACAGCGAGCGAAGATGTGCGCCGCCGTATGGGAGGTGGCTTATGCTGCTTCTAGGCTGAGGCTGAAGGCCCTGGTCGACAAGGGCGTCGCCGACTCCTTCACGGCCAACCGCTGGCAGCGCAGGCGCGTCTTGCGTCCGGTGCATCGAGCAGCATGCTTGGCGCGATCTCCAGCGTGGGCAGCGACAAGGCGTTTGCGGCCTGCCCGGCAGCGCAGGCCCGTCTCGCATCAGGTGAGTCCAGCTGCAAGCACGGCGCGGTGCGGGCACCGCTGCCCTCGCCGCCGCCCTCGCCGCCATCCTCGCCGATTCCCTCGCCATCGCCCCCGCCCTTAATGTCACACGAGCCCCCACCACCGCTACTGCCGCCCTCCATGGTCTCGAAGACTCCCGACGACGGGCGGAGCGTGAGGATCGAGGACGCGAACGGGCGGGGCGCTGGAGAGAGCATACTGACACCCAACATGAATCATTAGATTCGAACATGGCCACGAGTATCCGATAAGGAACTGCGTGTGCTGCTATGGGATACCTTATGAGCCTCAGTAGGTATCTCGACCCGTACCCCGTATTGTTCCACGGTGTGTCGGTCCCTACGTCCCTTGGTGTCGGTGTCTCAATAACTCACTGCGGCGGTGGGGGTGTCCCGGCAGCCAAGGGGCTCAAGACGCGCCTCATTGAGGTGGGCGGGCAGATCTTCAATCCTGCATTCCCCCCCCCCCAAAAAAATTCCCCCCCTTCCCCCTCCTTCCCTTTCTATTGCATGCTGATGCCCAAGCCGGGTCAGGTGTGAAGGACGTGCCCACCATGGTTTTCGGCCAGGTCGTCATCGGCCCGCCAGGCTCCGGCAAGACGACGTACTGCAACGGTATGCGGCAGTTCCTCGAGGGGCTCGGCCGCAAGGTCGCGGTGGTTAACCTCGATCCCGCCAACGACGTGCTGCCGTGCGCGGTGGAGGCGGACATCCGCGACCTCATCTCGCTCGAGGGTGCCGCGGCCGCGTGCGAGCTGGGCCCGAATGGCGCGCTCGTCTACTGCATCGAATTCCTGGAGGCCAACCTCGACTGGCTGATTGATGCACTCGAGCGTCTGAAGGACTGCTACGTGCTCATTGACATGCCCGGCCAGGTCGAGCTGTACACGCACCACGACTCGGTACGCAACATGCTGCAGAAGCTCACGACCAATTGCAATCATCGGCTGACTGCGGTGCACCTCGTGGATGCGCACCACTGCTCGGATCCGGCCAAGTTCATCGCGGTGCTGCTCGTGACTTTGTCGACGATGGTGCAACTCGAGCTGCCGTGATGCCTTTAATTGCCTCTCTGATTTGCGCTGATGGCCTCTGATTGGCTCTGTTGGCCTCTGAGCGGCTCTGACGGCCTCCCTCATCAGGTGCAGCTCGAGCTGCCACAGATCAACTTGCTCTCGAAAGTCGACCTAATCGAGAGCTATGGCGAGCTCGCCTTCGGGCTCGACTTCTACACAGACGTGCTCGACCCGTCGCGCCTGCTGCCTCTGCTGCAGGTGATTGCCTAATGATTGCGGCAGCTGCCTCTGCTGCAGGTGCCACCTGTGACTGCCATTGATTGCTGACCTCTCCTCCGGGTGCCACCGAGTGCCACCGAGTGCCACCCGAGTGCACCTGAGTGCACCCGAATGCGACTGCGTGCGACTGCGTGCGACTCTGCTCAGGAGCGTGAGGGAGATACGCCCTTTGATTGCCGCTGATTGCCTCTGATTGCCACTAATTGCCTCTAATTGCCTCTCAGGAGCGTGAGGGAGACACGCCCTTTGCGCGCAAGCACGCGAAGCTCAACGCGGCCATCGCCGAGCTCGTCGACGATTTTTCGCTCGTCGCCTTCGGAACCCTCAACATTACCGACAAGCAATCGATGGCGCGAGCTCTGAAATCGATCGACAAGGCGAACGGGTACTGCTTTGGGGTTGTGGACGATCCGAACATCTTCTCGACCGTCGCCGCGGGCGAGACCGAGTGGGATGACGAGCGCGTCGGTGAGTGCTGCTGATTGCCTCTGAGTGCTTCTGATTGCCACTGAGTGCCTCTGAGTGCCACTGAGTGCCACCGAGTGCCGCTGAGTGCCGCTGAGTGCCGCTGAGTGCTGCGAATCGCCTTCATCATCAGGCTCCGTCGCCGAGCGCTACATGAGTGAAAAGGACCTTGAGGATGAGCTCCGACCGCCAGGTGCTGGTCGACGGAACACAGACGAGTGTGAAGAGCAGTGTGAAGAGCCGCGGCTGGCGACCAAGAGCAAGGTGCGCCTCGAGGGGCTCCAATCGCGCGCCGAGCTCAACGGCTCGCGCGCGGTCGTGCTCGGCTGGGATGCGGACTCTGGACGTTACATGGTCCGGCTCGATGGCGGCGGCCCCTCACTCAAGCTGCGCCCGGAGTGCGTGCGGGAGACTCGGGAGACCTAGGCCCGCGATTTGTGTGCGTTCAAGTGCGTGAATGTCCGCCTTTGCTGCGAAATCGGAGTTTCGTCATTCTGGTCGCCAATTTGTGATTCGACTGACTTTTCCATGAAGGCACATCTGCGGTGACGTGATCGAGAAGTTGCGATCTTTTCTGGCCTTCTCCGCTCCGGCTTCCACCATCCTCGAGTGACATGGTCGTGCGCGGAAGCATCATCGTGGCGCTGGCGCTCGCCTCCGCCTGCGGGAGCCGCTGCATCGTGCGCATGAGCGGCGCTTCGCCGCTCGACGGCGCTGCTGGCCGCGCGATCCCGACAGGCCGCTTCACGCGCAGATCTTCGGCATCGAGGGTGGCCGTCGCCGATAAGGACAGGGAACCTGTCGTCGTGGACAGCACGACGATGACAACAGTGCGGTCGCTCAACGAGAAGTCGCTCAGCAAATTCCGATGCCATAGCATATCCAAGGACCCGTCCCCGGATGTGAACCCTTTTGGGATGGTGGCGGCCGAGCTGTCGACCCTCAACGGCGAGGTGTGCGCGCAGCTCGAGGGCAAGGACGACGACCTTGTCGGCTCGGCGCAGCACTTCTTTGGCGCGGGCAACACGCGTGAGGGCAAGCGCGTGCGCCCCGTCATCGTCTGCCTCATGGGGCAAGCAGCCTCGCTGGCCGCAGGTCTAAGCGAGGAGCAGGCAGCAGCAGCTTACGTCAAGCACCGCGAGCTGGCGGCGATCACCGAGATGATCCACACAGCATCGCTCGTGCACGACGACGTGCTCGATGGCGCCGACACGCGCCGCGGAGGCTCCGCCGTCCACAAGCTCTTCACGACGAAGGCCGCGGTGCTCTCCGGCGACTTCCTGCTCGCGCGCGCCTCCATCGCCCTGGCGAAGCTGGCCCATCCGCAGGTGGTGAAGGAGATGGCGAAGTCGCTCGAGGCGCTCGTGCAGGGCGAGATTATGCAGCTGCAGTCGACCGAGGAAGAGCGCCTCTCCCTTGAGTACTATCTGACCAAATCATGTGCGCACAGCCCGATGCGCCCAGCACGACGCCGTTGATGAGGGTCAACGCGCCCAGCACGCCGCCGTTGATGAGGGCCAACGCGCCCAGCACGACGCCGTGGATCAGGGCCATCAACGGCCTCCCCCCACCCGTACCCTCCCCGACCCTCTCCCACCCTTCCCAAACCCGCCACCCGTCCGTACCACCCTGCCCTCCCCCCTCCCCTCACCCCTCCCCTCTCCCCTCTCCCCTACCCCCCACCACTCCAGACTGCAAGACAGCCTCGCTGATGGCCTTCTCGTGCAAGTCGGCCGCGCTCCTCGCCTCCCACCCCCTCGAGTCGTCCACCGTCGTCGCGGCCGAGAAGTTTGGATACCATTTTGGCCTTGCCTTCCAGGTCATCGACGACCTGCTCGACTTCACCGGTACGAGCGACACCCTCGGCAAGCCAGGGCTTCAGGACATGGCCCTGGGGCTCTCGACTGCACCCGTGCTCTACGGCATCGAGGAGCAGCCTGAGCTCAAGGAGCTCGTCGCGCGCAAGTTCGGGCAGCCGGGGGACGTGCACAGGGCCTGCGAGCTCGTGCTCGCATCGAAGGGGTTGCAACGCACCAAGGAGCTCGCCAACTTCCATGCGCAGGCCGCAGTCGATGCATGCTGCTCGTTGCCCGTGTCGAAGCAGCGGGATGGGCTCATCCAGCTCTGCCACGTCGTCCTCTCTCGCTCCTCGTAAACCAGCGCCGACAGTCGCCGCCGCCCATCGCTCCCATGCGCCGCAGCTGTCCTCTGTTCCGATGCAAAGGAGCCAAGGAGCCATGCTGCTCTGTAACTCTTCTCTCTCTTCTCTCCCTCCCTCCCTATCGCCATACGAGGTGTCTGCTCCGCCCCCCGAATCTTAGACGGGAATGCACAGGGTCCTGTCTTGGTGTACTTGGTCCTGTCGCGGCCACGCCGCGCTCGATCGTCGCAGTGTATGCATACTCCCCCCATCACATGGCATGCTGCGCTAGATCGAGTGTGCGAGAGCGCCCGCTGGGGGGCCTCTAGTTGCCCAGCTCCCCACCCGATCCAACCCGCTATGTACCGGCCGAGGAAGTCGCTACGCTAGTCGGGCGCGCGGGGACGCGGGAGAGCCGCGAGCCGGGCCGCACGTTGCGCACGCTGTGGAGCAGGTGGAGGCGCTTGTGGACGGCACCGGTGGGGCGGACACCTCTTGATTTTTTCCATTCGATTTACGCTGCTCTCTTTATTGATTATTCGTCGTGCACGCACAAACTCAAATTTTGATTATTCGTCGTGCGGGCACAAACTCAAACTTTTTGATTATTCGTCGTGCGGGCACTGAAAGTTCGACCCGTCGCGCCTCCGACGCTCGGGACGGTCGGACGGTCCTCCGCGGACGGGCCGGGCCGGGGCGCGACCAACGGGTGCGCATGGGCGCGATGGGAGGCACCGGCGACCAGACCCGGCCGAGGCCGGCACCACAATGAGACTCGGGCTCCGCGCGTCGGGCTGTCCAGAGTCTCCCAGGCGCACATTGCACGCAGTCAGGTGAGTCCCCTCGCCGCGCTCGGCGACTAATCGGCGGCACAAATTGGGCAGTGTCTCTCGCGGCTCACGACGACGCGACCACCGAGACTACCTCCGGGCACTCCATCGCGACGTCTCTCACCATAATCTGGGCCGACGTCATCTTCGTCATCTTCCGCACTCTGCAGCCGCGCGCCCTTAACGGATGCAGATGGCGGCAGACACGGCCGGTTCTCACACCTCCTCCGCCGTCTCACACCGCCTCCGCCGCTGAGCAGCACCGCCGCGCCCTGTCGTGCGCGCACACATCGTGCGCGCTCTGAGCGACAGGTTCACCCTTCCCCACCCCTGTGGATTGGGAGATTGCGATCTCGAGATCACCGAGATCGCACCTCTAGTCGAGAACACGAGCTCTTTCAGCTCTTTCATGCGTTCTCGTCGAGCAGCGCCATGAGGTCCGCCCCGAGCACCGAGGCGGGCGAGGGTGACTGCGGTCCCCACTCCGTCATCTCCTCATCAGCAGCATCGCCGCACTCCGACCCCCAGTGACCGGGCACCTCGAGCGGCGTCAGAGGGGGCTTTGAGCGCACCTGCTGCTGCTGCTGCTGCTCGATGGTCGCAAACGAGGGGCTCCCGTAAAGAGCCGGCATCCCGAAGCGCGGCTGCACGTTGCACTGCGCCTCGGTCCACTGCCGCTGCGCATTTGGCGACCACCAGCCCATGCCTTGCTGCGGCGGCGGCTGCTGCAGCTGCGTCGGCGCACACACACCCGTGGGCACAAAGACTGCAGCACTTGGACGGAGCTCGCCGCTCGCGCGCTCCTCTTGGGCTCTTTGTTGGCTATTCAGGCCTCGGCGTGCGCCTCGCCCGTGCTGGGCTCCTTCATCAGCGTCGTGCCGGGCCGGGCTGCCTTGCGGCTCCAATCCATGCGCCTGGACCGCCTGGACCGGAGCAGCAAAGTAGCCCGGAGCAACCTGCGTAGGCTGCCACCCGTGGTTGACGAGCTGCTGCGGATTCATCTGCTGCAGATTGGCCTGCTGCTGATGATGATTGGCATGCTGTGGTTGCTGATTCACCGGCTGCTGCTGCTGCTGCTGCTGCTGCTGCTGCTGCTGCGAGTCAGGAGGGTGCGAGAAGGTGCACCATGTGTTCCGGCAGCCGCGGCCATTGCGGCATCGACGTTGGGAGCGCTGCTGCTGGTTCTGGTTCGACAACCATTTGGGTGATGTGTCGAAGTGATGCCTCGGGGACTGGAACACCTGGGCCTGCATGGCTCAGGGGAGAGCCCGGACGTCGCTCGCCCGCAGGCCTTCCGTCAAAAGACAGTCAGCGTTGAACGCAGGAGCGAGCTCGCTTTCCTCACGCACCAAATTTAGATTCATAACCGCCAAGCGATGCCGCGAAGCTGTGAATCTTTGTAATTTATGTCTCAACATGGAGAGTTGATTTCCCTATTGGCCTATTGGCGAAACCCAAATACATCGTCGCCCGCGCACAGCCGCTCGAGAATGGTCCGTTCCGACGCTCGGACTGCCCTCGCAAGGTGCTCACACGCAGCGGCGCGCTTGTCACGGCGCTCTCGACCTCCGTTTGCATCCGCAGCTGCCTGTTGCATGCGCCCCTCTGCCGCGTCCAACGCCTCCACCTGCATGCGGGCGCTCAATGCCACGAGTCTCGCGGCGGCATCGTCGTTGGCCGCCCCCAGCGTACCAGTCCGCAGGACGGTCCGCGCGGCCTGCAGCGCTTGGTCCGCTGGCAAGGCGCCACTGCCATCGTCCCGCAGCGAGCACAAGCGCGCGCACGTGCGCAGTGCACCCAGGAGGAGCTGGGCACGCTCGTCGAGTAGGCATGCCTCCGCGGTCGCCTCCGAGGTAGCGGGGGTGGCGGCGGCGGCGGCGGCGGCGGCGGCAGCGGCGGCGGCGAGGGGGGGGGAGCAGGGATCAACTGATGGAATAGGGTTCAGAATAGGGTCGACCATCGCCAAAGAGACGCCAAAGCACAGCGGCGAGCTCACATCTGGGAAGGCTGCCTCGAGCAGCGCGGCAAGAGCACGTAGTGGATCCGCAATCTCGTCGTCCACACTCTCATCGAAGGGGCTCGACTCTTCTTCGACGACACCGTACTCCTCTGCCCATTCCATCGCCTCGCGCACCTGATGAGGGAGGCAATCTTTGGCCCTCCTAGGCACTCTAAAAGGAGCTCAGATCTCATTTGCCCATTCGATCGGCTCACGCACCATCGGTGCTCCCATCCCAAGTTCTGAAGCCCCGGCGGCCTCGCATGCATCGAGCCGGAGCACCGTGTAACAGCTCGCTAATTGCTCGCCCAATCTCGGCACGAAGGCGTAGTGCGTCAAGAAGACGAAATCCGGGTCTGCGCACAGCACGTCACAGCTCTCTTGAGTTTGTTCATCAGAGGCAATCAGAGAGGTCCTCAGAGCTTAGCGGTTCGATTGGAGAGGCAATCAGAACGCACGTGCGCCGTAGTCGAGGCAAAGCTCGGTGCCCGCCGCACATGCCCCCTTGGCTCGTGCGATGAGCAGTGTCCGGCCCTCCGCCGAGGTCTCGTAGGCGTACCCGACCGATGCGCCCGCACCGCTGTGCTGCAGCAGGTCAAGGAGCGGTATGAGCGCTGTGCCCTCGCCCCAGCCCGCCGCTGATCGACGAGCATACCACACGGTCCGTCAGACGTCAACATAGACCACTCAGTCAGGCGCAATCAAGCGCTCTCAAGGGAGATCGCACCTGGGCTAGGCACGCAATCAAGCGCTCTCAAGGGAGATCGCACCTGGGCTAGGCACGGGGAAGCCGAATTCTTCGGTGAGCTCGAAGCTGCGCGACAGCACGCAAACACAACGTCAGAGGTCATGAGAGACTATCAGTAGGTCATCGTCGCTCATCTCGGCGCTCAGCGATCCTCACCTGCGTGAGAGCACACTCACATAGGCATCCAGGACCGCAGCGCGCACAGCCGCCTCTCCATGTGTCGCCACCTCGCCCGCCAGCACACCAGCCGTGAGCTGCCGCGTGAGGGATTGCACCTCGGCCTTCAACGCCCGTATCTCGCGCGCCGCACTCGTACCTCGTAGGAAAGCGAGCTCTTCTGTCGTCCACCAGAGCGGGTGCATGGCCTCATCGTCGGCCTCCAGGTTGCGTGGCAGGCACGCCGTGTACGCGGCGAGCGGCGACGCGTCCCCGCGCAGCAGCTCCCGCGCCAGCGTCCCCGCAAGCGCGGCGCGATCTCCCACCAGCTCGGCGAGAGATTGCAGCTCGTCATCAGGCCCCACCGTCAGCAGCGCAGTGGCAGGGAGTGCCAGCAGTAGCTCGCCCACGCGCAAGTCCCGCGTCGCAAAGGCACCACACCCGCTACCCGCGCCACCCAAGTCGGACGGGCCGAAGCGCACCGGGCCCACGGACCCTCCGGGCTGACCCTCTAGCCAGGCCGTGAGGCGCGAGATCTTGGTGGTCGGCTGCGCGGCGTGCGCTGTTGGCGATGCGCTCAGCACGAGCGCGATGACCGTGATGCATGCGCGGCGTTGGAGCGTAACCACAGCCTGGGCGTGCATGACTAGCGATGTCGACGGGTAGGCCCGAGACGGAATCTCAGTTTCGGTAGGAGTGGTGCGAGGCGTGAGAGATCCATGGCGTTTTGCGGGTAGGAGTGGTGCGAGGCGTGAGAGATCCATGGCGTTTTGCGGTGTGCTCAGCCATGGCTGTGTGTCTCCATAAGATCATTCGGCTTGATGGTACAGTTGGTCTTCATAGCTCAGCAGTATGCGCGCGTGCGCCGCGCGCGCTGCGCTGTGCGCCGAGCGGCGATCAGCACAATGGTTTTCCTCATTGTTCGCCGCCGCGCGCGCGGCGGTCCGCGGCCACCGGGCCAGATTTCCGTCTTACGCGCCGTGCCAAGCGCTACGTCGGATACAATGTACATGAAAAGATTGGCGATGCGTTCATGAGAACAAGCAGTCTTCGGTCAACCGCAACGTCTGTAAGATCATCCTCCTCTCACGAAAGCCAGAGTACTCTCCATCGGGCCGCATCCACGGGGCGTCCAGCACCGTCTCCTGCACGACTCGCAATCCGCAACGAGGGTCGCTCAGGCTAGCGCGCCACATCTGCACGATCTTGGGCCAGCGTTCCTCATACGCATGCAAAATGAGAGCGTCCCTCGGCTTCGCGAGCGCGACGAAGGTGGCGCGCAGCGCCTCGTGCACGGCCGGCTCGCCCGAGTATAGGACATCGGCGGCGAGCACCAGGTCCACGCCATCTGCGCACAGGGTGCGCGCGGCGCCCTCGTCGCCCCACTCTAGTGCTGCCGCAGTCACCTCCGTGGATTGCAGTGCGGCCTCGTTGCGCTGGATCATGTCCTTCAGCCGTGGCACGCCCTCGGGCAGATCGGTGAGGATGACGCTCGTAGCGCCTGCTGCAGCCGCGGCGAGGCCAGCAACGCCGGTGCCGCTGCCGATTTCGATCACCTCTGGCCGCTCCGGCAGAGTCGTTAACAACAGGTGACGGCCCAGCGCGGCACCTGCACCCCAAACCTGTCCGGCGATGGAGCCGTCGCAATGCAGCGTGAGCGGACCCAAGATTGCTTCGCCGTGGCACGCCACTGGCTGACCGCAAGCGACGATGGTGTCGGAGGTGCTTATGTCGCGACTCATCATCGGCGGCACGCACGCACGCACGCGCTCGCTCGCGTGTCCCACGAGTTGCGGAGGCGCGATGATGAAGGTCAGACCTACAGTACCCCCTTAGCGATTTGAATGCGTGTCGAGAAAGACCGGCACATTGTTGCTGGCGCGTCGCCAGTGTCGATGCAAAAATTTGGCGCCCGGCACGCCGCTCAAGCTTTTCTGTGGCTGTTGAGAGTGCAGCGCTCCTCTCGGTGTCTCGCCCAGGCCGCCGCACGAACAGCGTCGGTGGAGAGGCCTTGGCCTGCACCTCCGTCGGTGACCTGCACCTCCGCCACCACCACCACATTCTCCGCAGCCATGGCGATGGAGATCCGACGCACGATCACCAGCCCCGACGGCAGCCCTGCGCACGACGGCCAGATCCTCTGCATCGCCTACAATCCGCTGCGCCGCGAGATCTCGACGGGATCGGCGGACACGACGATCAAGACGTGGCTCTCGGAGACGGGAGACCACGTGCGCACGCTGGCGGAGCACAAGGGCTGGGTCACGGGCCTCGCCTTTGCCACCTCGCACAAGGTGCTCTTCTCGTGCTCGATCGACGGCAACGTGCTCGTGTGGAATAAGGGCGACCTGCTGCAGCGAGAGAAGGTGGGCCAGAAATCGCAATCGAGCAGAGAGGTGGACATCCCCTCGACTGTCAAGCCCGGCCCGCTGCACTGCCTCGCATGGGATGCGCGGCGCACCAACCTCGTGGTGGGCGCCAACGGCCACATCTGGGTCTACTCGACCATCCCGGAGCACGAAATGTCGCCGAATTCAAAGGTTGTGATCAAGCTGCAGACGCTGCTGCGCGACGCGCACGGCGCTCGCGGCGTCGAGGACGCGCTCGTGCGCGGCATCATCTGCATCGACAGTGGCAAGCTCTACTCGGTAGGCTACGATCGAATGCTGTGCATGTGGGATACGGACGGATCTCGGAAGATCTCCGATAAGCCCAAGAAGGGCAAGAAGGGCGCTCACGACGGCGCTGGGACGCTCACGATGGACGTGCCGCAGCTGCGCAAGGTTGGCACACCCGTCGAGTGTCATGAGGCCGCCATCTCCGCCGTCACCTTCGACCCGGACAATAATTGGATCATCACCGGCTCCTTCGACCGGCAGGTCAAGATCTGGGCGGGAGATTCGAAGAAGCCGGTGGCGGTCATTGACGAGGCCCACGGGATCAGCGACACGGTCACTGGGCTCGTCTACTGTCCTTCCACGCGCACGCTCTGGATGTCCTCCAATTCCGCCTCTCCCCTGGTGTATGACCCCCGATCGGCGACGGACATCACGCCCTTCTTGCAGCAGGTGCAGTGCCGCACTGTTCGTCGCTGATGGCCGCGGATGGCCGCGGGTGGCCACGGATGGCCACGGATGGCCACACTTGATGGCCATGCACAGCCACGTACAGCCACGCACAGCCACGCACAGCCACGCACAGCCACTGACCCTTTGCTCCTCTCACTCTCTCTCTCTCAATCTCTCTCTCTGTCTCCTGCTTCGCAGACAGACACCTCGGCCTCGGCCCAGAAGGAGGCCAAGGAGCGTGTGCAGCGCCTCTTCCGAATCCCGCAGACTGGGGAGGTGGTCGCCTCAACGTCCTCGCGTAACCTGTGCATCTGGCGCTACAATCCGCACGGTGCGGTGACGATCCTGCGTGAGCACACCGACTGGGTCGAGGTGCTCGCGCACTGCTACCGGCGCCGCCCGAACCCAGACGGCGGCGACGGGGAGGACTCGATGGTTCTTCTCTCTGGAGGCGCGGACTCGGTCATCCGGCTGTGGGAGCCCATTTCGCGCATGAATCCCTTCATCTACACCCCGACAGACGCGATGCCTGGGCACAGCGGCGCGGTGCTGTGCGCGGTCTACTGTGAGGAGCTCCACCGCTTCGTCACGGGCGGCGACGACGGCATCGTGCGCCTCTGGCCAGTGGGCGACGGCGCGCAGCGGCAGGACGACGAGGAGAGCAATGGCCAAGCCTCGATTGGTAGCGAGAACGTGTTCTGCTTGGGCACGGGCTTACCCGAAGGGCCGGGGCACACGGACCGCGTGACCGGGCTCGTGTGCTGGGGCAGTATCATCGGCTCCGTCTCATGGGATCTATCGGTGCGTCTGTGGGATGTGCATGCGGCCATCCGAGACATCCAGAATGGGGAGGAGGCCAAGCCAACCCACGTGATGCTCGACGCGCACGATGACTACATCCTCTCCGTCGCACGAGCGCCAGAGCTCACACCGCCGCAGCTCGCGACAGCGTCTGCCGATCAGGGTGTCAAGCTGTGGGACCTGTCGCCCGAGGGCGACATCCCCGCGACTCCCAAACCCAAATTTGGCTCCAAGGAGAAGGAACGCGATCCCGAGGATGAGGATGCGCCGAGGGAGACTACGGTGCCCGAGGACCGGCTGGGCAAGAGGCTGTGCGGCGCGCTGCGGGGTCACGAGGCCGACGTGTCGCAGGTGCGCTGGAATGCGCCGCATCTGCTCTGGGTGAGCGGCTCCGAAGACCATTCGGTGCGGCTGTGGAGCCCCGACTGCGTCCAGGTTGGCGAGATTCGACCTCCGGGCGACATTGCGATCACGGCGCTCACGTGCGACGCGCGCGGCATGATCTTAGTGGCGACGATGGACCGTGCCATCCGCGTCTACGATCCCAAGCCGCGCGTGCGCAACCCAGCGCTCGCGGGCCTGTGCAAGTGGCCGATGGACCCCGAGATGGTGCAGCAGCACCTCGGGCACGCTGACGCGGTCCGATGCATGCTGCACGTGCCCGAGAAGCATCAGTACCTCTCCGCATCTTGGGACCGCTCGATCCGCGTGTGGAATGACTATGAGCCACCAGCCGTGCCCGAGGACGAGCTGCCCAGCGACGAGGTCGGCGAGGAGGGCGAGTTCGAGGCGGACAACGTGGAGGAGGAGCTCGATGAGGAGCTCGACGACGAGGAGGAGGACGAGGCCGAGCTCGCGCCGCCCAAAAAGGGTGCGGCCTACGACGACCACTTTGTGCCCTACATCGTGCGCCACCCGCTGATCGAGCCCAAATGGGTCACCGATGCCAAAAAAGGGGGCGGCGGCGGCGACAAGTTCATGCGCAAGGAGCTGAGCGACGAAGCAGGCAAGAAGAAGCGCGGCAAGGACGGCGAGGAGGCCGGCGGCGCCAAGAACGTGACAGGCCTGGCTCTCGAGCTGCAGCGGCTCGAGGATCGGTTACGCTCCACGATCTCTCTCGAGCCAAATAAGGCAGTCGACAACAAACGGCGCAGCGTGCGCGCGAGTAGGGAGTCGAGGAGGTGAAGCTGATTCCTGGGAGGAGCCTGACGTAAAGCAGCGGCGCCGGCGGTCCCTTTTGTTGAGCGCTGCTCCTGCCGGAGGGGCGCCCAGCCCACGGCGGAGCACGGTCCCGGGTTCGGTTGTTGCGCCTGGTTTCGTTTACAGTAACGACCACACAGACAGTGGAGAGGTAGTGGTGCACATACAGAGACGATGTGATGGGTGCACCGTCCGGGAAACATTCGTTTCCTCTTTCTAAATCATCGGGGACGGTCAGATCCCCGCCCTGTTACTCGCCCGTTCGCTGGCGCTTGCCATCATTGCCGCCAAACCGCTTGCCGTCGTTCACGCCAAATGTGCTGGACGCGCCGGGAAGATCGGCACGCAGCGCAATTCGTGCGAGGTGCTCGTGCGCCGCGCCGACGATGCGGTTGTGCCGAGCGATGGTCTCCAAATCGCTCGCCTCGTCGCGTGCCAGCAGCGCCGGCGGCGGCGCTTGATCCTCCTGCTCCTTGTCGAGCATCGTCGAGAGCAAGGCTGGTACGGCGGCCGTGCTCACGCCGGGCGCCGTGGCTGTCTCGAAGCTGCGCACCGAGGATGGCACGGCAAAGTGCCGCTCGAGTAGCTCCTGCGAGTTCCGATCCGTCGTGCGATCCTGAAGCATCACGAGCTGCTTTGAGAGTTGCTCAAACTGCTGCAGCACGGTGCCAAACCGGCCACCACCGCGTCCGGCATCAAAGTTGCGTAGCGAGCGCTTGAGCTCTTCCGCTCGGTGCTCAGCGGAGATGAGCAAGGATTGCATTGCTATCCGGATACCGGTAAAAAGGAGGTTGTTGCTCAACCCGGACTTATTTCGTGACGGTATGCTCAACCCGGACTTAGCAAGTCCGGGTTGAGCTAAGTCCGGGTTGAGCATATGGTTTGCGTGCTCAACCCGGACTTAGCTAGTGTGA
>Ga0210247_100561_pt1 | contig 34551 bp, 26 predicted proteins | sample ChrtobMetP3_16mM_FD_155449 | JGI IMG/M metagenome (GOLD analysis project Ga0210247, IMG submission 155449) | Chrysochromulina tobin associated microbial communities from unialgal haptophyte culture, Seattle, Washington, United States - P3_16mM | ecosystem: Host-associated > Algae > Haptophytes >... | reverse complement strand
CGGGCAAGCGCGTGCTCTACATCTTTGACTCCACCTCCCCCATCCTCGCGGGCGAGCACTTCCGTCGATCCACCCTCTCGGTGCGCTCTCGAGCGCTGTGCGACGACTGGCAGGGCTGGGCGATGGCACACGAGCAACGGCTTGACGCGATCACCTATTGGTGGTCGCACTCGCACTGTGGGCACCTGCCCGAGGCCGCCGTAGACGCCCTCGCCAAAGAGTACCTACGGGGCGACCCGGTGCCGCTCCCGCCCGCCCACTGCCGCCACCGCTCCGTCCGCCATTACGCCAAGGGATCCGAGCGCGAGCTCATGCTCCAGGCGCACAATCTGCACGTGGTGCGTACGCTGTACACCGCCCCGAAAGCGCTGTTTGCGAGCCACGGCAACTTCGAGTTCCTTCGGCAGGCCAAGCTCAACGACCAGATGCGCTGCACCGTGATGGCCCTTCGCGACGACAGAGGGCAGCTCCTGGGCAGCCGTTCGTTCGGCTCCACCGGCCCGTTCTCCCTCGGTGCCGTGCTCGACGAGATGGGGTGCCCCTGTGGCAAGGGGCGGCAGACGGTCGCGCATGTGATGTGGGCGTGCGAACTCGGCGGCGTTGTCTCTCGCAGGCGCTCGCTTCTCGCCCCAGCCTGCACCGCCCTCGGCAAGGATCTCGACCGCTGCGAGCCGGTGTCCCGGGACCATGCTGTCTCCACGATTGTACGCCGCGCCCTCGAGCACGGAAGGCTCCCAGCCGCCTACAGTACATTCACCGGCGCCACGCTCACGAGCCTCTCCACGCCGGAGGCTGCGACCGCCGCTCTCGCACATGTACTCGGCATCGTACGCGAACCTACGAACTGGTTCCGGCCCACCTCTGCCCTCGCTCGGCCGCTCCTTATTGCCTCTCTCTCCATGGTAGCCGCCGCGATCAAGGCATCTGCGTCCACGCTTCGCGCGGCCGTATGCGTTAGCCGACGCCGGACTCTTCTTCATCGCGCCCTTGACTGGCTGAGGTACTCCACGTGGACTTGCCCCAAGCCCGCGGGCCTTCCGTGCCGCTGCTGCGCCGTACCAGGGTCGCCGCGGCCGGGCGTACATATACGTAGGTCTCGACGCCCGATTGACGGCATCGAAGCCGCCCTCGCCGTCAGGACGCGGGAAGGGCTGCGGGCAAACGGCCCAGCCCATGTCTCGAGCCTGCGCGCTCATACATTTCGCATTCGAGACGAGGCGGACCGCGCGAGCAGCACCGCCTACCGCGCCTCCTTTGAGCTCCTTCAAACCTCCCTTCAAGACGACGACGCGGCCACCGCTGCCAGCGTGCTCGTCGATGACGCTGTGGTGCTCGCTGAGGCGCTCGAGCTCGTGGACCTCCCCTCCACCGACGCGCGCGCCGACATCGATCGTGCCATCGCCGCGCACCGCGCCGCCGTCATCGCTGCCGCCAACACGGCAACCCGCCACACTGCCGCGTTGGACCACTCGCACGCGTGTAATGCTCGAGCCCACCTCGTTTCGCGATTCGCGTGTTGGGCTGCGCAGACCATCTCGGGCCTTGTCATCGAAGGGCAACGTGCCGCGGTGCGCGCACACGTGGCACTCAAAGCCGCGGCGGCTGCGCGGGCGGCGGCCCCTCCCCCCATCTCGCCTGAAGAACGGTGCGCGCTCACCACGCGACGCGCAGCACGGCGACGGGAACGGGGTGCAGCGGGCGCCGCTATACAGTGCGCCCTGCGCGAGCGCGAGCACGTCCACGCAATGCGCCTCCTTGCCTCGCGCCCGGACGCCGCCGCGGCAGTCGCGCGCGTCTGCGCCGCGGCGCGCGCCCGCCGCGCCGCCGTCGCTAGCATGGACCCCATGCAGCGCGCGGCGCGCCACGCGCTGCGCTTGGCCGGCACCACTGCCCTCCAGGATCTCCTCGCCGAGGTGGCGGGGCGTCGGCGCGAGGCGCACGATACCGCTGCGAGACTTCGCGATTTCGCCCGCGCTCGGCGCGCGGCGGTGCTTGCGGCGCGGATGCTGGGGGGCGTACGGACGGTGCACGTGAGGAGAGTCACGCTGCTGCTCGCGGGGGAGACGGCACCGCGGCGCGCGCGCGTGCGCGCTGCCGCGGCGGCTGCCGCGGCCAACAGCGGCCCTATCGGTACTATCGGGTTACGTTAGGGGGGAGGGTCACTCCTTCCCCCGCTTCCCGCCGATTAACGGCCTGTGTAATAGCAGGCTGTGTCGGCCACGCCTCCGTCCATTGCGATAGCGGCCCCCGTGCTTGGGGGTCCGGAGAGCGCGCGCGTTGTGTGTTTCACAGCAGCAGCAGTCCCTCAAGTTTCGCAAAAGATGCCGTCACCTGAAAAGGCTTCCAAGAAGAAGGCGGTGGTGGAGCCGGCGGCGGTGAAGAAGGCCACGCCGTCGAAGAGCGACGCGGCGCCAGCGAGTCAGCGCGGTGGCCAAGTAAGTCAGCGCGGTGGCCAAGCGAGTCAGCGCGGTGGCCAGAAGGTCTCCTCACCGCCGGCCACGCTGCCGCCAAAGAGCGACGCGGCGCCATTGAGTCAGCGCGGAGGCAAAGGCAAGGATTCGAAGGCCAAGAAGAAGAAGAAGAAGAAGAAGAAGAAGGCCAGCGCCGATGAGCTCGGAGCAGTGGAGGAGGAGGAGGAGGAGGAGGAAGTCATGGCAGACGAGCCCACTGGGGCCGAGATAGCCTCAGCGGACGCTGAGGCGGTGGCGGCAGAGGCTGAGGCGGACGCCGCGGAGGCAGTGGTGGCCGAGGTGTTAGGGGCAGCAGCGGCGGCGGTGGCGGCGGCCAAGGCGGCGGCGGTGGACCCCGCTGACAAAGCAGCCACTGACGAAGCGCTTGGGAAGAGGGTGGCGCACTTGGCAGTCGGCATGGCCTTGAAGGCAGCCGAGGCGCCCGTTACGGCGGCGTCACCGAGAGTCGTCCGGCGCGTGCGCGTGCAGGTGCGTCTGGGCCGGGGCTGGCGAGTGGTCGAGGAGGATGTCCTCCTGACTGGCGAGGAGCCGCCGCTGCCGCCGCCGCTGCCGCCGCCGCCGCCGCCGCTGCAGCTGGGTGGCTCAACGGCTGCGCATGCCGCGAGCGCGTCGACCGAGCATGAGGCGGAGGTGGCGCGCGCGCTGCTCCGAGATTTCATTTCGAAGAGACGTACAGAGGTTGAAACGGCCGCCCATCGTCTGACGTCCTGGATGGGCAGTCTGATGCATGGCCACAAAACAACGACTTCCGATGCGGAAGCGGCTGCGGCCGCGACGAAGGTGCAGGCCGCCATGCGAGGCAAGTCAATCCGGTCCGCGCGCGAGAAGAAGCAGCCGGCCCAGGACGAGCCCGCCCCTACAGAGGTTGAGGCGGCCGCCCATCGTCTGACGTCCTGGATGGGCAGTCTGATGCATGGCCACAAAACAACGACTTCCGACGCGGAAGCGGCTGCGGCCGCGACGAAGGTGCAGGCCGTCATGCGAGGCAAGTCAATCCGGTCCGCGCGCGAGAAGAAGCAGCCGGCCCAGGACGAGCCCGCCCCTACAGAGGTTGAGACGGCCGCCCATCGTCTGACGTCCTGGATGGGCAGTCTGATGCATGGCCACAAAACAACGACTTCCGACGCGGAAGCGGCTGCGGCCGCGACGAAGGTGCAGGCCGCCATGCGAGGCAAGTCAATCCGGTCCGCGCGCGAGAAGAAGCAGCCAGCCCATGCGGCGCACTCGTACGAGCCCGCCCCTGATGAGATCCTCACGGTGACACTCAACAAGCCGACAGCAGACACGAAGCTGGGGATTACGCTCGCAGGGAAAGAGCGTCCGTACATCATGTCGCTGATCGCGGCCGGGCTCACCGCCAAGGCGGGCCTGCAGGAGAACGATGTCTTCCTCAAGGTCAATGGCCAACTGGCCGTTGGCCACGAGAAGACGACGGCGCAGTTGAGGACGGCCACGGGCGAGATTCTCATCGAGTTCTACCGTGTGCAGATCCAGGAGGAGGTTTAGATTCTGTAGATCCGGAGATGAGCGGTCCGATCGTCTTTTAAATGTAGTCAGTCATCAGTCAGTCATGCATAGCTGTGTCGACTCCGTGACAGATCCTCGCTTTTACATCATCCATCGTGCGCTTTTCGGGGGATTGCATGCTGATTCGGTGTAATTGGTCAATCTCACCAATTTTTTTGCGAATTATTGGCCACAAACACCTCCAACAACGGCCGCGTACGCCCTGACGATGCCACCCACGAGGCAACGTCGCGCCAACGAGGGAAGCTCTGACAGGTCTGACTTCCCCGCGAGAAAGCCAGTTCCGGGCAGTCCAACTTATGGAATCGACCTTCCACAGGCGGCCGCCATGCCACCTCCGGTTGATGATGAGGCACAGATGCCGCTGCTGCAAGCGCCTTCGGTACATGCATCGCGCTCGTTCGCGCCTGTGCCTGCCCCCATCGACAGCTTCGACGCGATGATGCGCGAGGCGACCGACAAGGCTCGGACACTCGCCGCCTTGGCCACCAACCCCGCTCAAGCCGCGGTAGCCAAGGCTGCCACCCGCTTCGCCACCGAGTTGGAGGTTGCGGCAGCGGCGGCCCTCGCCATTTCTCAGGGCGCCGACGACATCTCGATCGCCATCGAGTCGCCGCGCGGAAACATCGGCCGTTGCGGCGGTGTGCTCACGAACCTCTGCGATGCTCTCTATGGGCTCTATCAGAGTGCCAAGGTTCCTGTACTTTTTTTCTCGGTGGGCATCATCGTGTACAACTTGCTCGAGGGATGGGCCCCGGGCGATACGGTGTACTACCTGATCGTCACCTCCACGACCGTTGGATACGGTGACATCTTCCCCAAATCGCCTCTCGGCAAGCTCTTCACGTGCGTCTATGCTGTCCTCGGCATCACCGTAGTCCTCGGGACTCTCGCGCCGCTGGTTGCGATACTGCAGGGCGAATGGCGCGAGAAGCTGCTCGAGTGCATCTGTGGCAAGGGCGTGGACACGCGCGACATGAGCCTCTCAATGGATGAGATCAATGCAAGGATGAAAGCAGAGGGCGGCTACGGGCGCCGCTATGCCCTCGCACTCCTCAGCCCACTTGCTGTGCTGCTCTCGGGTATGGCACTGCACTGGCAATACATCCGCGAGCCACCCGATTTCACAGCTGGCGAGGACCCTGTGATGATGTGGCTGGGCGAGCTCGCGGTGAGCTTTCTCGGCCATCACAGTGGGGTTGCACATTGGCTCAAGAACCTCGAGCTCGATGTGGTTGGCTTCATCGACTCCTTCTACTGGACTGTGATCACCATGACGACCATCGGGTATGGTGACATCTGCCCGCGAAGCGGCATGGCCAAGATGCTCGCTGTCATCTACCTGCCGATGGCCGTGATCGCGCTCGCCGACGCCATCTCCGACGTGGGGATGATCGGCAGACGCCGCTCCATCCGAGAGACTGACTTTGGCATGCGGGTGGACGAGTGCTTGCTACGCGACGCCGTGCGCGACGGCGAGTGCAACGTGCACCCCAAACTCTCCGAGGCAGAGTTCCTCACCGACCAGCTCATCGCTAACAAGCTCGTTGATGAGGAAGCGGTGCTCGTGCTCAAGCGTCAGTTCAAGTACCTCACGCGGCGCGGCACATTTGAGTCCGACGAGGACCGTCAGTTGAACGCGCAGCTCGTTTATGAAGAGCTCGCTGGCCGTGTCGCCGAAGGCAAGGTACTCTCTGACGGCGCGAGCGAGCACGACCTGACACCCGAAGGGAATTTCAAGTGGAAGAGCTTCGAGGCGTGGTTCGAGCGCAGCTGGAAGGTTCGTGTCGTCAAGGCGGCTCGTGGCGACCTGAGCCTTGCTCAGCCTGGCCGACAGGAGATCGAGCTCAAGACAGCGCTCGGCGCCGCTTCCCGAGGGCGCTGAGCTCAGGACGGCGCTTCATCAAGTGGACGCTGAGCTTTTGGCATGCTGTCTTCACGGTGCATAAGAACTCAGTGGCGCGCTGTGCCGTTGTGGAGCTATTGTGGAGCGTCGACGACGGCGTCGAGGAGATCTTGCATGCGAACTTTATATAAACATGCCTTGATGCGGGGGCGATTGGGATGGCGACAATATGGCGACAAGGGCGACAACAACTGCGGCAATAAGTGCAGCATCCAAGGCGGGGGTCGTGTGGCATGTCCAAGTTCGACGTGAGCCAAAAGACCAACCTCGCTCTCGACAAGAAGACAAGAAGGTACATGTAACAAGAAGAGGCGTTCGCTTTTTCGCGGTTTTGGGGAGTGAAAGTAGTCAGCTGACCTCGCGGAGGGCAGCCCAAGGCCATGTGAAATGGCCGGGAGCCCGGAGAGAGACGGAGAGAGACGGAGGGCGCAACTTACAAGAAAAGTTCAAAGGTGCATGCGATGTGTGGACGGCAAATGTGCTACCGGAGGTGGTAGCTTGGTCGGTGTAGTTCTAGTTGCCACCCGCTGATGGTGATGCCTGAAATGCAACCACAACGATCGGATGTACGGCTCGGCCCCCTGTAAATCTTCGAAAACGACGGATCCCTGTCGCACCTGTGGTGTGGTGAGTCATATTTCTGTGTAGAGTGTACATGAAGAAGAACTGTCATCAGAAATAACGTACGGAGCTTTTACTTGTCATGGCGCGCAGTGTGTACATGAAACAGCGCACACACTGCGCGCCATGACAGTGCGCCGATGCGATCGGGTCTGCACGTTAGGCGGCAGTCCTTAAACGGCAGCGCCGCATGCGTCGTGCGTCAAGAACTGTGTACCGGATCCCTATCTCGTATCTGTTCAGTTTTATACGTAACGTACGGTGCTTTTACTTGGGAAGGCGTACCCACGTTTTCCGGGCTCGCGGCGCGCTCGGCTTACCGACCGAACCGGGCGCGTACGCTTTGAGTGCGGTGAGGACCCCCGCAGCCGGCTGTGTACAGCAGCTCTACAGAATCCGTCCCCAACCGAGCAGGATTTGGCTTATCTACAGTACGTTGGTACTCTACCGGCTACCGGCCCTGTGTGCTTACCTTCTTGTAGATCAGCCGCTTTCGGGGCGACTCGCGCCATCTTATCCACAACACCGAGGCTGGTTGCCCGCTCTCTACATTAAGACGCGCCCACGCGCTGGAGGGCCTGGATTTGCTGCTTGTTCAGCAAGGGGGTCGACGACTCCGTCGTCGTCGCCAGTTGCTGGAGGATCTTGACCGAACTCATGCGCGCGCCCTCGTGGGCCCCCCGGAGCTTCTGGACGAATTCTTCGGCAAGGTCTTTCAGCTTGAAGTGGGCTATCCGCGACAAAGCATCACCTACGGCGCAGCTCACCTCAAGCCTAGGGTCCTCGAGCTTCTCGTACAGGGAATACATTTCGTTCTCCGTTGTCAAGTGCGCAAGCGCGCCAATAACCTCAGCCGCCTCTCGACGAACTTGCCATTTCTGGTTCTCCAGGCGCTTAAAAGCGGCGGCAATTTCCGGGAGAAGCACCTCCTGCTTCGCCTCGAGAACTGTCGGATCCAGCTTGCAGAAGAGCGTCTTCATGAGTAGCTTTGAGACCGATGCAGCCCTTGGCGTGTTCCGCGCCGAAGTCGCGCCTCGCTCGCGCTCGGCCTCCTTGGCAAAGGTGTCGACGATTCCTTCCGCATAGGCTATGAAGTCCTGCTTCTCAAAACGCGCGGCAGTTGGAATGGTCGCTAGCCGCACTTGGGTGCTAGGGTCTTGCAGCAGCTGGACAAAGTCGCCTAGCTCGACATACTGCCGGACAAGCTCCTGGTCATAGTCCAGATAGTGCCCCGCCAAAGTGACTGCCAAGGCACGCACCCTGTCGTCTGGGAAGCGGATGCACGAGATGATTTGGGGGGTCAGGCTCGCAGTTTGCGCCACGAACTCGGTGGGGTCGATGAGGTTGATCAAGTCGATAACCATCGAGCGCACGTTGTCGTTGGGATCTACTAGCATTGGCACGACCGAGCTCATCTTGCTGAGGATGATTGCGGGTTTCATCACACGCATCGTCTCGAGAACCGCGCAGCGCACATTTACGTCGTCGTCTTCCAGTCTACGGAAAATGAGGGGTGCTGACTGCTGCAAGATGGGCGTGAGCTTGGCCAGGGCACGCAGTCCAGACACACACTCCTTCCAGTCCGCACTGGCAAGTCGGTCAGTGAAGTCTGTCGCATGCGACGCGAGGGTGGCCGGGTCGAGCTTGCACAATGCCGTCTGCGCAGCGACGCTGACCGCCTCATCCGAATCCTCCAAGCTGCGCACGAGGCTCTTGGCTAATTGAGCAATCATGAGCGTTGGCATCATGCTCAGCAGCCACACAGCATCCCTGAGCTCGGCGGCTGAGGCCCCCGAAAGGTATTCGCCGATGACGGGATGGTACGGTTCGAGCGCCGGAGCTGGGATCTGCCCGAACACCGTCGTCAGCATGAGGCGCCGATAGCTGACGTCGGGATTCGACAGCGTGCTGACGATGCGCTCGGCATAGCCTGAGATCGTGCTCGCCTCCAGGCTGGCCATCGCTCGCGCGACCGCGCGCCGCACGTCCGTGCTCCGGTCGTCGAGCATCAGCGACAGAGTAGTAGCACAAAGGCCGAGATCCTTGGGGTCAAGAAGGCTGAGAATCTTGATGCCGGTGAGCCGTACCTCGCCGTTCGAATGCTTGAGCTGCGCGACCACGCTCGGGGCGTGGCGTGCCAAGCATTCCTTGTGCATCAGCGCCAAGACATCGACGACGCTCTGGCGCGTCTCGGCAGCAGGGTCGATCATCTTCTTAACCAGACTATCGACAAGTTCATCCATATCCGGCGTCAACAGTGGATGGACTTTGAGCTTGCCTGCCGCGCCGAGGAAGCGATCGAGAGCAGCCCTCGCTGCGATCCGCACATGAGGGTCGGCATCCGACACTGCCTGCACGACCACGGCTGCGTTCCCAACGATGTCCTCGATGGTGTAGTTGTTGAGCATCGTGGAGAACGCCCCGATTTCGGCCCGACGTTGCTCCTTCTTCTTCGAAGTCACGCGCTTTGCTGCGACGCGGTTTGCGGCGGCGTCCTTCTTCTTGGCGGCCTCCGTGCGAGCTTTGCGTGCCGCGGCGAGCCGTGGGGTTGCAGGCGCCGTGGGGTCGCAGGTCGCAGGGGGCGGAGGCGAGTGCGTCGGAGGGGAAAGTGCCCGAGGCGGCGAGCGCTCCCTCTCTGGCGAGACCTCCCTGATCAGCGAGTGGTAAAGGACCTCATCTTCGGCCTCCATTTGCGGCGGCTTCAGAGCTCGATCCTGAAAGGAGATCACATCCATCCGGACCTTGAACGCTTGCTCTTCGGCGAGGCGCGCAGACCGCGCCGAGCGAGCAGATGTGACCTCCTTTACCCGTACCTTGATGTTTTCGATCCATGCGCGCTGTTCAACTCCTTTTCGCTCCTGCCAGGAAATCACGTCCATCTTGACCTTGAAGCCTGCCTCGAGATTCTGCAGCCTACGTTGCTCGACGCTCTGATGTGCCATCACTGCCGCGGTCCGTATCACGAGCTGACGCTGCTTGACAATCTGCTCGTGCATGCTCGCCACCTGCAGCCTCTTCTCGCCAAGATCCTTCCGCACTACTTTGACTTCCTGAGCTGCGACCCACTTCGCCTTGCGCACCCTGTCACTCGCGGCCTCCACCGCGGGGCTCGAGCGCTTCATCTGCAGCTTGTTCCATGGATCGACCCCCTGCAAGAGCCGCTCGGGCCGCTCTGTCTGCACCTTGCTCTCGTATTCCTGCTTGTCTTCGCAATCGTCGAGCAACGGCAGGGGCGGAGGCATGACCACTGGAGCTTCCGTCTTCTTCCTCATCAGCGGCTTCGTGGTCTGAGCGCCATCATGACCATCGATGAGGCCGAAATCGTCTTTTGGGATGTGTATGGGCTCAGAGGCTCCTGTGGTGGGATCAGACCCCTCATCAATCTTGGCCGATTCATCCACTTCGGGAGCGGGTGCGGGGGCACTTTCCGCCTTGGCTGCTCCGACGCCACTGACAATTAAGTGTAAGGGGGAACTCGTCACGTACGACGATGGCCCATCCTCGCCATATGCAACCCAGATATGGAGCCTCCACGCCCCGGGCGTGCTCGGGCTAGTGAAGTGCACGGAGAAGTCGTCCAGGACCCAGCCGCCACGGATGGTGCACTCTTCGCTCGGATGAGTCTTGAGTTGATGCGACCCATTCGACCAGCCCATGCCGATGCGCACGGGCGGCGTTCCCTCATCCTGGACTGTGAGGCAACGGAGGATAAAATGCATGGGCTGGTTCATGCTAAGCACCTCATTGCTCTGCCAGTCGCAGTCGCGGATTTCAACAAATGCGGCATCGACGACGCACTTCCCGGTGAGCCGCAGCTCTTTGACGACACTCGGCGGATACCCGCGCTCCTGCACACCCATGCTGATCTTCGATACAGCCTGTGCGATGTTTAGGTGCGATGCCATGTCAAGCACGCTTGACATCGAATCTGAAGATGTCAGGTCGAGGCGATGGTTAGAGATGTCAAGGTTGCTCAATTTTGGCAACTTGCCCGCCTGGAGAGCAACCACGAGAGCTTGAGCGCCTTTCTCATCGAGCCCGTAGTCCGCGAGGTCGAGGCTCGAGATAGCGCTCTCCTTATTGATGCGAAGAACGGACAGCAACGCCTCGAGCGACCGATTACCCGAGGCACTTTCGTTCGATTGTACGCGCAGCTTGGTGAACAAGGTGTTGGTGCTGACAAGGCCACCGATGAGAGTCGCCGTCACCACTCCAAGAGCCTTGATAGAGAAGACTCCGGGCTCGAAGCCTTCGTGATGGATCTCGGCCCCTTTGAGGTACTGAACAGGTAGCGGTGGGTTTCCAGTGCGCTTACTCTTCTCGACTTGAAGCGTCGTGACACGCGAATTGTACTTGAGCACGCCTGCAAGAAGCACAGCTGCACCGACACTCAACGTATGTGTTGAGAAGTCCAAGGAGACGTCGTCCTCCCTGACGCTGAACGCGTCACAGCTCAGGTAGGCGACACGGCAACCTGCCTGCACTGCCTCGCCAGTGGAGCCGTCCAAGAGTGCATTTCCAATTGCGCGCATGCCATCCTCACCGATGGGGCTGCGATTGAGCGCAAGATGGGTAAGAGGAAGGATTGCATTGCCCCGAATCGCAGAGGCCATCGACAGTCCAAGGTCTCGACCACCATCCCGAGATGTGGGGTGAACACTCACGTCGAGCCGCGTCAATGAGGCATGGCCGCAAATGGCACCACTCAGCAAGATGGCAGCAGCAGCATCGAGCCCCACCACTGTGACGGACGTTTCATCAAACACGTTCAAGGTGCCCAGCTCGGGGCAACTCTCCGAGCTGAAGCGGAGAGCCGCCCGACGGCCGCCTTGGTTTTGAAGCAAGGAGCTTCCGAGCATGCGCTTCGCACTCTCACCCAGCTCCACGCCGTGAAGGTCGATGTTCGTGAGACCGGCATTGGAACGAAGCCCCGTGGCTAACGCGCGTAGGGCTCGCGACGCATCACGACCTCCAATGCGGCCAATATTGCTATTTGTCAGCGTGAGCGTTTGCAGGGTCTCGTTGTGTTTCAGCAAGCCAGCAACCAAACTGACTTCTGCTGCACCGAGGTCTGATGTGTTCAGAGCAATCGTCTCCTCCCGGATCATGATGGCGTCTGAGCGCCAGAAGTTGACGCCGCTTCCGCGATTCTCCAGGAGGGCACGGCCCAGATTCTCGGACGTGCGCAAGCCCAGCTTCTCACCCAGCAGCACCACTGTGCGCAACGACCGATTCACGCGCAGAACGTCGCACAGCGAAGTGCAACCCATTGGCCCAAGCTGGTTGTTGCTGATGTCGAGCTCTTTGATCTGCTTGTGGGATTGGAGTGCCGTGGCCAACGGTGCCATGCCCTCCTTACCGAGTGCCGTGTCGGCCAGGTTAAGAGCGGTCAGCTGAGCTCCGTTGCTGCTCCCAAGCAGACGGGCTGCCAAGAGGCCCGCGATGACGCCCATTTTCGTGCCCTGCAGGTTGAGAAGAGTGAGCGAGTTCATGCTGCGCAGGCACTCGCCAAGTACAGCTCCCTCGGTCGCATCGATGGTCATTCCAGAGAGAGTCACACTACGCAGAATGGTATTGTTCTGGAGCAGCGGGAGCAAGCCCTTGCGTCCCACTGCAGTCAATCCAGAGTTCATCTCCTTCTCAAAGTGCCAGCTGGCCCGCCGCTTGGCTAACGCCTCGCCTAAGGTAGTCGAGCCGATCCGGCACACGTTTTGGTTGAACTGCTCGTTCAAGAATTTTGCTGCCGACACATCGTCGCACCACCCCACCCACGTGTTGACGTTGCGCAACAGGTCAGCGGCGAACAAGCCCTCCTGGATGGAAAGGTGCACAAACTCGTACTGTGCTGCCTGCTTGGCAGACTTGGCAGCCACGAGCTTGAGCAATGGCAATGGCTTCTCCTCTTTGACGAGTGTATTCCACAGCGTCTGCAGCTCAGGCGTCTTCGTCAGGCATGCGCCCGCCTCGATCGTGGAGATCTCTCGCCGTCTTGCCATCTGGTTGGCAATGGCGACGGCACTGATGAGATCCTTGGCCGCGTCCTGGTTGACGAGCTTGCGGGCTGCCGCTGCGGTGGCAAGCTGATACAGCTCAAGTTCGCTACCGGGCAGGCCTTTCAACGAGTCGCTGTCTGCGCCGCAGATGATGACCAGCATCGAGAAGAGGACAGGTAACCTCGTTGCTTCGACGAGAAATCGGAAGATCCTTTCCATCTCCTCTGCGACATTGACCAGCGAGCTGACGGCAAGCCGCTCACGAAAATACGTGTACGGCTCTTGGCTGGTCTCAAGTTGGCGCGTCTTGACGATGGCCGTGTGGTTGACCTGTATGTCCACGTAGATGCTCACCTCCGTCGCCGGCAGCTTGGCAGACAGCTTGCCAGTGAATCGCATGGTACGGTTGTGCGATGGGTCGAGGCGATCGAATCTGTTTGTCAGCTGAGCTGCTTCTATCCGCATCTGCCTCAGATTGCCGGCAAGGCCCGCAGCGAGTTCCGTGTCGAAGCCTTTTACAAGGATTTCGCACAGTTTTACCATCGCAGTGCTATCTGTGCAGAAGATCTTGGCTTTCAGAGCGTCGCGGATGAGCGTCTCGGGTAGCACGTCCGACGAGTAGCCGCCATACATCTCAACGGCATCGAAATGCATCTCAAAGGGGTCGCGGATGCGCCCGATGACGAGAGCGTCTTTGTCGTCGATCTGTTCAAAGTACTGGTCATCTACCTTGATGAAGCTGTCAGCCTTGAGGTTCTTTACGTCCAAGAAGGAAATTTCCTTCTTGCTAAACTCCTGCTTCATACGCAGGGCCTCTTCGAGCTGCTCACTGAAGATTTCGGTGCCGATCATCGGCCTCTCTGGACCGATTTTCTTCCACTTTGAACCAAGCTCCGGCGGTTTGGACCACAGGGCTTGGATTCCGCCTTGGACCTGGAGTGTCCTCGGCTCCAGTTCCACGCCTGCTTCCTTGAGCAAAAGGGTGAGCGTTTCCCTCAGAGCGGGGAGCAGAAGCTCGCAGAGCACGTAGAGCTCATCCGTATGTGCTACCACTCGTGCCCAAAATGTGCTCGCCATGAGATTGGGCTCTTTTTTGCGAGCGCGAAGGGTCATGACGCCGAGCTTGTATGCACTCCATGCATCCCCTTCCAGCCCCTTGGAAGCGTCCACTCCGCATCGCTGCCGTATGACCGCCTCAATCTCGGCAGCCCCATTCGTACTCTTCTCGAGACTCTCTCGCGACTTGAGCAGATTATCCAAATCTTGCAAGATCTCAGGCTTCTCGGCAGGTTTCTTCCTCAAGTTCGGGTTTACGTTTTTATTCTTCAGACGCATGCGCTCAGCTTCTTCTGCGGCTTCTTCTGCCGGATCCTTGTAAACCCGAGGCATCAAAAATCGCGCGATCTGTAACAAGTACTTGGATTTTGGTGGGCCGTTGTGAGCAGCTAGGAGGCGCATCCCGTCGCAGGTCTTCAGGCGCATCCCGGGATTGAGCTTGCTGCCGGAAAGAAAGAATCGATCGGCCACTTCGAGGGATTCGATTCGAGCGCGCAGCTCTCGGGTGGGGAAATTGTGCAAGTATACGCTATCCTGTAGCCTCGCCATGTTGCAAATCGAGCGCATGTGACCAAAGAGCACGCTATTGCCAGTAGTTTCATCGAGAACCTTCCAACGCTGCTCGTCCGTCAAAGGTTGAAGTGCCACCATGATGAATCGTTCCTTGTACTGCGCTATCTCGAGTCCCTCAGGTCGTGTGGTCACAACGAGCTGATTTCCCGACATCAGCAACGTACCAAACACCCACGTCTCCACGTGCTCGCGGAGTCCGGCTGCCTCATCAAGACCATCCACCAAGATGGTGAGCTCGCGCATGACGTACGCTTGGAGCAGCAGCTGGCGCGTGCGACTCTGCTCCTCACCAGGGTACTTGAGCTCCAAGTACTGCTGCAGAAGCTGTGGAAATTGCGCGTCGTCCTCCTCGTCCTCATCGGTGATGATACTAGCTAGTGCCGACACATCCACTATCAGGGGCATGTTGCGTCCAATGACAAGGCTTGCCTTCGGCGCGACGTCCTTCAGTACATTGGCCAGCCCTGTGATATTGGCGACATCAATGTCCGAGTATGGTGTTGGCTCCAGCAACGCCGGCGCTGCTGTGATATCCACAACAACGGCTGGGGCCATGAGATCGTCTTCTACAGGCGCAGCCTCAGGCTCCGGGTCTGGCGGTCTTGTTCGCGGCGGGAGCACGATGGGCCCGTCGTCACGCAAGAAACGCAGGTTGTCGGGAGGGAGCCATTTCCCCTCACACTTGACCCTCCAGATTCGCTCCATTGGGATCTCCACAGGCTTAGCGTCGGGCGCCATCACCCACACTCCTGCTTCAACCGTCGGCACCACCGACTTCACGAGCAACTTTTTACGCGCGCCCGCCGCGCCGACAAAGTTGATCAGCCCGAGATGCAACTTCACCGCCGCTGCCGCCTCCGCATCGTCCTCGGGCAGCTCGTCGAGCGTCATCGCACTTGGTAGCAGCTCGATCACTTGGTAGACGCTTATCTCCTTGCCCAAGTCCTTATAATCGACGGAGCCTGCATGGGCCCAGCCGCCTCGCCCGTCGGGAATCGCCGGAAGCGGCGGCGGAGGTGGAGGCTCTAGCGCAGCTGGCGCGGGCGCAGGAGCTGGCGCAGGAGCTGGCTCGCCCGTGCCGAGCACGGCGGGCGGCTCTCCGGCAGCCTCCAACAGACGCTCTGCCAGCAGGTAGGCTGCCTGCTGGACGAGCCACGACTTTCCGCTTCCCGAGGGCGCTGAGATGAGAACAGGCAGCACCTCAATGACGCCTTGGGCGCGGTTTGGCGATGGGGCGAGAAGTAGAGCGGTCAGGTCACGGACGCTGGCGAGCTTCGTCCATCGCGCATAGGTGCGGCACGAGGAGTGCCACGTCGGCCCATCCCTCAAAGCCACACAGATACGCTGGTCCTTGATGTTCACCTTGTTGCTCGTCAAATTGTCCTCAACGAGACGAGTCGCCTCGAGCACGCTCCGGATGTACAAGATCCTCTGCTCCTCGTACTCCTGTGCGACCATCATGGGGTTGGCGATGTGGTTACACTCATTCAGGTCGACCGCAACGTTGAGCTCGGTCGTCGTCTCGGCAGTGAACTTGGACTTTGAGGGCTTCAGGATCGTCATGCGGAGCTTGTGGAGGCTTCCCTGAGCAAGCCCTTTGGCCTCCCCCTCGAGCACTGCAGCATTCCTCCATTCGCCATCGTACAGCACCATGAGATGGTCGGCAACGGTGTAGCGGGGAGTGGATGCCGGCTGGACGGTGGGCGGTCGAGGGTCCACGATCAAGACTCCCCCTCCATTGTCAATCTCAACGACGCACTTGCCCCCGTGCGTGCCGTGCAGCAAGCGTACCACACGCCCCAAGCTCAGCTCCGATGGTCGTTTGGTCGAGCGAACCGCCAGCCGCACGCCCTCGTTGACCGCATAGTACAGATTGGGCGTGATGCGGATGATGGCCGATTGCATGCGCGCCGAGGGAGCACTTTCCATCGAGATGCGACCAGCCCGCGAGCTCGTGGGGACGCCTCGGGCGGTGATCGTCCCTCGCGGGCTGGTCGCATCTGGGGCCCATCGCAACCGAACGAGTAGACCTCTTCCAGCCGTGCTGACGCCATGCTCAGCCGCCTTGAACCACGTTGAGGTGAGGAAGCGCACTCGCTCGGCAAAGCGCGTGCCGCCATCCTTCTTCGCGAGCACAGTGCCGATGACGGTATGGCTGTGTGCCGTGGTCAATGGGAACGAGAGGCAGGCAGGGACTGTGGACACATCACCCTCGATCACCTCAAACGCGGCGCCTTCGAGATCAAAGAGGAGCGTCGCATTCAGCCCCTCTGCCAGCTCGTGCCGGAGCGATGCGTACTGTTCGGACTCTCTCGAGTTTTCGGGAGGCGAAGCGCCGAGGCTCGTGCGCACAACGTGATGTGCACTCGGCTGGCGGCTGTGGACGACCGCATTCGGAGCGCTGCTCGGAAGTCCGACAACGGCTTCTGGCAGCTGGTTCACGGACGACTCCAAAGCTACGTCCAGGGTGGAGTGGTTGTACTCGGTCAAGTCTACCTCCAGCACCGCGTCATTCACCCAGATCGGAGGCACGACCCTCTCCAACCGCGGATCGTGCTCCGGCAGGTTGCATAGATCGTGCTCCCGCAGGCTGATCTTAGGCAACCCCGATGAGCTGCAGACATCGTCGACGAGGCCGTCGATGATCTCTTGGGCAGCCTCTTCGGCATCCTTCCTCAACCACGTAGCTGCCCTCTCAGCCTCCTCTTCCTGCAGCCGCTTCATTTCTTGTTTGAGCTTCTTCATCTCCAATAGGTCGTTGGTCGAGGCGCGGGCGCGGTTCTGGTTAAGATGCGCCAGGCGCGCATCTATCGCGGCCATCTCCATTCCAGCCTGCTCCTCTACCTCTGTCCGAGCAGCCTTTTTCGCCGCTTGCTCTGCTGCCTCCTTTGCGCGCTGCTGGATCTCGACTTTTCGAGTGTGTACAACAACGTCCGCTGCGGTGCTGAGTTGATCTTCGTCATTCCAATCGCCTGGCATCTTTTGCAGATCACGTACCGATGTCCAGATCAACGCCAGCACCAGCTGCACCTCCTGTGCGACTGCTGCAGATTCGATGGCGCGTGCCAGGCGTCGCTCTATCGCTTCGGTCTCTTTCGCGGCCATCTCGCCCTCAAAGTCACGTAGACGTGCAACAACGACGTATCGATTGCCAAAGCCCATCCACTTGCGCACACGCACCATTGCCCACACCCTATCTCCCGTCTTGTTTTCGTGTGGGACGAGCAGTAAGTCTCCTTCGGAGTACTGGAAATGCGCTGCTGTAGCCACTGTCGATGGTCGCGGGTCGACAGGCAAGTCGCCAGCATTTTGGTCCAAACGAACTATGCACGTGCCCTTGTGAAGGAGCCGGTGGACCGTCCCAAAGCGCACCTCAGACTGAGACCTGGTCGGCAGCACTCTGATGCGGTGGCCCGGCGCCACGGCGTAAGCCAATGTGGCAAGCACCCGGAGTGCGAGTCGGTACGGCTGCTCGTCCAGGTTCCCTCGAGCCCGCGGCGGAGTGATGAGGCGGTCTTCTACCGACGCGTCCGCGGCTTTGAGAGCGCTCAATTTGCGTGGGCTAAGAGACGGAGCCGTCCACTCTACGTATGCGAGGATGGCTCCGGTCTCGTCTGCGCCGTGCTCATCCGCGACGAGCCACTGAGGGTAGAAGCACACGCTTTTTGCAAAGGAGCGCCGCACGTGATTCGTCAGCTCGAAGACTGCAGCACCCTCGCCAGTCTCCAGCACGCCAATGAGTGTGTCGCCGAACTGCGTGTAAATTTTCAGGTAGCTGTTGACTGGCAAGGCCGGCACATCAGATCCATCGAGCACATCAAAGTCAGCGCCTCCGCAGTCGAGGAGCAGGACAGCCTCGCTGCTCGAGCGACCGTGCTCGTGGCGACCATGAGCATGTGCAGCTGCGCTCTTCGTCCCAAAAATGCTCCCACGGCTTGTGAACATCCCGGCGCCCTGCTGCCCGCGCCGTGCGTCCAGCCACGCCTGCACAGGATGACAGGATGAAATCGGTTTTTTCGATTTTTGGCGTCCGCGCTGTGATTATATTTCTCTCGCCGCGGCGCCGCGCGCGCGCAATGTGCGTTTGTCGGTAAAAAGACACCGGGGGGAGCCGGGCGCGTTTGTCGGTGAGGATGCGGTGCGTGAGATCTTACCGGTACTGCGCGCCACGTTGCGATACGAGATACCCGAACCCCTCGTGACCCGTAAAAAGACACCGGGGGGAGCCGGGACACACAGGACACACACGGGACACGCGGGCGCACAAGGGCACACGGACCACACAGACGAACCTCGTGACCCGTACATCGGCAAATTTGCCACCCGGAACCCGCCCCGACCCGCAACCGTGAACGCTCGCCTTGCGACCTCGGGCAATGCGCGTGGCTTTGCTCGCGTCGCTCCTCTGTGGGACTTATGCGGCCTCCGATGCTTCCAAGCTCATCTCCGAAGCACGAGCGGCGGCCAACCGAGGGGAGATCGATCGCGCCGAGCAACTCCTGCTGCAGGCGGAGGCGGACGCGCCAGGCGAGGCGCTCATGCTCAGGGCCAACCTTGCCGCCTTCGTGCGCAAGGACCAGACGCGAGCGTTGGCGTTATTCCGTGAGTCGGTGGCGGCGGACGCCACCCGCTGGGACGCGCGCTATTTCATGGGGCGCGTGCTGGCCGATCAGCAGCGATGGGAAGAGTCCATCGATGCATTTGCATCCGCATCCGAGCTCAACCCTTCGAGTTCGGCAGTGCTGCTTGAGCTCGGGCAGGCGCAGGCTGCTCACGGGGACGGTGCGTTTGCGACGACGCTCGTGCGCGCCGCTGCACTCGACGTGCACAGCGCCCAGCCGCTGCTCGTGCTCGCGCAGACCGCGATGCAGCGTGGCCAGGTGGACGTGGCACTGAGGGCTTATGAGGATGTGAGCGAGCTGCATCCATGGCACGCGCAGCCGATGATGCAGCTGGCGAGCCTGCGCGCGACACTTTCCAGGGCGGCCGTAGGCACTCCCGACGCTGCGCTAGCCGCCGCCGCCGCCGCACGAGCAGGCTCACCGGCGATCTGCGAGCTTCGAGATGCCGCTCTGTCGCTGCAGCCTTCGATGACGGTGCCCGCGTCTGTCCTCGATGCATGCTCGATGACGGAGAGTAAGCGGCGGGAGAGCAAAGTGGCGCCACTGGCCGAGTACGCCGACGACGCCCTCGCCTTTGCCACCTCCGAGGCCGCGGCAGCTCATGCCAAAGCGATCATGGATGGCCCTTGCGCCTTTCTCAAGGAGTTTCCCTCGCTCGCCTCACGCGCCGTTCCGAGCGTGCGACCCGAGGGCGGCGGCGCTGGGCGGATGAACGCGTGCCTGGTGCAATTACCCGCAGGGCGCGCCGTGCGCCTCCGCGGCGGCGTCGGCGGCGTCGGCGGTAGCGGCGGTAGCGGCGGTAGCGGCGGAGGCGGCGGTGGTGGCGGCGGCAGCGGTGTGGTCGTGCCGAGCGGCTCTCATCTGATCGTCGAGTCCGACGGCGACGCTCCGGCGGTGCTCGACGCGGCGCAAGCCTCGCGCCACTTTCTGCTTGCGGGCGATGCGCGCCTGACGCTCCGTCGCGTTCACGTTCGAAACGGTCGGTCTCTCCTGAGCGGGGGAGGCGCCGTGTTGGTGCTCCCGGGCGCCGTCCTGGACGCGACGGACGTGACCTTCGAGGGGAACCGCGCCGTGTTGGGCTCGGGCGGCGCGATCGCCTCGCACGGCGCGACGCTGCGTCTCAAGCGCGTCACCTTTTTGGGCAACGAGGCGACCCTGCGCGGCGGTGCCTTGCTGCACGCCTCCTACTCCGCCGCCGGCGCCGCTGAGGAGCTGCTTCACACCGGCTTGGGCTCTGTTCACACTCGCCCAGGCTCGTCACCGGGTTTGTCAGGTTCGTCAGGCTCGTCGGCCGGGTTCGTCATCGGCAGCAGCCCACGTGCCGCCACCGCCGAGCTAGCCGAGGTCGTCTGGGAGGCCAATCGGGCAGGGCGCGTCGTCTCGAGCGCGGACGTGATGCTCTGTAAGGGGGCGACGCTCCGACCCCACGTCCCTCTCCGACCTCTGCCTTGCATGCACGTGCTCACCACGGCGCGGCATCCTCCCTTCCCCACAGGTGCGGGGGCGACGCTCCGACCACGTCCCCGAGCGGAAGCTTGCGCGCTGAGTGAGTGCGACGAGCAGAGCGCCAGCAACGTGCTGGGCACTGTCATCAGCGCCGACGGTCACAGCACGGCCGACGGCAGCGGCACCGGCCCGCGGTTGATGCTCAGCGCGCCCAGCTTGATGGCGCGAGAGTGCTCCATGGAAGCGCTCGAGGTGCTCCACGGATTGCCACTGATTGCCTCTGATTGCCTCTGATTGCCTCTGATTGCTCCATGGAAGCGCTCGAGCTTCTTGAGTTCAAGGGCTTGGAACGGCACTGATGCACCTCGAGCTGATGACCTCCCTGATGACCTCCCTGACGACCTCCCTGATGACCTCCCTGATCAGGTGCTCGAGCTCAAGGGATTGGAACGGCACGCTCTGCGGCTCCTCGAGCACGCGAGTGTGGCGGACCCGTACTCGCCCAACGCCCTCTCGTTCCACCTCAACTTTCTATACACTCATGCCCTCGACGATGCCGCCGCCGCGCGCCTCGCGGCCTTCGAACGCGCCGTACCGGGCGCCACCGCGCTCGTAGCGTCGCGCCAGATGCTTGCCAATGCGTCGGCCCCCATGCTGCACCAGCGCGCCCAGACTCTCAATGGCCAGGTGAGTGCCACTGAGTGACACTGAGTGCCACTGAGTGACACTGAGTGCCACTAAGTGCCACTGATGATGCCGCGCTGATAGCCGTGCTGATAGCCGTGCTGATTGCCGTGCTGATTGCCGCGCTGATTGCCGCTGATTGCCGTAAGCTCCATGTTCCAGATAGCCATACGCTGATGCCCCTGAGTGCACCACTTTGGTCGCCTCATGCTATGGGCAGGTGGCGCGCATGCGCGAGGGCCGCCCGCTCGCCTCCGAGCGCTTTGGGACGCGGCTGGAGGCACAGGACGCCGCAACGTCCGCCTTCGTGCTGGCGATCCAACTCCAGCCGACCAACGGCCAAATCTGGTTCGATCTGGGCACATCTCTCTTCTTCGCAGGCGAGTTGGATACGGGGCGTCCCTCGTCTCCCTCTGAAAGGCCTCCTCGTCCCATTCTAATGGCCTCCCTCATTGCATGCAGGCGAGTTGGAAGAGGCATCTCTCGCCTACGCGGCGGGCGCCCAGAATGACCCCACTCACGATGGACTACAGGCCGAGGCCCAGCGCGCCGCAGCCTTTCCGCTCCCACCTCCCTCGGCCAATCAGATCGCTCACGAGCGCTTCGGGGCTCCTCCCACACCTCGTCATGGCGCGAGCGTGCCGAGCGCCGTGTTGAGCGCCCACGAGCGCGCCCTCCTCTTCGACGCTGCCTTCGACGCGATCGAGCTGCCTGAGGGATCCTATGGCGCCCAAGCCGCCTCTGCGGACTTGCAGGTGATTGCCTCTGATTGCCTCTGCGGACTTGCAGGTGATTGCCTCTAATTGCCTCTGCGGACTTGCAGGTGATTGCCTCTAATTGCCTCTGCGGACTTGCAGGTGATTGCCTCTAATTGGCTCTGCACACTTGCAGGCGGGCCCCGAGGCTTGAGTGACGTCCCTGGATGGCCTCCGATGGCCTCTGAGTCGCACTAATTGCCTCCCTCATTGCATGCAGGCGGGGCCCGAGGTCTTTGGCGCGGCCCCGCGAATTTTTGTGTCGCAGCAGCCTCTGCTGCCGCCGGCGACGTGCAAACGGTACATAGCGGCGGCGGAGGCGTGGGCGGCGCGCTCTGGCGGGTGGACCACCTCGCGCCACTACTCAGGTGATGGCATCTGATTGCCTCTGATTGCATCTGATTGCGGGTGGACCACCTCCCGTCACTACTCAGGTGATGGCATCTGATTGCCGCGGATTGCATCTGAATTGCCGCTGATTGCACCACCTGCCGCCACTACTCAGTCGACGACCGACGTCTCCCATATTTGGACGCCTCCCTAATTGCCTCCTTCATTGCCTCCCTCATTGCCTCCCTAATTGCCTCCCTAATTGCCTCCCTCATTGCCTCCCTCATTGTCAGTCCCGACGACCGACATCCCCCTCACCGCGCTGCCGGAGCTACTTCACGGCGACGGCTCGTTCACAGAGGCGCTTCACACCCTCCTGCTCCCCGCGCTCTCAGCGTGCTACCCAACGGCCGCGCCCGAGGCGGCGCGCCTTCGCGTGCTCGACTGCTTCCTTGTGCGCTATGACGCGGCCCATCAGGCGTCGCTGCCCATTCACACCGACCAGTCCCTCCTCTCCTTCACGATCGCACTCAACGACCCGTCCGAGTACCAAGGGGGCGGCACGTTCTTCCGGGGGCTCGGGCGGCCGGTGGATGCTCCAGCGGCGGGGCATGCTGTCCTCTTCCCCGGCAAGGTGGAGCACGGAGGCCATCCGATCTCGAAAGGCGTCAGGTACATCATCGTCCTCTTCATGGGTTACGAGGCCAACCGCATGAGCAACCGCAGCAGAGGCTACTCGCTGCAGCCACTGCGTGCGCAGGCGGCGAGAGGGGCGGGGCAGCGCTCCATTGATAAGGAGGAGCTCTGAAAATGGGAGCGCCGTACACCGCGCACGGATTTTCTCTGGAAGTGGAACGACCACCAGAAATCCAGAACGTGCAAATCGATTTCGCAAATGTTGACAGTTGAAGAGCCGAACGACCGTACGATTTTGCTGGACCAACCGCGCATACGCGCATTCACAGGTTCATGTACGCGTAAAAATTAATTCACATTCACAGTTCTTGACTCTGCACACCGATTCCGGTCGTGCCTTACCTAGGTCTTTACGCTATGGTCTGTGGTAACCGTCAAGACCGCCTCCCTTCGGCATCTCACCTGTGCTTGCTACGCTGAGCCCCCAACGCCAAGGCACCGAAGTCACGATCAACTTGTGCTGTATCACACATGGATCGCCAGGTGGACCCGTGGACCTCGAGAGCCGTGGAGCCTGGGCTCGTCTATCGCCTGCCTCGGAAAGGGCTTGACGCGCGTGCGCGCGTAACCACCTCGTTGAAGGAGGGCAGCTCCGCTACCGCCTCGGCCGCGACCTTTTTGAACCGATCGAAAGACATCGAGCGCGGTACGTTGGAGGCCGAGGGCACGGCCGCGGAGCCTCCCCGTCGCTTGACAGCGGCCGCGGCGGCCGCGTGGCGCCGACGAGCAGCGAGGGCCTCCATCGGCGCCGAAAGCCGAGATTCGATCTCGGAGATCTCCTGAGCTGGGAGGAGATTGCGCAGCTCGGACAGGAGCAGCGCAATGTCCTTCTCGTGGTCCTCGACGATCCGGCGCGCGGCGGCCTGAGTGCCCTGCGCAGCGGAGCGCGTGAGCTCGAGCTGCTGGAGCACCTCGAGCGATGTGCGCGCCTGCGCCTCCGCCGAGGCCCGCAAGTGATGGCTCTGCGTCTCGAGCGCCGCGATCCGCGCCTCCTCTCGCGCGAGTTCCAGGGCGAGTGTCGTGCTGACTGCGCTCAGCTGCGCGCCAGTCGTCGACTCGCCGGGCGCGAGGCTCAAAGAGGCAGCGAGGCTCGAAGAGATTGCCTCGGATGTCGAAGTGATGTCGACTGACGCGCTTCGCAGCCACGCTGGCTCCTCCTCCTCCTCTGCAGCGCGTGCTGTCGCCGCGGCCGCCTCCTGTGCCGACTTCTCCACGTAATCAAGGTCTTCGAGACCGGCGTCGAGCACGCCGAGCGCCTCCAGAAGCCGCGGAGTGAGCTGGTCATCATAGGTCGCCACGGGCTGCTGCGGGGCAGCGGACTGCTGAAGCGGAAGGGCTTCAAAGGGCGGAAGGAGCACTGAAGTGACCGGCAGCACAATCTTGGGCACATGAGGGTCGCGATGGACGTTCACCACGTCCTCGAGGGCTCTGAGCGGTCCACCGCGCGACATGGGTTCTGTCGCGCTGTTTCTGTCTCAAATCGCGCCGAGCGTTGTGAACGTGGGGAAAAATTGGCGTTTGACGAAATCAGCATTACATGTAGGTGAGGGGAGGGTCGGGAGAAAGCGCCCCGTTGCCGGGTTCCTTAAATCAATTTCAAACATAACGCGCGGACTCACGCGCTGTGTGCTCGTGCAGTGTGCTACCGGCTGGGGATGGCCAGCGTCCGCTGGTGGCCGGACAACCGGCCGCCGCGGAGCGCCTTGCAGGTGCCCAAAGGCATCCAAGGCAACAAGTGCATCCCGAACCCGCCCTCAGCGGCGCTGCAGGAGGCGATCAATCCGCCAAAGCCTAAAGACCGTGGCTTCTGGGCGCCGCAGCCAGGTGTTTGGAAACAAATTCAGGGGAAAATGCAATACGTGCGCTCACGTGTCGAGCCGCCCGGCTGGCAGGAGCCTCGCAAAAAGCTCCAGTTTCCGCTGTCGACGCCGGCAGTCAACGCGCGAAATGAAAACGGCCTTCTGCCGACACACGTGGAGGCCCTGCTCGGGATGCCGCAAGAGAATTACGCACCCCCGCCCGCTATTGGCGCGGGCCGCCGGCCGCTCGCGACCATTAACGAGGCCAACGGCGTCGTCAACAGGCCCAAGGGCCAGAAGCAGCAGCAGAATGAGTCAGTGGGTGGTATGGTGTCAGTGAGGGATGCCGTGGCGCAGATCGAGAAGCGCGCCGTGCAGGCGGCGGCGGATGACAAGCGGGGCGATGGCAAGGAGGAGGCCTGCGTCATCAGCTGAGTCATCGGTGCGTCTACCGCACGCCATGAATGCATGCACCAGCCAGAGGGACGTGGCATCTACGCAAGCAGTGGGGACAGCGTCAAAGATGGGACAGCTTGTGACGCACACTCTGCGTCGTGCGCGGAGACGGCGTGACGAGGGGCTCGGCGCGCGCTCTATTCTTGCGGTGGTGACCGAAGGTTCTCTCACGTGCCCACCGTGGCGCTCGCATCTCGAGGTCGATCTCCAGAGCGAGACTCGACCTCGCCTCGCAGTTGCACAGATGCACCGTGTGAGAGGATACATATTCGATGAGGCTAGGGTACACGAGCAGAGTCGGGTGTCGTTTGGAGCGTCACCTCAGCAGCCGTGCATCTTCAGCGGTATTCATGTGTATCCGTCGTGTGTATCCGTGTATCTGTGACATAAGTGTACATCTACATGTCTCATGTGAAGGGAGGTAAAATCCGAATATGTGTCTGAAAGTCGTGCCATGGAGGGCAAATTTGGGGGGTGCGGGGCGGCAGCCCCGCGAAATTTTTTCTGACGCGGACGGTCCGGATTCATCGGAAAATACTAAAAATTTTCGAATCGGATACTGGGAGGGATTGCGGCTCGTGGCTAGAGCTTAGAAGTAACAATCCATATGCATGGATCACATCAAGCGATCAAGGCCCTTCAGCCGCTCACCGCACGCTTCACTACAATGTCACTTCAGGCTAAGCGTTGCAATGCGAAGATATTGCCAAAATGACGGGCTCAAGAATAGCACTTACCGAACGCGGGCCGGGCGCCAAGTGAGCTCACAACATCGCAATGGCTAGGGAGCTTTGGGCCCGGCTGCAGCTCAGCAGCTCAAATGCATCTAGCTGGCGTCAGCGGCTCGAGCAACACACCTCTTGTGTCACGGAGGAGCTCGAGGAGGAGGACGGGATCCACACGATCGAACGCGAGGCATGAAGCCGTGCGTCGCACGCGACAGTGCGCATGCGCACCACGCTCGGCTCCACGCGTTCAAGTCCCTGCGAGCGACACGAATCAGTCGCACACGCTTCAGTACGGGGAAAGCGAAAACACCGGGAAATTGACGGGCTCGAGAATGGCACTTATCGAACGCGGCCTAGACGCCAAGCCAGTCAGCTCAAAATCACAAAATCACATGCAAAGGCACACAGTGCAAGCTGCAGCTTAGCAAGAGCTATGCATCAGCAGCAGCAGTGGTTCGATCCTCGGAGCGGTGGTGACTGTGCCCATGGGTGGCCAGCACGTGCTGCTGGCGATCAGGATCGAACACAAGCGTCGCATTCAATCTGAAGACTGGCTGGCTGGCGATAGGCGGACGCGCGGGCGGCTTCGTGCGGCCCTCGCTGCCTCCATGGGTCTGTGTCCCATGGAGTGCAAGCTGCAGCTTAGCAAGAGCTATGCATCAGCAGCAGCAGTGGTTCGATCCTCGGAGCGGTGGTGACTGTGCCCATGGGTGGCCAGCACGTGCTGCTGGCGATCAGGATCGAACACAAGCGTCGCATTCAATCTGAAGACTGGCTGGCTGGCGATAGGCGGACGCGCGGGCGGCTTCGTGCGGCCCATGGAGGCAGCGAGGGTATACCCCCCTATTAGAAAACGCGCCGTACCGAGCGCATCTGCCCTCCGTTCGTACACTTATTCGGATTTCACCTCTGGTGTGTGTGAATGCGTGTTGCGTGTTTGTTTTCATATGAATGAAGAAAGCCTTCCAACGACTCACACGCTTCCCTCCTGTGCTCGACAGCGGCGCGCCGAATCCGACGCCAGCCATGGCCTCTTCGCACGTGGGCCTGGATATACGCGACATGATGCGCAGCGTCAAGGACCTGCAGGGCACGATGAAAGGCGACGCGCTCTCCAGGAACACAGCTCCAACGTTTGGGGGCAGCGCAAAGTCCTTCGCGATGAAGCCACTCTCGCGGCCGCAGCGTCCGTCGGACATATCATTCGAGGCCGAAATGGAGCGTGAGGTGCAAGCACGGGCGGCCCACGGGCGCCGTGCTGCCAGTCGCGATACGTATGGAAGGAGCCTCTCGGCTCCGCCGGCAGAGCCGCCGGCGCCGGCAGCCTTTTCGGCGGCCGCGGGTGGCGGAGCGGCGCCAGGTCCGCCTCCACCGAGGGTGACAAACACACGGACGCCCGGCACGTTCGCCGCCGCCTTTGCGCACAAAAAGGACGAGGCGCAGCCCTCGTCGTCTGCGATGGCCGTGGCCAAGAGCGAAATCCGTCGTGAGCGCAGCGGCGCGTCGTCGCGTGGAGTGGGCAGCTTGCTGAGCCGCTCGCTCGACCTCGGGGCACCATCAGCGCCGGGGCAGTCTCGTCCCGAGCTCCACCGGCAGCCCGGCAGCGTCGGCGCAATCTCGGTCAATCTGGGAGCTCAGGGCTTCGGGGAGCTCTCGATTGGCTCGATGGCCGTTAATTACTCCTCGAACGGTCGTCAGCTTGACGGCAGCTTGGTGCCGAAAGCACGCGCGATCTCGGCCGCCGCGCCCACAGCGCCAGCGGCTGGTGGCCAGGGAGCGTCGACTTCGCTGCAACCACCAGGCTCTCGCCTGCCCGCCGCGGGCAGGCCGCAATTGTCTATCGAGGACTTACCGACACCACTTGCAGCTCCGCCGGTGCCGTCCGCAGCTCTACCGGTGCCGCCGCCGCCCGTCGGCAGCCCTGTCCGCGATGGTGGCGCAAGCGGCTCAGGCACGCCCTCACCGTCCAAGGTTGGGGCGGGCGGCGGCGGCGGCGGCGGCGCGGGCGGCGCGGCGACGCGCGTCGTGCGTGCCAAGGAGTGGAGTGTCGAGGTCGAGAATGCGTATCGACTCCAGGAGGCTGGGTACAGGGACGAGCATGAGGCGCTGAGCCTGGGCCACCCGCCTCTTGAGTATTGGCCGACGGAGCCGCCTCTGGTCCGCAAGCTAGTGACCAGAGAGACGGTGGGCAAGGAGGCGCAGTCGCAGATCTATTTTGGTAAGAAGCGCGAGTGCGACGAAAAGAACCTCAACAAGGTGAAACTGTACGCCTACGATTAGCGGAGAGACGGCGCGTGCAACAACAGCCTCATCACGGTGAAAAGGTACGCCTCAACTACGTGCAAAATGAGTTTAGCCCCGGAGAGGATGACGATAAGACCGGACGACGAGACGCGCGGGGGCTCTCGAGGCTCGTGGTCGCCCGTCCGCGTGTAAGGGGCTAGTAGCGGGCGGATCCGGATACGGCCATGGACGCTTCGGGCCTAAACCCGAAGTTTACGACCATGTGCGCGAGTTAGAGCGTCGCGTGGGCCGTGGCGATGCGCGGTGTATACTTTTACATATGTACTACCGTATCCATACCGCATACGCGGCGTTCGTGTGTGGCGCTGCGGCACCAGGGCACTTCTCCAATTGCACACCGCGACGGCACGCGGACACGGACGCGGAGGTCGTGGCGGACGCAGAGCCTCCGAACACTCAGAAACAAAAGCAGGTATCGAAGGTATGCGCAAACGCAGCAACTAGTGACAGAATGAACCGGAACCACGGCATGTCTGATTTGTAGACGGTGTTGGCGAGCTTACTTCTTCGGCTTGCCGTGCACAGCCCACTCTTTGAACATCGCCTCGGTGTGCTCGTGCTCCGGCGCCTTCATTACACGGTGCTTCACCTCTGGTGAAAATGGCCCCGAGTAGACCTCATCCCCGTATGGCCGGTACTGATACTGGTTGGTCGTGTCGAATGTTTGACCGGCATATTTCGCGGGAAGGGGCGATGAGGTCGGGCTTCCAACAAAGAACCGTCGGGGCTCGGCACGACCGACTCCCGGCATGGCCGCTGCTACATCCGCACCAAACTCGTACACAAATCTAGCTCGCAAGGGGGAGCTGTGCTTTTCAAGATACTGTGCATGAAATGCTGCCAGCCGCTTGTAGCTTGGGCTCTCCATTTGCACGTTTCGAAGAGCTGCGTTGTGATCGAGAAGTCTTGTCGGCGAAACGGTCGCGAGGAACACACCGGTTTTCACACCTCCCATGCGCCTAGAGACTCAACACGCTCGCATACACATCCGTTGAGTATCGGTGATTCGTACGCTGGACGATTACGGTCGACGACGCGACGCGCTATTTACCGTACAGTACCGGTCTGAAGTTATGTGATGAGTCTCCCCGTTGTCGCGCCGACCTTGACGCCCGCCCGCGTCGGGACCTGCTGGCGCAACACTGACGCACGTCGCGCTACCCAAACATGTTGCCCTTTTGCACCGAACGATCAATCTCACGATCATTTCCAAGTTGCACTGGCGACGACCGACTGTGCAAGAGCGTTGCCAAAATCTACGGAGCTACCTGCGCCAACCTCTCCGACGTGAACTGGATCGCAACGCTAGTGGAGGACACAGGCTTGACGCGCAGCGGCGTTCCAGGGCAGTCAAGTGATAGGTTGTACGGCGTCGAAGCGGGCCACGTGGTGAATTCTGGTGGCTTATACCAGGATCCCAGACAGATTGCATTCGCCATGCTCCACCTGGGCCACACCCTCGACGTGCACACATACGTGGAGTATGGCGTGTGGACTGCTTGGACCTTCACGCTGATGAGCTCTTACCTTGCGCGCGTGGGATCCGGGTCGAGTTTCAGGGCTCGCGCCATAGACACCGTAAGCAAGCGTGTTTCGCCCGACACCTTGGCGCTCTGGCCCTCCTTCAACGGTTCGTTCCAGAGTGCTTGGGCCAAGGGGGACGTGCGAAAGTTGACGGGGCTGGCCCGGGGAGAGGAGCTCGTCGATCTATGTTTCATTGATGCGTGCCATGACTATTGGTGCGCGCGCTCCGATTACGAGCGCTTCGCTCCTTATTGCCGTTACATGATGTTCCACGACGTGGCAGACTTCGAAGTACTAGCCGGTGATCCGCCCTGGGGTGGTGTCGTTGCGCTGTGGGCCCAGATCGTCACCAACATTGACCGCAAGCGCGCCGTCGAATTCTTTAGCCAACCGGGCACCTTCCCGACCCGCTATGGTATCGGGATCCTGTCGCCGAATGAGAAGACGGGCAACGGCCAGACGGACATCTGGCCTTCGTCGCACTGGAAACCATGGCAGCGCACCGGCGAGATGTGGTTGTGGGATGTGCTCTGCCCACCAAAGAGGAGCAGACAAGGTGACAAGTGCGAGCGGCGGCGCGTTGCAATGGCCGAAGGCACCTTTGGTGGCGAGCCGAGATTTCTCAACTCCACGTTGGACTATGGGAAACACAAACGACGTTCGTGACTCACGCGCCCACCCGCCATCCGCCGGCTCGCTAGATGTGTTGTTACGCGTCCGAAGGAAATGCTTGACGCTGTACTGAGGCTGCTCTGTTAGACGGTCCCTGCCGTCTTGAGTTAGTGTGTGCCCCCTGTGTGTGGCCCTGCCCTGGCTTGCGGCCCCCGGAGCGTGGCACCGCGCCCGAGCTGATTGCGATCGCAATCAGCTCTGGCCGCGCTCGCATCCCGTTTGAGGAATAGCGATCGCTTCCCGCGGAGCGCGCTTTTCTCCTCAGGCGTGAGTCGGGGGCTGCTCCGGTCTGTCGAAGCTCTCTGTGCACTCCGTGTGCGACGCCTAAAGTTACTCACTACTACTCAAGTAGTCTCTCTTTCCCACGTGGTAGCGGTGGTGGTCCGACTACCTCCAGCCCATCCAACTTCGACCGATCGAAGATGTCAACGCTACACAGCAAAACTATTGAGTGAGTAATTGCCTCAATAATTGATGATCCGATCAATAGTTGAGCTATTGATCGGAATAATTGAGTCTGGTCAATAGTTGAACTAAATTATTGAGCCAATAGCCCCGCTGCGTGTGCTGTCCGTGAATATTCACACGCATCATTCACAGTACATGAGGAGATCTAACGAGATTGGATACGAGATCTAATCGAGATAACACACGCACACCGCACACCGCGAGCTCGAAACACAGACTCAGACACAATGAAAGCGCGCGCATCATAACTCACGTTAGAGCTGCAGCGCTCAGTTTTGCATGAATAGCGGAGCGCCTGCATGACCACACGCATCACTATAGACACTCGAATCCTCATCATCATGGGTGCTCTGGGTGCTGGGGGTCGCCTCGACGTTCGTCTGCACGCCGTCATGCTCGTCCTGCGAGCACGCCGTCATGCTGGTCCTGCGAGCAGTGAAGGAGCGCGGCACGTGATTATAAGGCTGAATCGGAGGATGAGGACGTGGCGGGCGTGTATCCGCAGCCATGCCGCGCGGGCGAGAAGCTCCACATGCACGCTCAACATGCTGGCAGCAGCCGTGCGCGCGCGCGCGCGCGCCACAGCGCAGCAAGGAGCAGTCGGCAAGCGCACCGCGAAGCTGTGCGGCAGCAGCGATGTGGAAGCAGACGTGCAGGAGCGCCTCGACGTCGGTCTGCACGCCGTCATGCTGGTCCTGCGAGCACAGTGAAGGAGCGCGGCACGTGAACACAAGGCTGATTCGGGGGATGAGGACGTGGCGGGCGTGTATCCGCAGCCATGCTGTGTCAGGTGTCGCACAAGTTGGGGTGCATATTTTTCAACCTGTAGCTGTACACGAGAGCACCCCTAACCACGGCCAAGCAGTCGACATGACGGCCGTAGGAACCCAAGTCTCACAAACGGTAGTGGTCGAACTCAAGTCTCACAAACGGTAGTGGCCGTAGGAACCTAGTAGGAACCCAAGTCTCATAAACGGTAGTGGTCGAACTCAAATCTCACAAACGGTAGTGGCCGTAGGAACCTAGTAGGAACCCAAGTCTCACAAACGGTAGTGGTCGAACTCAAGTCTCACAAACGGTAGTGGCCGTAGGAACCCAAGTCTCACAAACGGTAGTGGTCGATCTCAAGTCTAACAAACGGCAGTGGCCGTAGGAACCCAAGTCTCACAAACGGTAGTGGCCGAACCCAAGTCTCACAAACGGTAAGCGAAGTCTCACAAACGGAAGTGTTCGAACTCAAGTCTCACAAACGGAAGTGACGAACTGCGAAGTCTCACAAACGAACTCGTCTCACAAGACCCTTTAATTCCCAAGCCCCCGACTCACGCCTGAGGAGAAAAGCGCGCTCCGCGGGAAGCGATCGCTATTCCTCAAACGGGATGCGAGCGCGGCCAGAGCTGATTGCGATCGCAATCAGCTCGGGCGCGGTGCCACGCTCCGGGGCCGCAAGCCAGGGCAGGGCCACACACAGGGGGCACACACTAACACAAGACGGCAGGGACCGTCTAACAGAGCAGCCTCAGTACAGCGTCAGGCATTTCCTTCGGACGCTCCATCAGTTTTTTCGTGAGGGGATTGCAGCGAGCAGCGTTTTGGGCATGCGACAAAAGGCCTTATGAAAATCGTCAAAATTTTTCGCGCCCCCCGTCAATTTTTCTCTTTTTTCCTTTTTCCCCCTTTCCCCTTTTCTTCCTCCCCGCCCCCCCACCCCACGGAAAAGGTCCGAGCAGCGCACTCTGCTCAGTACACGTTTCTCCCCGTGAGCATGTGCGCAGTGCTGATTCGGGCCCTTGTGCTCTTTTACCAGATTGATGCGGTCGTCGGATGGCTGCCGTCTTCGTTGGCAGCACAGCCTACAGGTGACAGATCTACGTGTGCTTACGATAAGTTGGAAAAGGGACTGGGTGTGCCTTGCAACAGAAAGGCTTGCGTGTTTGATGATGTCGTTGTCACTGCAACCTTTCCTTCAGGGTGGATCATGGCGGGTGACGGTGAAGGTAGGAAAGCTATCATCGACCCGAAATATGCGTTCTCGCCCCGGCATGAGTGCGCTGCTTATGGTGCTGGTATAGCGGACGACTGGAGCTTTGAAGCGTCGTTAGTGAAAAGCTGTGAGGTGCATGCTTTTGACTGCACAGTTTGGGACGTTGGTGGCATGATGGCCGCTGCGGGTATTCGCTTCGCCCCAACCTGTATCGGCAGGGATCAAGCTCTCACAGTGGGCGAGCTGTATCAGCAGCAATTAAGGGGCACCAGGGGATCCGCGTCGGTCAAGCAGTCTGCACCTGAATGGATGAAACATAAAGTTCGGGACCAAGGCGATTTACACTGGGAGATCAGCGGACCTGCGTGCTACAGGGTGATCAACAAAGGAGAGAGTTGTGCGGAGACCTGCGCAGTCAGGGGCTCGGGCGGCTGCTCGGAAGACCACATGCGCTCGCTTGCGAACGCAAAGATATTGAAGGCTGCGGTGCAGCAGTTTGGCAAACAATGCGATCGTATGAAGGCGAGCCACGTCGCTGGCTCATGGGATGGACCATGGGTTGCTGATAACGGAGATTGCGGATACAACGACCACGCGGATTGGCAGCCGAGCTGTTCAACACGTGCGGCCTGCGGTAACCACCGAGTCTGCGCGTGTAATCAATCCATGCCTGCGATCACGCTGCCAAGGAATATCTCCAAGCCGGCCTTCGAGCCACTCAACATGGTCCTTAAAGATCGTGGTCACATGCACCTAGACATGATGAAGATAGACATTGAGGGTGGCGAGTGGCCGCTCTTTGAGGAACAGATATTGAACGCCAACAACTCTGGTGGCATCCTTCCGAATCAAATATCTTTTGAGCTGCACACAAAGTTTGGGAATATGGAATTTGTGTCCCAGGCACTGGCGGGCACGAAAGGTAGGCATGCGGTCAACCTTCTATTCATGAAACTATGGAAGCTTGGGTACCGCGTCGTATCGAAAGAGCTTAACAGGGGAGATGCTGGTTGCGCCGAGTTTGTTGTTGCGCGGCTTGGAATGCCCATGGGAATACCTGCAAACAAGGCCCACAACACATGGGAAAACGTGATAAAACATGCCCGCATGGTTTGCTGACAGCTGGTGCGGAGCGGAGTCACGACCGACGAGACGTTCAAGATACACTCGGGAATATCGCATCGGATGCGGTGTCATCTGTCCAAGGTCGACGTTGCGTGTGTGACTAGCGACTGCAGACCCTGGATGTGAGGGATTTACCCAAGGACGCAAGGAGGAGTAGGGATGGATATATATGTTTGCACATGATACCCATACCTAATTGCACGGGGCACGGGCGCAAGTCTTGCGAGCGGAACCCGAAAGCGGAACGGATTCGGAAACCCTCGCCGGTCCGGGCGGTCGCCTTGCATTTCCCTGCCCGCCAGAGCAGCGACCGTGGTTACAGGTTTTTCCCCTGGTCGTTCAGACCGAATCTTTTCTGTATTGGCCGTTGGAAGGTCGCACAGAAACCTAAAATGCGCCTCGGTGAAGACGAGCTGCACCTTGTTCGAGATACAGTGGCCAGCGCGAGCTGTCCCGATAGATCCGTCGCCCAGAATTCACCGTGTGAACACACATAGATCTTCGTGGTGCTGGAAGCTCGCTCTCGCACAGCTTCTCGTCGTCGAGCGGCGTGGGCTTTTCTCCTGAGTACCAGAGCCCGCCCCACTGTGATGTTGGAGACGTGGGCTTGACGTTTGCGTCTGTCATGAGTGCGGCGAGATTGACCTCCCAGACGACGAATTCTGGGATGCTGATAGGTCATACTCCATCACCATCGCCGCCTCCGCCCTCGCCGCCTCCGCCCTCGCCGCCGCCGCCGCCGCCGTCACCACCACCATCTCCACCGCCTTCACCGCCTCCGCCATCGCCGCCTCCGCCACCGCCTCCGCCA
>Ga0210247_100560_pt1 | contig 34563 bp, 37 predicted proteins | sample ChrtobMetP3_16mM_FD_155449 | JGI IMG/M metagenome (GOLD analysis project Ga0210247, IMG submission 155449) | Chrysochromulina tobin associated microbial communities from unialgal haptophyte culture, Seattle, Washington, United States - P3_16mM | ecosystem: Host-associated > Algae > Haptophytes >... | reverse complement strand
GGAGGGGGGGGGGAGGGTGGTGGCGGTGAGGGCGGCGGCGGTGATGGCGAGGGCGGAGATGGGGGCGACGGCGACGGTGCTTCTCCGGGAAGGAATGGCGGCGCTGGCGGAGGAGATGGCAAGGGCGAGGGTGGGAGCAGCGAGGGCGAGGGCGGGGGCGGCGAGGGCGGGGGCGGCGAGGGCGAGGGCGGGGGCGGCGAGGGCGAAGGTGGTGGGTTGGACGCCGGCGGTGGCCGCGCGACGCGCGGGCCGCAGTCGATGCAGTCGGAGCCGTAGGCGCACGTGGCGAACTCGGAGCCGGGGCCGCCGTCGCTGCACGCACCGCCGCCAGCGTGGCGGCAGTTGTTCATGCAGATCATGACAGGTGGAGCCGGCGGTGGCCGAAAGGGACGCACGCCGCAGTCGACGCAATCGGTGCCGTACGCACAGGTCGGGAACTCGGAGCCGGGGCCACCGTCGTCGCAATCGGCGTCGGACGCCCAGTTGCACGTGTTCGTGCAGGTGCCCCGCGTCCTTGGAGGCGGAGGAGGTGAGCTGGGTGGCGAAGGTGGCCGCATTGGGCGCACGCCGCAGTCCGCGCAGTCGGTGCCGTACTGGCAGTCTGGGTACTCGGCGCCGGGGCCGCCGTCGTCGCAGAAGCCATCCGACGCGTAAGTTGGTATTCCGATGCAAGTATTGCTGCACAGGCCAGGAGCTAAGGGCGGCCCTGATGGTGGAGTTGGTGCGTTTGGAGCCAAGGGCGGCCTGAAAGGACGCACGCCGCAGTCGGCGCAATCGGTGCCGTACGCACAGGTCGGGAACTCGGAGCCGGGGCCACCGTCGTCGCAATCGGCGTCGGACGCCAAGTTGCACGAGTTCGTGCAGATGCCCGGCATCCTTGGAGGCGAAGGAGGTGAGCTGGGTGGCGAAGGAGGCGGGAACGGCGAGCGCGGCAAGCGCGGTCCGCAGTCCGCGCAGTCGGTGCCGTACGTGCAGATTGCAGACTCCGAGCCTGGGCCGCCGTCACTGCACTCACCGTTGCCCACCCAGCCAACCCAGCCAACCCAGCACGTGTTCGAGCAAAGTGTAGTCTGATTTGCGACGTGTTGGTCGGCGCGCGCGCCCAGCGCGCTCAGGGCGGCGGCGACGAGCAGGAAGCCCCCCCCAGCGTGGCACCGCATCGCTACTGGGAGACGAGCGAGACGCCCAGCAAGGGGCTCCCAGCCCCTTGCGCCTCAAGGAAGCGTCCACAGAGAGAGAGGGGGTGCCGATGTCGGCTGCCCTTGTGCTGGTCCATGTGGGATGCTCACGTCCTCACGACCTTTTCAACTGTGAATTTGTGAACTCCCAGGCCGTTTCACAGCCAATGTTCAAAACTCGACACCCAAGACACCGGACCGGCGCGTTGTGTGTTTCACACAGCGTTGCTAGCTGCAACAGTTGTGCTGTTGGAGTGAAACACACAACGCGCACGATCTCCGGACCCCCGTGCGGCCGTGGGTACATGTTACATGAAGCCGCTTGATTCAAGCCTCGGTTTCTCGCCACGATCACGCCACGACGCCACCTCCACGCCAGTCAGTCAGTCAGTCAGCTGCATCGCCCCCCCCCCCCCGCGCTCACCACACCACCGTCTCAACTCTCAAGGCGTCAAGGGACGGCTCCGCTCACCTCCAGCCACGACGGTTCACGGTTTTCAGGCGTGTTTTACATCAATGCATCAATGGTTTTACTTACTGACTTACTCGTGTATACATGGCAACACGCGGGCAGCGTGGCGGTAACGGCGTAACGCGACGACCCACAACTTTGAACTTATCCGGCTGCGCATTTTTGATAATGCGAGATCTATGACATCGCTGAGAAATCTGCCGTCTCGACCGAGGCTCGCCGCTCGATACATACTCGATACAGGCCGCCAGGGCGTCGAGGGTCGTGCTAATATTAGTACGAGGAATATATTCCTATAGATGCAGGGGCTGCGACAAATAAAACGAAAAGCGCCTGCCTCCTCGTCCTACTGCTCCGCTCCGCTCTGCCAACCGTAATGAGGTGGTCGTAACGTGCTTGTCTCCTGAGAGAGTTGTTCATTAAGCCTGGGGATAACCTGGAGATTCTCTGAAATCGAGGTGATCTCAGATTCAAAAGCCAACAAGCCAGGAACGTACGGCCAAGAGGTCGATTCAACGGCGCTCCGCTATCTACTGCTGCATGGACTCCACGTGGCACTCGGCATGGAGGCGCTGCTCATACCGCTGCAGCTCGAGCTGCACGCGCTGCCCCACCTAGGATCCGCGAGATGCACTCAAATGGCACTCAGATGGCACTCAGATGGCACTCAGATGGCACTCAGATTGCACTATGTTTGCACTCAGATTGCAGCTCGAGCTGCACGCGCTGCCCCACTAGGATCCACGAAGCCATCGAGTGGAACTCAGATGCACTCGGATGCACTCAGATGCACTCAGATGCACTCAGATGCGCTCAGAGGCGCTCAGATGCACGCACCCTATCCGCGAGGCCATCGAGGAGCTCCTTCGTCGTGCGCAGCGAGCGCCCCCCCATCCCGACGATTGTGTCGCCCGCGCGCACGCCCGCGCGCTGTGCAGGAGAGTCGGGCGCCACATGCATGACGAAGAGGCCGGCCGAGGGAAGGGGGGGCGGCTGCGTGCCGCCGCTCGCGCGGCTGCTCTGCTCAAGCTGTCGCTTCGTCTGCGCATCAAGCTCCACAAACTTGATCCCTAGGTACGGGCGTAGCACCCTACCGTGCTTCGTCAATTGGACGACGACGCGCTTCACTTCATCGATGGGGACCGCGAATGCGATGCCGTCCATGCCCGAGACCTTCATCGTGTTCACTCCGATCACCTCGCCCGCCAAATTGAGCAGTGGCCCGCCGCTGTTGCCCTGGTTGATCGCGGCATCCGTCTGGATGTAATGCATCCCGGCAGCTCGGTGGTTACTCGCCTGCCCACCGATCAGGCTGCGCCGATCGAGCCCGAGGTCAGAGCGCGTACGGTCGACCGAGGAGACGATACCCGCGCTCACCGAATTCGTCAGGCCCGCGGGCGCGCCCAGCGCCACCACGAACTCGCCCACTCGCAGCCCGGAGCTTGAGCCGAGCGCGACAGTGGGCAGTGGTTGAGTGGCGCTCACCTTGACGATCGCAATGTCCGAGACGGGGTCGGCGTGCTGCACGACGCCTTGGAACTCGGTGCCATCGTAGAGCGTCACCGCGCATCTGCCGCCGCCGGAGCGCGTGAGGGCGTCGCGCACGACGTGACAGTTGGTCAAGATGACCCCGCTCGGGTCGATCACGAAGCCCGAGCCTGAGGATTGTCCGAAGCCGTTGCCGACCCTGATGTGGACGAGCGCGGGGCATGCCTTTTCGGCCGCATCGGCGATGAAGTTGGCCGTCAGGTATGCCGCGGCTCGCGCAGGTGCCGCGTCGCACTGGACGGCCGATGGTGCGTCAGTCCATCCAACCAATGCGCCCGCGGAGAGGCCTACAGCAGCGCTAGTGATGGCTCTGGCCGCGTGGCGTATCGGGCGTCGCGGGAGGGTGACGACGAGGTTGGGGCTGCAAGAGGGCCGGGTGAGTGAGGGCCGGACGAGCAAGGGCGCGCGGCGCGCCGCCGCGCGAGCGATGAACACTTGACGCATGTGGCGATGTCTCCTTCACTTTCCAGAAAGAAGTCCACACAGAAAGCGAGCGCTTCTGTGCCTGAGCCGGCCTCGGACACGACCACGTCATACGTCATACGTCCGGCGTCAAACTTCCTAATTCGGACAGATGCATATGGATGGTTTGGCCCTGATAATGGGCTGTCTCACGTGCAGCTCAGCTTTACCGCACTCGCTGATACCCGTTGAGTTCGGGCAGTCGAGGACTCTGGAGCTCACGGAGGAGAATGCGCGCCTTAAGCAACGGATCGCCGAGCTCGTGGCAGGCGTACATCGCGAAGCTTTCGGTGCCGTTCCAGAGGGCCGAAGGACAAACGGCACCACTGCGCGCGCGGCATCCCCGGCAAGGTCGAAGCTCGACCAGGCTCGGCTGCTGTCCATCGGCGGTCCCAAGAGGCAAGTCATCCTCACATTCGTCAACAAGGCACGGCTCGATTTCGCCGCCACGTGGGCAGCTTACATGCGCCGCCTCGGCCTGACGAATTGGATGGTCGGCGCGACCGACGCGACCGCGCTGAGAGCTCTGCTCGAGACCGGCGTGCCCTGCTTCGACCTGCACACGAGCCTGCCGGAAGGTGAATGGGCATGGGGCTCCGCCAACTTTCACAGCCTCGGGCCCACGAAGGTGTGAAGCTCCTCGAGAGTAGGTGCAGCCGCTCGCCTGCACGCTCAAGACGGCGCGCTCTCCTCGGCCCACCCCACGCAGGTGAAGCTCGTCGAGCAGGTGCTACGCTGGGGACTCGAGCTCGTGCTCACCGACGTGGACGCGCTCGTGCTGCGTGAGCCTTTTGAATACATGGACAGGTGCTTGCGCCTGATTGCCACTGATTGCCACTGATTGTCACTGATGGAGGTCCAACTATAGAATGATTGCCGCGAATGGCCGTTCGTGCTGCGTGAGCCTTCTGGGCACATGTACAGGCATCCTTCCATCTTGGCCTCAGCAGCGTCCATCGGTTTCACAAGATGCAATCAGCCTGCAATCAGAATGCAATCAGCATGCATGACCTCAGCAGCGTCCATCGGTCTCAAAGGATGCAATCAGCCTGCAATCAGCCTGCAATCAGCCTGCAATCAGCCTGCATGACCTCAGCAGCGTCCATCGGTCTCAAAGGATGCAATCAGCCTGCAATCAGCATGCAATCAGCCTGCAATCAGCCTGCATGACCTCAGCAGCGTCCATTGGTCTCACAGGATGCAATCAGCATGCAATCAGCATGCAATCAGCCTGCAATTAGCATGCATGACCTCAGCAGCGTCCATCGGTCTCACAGGTACCCTGGTGCTTCCTTCTTGACGACCAGCGATCATCTGTCCAACACCACCGCCGACGACGGCCTCGAGGTACGCGCCGACTCGGCGTACAATATCGGCTACCTCTTCTTCCGCCCGAGCGCACTGCCGCTCGTCGACGCGTGGCTTGCCAAGGTTCTCAGCGACCCGACGGGCTCTTGGGATCAGGTGATTATGTCTGATTATGACTGATTATGACTGATTATGACTGATTAGGGCTCTTGGGATCAGGTGATGGCCGTTGTTGGCCATTGATGGAGGTCCAATGCTCGGATGATTGCCGCGGATGACCACTTGATGGCCGCAAGATGGACGTTTCATTGCTCGGATGGTTGCCGAGCTCTGAATCGTGGCATGACACGTCCCGGTGGCCTCTGATGGCCTCTGATTATGTCTGAATCGTGGCATGACACGTGATTATGTCTGATTATGTCTGATTGAACCTCTGGGTATGTCTGATGAGCTCTGAATCGTGGCATGACACGTGGATACAGGGCGTCTTCAACGACCTCGCCAAGAGCGGATCGAGGGCGCTGCCTACTGACGTACCGGTAGCCCCCTCATCTGCCCGCCTCTTCGCCGCGTTCAACGGCAAGCTGCTGGGTGGTGTGCTGCCCTTAGCGCTCTTTTGCGGCGGGCACTCGTACTTTGTGGCGCAGATTCCGCAGCGGCGCGGAGTGCTGCCCTACTCGGTACGCACCACCCGATGGCCTCTGATTGAACCTCTGATGGCCTCTGATTGAACCTCTGATGATGTCTGATTGGACCTCCGATGGCCTCTGATTGGACTTCTGATGACCTCTGATTGGTCCCCTCATCCTCAGGTGCACACGACGTTCCAGTACGGTGGCGCCGATGGCAAGCGATGGAGGCTCCGTGAGGCGATGCTGTGGGAAGACCCTCCATCCTACTACGACCCACCGGGCGGGCTGCTCCGCTACGAGCCGCACGTACCCGAGGCGCTCCTCTCGCCCGCCGGTGGCATGCATGCGCCCAACACGGCGCGTAACCACATACGCCTCGTCGAGCACCAGCTCGCGCAGCTCGGGGGCGCCCTCGCGCCCAACACGGCGCGTAACCACATACGCCTCGTCGAGCACCAGCTCGCGCAGCTCGGGGGCGCCCTCGCCCTAGCACGCGCTCTCGGCCGGAAGCTCCTCCTCCCTCCGATCGTGTGCGCCATGGACAAGGCGTGGTATGCCCTCGACCGGTGCGGCGCCTTCTCGGGCGCGCCGTGCTGGGCGCTCCCGATTCGGCACTGCCCGCTCGACCACGTGCTCGAGCCATCGATGCTCCACGTCGAGCGCACGGTTCGCGAGCCCGTGCTCACCACGGCGCGCGGGCCTCCCTCCTACTCGTCCACAGCCTCTGCGCATGCCCGTGCTCATCACGGCGCGCGCGCATGCAAGTGTGCTCACCACGGCGGCACTGCCCTCCTCTACCCCACAGGTGCGTGAGCACTCCCTGCTCTCCAACCTGCGCACGCCAAGCGAGGTGCTGAGCTCGCGCGCGAGCGTCGCGCTCGACACGGCGCGCGCGTCCACGGAGCTCTCTCGCCTCCGCGGTGGGGCGTACGCGCCCATCAAGGTGCTCACGATCTCCAACCTGGCGCAGCTGCTCCTCGCGACCGGCAAGGACCTCTACGAGCTCGGAGTGCTCAACGCGACGCATGCTCAGCAACTGGAGCATGAAGGGTTACACTCGGTCACGGGCAGCTGGTGCTGCAAGCCGGCGGGCGACCCGGGGCCCAATGACCACCTGTTCCGGCTGCCGCTGCTGCCCGGCGCGGCCGCGGGGATGCTGCAGCGCGGCGGCGCAACCGGGGCACCTGAGGTGCTCGATACGGCGCGCGCACCATTAACGGCGCACTCCTCCCCAAGCAGCGTCTTCAACTTTCTGGACTCGGTCGTGCATGCGACCGAAGGGATCTCTTGATGAACCATCCGCGAAAACGTAACCCGGACGGGAGGTCGCGTCGAAACGCGCGGTCGGAAATGCGTTAACGAGCACGCCGCACACACATCACACGGTACCGGCCGCAGCCTCTATAGAGCCGGGCGACCGTACGTTTATCGTCGCATTACGCATGAGTAATCGAGTCTCACCCTTATCACCCTCACCGTAACACCGACGAACTCTATATACTTAGCGAAAACAGATACGCGAGAGATCGAGATAGATACGCACACGCCATGTTAACGCCAGGTCGAGGACAAGTGCAAAGAAGAAACGAACACCGAACGAGAACGACATGCGCGACCCGCCGCGCAAGACAGGGGGCCGGGGGGCGAATCCAAATGCGTGGCAGGCACCAGGCAGGTAGGTGCGGCAGGTGCGAACGAGCTGCCGAGGTCGAGCAAGATGCACACAGGCCGCGTGTGTGGCGAGCTGCCGCAGCTGTGGCTGCAATGAGCGCGGGCACAAACTAAGGCGGTATAGCCACCACTAAGGGAGATGAAAGGGAGAGAGAGATGCAGCAGAGAGTCTCAGGCTCGAATACCAAGCTGCGAGCCGCTTGAGCATCGATCGACGATCGCTAGCACTGGGTGTGGTCAGTAGCACACAGGTCACGGCCGCCACCGATGCCTCCGTCGTACGGCACTCCGGGGTCTTCTCCGGGGGGGCAGATCTTCGGATCGCATCCCTGGCATGAGCACCGGTCGCAGCCGGTGTAGCCGTTCACCCTCCTGCCGCACCAGTACCCACCCCAGTCGCACTCCTTGCTCGACGTATCTTCCTTATAACTGCTCGTGCACGGCTCGCTCTGCGACATCATTTTGCCCACGGTGTGCGCGTGCTTGGAGTCCCTCAAAAGCGTTGAGGGTATCGCTGCCGTTGACGCCACGAGTGCCATTGCAAATATCGAACGGGGCGTCATCCCGTCCGTTGTGGGCGAGAAGGGCTCAAAATGCAGAAGGCACACATTTTGCTCGACCGCTTTCCAAAAAAGGATCACTTTAGCATGCATGAGAACTTCCTTGTTGGAAGCCCCGTGAACAGACAACACAGAGTCTACAGAGTGAAAACAGTGTGAGTCTAGGTGAGCCGGAGGCCGCACCGACTCGACCCTTAACTCGACCCCGCCCTATCCCTCCCAGGTGGCCGCGGTGGGCCTTTAAATAGTCGTGTTGGCTCACAGCTCAGTGAGCTTTTGGTATTCGGTGTATGAGTCACTAACGGTCGTCGCGCTCTTCGCAAAGCCTGCCATTCGCATCGGTCTGCCACCTCAGAGGAACCGCATCCAGAGATCGACGGCGTGGGCGTATGCGCGGGCGATACATCGGGGATCGCATGTTGAGCGCCTGGGTAGCAAGCTCCGTGGCTCTCGTGTTGCTCAGCATGAAGTCGTCGTGCGCCTCCTTTGCACGCTGCTTCGCCATCTTGATCGAGTCAGCCCGCACTCCATTCGTTGGGGATGAGGGGTCATGATTGAGCAGCCACTGAGCTGGTGTCCCCACTGGAGCCTCCCACGGATGTAGCCTGGGATCTGCTACCCTCCTCGGAGGAGGCAACCCTCCAGCGAAGGGAGACGACGGCATCGATGGTGCCTCTGATGGCGGCCCTGATGGCGGCCTCGATGGCGACCCTGATGGCGGTTCTATCTCGTGCTGAGGCGTGGCGCGCCCCCAGCAGAGATGGTTCGACGTTGTGAAAGAGGAGGAGCTGCGAGAGCGCGAGACTTCTGTGAAAGGCATGTCGGGAGCCCTTGTACTTCCGATCAGGCTGCCTCCGAGCTGGGGCATCGCCCTCTTCTTTCGTCGGCTGAGCTCGTCGACGGCTCCTCTTGCGAGTTGCTTCACGGCCTCGCCCTCTCGCAGCTCCTCCTCTTTCACAGCGTCGAACCATCTCTGATGGGCGCCGTACCGGGCGCCCACGTCTGGGAGGACCCCAACGCGCATCGTCGACGGCAGATCATTCAACGAGTGGCATCGCGGCTTTCGCAACGGCGCGAGCGATAGAATGCGGGCGCCAGGGAAGGCATCAACAGAGTGGCGGTGATGACTCTGTTCTGGCATCTTCTTCCTAAAAGATCCGCTCGGGCTGTGAATGGGGCTGTGAGTCAGGCTGCTTCCGGCGCTCGTATAGAGGCTCCGCTGGCCGCCTAGCCGCTTGGCCCGAGATAACGGCAAGGCGCGGATGCCCCCGACGGCTTCCGCGACTTCGCCCATGGGCGCGTTGGCTCGGGCACCATACGCGTGGGCTATGATGTCTCCATCACTGCGCCACGCGCGTACGTTGAGCTTCTCCTGATCGACGTTGAGCTTCTCCTGATCGACGTTGAGCTTCTCCTGATCGACGTTGAGTAGACTCGGTAGACTCGGGTTTGGGGCGGGGCCGGCGAAGGGCCTCGTCATCTGCTGCGCTTTCTTGTCCAGCCAGCCCGCGTAGACTGCCGCCGTCACTTCTATCGTATGGACATCGGCGCACTCGAACCAAGCTGCGAAGAATTCATCCTTGGTCAGAAAGCTCTTTCCATGCGCATCTGATTTGAAGTCGAGCTCAGCATCGGCACGCCACTCGTTCGGGTCGAGCTCATTGCCCATACGCTGCTCCACCATCATGTTGATGAGGTACAGCTTGCGGGCGAGGGTCATGTACTCGTCCTTGCTCAACTGGCTGGCTGCCACACGGGGGATTGAGACCCAGAGATTCTCTAGCGCCCTGTGGACGAGTTCGTGCGAGCGCAGTGCCTCTCGGCGGGCGAGCATCTCGTCCGTGTACAACGCGCTCTCCCTGGCACCCGCCCTGATGGCGCGCTCGTCGAGATACAGGGCGCGGAGCTTTTGGAGCGCTTCCTTATTTGTGATGTTCGACCACATATTCCGAGCGGACTGGCTAACGGACTGGCCACTGGAGAGCACGCGCGAGCGCGCGAAGTGCTGGATGGTGACAGCCGCCGTGGTGCGGGACATGGGCTCGGAGGGCATGAAAGGCGAAGGAATTGGAACACGGTCACGGGGAATATCAATGTGTGCGTGCAAGATCGAGTATAGCGTTCGTGCGTCGGTACGACGGTACCATGGTACCTGCGCACGGCAGGATCCTGAAACATGATCAAAGTAACCGCCAAAGTGAGTGCATGCGTTCAGTGTTTCAGATCCCTTCAGCGTCGAACAAGCAAGCAAGCAACGTCGAACATGATACCGGCGCAGGGCGCGCGACGGGCTCCAGGGGGGACCTCCGCCCAGGGGAATCGCCCGCTCATGATCGCCGTCTAACGGGTATAGTTATAGACAGCGATTATATAAAATTCCTGTCATGGCCCGAGAACCGCAAAGGGCCAAAGGCCACAATCGTGAACAAGCTAGCGCAGCACGGCATCGCGTGCGAGGGCACGCGAACGTGGAGCTTTTCAAGAGCATAGGACGACGTCGTGTCACCCGTGCAAAGTTTCGCTAGACCACTCCGGCGCCACGAGCACGACTGCCCCCTGACGACTGATTTCAGATCATCATCATGCACCCCGACGGCAGGAGCCAGGACCACATACACGAGGAACAGGATTTCAAGCACCGATCCGCCCCTCTTCCTCATGACGCCTTCACGGCCGTCTGGTCCAACACGCTCGACAGCGGCTCGTCGTGCTGGTCCATGCCCATCGCCACGTTCGCGTCCTCGGCGATCTCCCTGGCGATCTCCCTGGCTGAGTTCACCGCGGCCGCCACCACGGCTGCCGGCGTCGCTGCCGCGTCCAACGCCCTCGCCTCGGCCACCGACTCGGTCGGCGGCTCGGCGACTGCCGCCATCGGCGCGTCGGCGGTCGTCAAAGCGGCAGTCGCGCCGCCGGCGCCTGCGCGTTCGCCATGGCGCTCGAACGGCGCATCAGCCGCTGTCGGGAGCCGATGGCGCGCAGGCATCGCTTCTAGCGCCGCAAGCTGCTCGAGTAGCGGACCCATCGTCGCCTGCTGCTGCTGTCGTAAGCGCGTGCGCGTCGCCTCGTTGTGACGCTTGGGCAGGTAGTACAGGGGAGGCGCCGTCTCGGTGCGCATCCTCGGCGCGAGGTCCGCCTGGTCGAGCAGCTTCTGCACCTGGCGCAATCTCGCGTCGAGCTCCGCGAGCTCCGAGGCGAGATCCTCGTGCCTTCGCTTGGTCGTGAGGAGCTGAGCGCACGTACGCTCGCGCGCCGCCTCGATCATCTGCGTGCGGTCCGAGCGCAGCTTCGCATCGACTGCCTGCAGCTTGTGTTGCTGGGCGGAGCCCAGGGCACTCACTTCTTCGCGTGCTCGCTTGAGAGTGCCGACGAGCATCCCGAGCATCTTTCGGTTACGCTGCTCGGTCGTGCTGTCGGTGAGATTCACCCGTCGAGGCAGGCGTGCGCCACCCTCCTTCTCGCTCGTGGCGCCGCCCTTCTTGTCGCCCCTCACAGCCGTCGTCGATTCCACAGCCGTCGTCGATTCCACAGCCGTCGTCGATTCCACAGCCGTCGTCGATTCCACAGCCGTCGTCGATTCCACAGCCGTCGTCGATTCCCGCGTGCTCACGCGCTCGAGCTCGGCTGGCGTGGGCGCCGTCTTGGGCACCTCGCCCTCGCCGGCGACGGCACCGTCGGCGGTTTGCTCGGCAGCAGGCTCGGCAGTGGACGCGGTCCCGAGCGCAGACACGTCACCACCGGACGGTCCGCCACCTTCTGCAGTGCCGTCGCCACCCACGCTGCTCTTGGCGTGCCTATCTGCAGAGATCATGTCCACGTCCGCAGTTGCTGCATCGGCACTCGAGGCCGCTGAAGCTGCTGTTGCCGATTCGTCGGTGCCGGTGGTGCGCAACCTATTTCCGGCCTTGATGGCATTGACCGACCGCTCCTGCTGGCGCGCCTCCTGCTCGAGGCTTTTGAGGCGCAGCTCCACCTCGTAAACCTCGTTGCCGATGATGGTCTTGGCCTTCGCGAACGCTTGCGTAAGGCGATTGAGACGCGCTTTGACCTCGTCAACGGTGGGCAACGGCCTGGCGACCATCGGCGCGGTGGTTCTCGCCGAGGCCTTCGCGTCACCACTCATGTTTCGAGACGTGGCAACACTTCGCAGAAATAAGTACCGGTAACACCGGCACGGCGCGTTTGAATTGTGCGGGAAATCCCTAATCCCAAAACGGTCGAGGTATGGTGGGGCTGTTTTGTAAATGTGGTATTTTGCTCGAATCTTTCCTTTTACTCCGCACACACTGCTGTGGCGTGTGGCCTGAGCGCCTGGCGCCTGAGGCTGAGAGCTGAGAGAGGCAGCCAAACACATTGTATTTCTGAGTCGCATGTCTCGTCGCTTTATTTGTCACACCCCTCAAACGTCCCACTGACGGTCCCACTGCGCAGCCAATTTTGCATTGATCTCGCCTGCGCGCGCTCCTGCGTCGACGGCAGCAATAGTACTCGGTGTCCCAAGAGCCACAAACAAGCGCGCACACCGTCCCACTGCGCATCAAGCACATCGACTTGTCGATTGAATGCGTCCTCTAGAGACCAAGTTAGAGACCAAGTGTGGTAAGAATACCAAGTGTAGACACTGTCGAAAAAACTGCCTTGGCCGCCCAACTCGAAGTGGATGCGGAACTGGTCTCGCTTGACGTCGTACGCAATACCAGCGCCCGCATATGGTGACCACACTTCCCCTTGCTCTTCCACTCTGTAGGGATTCATGTTGTCGTCATCGTCAGAGAAGAGAGTACCCAATTCAGTGTAGTCCAGATCGCTGCGCATAAGATTCATGTGCGCATAAGATTCACGTGGTGTCTGTGAGCTCTCAGCCTCGTCTGCGTACTCCCCAGAACGCAAGCCGAGTGTCTTGAAGTCAAGCGTCGCCGTTCGAATGCATCGCCATGGTGGATCTCGTTGGGTAAACGCAAAGCTGCGTCGGGGGCTGCTCTGCGAGAGGGACGCACTCGAGATGCGCGCCTCGTAACACTGCGCCCCAAGCCGAGGAGCCTCCAGACCAGTTGGGCGCGGCACCCACCACTCGGTCCTCAGCACGTCCGCACCGGCACGGCAGCTATCTTCCAGATTTGACGGGCCAAACAAATCTTCAACAAATTCAAGGCGAGCGGTGTGAATATGTTCCCACAAGGGGAGGGTGAGGTCGAGCTCCACCGGCACCTGCCGCTGACTTGTGCGGCCCATGACCATCGTCAGCTGGATGCGCACGCGGAAGAAGCATCCACGTAGTTTCGAAGCTGGGCAGCGCAGCCTCACCTTTTCGCGCTCCTGCCACTCCTCGCAAAGCTGCACGGCTTGCAGCCATCGGTGGCAGACATCACCCATGGTGCAACGCTCGCCCGCTTCGAGCCACTCAAAGATCATGACGAGTTCGTCGTTGGAAAGAAGGAGTACGGGCGCATCTGGATTCATGGCGATCTCCGCCGACTCTGTGCGTCGGCGTGGGGCCAGCCCGTGCCCGCGCGCGAACACCGGCATCCCGTAGCAGCAAAGCAGAGGAGCGAAGCCGAAGAGGCGCGAAAAAGCACAAGCGACGAAGTAGAAGTTGACAAGAAAGTGTGAGGGTCACAGGTACATGTATTAGCGATATCGCCTTTCACGAAGTTCTCCCGGCTCCCCCGGTGTTTTTTTACCGGTACGCGAGATGTCAGCAGGCCACGCTCCTGGTGTGCACGGACCTTGCTGCTTCGGCCGAACATGAGCCAGCTCAGTGACATGGTACGCGAGCCAACGCCACACAGCCGATACACCATCCCTAATCCACGCTGACATGGAGGTGCGAGACACCACCTTTTCCAGGAAAACTGCGCCATCGGCATCATCTGCGGCGCGAGCGGTGTGCCTCTCCCGCCTTCTCTACCAGGAAATCCTGCCTTCTACGCCACGTGCTCACCGATGGCCGTCCACCCACGCAGACACGACGTTGCTGCAGAGCACCAACTATTGGAAGAACGCGAAACAGCAGGGGTTGCCGTTCACCATGGATCCGCGGGTGCTGTACCGAGGTGAGCACCAGAGCAGCTGCCCAACAAGCACCATGAGAGAGGACGTTTGCTGAGAGCCGGCGCTCGCTCCGATGGCGCGCAGGGTATTTCGCGAACACGCTCAACAATGCTGGATGCGTCATGACGCAATTCTTCCTCAACGGCGCCATCAAGAATGCCTTGACTGGCGGCGTGCCACGCGAGCTCAGCAACTCCGAGAAGATCGGCGCCGCCGTCGGCTCGGGAGTGCTCTCGTCCGTGGTGGCCTCGCCGCTGGAGCTGATGATGGTGCAGCAGCAGGTCAAGGGCACGGGGCTCCTCGAGACGGCTGTGTCGCTCATCAAGGGTGGGCCGGTGCTCGCTCGTGGCATGATCGGCATGATGGGGCGTGAGGGTATCTTCTGTGGCTGCTACCTCGGCATCATGCCTGTGGTGCGCGCCGAGCGCCGAGCGCACGCGACGATTGCACTGGTTGGGAGCCACTGCCTGGCTGGGCGTCTGTGCACGGGGCTGGCTCTTGAGTGCCCCACTCGATGTGTCCCTCGTGCCGCTGCGCATGCCTCGCCTGTGCCATCGCCTGTGTGACTGATGTGGCGCACGCCATTGACTGTGCCATCGCCAGTGTAACTGATGTGGCACACGCCATTGACTGTGTGACTGATGGGCGCTGCCTGGCAGGTGCGCGAGCACATACGAGCCAACTACCCCGACGGTATGGGCAAGTCCGACGACTCGGCGCGCCTCTTTGCGACCTTCGTGGCGGGTCCGATCGGCTCCTTTTGCTCGCATCCACCCGATACGTTCAAGACGTGCCTGCAGGGCGACATCGAAGGTAACAAGTATAAGGGTTACGCAAGCACCTATCGCACGCTCGTCGCTGAGCGCGGGATCACTTCGCTCTGGGCGGGCATGCCGTGGCGTGTCTTCCGCCAGTTCTGCGCCATCTTCCTCTTCGACAAAATCAACACGGATCTCGCGCCGCTCATCTTTCCGCATGCGTTCAAAAAGTGATCGGGGCGACGCGCTCGGTCGGGCGACGCGCTCGAGACGGCGCGTTGGGAGGCGCGCTTGCGGGCAGAGGAAACGCGGACCTGCCTCAGGAGAACGCGGGCCTGCCAACGAGAGTCGCATATAGTACGCGTTCGCGTGCCAACGCCGCCGCAGATGATTTTCTTGCCGCGCCATGCCGCGCTCTTGAGTTGTGCGTCTTGTGTGTGTGTTGCGTGTGTGGTGTGTGCACCATCGACTTTAACACTATTCATGATCAAATGTAAGGAAGGAATTCCGCGACGGCGAATTCCCTATGCATGTGTCTTTTCATACTATTGACATGATGAGACGACTGTGGGACTGGAGACTAGCCACTTTTGTCGACCGCTCGCAAACTTGGCAACTCACGATTCGCGCTCAGAAGGCTGGCTTCCTTGTCTGCGCTGCTCGTGACGCGTTCGACCTTCTTCTCGGCGCAACATGGACACCACGCTCCCGCCCAAGCACAGCGCGCCATGCCAGGCGCCCAACATTGCCATCATGTGCATGGGCTCGCAAGGCGACTGCCAGCCGTTTATCGCCCTTGCGCTGGCACTTCAGGCACAGGGAGCGCGCGTGCGCTTCTATGCTCCGACCGAGATGGAGGAAATATGTGTTGCTTTTTTCGCATCATCGGTGCTGCCACCCATCGACTTCTTCGGGATGCCGCATCTTAGCGTCAAGAAGATTCTCGACTCGGATCCCGCAGTGCGAGATGCGATGAACCGTGGCAACTTCCTCACGTTCATGCAAGGAGTGTCGCAGCCGAAGTACATCGACATGACGTTTAGCGACGCCGACCTTGTGCTCGGCGACCTACTCAATAACTTCTATGCCGACCACATCGTGTACAACACCTTTTTCGCAGCGCAAGGAGCGACGGTCGCCGAGGTGCTCAAGGTCTCGTCCACGTTGGTGAGCATGCAGATGACTGGGTCGCCATCTGCGCTCGAGCCATGCCTTCTCATATCTCCCCAACTATTCCGCAAGCTGCCCTCATTCTTACGAAGGGCAGCGTGGCATGCCTTCTCCCTCCTGATGGTGTATTCTCCGAGCTTTCGCGACGAGAAGTGGCGGGTCAAGAAGCTCGGCCTCCGTCCACTCGGCACCTCGCAAAAGATGGACATCTGGCTGGGCAATGCACCAGATTGCGCTCTTATCATCGCACGGTCGCCACTACTTTCGCCAGCGCCGCCCGACTGGCCCGCTGCGGAGTGCAAGCGCGTGCTAGGGTCCTTCATCCTGAGCGCGCAGGAGCAGGTCAAGGCTTGGCCGCCATCACTTGAGCTGTACGCGTTTCTCGACGCTGCTGACCCACCTGTTTACATCGGCTGGGGCTCCATGATCGCGAACTCACCCCTCCATATGCTGACTCTGGCGGTACGTGTGCTCATGGCCCTCGGTAAGCGCGGCGTCATCCTCTCGGGCTGGGCAAAGCTGTCCGCTCAACTGCTCGACGAGAGCACCGCCCCTGACACCCACGAAATGCGGTCTTACCTCGCAAACAACATCTTTATCATCGAGTCGAATGCTCCGCATGAGTGGCTCTTCCCCCAATGCGCAGCGATCGTCCACCATGGTGGAGCAGGGACAACCGCCTCTGCGTTGCGCTCTGGCATCCCCTCGGTCATCACGCCTTGCTTTGTCGATCAGCCGGAGCTGGCAGAAAAGGTACACGGACTCGGCGTTGGGATCGGCCTCATCCAATTTCACTCGGTCACCGCCAAGGAGCTCGTGAGCGCCTTAAGCACGGTTCTCACAGACCAGGCCATGCGATCCCGAGCTGCGATCCTCGGCGAGAAGCTCTGCGCAGAAAATGGCGCAGTCGTCGCTGCCTCAGATATCATGCTCCGCGCCCTCCGCCTCAACAGCATCTCCTCGAAGAGCTTTGATGGCAAGCAGGCAGCGTGCGGGGGTATGCTGTTGTAGAGGCGTCTTTGGAGAGGGCGGTACATGTACAGTGCGAAGTCCCAAGTCAAGTCAAGTCACTTCAAGTCCCAACGCAGGCCACATAGCATATGCGAATGTATCGATCCTAATGTCTCCGACCCTTGCTCCGACCGAAGACACGCTGGCAACGCAAGTGGCAACGAAAGCCCTCAACCCCTCATGGTACGCCATTCGCAGAACACGGCCATAAGACGTTGCACACCATTCGATAGGCTCCTTCTTATGTTATATATATTGTTTCTGTATAGACTTGACTTGACTTGACTTTCACAGTGCTCGTGTGAAGGTGTGAACTTTCACAATGGAGCATCGCGAGGCCACCTTCCTCGCGACGATCGCGGCCGATTCGCGCATACACACGCGCGCCCGGCTGCGGTGGTGCCACCGTTCTCGAAAATACTTCGTACTGTAGCAAACACCGCTCGCGTGGTCATGCCGGGCGATGCCATACGCTTGGCAGTCTGCGTTGTTGGCCAGCGCTGCAGGCTGGAGCTGGACTCGAAGATCGAGAACGTCCTGCAACCCACTTGGAAGGCACTGGCGCCGCACTCGACGCTCCGCGTCTTCCTGGCACTCGAGACCGGTGCTTGCGTGCACTCAAACCTGGACTGCGGAGCCATTCTTTCGCATTCAGAGAACGACGCATGCCGCACCGAGCTCACGAGCGACGAGATTCGCGAGCGTCTACACCCGTGGTTTGGTGCGGCGAGGTACGTCAACCACACGACTCGCGACATCTCCCTCAAGGCTTGGCCATTCTACCGCCAAGATCGCAAGACAAGTGAGGAGCGGTCGACACGGCTTCAGCACCACCTCTCGCAGTTCGCCCACATGCGCACCTGTGCCCAGCTGATCGAGGAGAGCGAGGTAGCACAGGGCAGGCATTACGACATGATCCTCAAAATGCGCGACAACACGATTGCCGTCTCGCCCTTTGCGCTGGGCGCACGAGTGCCCACATGGCCGCAGACCAAGGACTGTGGCAAGTTCAATTGGCGTGGGTACCAAGACAAAGTGATGCTCGTGCCGCGTCGGCACATGGATGCCGCGATGCGCGCGCCCGCTGAGGAATTTTTCCTTCATGTGGGCCTAGGGCGCACGCGCGGCCCGTGGGGCGCGGGGATCCGAAACTCAGAGCAGTTGCTCAAGGCGGTCCTGGACAAGCGTGGGGTGCGCGTGCAGCAGCTCGACGCGCAACAAATGCCGCTCATAGACGGACGGTGCTCGGGGCGGGGCGGCGAGGCCAGCGGCCAGCGGCGGAAGAGCTATTGCCTTGTCGAGGAGAACAAGGACTGCCGACCCGCGACGTGGACGCGCGACGTGAAGCCTTGCGACTGCGAGCGCAACGTAACAAGTGAGGTGAAGGCGCTGCACGGGGCTCGCTTCCGCGCACGCAAGTGCAAATCTCCCAAGGGGATCTGGAAGCTCGTGTGCGAGCAACGGTAAGTCTGACTCGGTTGACACGCGGGCGTTCTCGTGCATTGTAAGAAATTATGATTCTTTTACGGATCACGCCAGTACCGCCTACCGGTACACTGTACCGGTACCCACACCAGCCAGACCCTGGTCCCCTGTTTCGGGACTTACGGACAGGCGGGTTTTCGGGGGAGGGGGGGATTGAGAGGTTTTGCCCAGCACAGCTCTGTGGTGTGAAAAAAGAAGGCCCTTGTGATCCCAATGATCCTAGAGGCCTTTGGCGGCATTTCACCACACTCTCTACACTTCATCCGGCGCCTCGCGCTACGGGCGAAAGGGGCGCGCGCGCGCGACAGCACCGTCTACGGAGGGTCGAGCACGAGCGCCAAGTCGTTCTTCGTACACCACACGCAGCAGCTCGCAGCGGCTGCGCAGGTGGGCGACGCGAAGGGTATCCGGAAGAAGATCACCGAGATGAAGATGCGCCTTATCAAGGACGCGCTTAAGGCGACCCCGGGCGGGGCTAAGCTATAAGCGGCCCGGCCCGGCGGCTGATCGAGTATGGCTGTGATACTAGGGGTCCGGGGGTCCCCGAGCTAGTGGTAACCGCATCCGTATGTACGCCGGTCCGGAGTCTTGGGTGTCGAATTATAAACATTGGCTGTGAAACGGCTGTGAGCCGGAATTTGGGTGCGGGACTGCGGGTTCGCGGTGCTCCGGTCCGACGAGAAAAGGCAGCAAGCACACAGCACTCATCACTCATCACAACGGTGTTGAATTAGGTCGCGTGCGTAAATCGAGTATGGACGTGCCTATCCCCGAGAGCAATCGCGGCTACGCACTCTTGTGCCGCATGGGCTGGGGTCGCGGCTCGAGCCTCGGGATTCGCGAAGGAGGCATCGTGGAACCTGTGCGCATCTCTGAGCAGTATGGATTCCTTGGTCTTGGCAAATGGACGGAGGATGAGACACACGCCACTGCAGCCACGGAGAGCCGCAAAGCGATGACGAGTGAACTGATCTCGGTGGAAGACGATGTTGCACGCGAGGCGCGCGAAGCGCAGGTCGCGCATGTGCAGATGATCGCCGCTGCCGTTTCAGAACAGACCTCTGCCTTCTACTGCGACGTGTGCGCTAAGCAGTACTCGAAAGTCACCGAGTTCGAGAACCACCTGAGCTCGTATGACCACCACCACAAGAAACGATTCCGCGAGATGCAACAAGAGCAAAAGGCGCGTGCCAAGCTGCTCGGCGGGATCTCAAAACGAAAAGAGAAGAAGGACCCTGCGCTTTTGGCTGCCGAGGCTGCGGCTCTGGCCGTCCATGCTAACGAGGCTGTCGCCGTCGCTCAGCTGCAGCCACCTCCGTTTCCGCAGTTGCCGCCGCCACCGCCTCCATCGGCTCCACAGCCGCCGCCGCCGCCGCCGCCGCCGCCGCCGCTACAGCCGATGCCGCCGCCGCCGCCGCCGCACAGAGCACCCGAGGACAGAGCACCTGAGGCCGCACAGTCGAGCAGGGAGGCAGACGAGGCCACAAGTACGAGCGTCGAGGCTTCCGGCAGCGCTGCACCACCACCGCCGCCCAAAATGACCTTTGGCGGTGGCTTGCGATTGGCGTCTTCATCAAAGGGTCGCGGGCGTGGCTTGGGCCGCGGGATGGCGCTCGGGAAGTCGACCTTCTCTGCTGACGACGACTCGAGCTGATTCGAGTACGAACCACGATCACACACGATGTCGTCCGGTCGTCGATGGTCGATATTTTGAGGGTAAACTGGGGTGGGGGCTGGTTTGTAAAACCTGCGCGTCTTGAAATATGCATAATCGCGAACGTTAAATCATTATTACAATGTTAACATTGACTTCGTGTCAAGTCAAAACACAAAAGTCTATTCATACACACGGACACGCAGACCGACCAGCACACAGGTATATACGGAAGCCTAAATCGCGCACTCGAGATCGGCCGCGCCAGATAACAAGGGGGGGACCTGGGGGTAGAAAGCGATGGGGCGTAGTAAAGCGTAAGCGATGCGATGCGCGGTCGCCTCGACCGAGGTGCTCGAGGCCGCCACAGGCCGGTCGGCGCCCATGTCTGCGCCGCGTACACGTCTAGGGTTGACAGTTGAGTTGACGTGCATTGATAAATAACTGATGTGCCGACACACGGCCGCGAATATACGCGATCCAGGCATTACCTTGTCAACTGTGAGTTGGTGCCTGTTCTCGAGTCTCCGCCACCTGAGTCTCCGTTCCGCAAATCCGGCTCACAGCCGTTACCGGTACACACAACTGAACGCGACAATATAGTCTCGTGTTTCCAATGTGATTTCACGAGGCGAATTTGATATCTTCGCGAGCCAGTGAGGACGTCACACCGCGGATGCGCGCCCCCGTGGGCGTTCACACATCACACTTCTCTTCATGCTTCACGTCCTCTCAGGGTCAATTCGGGCATTTGAGCTCATGGATGAGGCTAAGGTGCGCCATCACTGCATGCAGGATGACTTCGAAGGCGAGAGCCCTGGGTTGACGCCTTCTCGGTCTCACAAGGTACTTGCAGATGACGACCCAACGCCTCTCACTGGCAATAAGAGCGCGCACCGCGTGCTCGTGAAAATGCAAGGTCGCAGTCGCAGTGGTATACAGCAGTGCAGCAGCGGTGAGGTGTGCTTCTTTCTCGGAGGAGGGCTCGTGCTCGTAGGCGGTGCAGCGCAGCTCATTTACGGGCTGATGCCACAGCTTCTACCAACGCAGCTGCGCGCGGCGTTGGATGCGCTGTTCCTTGGTATTGACGAGCTACCTGACTGACTAGCAGCAGCGCCAGCGACGCCTCCTGCATCTCCGCTGGCACCGCCACCGCCACAGGTGTCAGCACTGCCTCTGCTGCCGCCACCATCGCCGCCACCATCGCCGCCACCGCCATCGCCGTCGCCAACGCCACCGCCGCCGCTGCCACCGCCACCGCGTCCGCCGTGCCTAGTCCCGCTCTTGCCACCTCTGCCGCCGCCGCCGTCGCCTCATCCTCCCCCCCTGCCCATGGTCGACCCGATCAACATGCGATTCGCTCAGGGGCACACCCAGCAATGATCCCAAGGAGGCGTGTGAATGATCCCAACCTCGGAGGCGTGATCGAGCACCAATTCGACGGGCAAGAGGACCAGGGGGATGGTGGCCGCGGTGATCGCCGCTGGCTGCCCTGTCGTGCCCTGTTGTGCCCTGTCGTGCCCTGTCGTGGTGCGGCGAAGTCGTGGACTGCCCTGTCGTGGTGCGGCGAAGTCGTGGACTGCCCTGTCGTGGTGCGGCGAAGTCGTGGACTGCCCTGTCGTGGTGCGGCGCGTACCGAGACCGCTTTGCGTGCTCGATCATCAACGCGCGCCACTCAGGAATAGTTCAACAACGCTGGCGGGCTCATTTTTCGCATGTGTCCTCCAGATCCACTGCGCGCGGGCGTACGACAGCGGCTCGTGGAGAAAAATGGTGTACTACGTCAGCCTTTCAGCCACCTACTGGCCACCCTCGAGGCCATGTTTGTGCGGGACACGGGCGATGCAGCCACGAGGCAGGCGCATGCAAACTTTATCTCGACGTACCACATGACTGCGGAGCAGATGCCACTCCTATATACACGGGTAGCCGAATCATGCTCCCTTTGTCGCAGCTGCATTGTTAATAATTAAGACGGATATGACTCGTCCCCGCGGCGGGCCGCGCCGGGTGTGGCCGCGCCACTATGCACTTAACCATCTTTGACGTCTATTTGTTGACCGAGGGCAGCGGAGCCGTCCTTTGAGACGGAGTGTGGTGAGCGCGGGGGGGACCGCGATATAACTGACCGACTGACTGAGCGCGCTTTCACACAGGGTCAAGTACACAGGAGTCCAGAAATCGACTCCAAGGAACCGCGGACCGGCGTATTTGGTATTCGCAAAAAAAACCAAGGAAAACACACGTATTCAGAGTACGCTGTCTTTGATGTGTCTTGGGTGTCGGCGTTCAAACTCTGGCTGTGAAATGTCCCTCACTGGGTGTTTGTGATGAGTTCAGTTCTGAACCTGAATGAACTGAACTTTGCGATGAGGCTCTTTTCACGCCCGCGCGCGCGGGCCGCGAGAACTTCGCGCCGACGACGAGAATGAGCGAGCCGCCGCCCCGCGTCAACCCTGCCCTCGATCTGCTCTCACCGAAATTCGACCCCTGTATCGCACTCGCTGCGGAGCACGTGCCGGTACCCTGCCCAGACGTGCGACCGCTCAACAACATCAACGAGTGCCGGCGGCTGCTCCCGGAGAGCTCGGCGGCGGCAATCAATCCGGGCGACCTGGGCCACCTTCGCCCGGGCAGCAAGCACGCGCTGGCGCCGAAAACAGCGAATGAGAAGGGTGCCACAGCAGCGGGCACAGCGCCCGAAGCCAAGAAAGCGCGCGGGCCAGCCAAGCTGGCCGACGTGTGGCGTAGGAACTGCCACGACGGGGTGAGCGTCATGCTGCGCAAGCTCCGCCAGCGGCGCGTCCGCGTGATTGTGAGCCGCGAAGACGGAGTCCGAGGGATGATGGAAGGCCGACTCGAGCTCTACGATGCGCACCTCAACCTCGTCCTGCGCGACGTTCGCGAGGAGTTTGTCGAGCTGAGCCTGGGAGGCGCAGGGGCCACGTGTGCGAGCAGCGGCGGCGGCGCCCCGTGCGTGTGGCGTTCGCGCCGCCTCGCACACGTGCTGCTGCGGGGCGACAGCGTGGTGAGCGTGAGCACGCTGCCAGCCGAGCCGACTACCAAAGCGGCCGCCGCCGCGCTCTGGGTTCGTTCGGGAGAGTCCGCGCGCCGCTCTCAGCTGCGATCTCGTGGCCTGCCTGTTCCCACAGCCGAGGAACATGGAGCATGGAACCGTCCGATGCCGCCCGAGGCGTGGCTGGCAGCGGCAGTGCAAGCAGGCCTGTCGGCCACCGCGCCGCTCACGAGCCACGCGTGGCATCGCGCGCCGTCTCGGGCACTTGGACAGCGAGCTCCGCCGAGCTCGTCGACCTATTCCACAGCGGCGGTTGGAGGCACAACGGCCAATGGTGCCACAGCGGCGGTTGGAGGCACAACGGCCAATGGTGCCACAGCGGCGGCTGGAGGCACAACTGCAAAGGGTGCCACAGCGGCGGCTGGTGGCACATCTGCAAGTGGTGTCACAGTGGCGACGCCGACGGGCCGTTGGGGCGCAGAAAGCCTTGGGGCCGTTGGCATTAGGGCACCTGCCACTTCCACAGCTCACTGTCTACCTTCCACTTCCGCGGAACACTGTCTTAGTCCTTGGGCGCCGGTGGGCGCGCAGCCGGCGGCGGCTACAATGGGGGCGGCTACAGCGGCGGCTGCTACAGCGGCGGCTGCTACAGCGGCGGCGGCTACAGCGGCGGCGGCTACAGCGGCGGCGGCTACAGCGCCCCCTGAGCCTTGGGCACCATGGGCTTACGGGGCGGAAGCGTTCGACGCGGATCAGTACGAGCTGGGGGTGGCCGTCGATGGCGCAGCAGCGGCTGCGGTTGTAGCAGCCGAGGATGAAATGGAGGAGGGCGACGAGGAGTGGGGCGAGGAGGAGGAAGGCGAGGAGGAGGAGGGAGAGGATGAGGATGAGGGCGAGGATGGCGAGGAGCAGGAGGAGGAGGCGGGTGCAAATGACGACCAACGGCAAGCTGCCGCCGCCGCCACTGAGATCGAAATGCGAGGACCGGAGGCCGATCAGTCCATCTATCTCGACGAGCACCTGGCCGCTCTGTGCCCGTGGGCAGCGGATAGTTAGTTGCGTCGAAAACGCCCCGTCGCCACACGCCAGCTGGGTAGCGCCCCGGCACGGCTCGTATCGCGGACGCGTGGCGGGGGCGCGGGGAGCACCCGCCACCCCGTCGTGGAGGTGAAATGCGAAAAAAGAGGTGATAGGTGCGACGGAGTATCATTTCGGCGAGTTACTTAACACACATGACGGGCGCCGCCCGCGCCTGCCTTGCGCCACCTTCTGAGAGAGCTACACTTGACTCACGGACTGGGAGACGCTCGTCACCCCCCAAGCCGAGTAGGATAGGGATTGCGCTGCGGCATTGGGACGAACCCGCACGCGCCCCTTCGAGCTCGGTATGGGTATCGGTGCCGCGGACGGCTCCGTCGGCGCCGGCCACGCAGCATAGCCGTAGTCCTCGCACAGCGGCACCACAAAGCTCGGCAGCAAGGGCGGTAGCCCAGTAACGACCGTCGCTTGGTCCGAACCGGTAAGCGGCGGGCCGAGCATGGCGTTCACGAGGGCCGCATCGAGGGACTCGTTCGCGGCAGCAAATGGGCTGCGGCGAGCTGAAGGACGCTGCGCGGCGAGCTGCGCGGCGGCCTCGTGGGCGGCGCGGGCAGCATTGACGGCTTCGATGCGCCGGATCAGCAGCGTGTAGCGCGGCTTTCCGGGCTGCATCACCTGTTGAGGGACGCGATCAGACGCGATCAGACGCGATCAGACGCAATCAGTGGGCCTCGAGCTGTATCACCTCCCGAAGCCGACGCGTGCCCAGCAGCTGCCCGTCGATCCCGACCACCTTGTCGCCCAAAAACAATTGGACTCCGTCGGCCTCCGCCTGCCCGCCTGGCACGAGGCCGAGCACCTCGTTGTTGGCGCTGATGTCGATTCCGAGGCCTTGGGCAGCGCTACGAACGTCGACGGGCTCGGGCGGCGGCAGTGGCGGTCGGGAGGCGGCACGCGAATCGTCGCCAGCGCGGCGAGGCCGCGAAGCCACCACGTCCTGGAATGTCTTCTTCAGCATGTCTTTTGCAGAGGGCGCGCCAGCATCAATACCACCGCGAGCGGCGGCAAGCAAAGAGCGAGCACCGTCACGTGCGCTTCGCCAACCGGCCATGCCTTTGATCCCAGGCGTGGAGGCCAGAGACTTCGAGGGCCACTCCGAATCCGAATCCGGGCCCGCCGCCTCTGCCTCTGCAAGCATGGCAGCAATGATGGGAGCCGCATCCGATGGTCGCGCCGCTTTAAGGCGCGCTTCCTCTGCCTCCTCAGCTTCCGCCCTCATGGTGGCCCATAGAATAGGGCCGGGCTCGCGCTGTTCTCCGCTTTTGTGGCTCAGCATTTGTGCCATTCAGTGTTAATACACACAACACGTAAGCAACACAGCCGTTCACAAGAAACACCCGCCTGTGTCCCCAACGGCTAAAGTGAAGAGTCGACAAATCAAGTCATGTCTCACGATCCTAATGGGTATCCGGATAGTGCTGCTGTTCCTCAACACACTTGTCACAACGCACAAAATCCGGACCTCAAGAACATGGTCAGAGGTTCGAGTGACGGAGTGTCGCCTGATCCGTTCCGGGGCTAAATGCCAGCTGTAGGGTCGTGCTGGTGAACCGAAATCCATCTTAACACCTGACTTAATGATCTTCACACCTGATGCGCGTTCTCGGTCCACGCGGCTGAGCTCGGAGGCCTCGACCGACGGCGCCGTCGTCGCAGGCGTCACGAGTTAGACAGCAGACCGACAGGTAGCAAAGAGATGCCGGCTCCAGCACCCGCAGAGGCGCCCAAGGGGACGGCGCGACGCGACCAGCTGCTCGAGATGCAGACCAGGGTTCAGGCCAAGTGGGAGGCCAGCAAGGCCTTTGAGGTCGACGCGCCCGCCGGCACGTGGGACGGCGGCAAGTTCATGGTCACCTTCCCGTATCCTTACATGAACGGCAAGCTGCACCTGGGTCACGCGTTCTCGCTCACCAAGGCCGAGTTCGCCGCCGCGTACCAGCGCATGCTCGGCAAGAAGGCGCTCTTCCCATTCGCGTTCCACTGCACAGGCATGCCCATCCAGGCGGCCGCGTTCAAGCTGAAGAAGGAGTACGATGCGTACGGCCAGCCGCTGCCCAACTTCCCGGCGTCGCCGCCCGAGGTGGTCGAGAGCGACCCGGACAACAGCGCGATCACCATCGGCTGGAAGGCGCCCACATCGACCGGCGGAAAGCCGCTCACCGGCTTCGCCATCCTCGTGCGCGAAGGCGTGAGCGGCGAGTACGTCGAGAAGGCGAAGGTGGATGCGACGGGCGCGGAGCCGGGTGCGCAGTTCAGCCATACGGTCGAAGGGCTCACGGTCGGCTCGCAGTACGGCTTCCAGGTCGTCACGATAGTGGACGGCCTCCCTGGTGTGCCTGGTCGCAAGCTTGAAAAGTCCGCAGACGGCAAGCACCCGCTCGCGCTGCTCGCGTCGAAGAAGGACGCGAGCAAAGACGACAAGAAGGGCGGCGGCGGCGGCGGCGCTCCGGCCAAGAAGCCCGCGGCCAAGGTGCAGGCCAAGACAGGGGGGATGATGACGCAATGGGATATCTTAATCTCGATGGGCTTCTCGCCAGAGGAGGCCGTCGCCTTTGTCGACCCGGTGCATTGGCTCAAAGTGTTTCCGCCCCTGGGCAAGACGGACCTGCTCAAGCTTGGCGTGGGGGTGGACTGGCGGCGCGCCTTTTTGACGACCGACTACAACCCGTACTACGACTCGTTCGTGCGCTGGCAGGTGCGATGATGATTGCCTCCCTCATCAGTTGATTGCCTCCCTCATCAGCCAATCGTCTCGTGCGCTGGCAGTTCTATCAACTGAAGCAGGGCGACTTCATCGCGTTCGGCAAGCGGCCCTCCATCTTCTCCGAAGCGGACGCGCAGCCGTGCATGGACCACGATCGTGACAAGGGCGAGGGCGTCGGCCACCAGGAGTACGTGGCGCTCAAGATCCTCTTGCTCGAGCCGCTCCCCGCGGTGCTTGCGGACTCGCCTCTCAAAGACAAGAAGATCTACTGCCTGGCCGCGACCCTCCGTCCGGAGACGATGTGCGGGCAGCCTCTGATGACCTCTGAGGACCTCTGAGGACGCCCCTGAGTGCCTCCCTCGTCAGGGCACTCGCTTCGTCCGGAGACGATGTGCAGGCAGCCGAATGTGGACCGCAGAGCTGCCCTGCATGCAAGAGCTCAGCACGGCGCCCCCACCTCTCGCTCCCCGCAGGTGTGGGCAGACAAATGTGTGGATCCTCCCCGAGGGAGACTACGGCGCGTTCGCCGCAGGGCCCGACGAGGTGTACATATGCGCGCCGCGCGCGGCGCGCAACATGGGATTCCAGGACATTTTCGAGAAGAATGTGCTCGCGTCCCCCAAGCAGCTAATGAGCATCAAGGGTTCCCAGCTGATCGGGGCCAAGTGCAAGGCGCCTCTCACGCCGTACGAGCACGTGTACATGCTGCCGCTCACGACGATCTCGATGACCAAAGGGACAGCGATTGTGACCTCGGTGCCCTCCGACTCGCCCGATGATTACGCGGCCTTCATGGACCTCAAGAACCCGAAGAAGCGGGAGTTTTACGGCGTCCAGGTGCGTGAGCAACCGGAGGCACGGGGTGCCCTCTCTGAAGGCCCACTGATGGCCACTCACTGCCTCTGATGGCCACTCATTGCCTCTGATGGCCACTCACTGCCTCTGATGGCCACTCACTGCCTCTGATGGCCACTCATTGCCACTCTCATGTGCATGCAGGCCGAATGGGTCGAGCCGTATGAGCTCATCGAGGTGATGGAGTGCACCATCGACGCCAAGGAGCTCAAGGAAGGCAAGGTCAAGATCCCCGAGACCACCACACGGCGCGCGGCCGAGTTCATGTGCGAGCAGCTCAAGGTTTCGTCACAGAAGGACGTGGACAATCTGCACCTCGCGCACGAGGTCGTGTACAACGCAGGCTTCTACAAGGGCACTATGGTCTCCGGCGAGTTCGCTGGCCTGAGCGTGCAGGATGCCAAGCCCAAGTGTAAGGCAGCCCTGTGCGCCTCGGGCCAGGCATTCACGTACCTTGAGCCCGAGGGGCTTGTCACGCCACGCTCGACGCCCGACGTCGAGTGCGTCGTCGCGCTGGTTGACCAGTGGTACCTCAAGTATGGCGCGCACGAGTGGCAGGCCGCTGTGGGGAAACACCTCGAGAGCCTCGAGTGCTTCAACCCGCAGGTGGCGAAGGCCTTCCGCGACGCACTCGCGTGGCTCTCGGACTGGGCTTGCTCGCGATCCTTCGGGCTGGGCACGCGCATCCCGTGGGACGAACAGGTGGGTCTCGTTCATTGCCTCGTGATTGCCTCTGATTGCCTCTGATGGACGGCACGCGCATCCCGTGGGACGAGGAGGTGGGTGCCTCTGATGGCATGCTGATGGCGGTCTGAGTGCATGATGAGTGCATGCATGCCGAGTGCATGCCGAGTGCATGCTAAGTGCATGTTGAGTGCATGCTGAGTGCATGCTGAGTGAATGCTGATTGCAGTTCCTCGTCGAGTCGCTCTCCGACTCGACGATCTACATGGCGTACTACCTGGTGGCCCACTTCCTGCAAGGCGGCGTCATCGACGGTCGCACCGTCGGACCGTCGGGCATCAAGCCGGAGCAGTGCACGAACCATTTTTGGGACGCGATCATGTTGGGCAAGATGGGCGACTATGAGGCCGTGAATGCGATCAATAAGGTGCTCGCGCTGATGAACCCAGACGAACCCTGACGAACCCTGACGAACCCTGACGAACCCTGACTGAGGCCGTGAATGCGATCAATCAGGTGGACATGGCGACGATGAAGCAGATGCGGCGGGAGGTTGACTTCTGGTACCCGATGGACCTGCGCGTGTCGGGGCGCGACCTGATCCCGAACCACCTCACGATGTCGCTGTACAACCACGCGGCGATCTGGAAGGACAATGCAGACATGTGGCCGCGAGGCTTCTACTGCTGTGGCTTGGTGCAAGTGGACGGTGAGAAGATGTCCAAGTCCAAGGGCAATTTCATCACCGTCGAGGACGCAAACACCCTCTGGGGCGCCGATGCAACGCGCTTCACGTGTGCCGACGCGGGCGACGGCATCCTGAACGCCAATTACGATCGCAAGGTGGTCAACCAGGCAATCCTCGCGCTGACTACCGAGTTTGAGTGGATCACCGATACGCTCAACCGCAACCAGGGGAAGGCGGCGGCTTCCAAGGCGGTCTCGGCGCTTCGCCCGCCCGGAGCACCTGCCGTGTGGCTCGATGGGTGGTTTGCAAACGAGATGACCGTGATCGCGGCGGCGGCGGCGAAGGCGTACGACGCCATGCGCTTCAAGGAGGCACTCAAGATCTCCTTCTACCTGATGCAGGAGGCGCGCGACCGTTACCGCGCAGGCACGAGCCACGTGGGCGCTTCCGAGGAGCTCGTGCGTCAATGGGCGGAGTGGCAGGCGCTGATGATGAACCCCATCACGCCGCACTGGTCGGAGGCGATTTGGGAGTTCCTCGGCAAGGAGGGGCTGTGCGTGCATGCCAAGTGGCCCGTGCCCGCGGTGCCCGAGGACCCGGCGATCACACGCGCGGGTGAGTACCTCTTCGAGGTGGCACACACGCTTTCGGCCAGTCTCGTCAAGAGCACGCAGCCTAAAAAGGCAGGCAAGGGAGGCGCAGCGCCTGAGGCGGCCGAGAAGCCCAACCAGGTGACCCGCTGATGATCACTCGTTGCCACTGATGACACTGATGACCATGGCCACTGATGATCACTCATTGCCACTGATGACCACTCATTGCCACTGATGACCACTCATTGCCACTGATGATCACTCATTGCCACTGATGACCCTCTCGTGGCCACTGATGACCACTCATTGCCACCCTCCTTTGGCCAACTAGGTGAGCCTGTACGTTGCCAAGGCGTTCCCGAGATGGAAGGAGATCGTTCTCGAGCTGCTTCGCGCCCACTACGACGCGAGCACGAACACGGTGGACGAGAAGGTGATGAAGGAGATCATCCCAAAGCACGATGAGCTCAACTCGTTCAACAAGGGCAAGCAGGTGCCCCAGTTCGCGGCCATGGTGCGAGCCGAAGCGCAGGGAGATCCCAAAAACCCCGAGATCGTGCCCAAGGGCGCAGCCGCGTTCGCTCTCTCAATGCCCTTCGATGAGCTTGCCGTGCTCGCCGAGAACACGGCGTACCTCTGCGCGTCCGTCGGCCTGTCGGCGGTGCACCTGTTCGCTGACCCGTCGCAGCCCATGCCGCAGCCGGACACGTTTGCGATGGCCGTGCCAGGCAAGCCGACGGCCTTCTTCTTCTTCTCATCTGAAACGACACGCCCCGAGGTGTCCAGCGCGGCGCCCATCCCGCCGCCTCCTGAAGCTCCGCCTGCAGCCGCTTGAAGTGGCGACTCGCACCGACGCGAGCCATGCGGCAGCATGCATATGGCTCGCCGGCAGGATGACGAACCTCTCATCATACATATGGCTCGCTGGCAGGATGACGAACCTCTCATCATACATATGGCTCGCTGGCAGGATGACGAACCTCTCATCATACATATGGCTCGCTGGCAGGATGACGAACCTCTCATCATACATATGGCTCGCCGGCAGGATGACGAACCTCTCATCATACATATGGCTCACCGGCAGGATGCACGACGTATCTCTGGCGTGCATGGGGTGGGAGTGGCCGGGGGCGAGAGAGAGGGAAGAGCTTGGCCACCGGACCAGCACCAGCATGGAGTGTTCGGTGGTGGCACGCATTTTGTGCTCGCGATACGGCGTGCGGGAGCGGCCCATGTGCATACGTGACAGTGATCGGATTTGATGGGTCGGCGCGCGAACGTTAGGGACGAGTGTCCCGATGGCGCGCGGTGCCGCCCCGCGCCGCGCGCCGGCTATGAAGCGGCTCGTCCAAATTATCCGCAATAACGAAGGTGGTTGGAGATCTCGCTACCTACTACGCTAATTTACAGATTACGTCACCGATCCGCATCGCGCGGGCATGGTCCTCGGCAAAACAATACATTTTGCTACACCCCACCGTGCCTCCGCCGAGCGCTGTCAAGCACGGCACCCATCAAACACGGTCCCCACTTCTCCTTCATGCTAGGGAACGGCGTCTGGGCGGGGCTGAGGTTGTGTAAACCTTACGGCCCAGCCAGGAGCGATGCTCATAGAGCACTGGCACACGCAGGCTGTCGGCGAGGCGTAGCTGAGCGTTGAGCGTTGAGTTGGGCATGGGAGTCAGATAGCCCCCTTTGCGTGAGGAGCTCCTGTGAACGTGCGTGGCGAGGTCGACGGAGGGCGAGAAGACCGCCATCCCGAGCGCGCAGAGCCACAACGAGTTGATGCAGTCGTCCTTGGGCTGAATCAGTCGACGCTCGCCCCACAGGCGCACCACGTCGCGGATCACGTCGAGCCTCATGGCGTAGGACACAGTGGAACTCGTGCAGCCAGACCATTGGATGGTGCCCAGATGCGCAGCGTGCCTGGCCTTGCCTTGCCTTGCGTCGACGCCGGCCCGCCGGCCCAAGTCCGCGTCGTCGAGCTGACCGACGGGCAGAGAGACGCTTCCGTGGCCATGCTGCCACCACATCGGCGCATTGGCCGACAGGCTCGCGATGCAAGGGTCGTGCACGCGGAAGACCTGCACGATGCGCGAGAGGAGTTCGGGCCGTAACCAAAAGTCTTCCTCGACCTGCACGATGACTGTGCGCCCATTCTTGATGGTGGACATCGCGTAATGTACGAGCGCCTCCCAGCTCTTCTGGTTGCCATCCGGGCCTGCTTCTACCTGAAAAGATCCCAAGTGCGGCAAGATCCGTAGGCGGACGTCCTTCAACCAGTTGCCGTACACTTGGCTGGCTCGTGCAGCGCCATTGAGCATGATTGTGACATTCGTCAAAGCGGCTAGCTGAGGCGCCATGGATTGCAAAGCTTGCACAAACGAGGAGATGCCCAGCCGCGGGGTCGATTGCTCTGCGGGCACATGACACTCACCCTCAGGTGGGCATGGCGGCTGTGTCCAGTCATGGCGGCTCTGCCCAGTAAACCGGTAGAACACGTGGACGGGATCACCGAGCCCAGAAAGTGCACTCCGTGTCTTAGGTCTCCGTGTCATCGCTGAGAGACACTTACGAGTTGAACTTGAGGCCTGCTGTGCAAAAGCGGTGGCATTCGGAGGCTTTGCTGGAGGGACACACCAGTGCCCCTCCGATTTGGGCGTGCCGTGTGCCCCGAAAAGACGTGACAGCGCATGTGTCAGGGAAAGCGGAAACGTGGCGTTCCCCATCTGGGTGGGTAGTGCTGGCGGGCGGCGGGCGCGGGGGACCTAGGAATCCATCGATATACCGGTAAACTACTAGGTGTGTTCAAAGTATTGGTGTTAATGTGAATGTGAGAATGTGAATGTTTCTTTTCTAAGTATGAACCGGTATGAACGTTGACACGACAGACGCGACAACAGTTGCTACGGCACTGTAACTGCCCGTGTGGTTACCAAAATCATGCCCGGACCATTCCACACACGCCCCATCCCCCGTGTACAGTGAACGGGCCGGTGGTCTTCTTACACAGAGGCGAGGGGGGTGGGGGAAGACTCGACACGCGGCGCGAGCATCCGCGCCGGAAGTAACGTTGGGCATGAATACTTGCGCACTTAAAAGTACAGTGAATGGCATGCATGACGCTCTATGCACACGAACGCGAAACGGGCCATACTACAGTGATACTCCAACGTGTATAGTACATGTAGATCTCCGCTTTGTGGAACGAAGGCTACGGCGTGCGCATCTCTGCGCTGTAGAGGCCAGAGCAGGGTAGTACGCCAGATTCGTATCTCGCGCCTGTGCTCGCCCTGTCATGAGCGGTCGTGCTTTCTGGACCACATGCGACCCAAGCTACCCACGATGACATCTGATGCATCCTCCAAGATGGGCGACGCCTCCTCCTGGCCCCGTGGACGCGTGTGCTGCAACTGGGACGTTCGTCGATACAGCATGCGGCTGCGAGCGTGGCGCACGCCCTCCGCCAGGGCTGCTACGCGAGCGGCGGGCAGGCGACGCAGCCGCTCGAGTACACTCACATTCGACGTCCGTCGGAGGTTGCGGTAGGGCAGCAGCAGCGAGTATGCGCGCGGATGGCCAAACCAACGGCCAAGATCGCCGTAGCCCGCCTCGTCAAAAATGACCGGGATGCAGCCGTAACTGAGCGCGTCGTAAAAGCCTCGTCGCGTCGCCGTGTCGCCCCAGGGCTGCAGGCAGAAGCGTGCTAGCGCATACGCGCTCAAGTTGGTCATTCCCGGGCGCTCCGTGCTCCAAGGCCAGCTCGTCCAGCCCCACCAGCTGCTGCTCGGCGGCCCGCGGCCGCCGCGGATGCACGTGCCGCTTGAGGCGGCAGTGCACTCCCGGTGCAGTTGCAGCCGAAGCGGATTCGTGGCGTCAGCGTAGCCAAGGAAGGCGGCGAGGTACGGCCGCTCCGTGACGGACCCGATCGGGCTGGGCTGCTGGATGGGATCTGCCCAAGCCCCTGCATTGCTGCCATAGGGCACTGTGAACAGACGCCTTCGCGGGACCATCTCGGCAGAGCCATCGTCCCATGCGTCGTGATCATGCAAGTGGCTCACGGTCAGCCTCTCAAATAGCGGGGCTGCCCGGTCCGACCACGCATGCACACCCACCGAGGGCAGGTAGGTCGGCAGCTCGATGCCGAGAACGGCCAGCCGGTCGGATCGCCAATGCGCCAGACAGCCTTTCGCGGCAGCGGCGGCACGTAGCACCGACACCCACATGCCAAAGTGGACACCCAAAAGAACCTGCGGCCAGAAGGTAACTGTGCCCAGCCGTGGGCTGCTCGGGCCTGTGTCTGCGTCGGCCCGACCGCATGCAGCCGACACGAGACGGTCGATGCAACGAACGCTCACAAACTCGATGTCCGGCCGAGTACCAGGGACTGGTGGCGGCCTTCCACGCAATGCGCTTACCAGCTGACTCTCGGTGAGAGGCCCATCCACCATGTCCTTGATGTGAATCTTTCGCAGCGGGTGAGTCTCCATCCAAGTCTCCAGCTCACGGCTTGAGCCGATGCCGCTCTCTTTTTGCCGTCTGCGCCAGAAACGCACGAGATACTCCTTGTACTCGGCGAACTCCTTGTCGGTGAGCGGTGCACACTCATGGACGACAACGCTCACGGCAGGAGCATGCTTCGAGAGCAACCAGTGAGGACGGAGTGTGATGTTCAGCTCGTGCCCGTACTCATCCATCGCAGGCGACAGATCACCGCTGTGGCACTGCTGATTCGGCGGTTGCGTGCCAGGAGAGGCCGCTTCCCCCCCCTGGTGAGTGGTCCCCTGTGGGAGGCCACCACGCCGGGACAAATACCGGTACCATCGGTGTCGATGCACACTGCCGTGTGACGCCCAAAGTTACACGGCTGTGAACCCAACGTGAAAGGGCCAGATTACAGGACGGTATCCATCATGGAACCAGACAGGGGGGATGCGGGAGAACCCATTGGGGGGTCTCTCCGCC